>Ga0081539_10004022_pt1 | contig 16901 bp, 12 predicted proteins | sample TabmetS4T2R2_FD_71023 | JGI IMG/M metagenome (GOLD analysis project Ga0081539, IMG submission 71023) | Tabebuia heterophylla rhizosphere microbial communities from the University of Puerto Rico - S4T2R2 | ecosystem: Host-associated > Plants > Roots > Rhizosphere ...
GCCTCTTCCTCGTTGGCGCCGCCACGCTGCTGCTTCTCTTCGTCGGCATTCACAACGCGTGGGACGCGGTCACGTATCACGTGTTTACCACTCGCCGGCCCGATTGAACCTACATCGGCATAGTATTCGCCTTTCTACAGATGTACTCCGACCGCGACTCAGGTCGTCGGATATTCGGACAAATAAGGAGGTCATTATGCCGAGAGGTGATAAGTCAAAGTACACTGACAAACAAAAGCGCCAGGCTGAGCACATCGAGGAGGGTTACGAAAAACGTGGCGTCTCCGACAAGGAAGCTGAGCGGCGCGCCTGGGCGACCGTGAATGCAGCGCATCACGGCGGCGAGAAACCGGGCGGTGGCGGCTATGGCAAACCGGAAAACAAGGAGCCATACAAAAAAGGCGGACACAAGGGTGGTCGCAGCTAAGTTCGCAAGCGCGACTGCTGCTGAATGACGACGTGGCGGTTACCGGCAACCGCGACGTCGTCGCTTGCATCGACGTAAGAAGAAAGTTAACCTCCGATCCTCTTCCCACTTTCCCCGCAATCATCAGATCGGTTTTCCACTTGCAGAAGTGTGCTCGGCGAGGAGAAAAGAGCGGATGTCAGAGATGAAAACTGCCCACGGGATCCTGGATGTCATTAAGAGCATTACGGCGAATCGAGAGAGCGGACGGCTCGATATCAGTTCATTTGGGACGCACGGCACGCTGCTCTTCAACGAGGGCAAGCTAATCGATGCGCGGCTCGAATCGCTCAGCGGTTTTCAAGCGGTGAATGCGGCGGTCTCGCTGCGGAACGTGGAGTTCAGTTTCGATCACGTGGCGCCGGTGGCGCACGCGACGACGATCACGGCTGCTGAACGCGTGGTGTTGCAGCGCTTCTTCGGGATCGAGACGGCGGAGATGGAAGAACCCGCCGATCAGGTCGAGCCCCACTGGAACACGACGCCTGAGCAGGTTGTACCGCTTATTGAAGTAGAGGAGATTCCGGTTACGGCGCAGATCCCGCTTAGGGAAGTGGACGAGATACGGCAAGTCGATCTTGCGGACACGCCGACGGTGGAAGCTGAACCGCCCGTTTTGGTGGGTTCTCCAGTCGCTTCAACTCTGGCTGCTCCGAAGGGGTTCTCTCGTAACGCGGCGCCTTTTGGATTTGGGTTGAGGCCTGCTGTTGCTGTCGCTGTTTGTGTGGTGTTGCTGGTGGGTTTGGCCGTAGCTGCGACTGCTTTGAGATCCAAATGGAAAGCGCGTCAACAGGCGGCGGCAGTCGCAAGCGCTGTCGAAACTGAGCCGAGCGCAGCTCCTGCCGTGCAACCCGCGGCGAAGACTGACGAGTCTTCATCCGTTACTGTTTCTGAAGCACAGACGCCCGCGCAACAAAGCGCTTCGACACAACAGAAAACTTCCGCTGCGCAGCAGAACACTTCGACACAATCAAAGACGGCCGTGAGTAGCGTCGCTCCGGAAACCACGCCGGCGAGAAACGTTTCTCCGGCACCGCCTGCGATCTCCGCCGAGCGACGCACAACCGAGACTGATGCGAACGTTCAGGATCTCACTGGCGAATGGCGGGTCATCAACACCGTCGACAAAACGGCTTACAAATCCTTCGACAGCATGCAAGTCGGCTTTCGCTTAAAAATCAACCAGCAGGGAAAACAGTTCACGGCGCGAGGGGAAAAGTTTTCCGAGAACGGACAAACGCTACCAGCGGGTAGTAGGACTCCGATCCGCGTGAGTGGCTCGGTTGAGGGCAACCGGGTTGTCGCAACTTTCGTTGAAGAGGGAAGAGCGCGAAAAACCAACGGCCGTTTCGTCTGGAGACTGCAACACGGTGGCGACGCCCTTGCGGGAACGTTCGTCACGACCGCTGCAAATAGCAGTGGCAGATCAGCGGTGACGAAACAGTAGCAGCAGATCAGCGGTGACGAAACAGCAGTTGCAGACTTAGAACCGTCGCTGTGGTTTGTCTCGACTTCCTCTCACCCGCGCGAAGAAGCTGTAGTGTCTGCACGTTAAGGCAGTTTTGCCGCCAACACATCGACCTTCTCAATTTTTGGTGGTTCCGCCAGCAGATCGGATGCTTTCGCCATCAGTGCGGCTGCCACTCTGCCACTGAGATGCGCCTGCCGTCCGCCGTCGTCGGGGAATGCATCGAAGATCCCAAACGTTGATGGTCCCATGCGGATTGCGAACCACGCGGTCGTGTCTGGTTCTTCCTCGACCAGCGCCAATCCGCTCTTAAGAAAACTCTCAACCTCCGCCTCTTTACCGGCTTTCGCCTCCAGCCGAACAAACAACGCAACGGTAACCATGTCGTACCTCCTTTTCTGTCGCAATCACCTGGCCGCTTGGGCCTTCAAGATACGCACCTGCGCCCGAAGCTGGTTTTGAAGTTCTGCGCGCCCTTCAGGAGTGGTAACACAGCACGGACTTGAAAGCACCCCTTCGACACTGATGAGTTCGTTATGCCAGTAACGCAACGTAATCTGATTGGTCGTATCGATTTCGTAAGTCCAATCACCTGTCCTGTGATCTGCAAGCCGACTTTCTGAGGAGTGAGGAACGAACTTCAGATCTTCGTCCTCACCGATACACGCGAGCAAAACACGAACGAGCTCAGCAAACTCGATTTCAGTTGTTGCATACTTCCCCTGAATCATCTCACCAAAATCAGCCCGCCGGTACTCAGGGCGCAAAGAATCATCTAAATCGTGCTTAATATTGTTCATATATCTTTTGCTCGCGTCTGGTTGCCAATCGAGCACTAATGAGTCGAATCGCCTCGCCGCGTTCAGTATACGACACCACTAACAATCTTCGCCGTGCCGACATTCCAAATGTAATGAAGCGATATTCTTGGACAGAATGGTCTGGATCGAGTCCTGTTTTCGAAAGAGGGTCTAAAACCGCAGTGCTTGCCTCTTCAAACGACACACCGTGTTTCCAGAGATTTGCCTTTGCTTTAACTAGATTCCATTCAAAAGTCATCGCCGTCGTGAGGTAACAGCCAGAGAGTTTAGAGCGAGTGCAGTATAGCAGCACGAACTCAGAACTCAACTGCCATTAGCTAGACATTGTCGCTGACTTTTGTACAGAAAACGCTTGACACGATTCGTGGCCCTGTCTTATACAAGACCCCCTGCGCTGGCGACGAGTTGTGCGCAGTGTGAGGAAAAAGTTGATGACGATCATATACACAGTCGAACACATCGCCGTTGGTAGACTCGGTAAAGCGGCGTCAGATCGTCGGCCCAACAGGCACTGATTCAGCGGGAGCGGAATCCCGCTCCCAATTCCAACGAAAAATTCGCGAGGATTGTAAGGAGCGGGCAGCTTCCCTTGGGAGGCTAAAGCCCGCTCGTTTAGTTTTTTGATAATGAAACGCGAACTGCATCAAGTTCATCTACACTAGAAAGGAGGTTAATAAATGCCTTACGAAAAGCTACCAATCGGTGGCCCGCAGACTGAAATACTCTCTTGGGCGAACCATGAGTTCTCGCTCGAAGAGCAAGCGATGCTGCGCAACGTTTCGCGCTTGCCGTGTTTGTTCAAGCACGTCGCGCTGATGCCCGATGCGCACCTCGGCAAAGGCAGCATGGTCGGTTCCGTCGTCGCTACGAAAGACGCAGTGATTCCGGCGACCGTCGGCGTCGACATCGGTTGCGGCATGATGGCCGTGAAGACGCCGTTCAAAAGCCACATCCTCGACGGCAAGTTGAAACATCTGCGACTCGCGATCGAGGAAGCGATTCCCACCGGCTTCAGCGAGTACCAAGAGCCGGTTGACGAAGCTTCGCACTGGAACGGTTGGAAAGACTTCGGCGAGCTGCATCGCGGCGTTCACGATCGCAAAGCGAAAGCGATGAAGCAGCTTGGCACGCTCGGCGGCGGCAACCACTTCATCGAAGTTTGTCTCGACACGGAAAACTTCGTCTGGTTGATGCTGCACTCGGGCTCGCGCAACATCGGCAAGGAACTCGCCGAACGTCACATCTCGACCGCGAAGTCGTTGTGGAAACTTTCCGAGCTTCCGTCGCCGGATCTCGCCTACTTCATCCAGGGCACGGCGGAGTTTGCCGCCTACTGGAAAGATCTGAAGTGGGCGCAGGCTTACGCGATGAAGAATCGCGAAATCATGATGGGGCGTCTGTTGCGGGTCTTCAACAAGATGTTCAATCATCGCCAGCCGTTCAAGCCGGAAGTTCAGGTCAACTGTCATCACAACTACGTTGCGCTCGAAGAGCATTACGGCGAGAAAGTTTTCGTCACGCGCAAGGGCGCAATCAATGCTGACAAAGACGCTTTCGGGATCATTCCGGGTTCGATGGGCGCGAAGTCGTTCATCGTTCGCGGACGCGGACTGGCCGAGAGTTTCAACTCGTGCGCTCACGGCGCGGGCCGCAAGATGTCGCGTGGCGCGGCGAAACGCGCGTTTACGAAGGACGATCTCGCGCGTCAGACTGCGGGCGTTGAATGTCGCAAGGACGCAGGCGTGCTGGATGAAATTCCCGGCGCTTACAAGTCGATCGAAGCGGTGATGAAGCACCAGGAAGACCTGGTTGAAGTCGTCGCTGAGATCAAGCAAGTCGTTTGCGTGAAGGGCTGAGCCACAGATTTCAATCGCAAAACAAAGGTACTTCGACGAGGTCGTTAATGGTGAGAGTGTGTTCATTCGATTTGTCAGCGGTGGGATTGATGAAGACTCGCAGGTGTCGGCGGGGCTGTTTATTGCTGCCTTCGATCTGCTGTACGACCCGCTACTGCCTTACGATGAATATTGGCTGCTCAGGGATCTGATTGACTGGTTCGATAAACACTTGAAAGAACCGTTTCACTATCGATTGAAAGCGGCGCGGCGGGCCCAGCGAGCGATCTGCTGGTTCAAGCCGGCCGCGCACGAATATCTCGCGCGTGCGTGGGAAGCGGCGGCGATTCTCGAACGCAACGACGTCTTCATCAGAACGATCAAGGTCCAGCGAACCGGATACGTGCTCTACGAAGACGAAGCACAGATTCTCGCAGAACCGTTTGCAGACATCAGACGCGTCTTGTGAGAAGGAAAGGTTGGCGATGAAGGTCGCTGAACCGAATACACAAAGGGCCGCTCACAACGAGCGGCCCTGGAGACGCTGCGGATGGATACGAGTCCTCAAGCCGCGCGAGCACTGCGGACCATGTCCGCGTTCGGCGCGATCGCCTTCGGTCTAGCCGGCGCGGATTTTGCCGAACGAAGCTCCCGCCAATTGTTCGCCACGTCCGCCAACGGCACTGCCAATGCGAGACATGACCAGATAATCGCCTGCACGATCTCCACACCCAGCGTTTCCCAACCAGTGGTGCCCATCACAAACCGCGCAGCAATAAAAACCAACGCCACCGCATAACTCCGCGTCGCCCACTGCCGGTGCAGCGCGATCTTGCGTCTGAAAGCAAACACAAACGCGAGAATCGTCGTGCCCATCAACATCGCGGCGTCAACGATACCAAGCACGGTGAACGAACGCGGCGCGCCCATGCGTTCCTGGTAGTACTGAATGTAGGCACCCAGCGGCGCGAGTGCGAGCGCACCGACGACATACAGCCGGCCCATCACGCGGTGCGCTTTGGTGTAGCGCTGCCGCAGCCGCTCAGAGAATTGTAGCGGCGCAAACAAGAGCACGATCGCGCCGAAAATGCCGTGCGGCAACAGCCACCACTTAAACGGCGCGTAGTGCTGCCAGGCTGGATGGTTCGAGTCAACCAGAAAGCGCTCGTTGTGATAGAGAACGTAAAGGCTCGCCAGCGTAATCATCGAAAAGACCACGTATTTGGCTCTGATTTTCATGGAGGAACTCCGTCTTTATCCTGCTTTCTCAAAAGCTACCCAGCTTCTAACGCGCACTTTTCCAGCTTTTAGGTTCACCTCTTCGCCGCGCCGTGTGAGGCAAAAAAGAGAATTGACTTATCTGGCGGTTGTCACGAAAATGGATGGGCTCATTACGTCAGCACTCCCCGTCTAACGCGGGCGCTTCATCATAACGTCAGTCCGATTTTGCGGCCTCTCGTCATAATTTTAGGCCGTTCCTAAACCAGATGAGCTCACTAATCTCCCACTTATTGTCTATCCATCGGACTGTGCTTGCCGGCAGCATCATCTGTCTGGCCGCAGCATTCGCCGGCGTAGTGCTCGTCGCTGCGCACAAAGCCGTTCACAAAAATGCCGGCCGGGCAGATCTTTCGGCAAGCTCCGCAGCGTCTGCCAACGACGCGTCAGCCAAAACCAGGATCGCGGAACGCTTCGGCTTGCTGCCGCTCAGCTTTGAACGCAATGCCGGCCAGAGTGATCAGGCAGTGAAGTTTCTTTCGCGTGGTCCGGGTTACGAACTGTTCCTGACGGCGACGGAGGCCGTGCTTACACTCGAAAAACCTCACGCTCCAAGGCTCGATGAGTTCAAGCGTCCGGTTCCGCCGAGCGCGAAGGCCACTGACGCGAACGTGCGCGAAGGCTCAGTACTGCGTTTGAAAATGATCGGCGCCAATGCGTCAGCACAGGTGGAAGGTCAAGACGAATTGCCGGGTAAAGTGAATTACCTCATCGGCAACGATCCGGAAAACTGGCGCCGCGATATTCCGACCTTTCGCCGTGTCCACTACAAGAAGGTCTACCCGGGCATCGATCTCGTCTACTACGGCAACAGCCAACACGAACTCGAGTACGACTTGATCGTCGCCGCCGGAGCAAATCCAAACTCGATCAGATTTACTATCGCGGGAGCCACAGGAATGCGCCTCGATCGAACCGGCAATCTCTTGCTGAAAGTAAATCACGGCGAACTGTCACTGCAGCGGCCGGCGATTTATCAACTCAGCGAAGCCGGCGAGCGGCGTGAAGTAGAAGGCTCGTACGTGCTCGAGGGAAATGAGATCAGGTTCAAGGTGCAGGACTTTGACGGCAAGAAGCCGTTGATCATCGATCCGGTGCTTTCCTATTCAACCTACCTCGGCGCCGGCAGCAACGAAATGGCTTTCGGCATCGCCGTTGATTCGCAGGGCAGCGCTTACGTCACCGGCACGACGGATCGCGCAATTTTTCCGACCACGGCGGGCGCGTTCAAAACCACTAGCCAGCTTGGCGGCGCTTTTGTCAGCAAGTTAGATCCGACCGGAAGTAATCTCGTTTACTCGACCTATCTCACCAATACGGGCCAATCCACCGGAACTTCCATCGCTGTCGATGCCGCGGGGAATGCTCACGTCGCGGGTTACACTTCATCCACCGACTTCCCGATCGTCAACGGCTTAAAGACCACTTCAAACTTCTTCAAGACCACTGACGGCGGCGCGAACTGGAGCAATCAAAACAGCGGTGTGTCCGGTCTCGTGGAGGCAATTGCGGTCTCGCCGAGTTCGCCAAACACCATTTATGCGTCCAGTTTCGACGGGTTCTTCCGCAGCACCGATGGGGGAACGACGTGGACCAAGATGCCGCTGACGGGGTCACCGGGCTCTACTTTCGTCCACCCCTTGGCTGTCGATCCAACGAACCCCTCAGTCGTTTACGCCGGTTCCGTAATCGGCCTCTTCAAAACCGCTGACAGTGGCAACACGATGACTCGCGTTACGTCCATACCGTCGAACTTCGCGTCGGTGAATGCGATCGTCTTCGATCCTTCGACACCAGCTACCATGTATGTTGCGGCAGGCAACGGGGTGTTCAAGAGCACGGACAGCGGGAACACTTGGACCGCGCAAAATGACTTTGGCCTGGTGAGCCCTCCGGATGTTCGGGCCATAGCGATCGATCCGACCGCGACGTCGACAGTTTATGCCGGCACGTTTAGCAACGGATTTTTCAAGTCGACGAACGGCGGTAGCACCTGGACCGCGATGAACAACGGAATGGGCGGCCCGAGCCCCACGGTTATCGCCCAAATCGTGATCGATCCGGCCAATCCGAGTACGCTTTACACGGGCCACGGGCAGTTCGGTGGCCTCAACAAAAGTACGAATGGCGGAGTCTCGTGGACACCGCTTACCGATAGCCTGCTCAATGGTGCCGCGACCAGCGGCATCGTTGCGACCGCTTCAGCCCTTTATGTCCCGGCCGGGTCCGGTGTTATCAAGAGTACAGACGGAGGGGCTAGCTGGACGAATGCCGGTGCAGGTCTGGATTTCGTCAGCGTTCTTGCTGTTCACCCGACTGATCCTGCGACTCTCTACGCCGGGTCAGGCGACAGTTTCTCTCCGGATGCGTTTGTGGTTAAGTTGAATCCGACCGGCTCAGGCATTTTGTTTTCAACGCTGCTGGGAGGCACGGGTGACGAGTTTGGCAACGGCGTTGCACTCGATGCAACCGGTAATATCTACCTTACCGGACGAACAAGCTCAACGAACTTTCCCGCCGTTAATGCTAATCAAGCTGCGCCGCCGAGTCCGGACAACTGCTTCAACGCCTTCGTCACCAAGATCGATCCCTCTGGACCCGCATACGTTTTTTCGACCTACCTAGGCGGCGATGGATGTGATGTCGCCAACGGTGTCGCCGTCGATGCTGCAGGCAATGCTTACGTCACGGGGAGTACCACCTCCACGAATTTCGCGACACCAGGTGCTTTCCAGACCAGCCTGGGCAGCGGGCAATTCACTCCCGACGCCTTCGTCACGAAGTTCACCAGTGCCGGCGTGCTGGGTTATTCAACTTATCTGGGCGGCAACAATTTCGACGTAGGTTTTGCAATCGCCGCGGATTCGTCCGGGAATGCCTACGTTACTGGCGTGACTTCTTCCTCGAATTTCCCAACTCAGAATCCGATTCAGGCAACGAATAAAGGCGTTGACGGCGATGCCTTTGTCACGAAGCTCAACGGTCAGGGCTCCGCGCTGATTTATTCGACATTCCTGGGTGGGACAGAGACGGACGTAGGTCGCGGCATCGCGGTCGACGCCGCGGGCAATGCATACGTGACGGGGTTTACGGGCTCTGCGGGATTCCCGGTTACGCCGGGCGCGTTAAGCACGCGGAGTCAGGTGCATAAGAGTGTCGATAGCGGCAGGAGTTGGACTAACGATAACTACGGCTTGACCGCTCCGACGTCTAATCCGGTCACACAGGTCGTGGTTGATCCGTTTCACCCTTCAACTGTGTATGCCGGTACGGGAGTCGGCGTTTTCAAAAGCACCAACGGCGGGCGGGCGTGGGCCGCTGTCAACAACGGTCTGGATAATCTCAGGGTCCGAGTCCTGGTGATCGATCCGTTGACGCCCTCCACTCTTTACGTAGCTACGGCCCAGCCGTTCTTCACTAACACTGGCTTCATTTACAAGAGCAGCGACGGAGGAAATAGTTGGAATCTTCGCCGGAACGGGATCGTCGCTACCGACATTCTCAGTCTGGCGATCGATCCGGTAACACCAACGACGCTTTACGCGGGTACTCGCGGTGGTCCTGTTTACAAGACGACCGACGGCGGAGATAACTGGGCGCCGGTGGGAAACCCGACGTCTCCCAAGCCCGCAACCGCGTTAACGATCGATCCCGCCAATCATTTGACAATCTATGGTGGCACGAGTGTAAGTAACGGCGGAATTCTAAAGAGCGTCGATGGGGGCCAAACGTGGCAACCGTCTGGTCAAGGTATAACCGGGGTCGAAGTAGTTTCTGTTGCGGTCAGCCCGTTTACGTCGAACTTGCTGTACGCGGCGGTTTCCGGTGGTTCATTCTTCAAGAGTGTCGATGGCGGCGGCAGTTGGTCGCTCGTAAGGGCGGCGACGCAAACCGGTCCGGGATCGATCGTTTTCGATCCGTCAAGTTCATCCACGATTTATCTCGTGTCCTTCGGCGAGGGATTGCTCAAGACCACCGACGGCGGACAAACCTGGAAGCCGATGAACCGCGGCGTCAACAATCCCGCCGCCCTCGCTCTCGCCATCAATCCTCTTGTCCCTTCGACTTTATATCTTGTCGCAGCGCCACTCGCCGGTGACGAAGCCTTTGTTTCGAAGCTCAATGCGGCGGGCAGTGCTTTTACTTATTCGACTTTCCTTGGCGCCGTATCAGACCGGGGATTCTCGACTACTCCGAATGCCGCAGCGTTTGCTATCGCTGTCGATGCGGCCGGTAGCGCTTACATTACGGGTTTGACTCAGTCTCGAAATCTGCCGGTCACGTCTACTTCGTATCAACCGTTCAATCGCGGCGGCAGCGATGCTTTCATTACGAAGCTGAGTACGTCCTACACGATCAGCGGTCAGGTGTTGGATATTGTGGGCCAACCGGTGTTTGGCGCCGAAGTGGTTTTGAACGACGGCGTCTCGTTGACTTCGATGACCACGGAAAGCGACGGCGGCTACGTGTTCTCACGTCTGCGTGAAGGTGGAAGTTATACCGTGAGTGCCAGCAAGCCACAGTTCACGATGGCTCCGTCAAGTCAGACCTTCATTAATCTAAGCAGCGATCAGGTGCAGAACTTTACTGCCAGCCAAAGCGACTCGGATTTTTACGCGATCAGCGGACAGGTAACCGAGAACGGCGTCGGAGTAGCGGGCGTCGTTGTGACCCTCAGCGGCTCTCAATCCGGACTCAGGACCACTGACAGCAACGGCAATTATTCGTTCCAACTGATCGTCGGCGGAAACTACACCGTTACGCCCACACTGCTGGGCTTCACCTTCGCGCCGTCAAGCCAAACGTTCAATCCGTTGAGTAGTCCACAGACAGCAAACTTCACCGCCACGCGCCAGAATTTTGTGGTGACGAATACGAACAACCACGGCCCCGGCTCACTTCGCGAAGCCATCATCAATGCGAACGCCACGGCCGGCACTGACACCATCACCTTCAACATTCCAGGACTGGGCGTGAAAACCATCAGCCTCATCACCGCATTGCCGGAGATTACAGACCCAGTGGTAATCGATGGGACCACACAACCCGGATACGCAGGTTCGCCGGCGATTGAAATCGACGGACTGACAGTGAGCAACAATGGCGGCGGTAACGGTCTCGTTATCAAAGCAGGCGGCAGCACGGTGCGCGGCCTGGCGATTGGTAACTTCAGTGGTAATGCCGCGATCTGGTTGAACGGCTGCGACAACAATGTGATTCAGGGAAACTATTTGGGCGTCAACGCTGCGGGAACTACTGCGCGACCAAACGGCCGCGGCGTCACCCTGTCCAACGCTTCGAACAACCTGATCGGCGGAACGACGGCCGCTGCCCGTAACGTTATTTCGGGAAACGGTGCTGGTGTAGAACTCAACGGTAACAACAATATGGTCCAGGGGAATTTCGTCGGCACTAATCCTGCCGGAACGGCGGCGATCCCCAATATCAACGACGGCGTGTTCGTTTCCGATCCCTCTTCGACAAACAATCTGATCGGCGGCACTGCGCCGGGAGCAGGAAATCTCATCTCCGCAAACGAGCGAGGAGTTTCTGCGGGCGGCACCGCAACGGTTATTCAAGGCAATCTGATTGGAACGGACATCACCGGTACACTCACCATCTCCAACTTCATGGGTGTAAGGGCCTTCGGAACAAATATTCTCGTCGGTGGGTTAACGCCCGCAGCCAGAAACGTCATTTCCGGTAATCGCAGTGACGGTGTGACTGTCTCCGGAAACGGCAGTAAGGTGCAAGGCAATTACATCGGTACTGACATCACTGGCACCTTGGCTTTGGGCAATGGAGACGACGGCGTTATTGCAGGTGGCAACGCGGTGGTCGGTGGAGTCGAACCTGGGGCGCGGAATATCATCGCAGCAAATAGCATCTCCAACGTTGCACTCGGTTCGAATATTCCCGGTATCGGTTCGCCGGCGGTCGTCCAGGGAAATTATATTGGAACGGATGTAACCGGCACTCGAGCTCTTCGTAGCAATTCACCAGGTCCTCAAACTGGGGTGTTGATCGTCAGCAACGACAACGTAATTGGCGGACTTGTTCCCGGGGCTCGTAACGTGATTTCGGGGAACAACGTCGGCGTCATGGTCGGAAATTTCGGCAGTAATCCGCCACTCGGAAATGTCATCCAGGGAAATTTCATCGGATTGAATGCAGACGGAAACGGTGCCGTGCCTAACACTCACGAAGGCATTTTCATTGTGAATGCCGTGAACACGGTGATCGGCGGCACGCAACCCGAAGCCGCAAATAAGATCGCCTTCAATGCTAATGCCGGCGTTTTCATGCAATCCGGTACTGGCAATTCGATTCGCGGCAATTCGATCTTTTCCAATGCCGGTCTGGGAATAGATCTTGCTCCCCAGGCAATCTCTGGCGTCACTCCAAACGATGCTAACGATGCCGATACCGGTCCAAACAATCTGCAAAACTTCCCGGTGATAACGTCCGTGCTGTCGACCGGCGGCAGCACGACGATTCAGGGGAGTCTGAACTCATCTCCAAACACCGCGTTCCAGATCGATTTCTATTCCAATGCTGCTTTGGATCCGTCAGGTAACGGCGAAGGGGCACAATTCTTCGGCACGACTTCCGTAAATACCGACAGTAACGGCAACGCAACCATTAATGTCACTTTCCCGGCAGCATTGCCGGCCGGCAGAGTTATCACGGCAACAGCTACCAACCCGAATGGAAATACCTCGGAGTTCTCCGCAGGCAATCCAGCGGGCGCAACCGGCAGCGTGCAGTTCACGGTGAGTTCACTTCAGGTAATCGAAGACGTCGGGATGGCAAACATCACTGTGCTGCGTACGGGCGGCAGCGTTGGTACTTTAACCGTCGACTATTCAACGAGCGATGGGACGGCGCTTGCGGGGCAGGATTACACGTCGACGTCCGGCACGTTGACTTTTGCCGGCGGCGAAACGAGTAAGACAATCCAGGTTCCGATTGCTGACGATGCGACTACGGAGTCTGACGAAACATTCATCCTTGCGTTGCGCAACGTTTCCAATCCCGAACTTCTGGGATCGCCGAGTATCGTGACGGTTACGATTCAAGACCGCACTACGACTCCCAGTCTGTTCATTAATGACGCGTCTGTAATCGAAGGAAATAAGGGCACCACGACTGAACTTTTATTCACGGTCAGCCTGTCCGCACAGACCGGCAGAACGGTCAGTGTGCAATACGCCAGTTTGAATATCGATGCTTTCGGGGGCGCTACTTGCGGTACTTCGGGCGTCGATTACGAGACTGCGTTTGGCACAATCTCGTTCCAACCGGGCACTAATGCGGCCACTCTGCCCGTTAAGATTTGCGGCGACAATAATGCCGAGGCGAACGAAGTGTTCCGTCTTGTTCTGTCAAAACCGGTGAACGCGACGATTCCCTTCGATCAAGGCACCGGTACGATCATCAACGACGACGTGCTGGAACTCCTGCTCGAGGAGCAAGGTCCGCTGCCAAATCAGGCTGCGGCTATCGATGCGCTGCTTGGAGTGCGAGATCCATTCCGCATCGTCGGCATCCCGGAATGGTTAGCGACTGGACCCGATCGCAACACGCGAGTCTTGCTGTTTGCGCGAAATCTGGAACTGAATCCGGGTGAGACGGCCGCGGCAGTGACCGTGAGGTTGTCGATTGGCGGCAACACTTTCATCATACCTGCCGACGACGTGCGACACGTTTTTGAGGTGCCTGACGTGCTTTCCGTTCGTGATTCGGAGCTGACGCAGGTGAAGTTCAGGCTGTCGGTTGTTCCCGGGACGGGGACTTTTACCGTGACCATCCGAGCGCACGGACGAACGAGTAATGCGGGCGTAATCAGGATTGTGCCGTAGAATCTCGGTTTGTTTCTGCTAACCGTTTGCGAATGTAGTTTTGCTCGACTTGATTCGTGGTGAGAGAAAGCGCTTGTTCGTAAGCAGCCTGAGCCTCGCGAAGACGATTCAACCGCCGCAGGAGATCGGCGCGCGCGGCGTGAAACAGGTAATACTTGTCCAACCGGCCACGCGCGCCTGCTGACTCAATCAACTCCAGCCCTGTCTCGGGTCCATCACTCATCGCCACCGCAGCAGCGTAATTCAACGCGACGATGGGCGAAGACGACATCCGCAGCAACCGTTCGTAGAGCGCGACGATCTGCCGCCAATCAGTAGCCGCAGCAGTTTCAGCTTCGCAATGCACGGCTGCGATCGCCGCCTGGAGCTGATAACGACCGGTGCGTCTCAGCGCCAGCGCACGTTCCACCAGGCGCACGCCTTCTTCGATCTCTTTGCGGTCCCAAAGCGTGCGGTCCTGTTCCTCGAGCGTCACCAGTTCGCCGCGATCGTTAACGCGCGCACGCCGCCGCGAGTCCTGCAATAACATCAACGCCAGCAAGCCAAGGTTTTCCGGCTCATTCGGTAGCAACTCGCAAAGCACGCGCCCGAGTCGAATCGCCTCCGCACACAGATCGTTTCGCACCAGACTCTCGCCCGAACTCGCCGAATAACCCTCGTTGAAAATGAGATAGATTACGGCTTGCACCGCAGCGAGACGATCGTTGAGCCGTTCGAGCGAAGGGACCTCGTAAGGAATTCCCGCCAGCCGGATCTTTTGCTTGGCGCGCACGAGCCGTTGCGCCAGCGTCGTTTCCGGCAGCAGAAACGCGTGCGCGATCTCAGTCGTGGTGAGGCCGCCCAACGTCCGCAACGTGAGTGCGACTTGCGCCTCGCGATTCAACGACGGATGGCAGCAGGTAAAGATCAAACGCAATCTGTCGTCGGGGTATTCCACGGGCTCCTCGAGCAGCGCCGGTTCAGCGAAAGGCTGCAAGCGGGAAGTTTCGTATTCGATTTCTGATTGCTTTTCGGCGCGAGTCTTGTCGCGGCGCACCGCGTCGAGCAGCTTGCGATGCGCCACAGTCGTCAACCAAGCGCCGGGATTACGTGGTGGGCCGTCGCGTTCCCAGCTCGCCGCCGCGGAAACAAACGCCTCGTTCAACGCTTCTTCCGCGAGATCGAACGAACCCGCGTGGCGGATGAGCGTCGCGATGATTCGTCCGTACTCTTCGCGAAAGACTTGTTCGAGGGTGGCGTGCGCTTCCGGCATTGCTCCGTGTAATCCGTGTTCTGGTGGAACACAGATTACACGGAAACCTACGCGACTGCCTCTACCGCTGTTTCGACCAGCGGCCGCACTTCGATCGTGCCGGTGCGGGCCGAAGGAATGCGCGCCGCGATACTCGTCGCTTCGTCGAGGTTCGCGGCTTCGATCAGGAAGTAGCCGCCGAGCGCTTCGTGCGTCTCGGCAAACGGGCCGTCAGTTATGAGCTCCTTGCCGTCGCGGACGCGCACGCTGGTCGCGGTCGCGATCGATTGCAACTGCGATCCGGTGACCCAGTGACCGCTCGACTGCAATTCGCTCCGCAGTTTTCTGAACTCCCCGTAGATTTGCTGGCGTTCCGGTTCCGAGATCGCGTTCCAACTCTGTTCCTCGTGGTAAATCAGCAACATGTACTTCATTCCGTGTGCTCCTTAATTAATGTATCTGAACTTGCGCTCAACCTTACGACGGACGAAGTTCAGGAAATCGACATCTGCCTGGGCAGGTTTTTAGCCAATAGTCTGGCCGTAGCCGAGCCACTTGCGCAGGTAACTAACCTGGCCGGTGTGATACGTGTCGTGAAAGGCAAAGAACGCGACCGTGCCGCCGAGTTTGCCATCGAAAGAAAGCGGGCCGGGGGGCGCGGCGGCGGCTAACGTCTCGGACGATGCGTTGCGCAGTGCGGCAGACAAGTCCGCCGAAACCTGCGACCAGGCGCGGCGCATCTCGTCGGCTGACGGATACTCTGCGTCGGCAATGCGTTCGGTGCCGCGTGCGAAGAGCGATGCCCACGGCGCGTCCCAATCAGCTCCGAGATACTGCAGCGTCTTGCCGCGATGCACGATCAGGTGCCCCATCACCCACAGCAGGTGGTTCGAATCATCTCCGGGCTTGCGAAACCAGTCTTCCGTTGCGACGTCGGCGATTGCTTTGTTAACGATATCGGTGTTGGCTTTGAACATCCCTGCGACATGAGCGAAATTCGTTTCCATAAAATCCTCCATGGTTGAAAATGACGTTTCTAAGGGTACGACGGCTGAGTTTTACGAGATCGACATTCTCGACGACGGCGACCGGTATCAACGGGCGATAACGCACCGGATCTCGGGACATCAGAGTTGCCATGCAACAGTGACTCCGATAAAACCGTAGTAGTAAATACCGGCGATCAGGAAAGTGAGCCGAGCGAATTTCATGTCGGTACATTCCTCCGGGGGTTGACGATGAACCTTTCAGACATAAAACGGTTGTTGGATTATACGGAGTGGGCCAACAATCTGGCACTCGAGGCGGCGGCGAAATTGCCGGACGAGAATCTCCGGCGCGACGTCGGCATCAGTCATGGATCGATTTTCGGCACACTCGTGCACATGGCGGGTGCGGAATGGATCTGGGTGGAGCGTTGGCACGGACACTCACCAGCGAAGGCAGAGGCGTGGTCGTTGTGGTCGACGCAATCGTGCGCCGATCTGCCGACTTTAGTGGATCGTTGGGGCGCGGTGGTCGATAAGCGCGCGCGGTTCGTGGCCGAATTGGACGACGAACGGCTGGCGGCGGATCTTGCATTCAACCTGCTCAGCGGGGATCCGAGCTCGATGCGGTTAGTCGATCAAATGCAGCATGTGGTGAATCACGCGACGATGCACCGCGGGCAGATCGTCGGCATGATTCGCCAGCTCGGCCTCGACCCGCCCGCGACCGATCTCTTGTTCTACCTGCGCCGCGACATCTCGCCAAAGTAGCCGCCAGTTATAGGCTGGATCTCAGCATCCCACCGACGGAGTCGGTGGTACTTTTCATACCCAGCCTACGAGGTCTGTAGGTAGGACCGCAGCATCCCACCGACGGAGTCGGTGGTACTTTCATACCCAGCCTACGAGGTCTATAGGTAGGACCGCAGCATCCCACCGACAGAGTCGGTGGTA
>Ga0081539_10004023_pt1 | contig 16897 bp, 17 predicted proteins | sample TabmetS4T2R2_FD_71023 | JGI IMG/M metagenome (GOLD analysis project Ga0081539, IMG submission 71023) | Tabebuia heterophylla rhizosphere microbial communities from the University of Puerto Rico - S4T2R2 | ecosystem: Host-associated > Plants > Roots > Rhizosphere ...
TCCACGAGCCGGGCGAATGGGGCGTAGGCGTAGGTGATCTACCCCCGGCGGAGTGGCATCCGGTTGAGCAGGAGGAACCCGTCTTCTCGTTCAATGACGCCTCGAACTGGGAAGTTGATGCGGTCGACTGGACTGTGGGGACGACCGACATCGTCGGTTTCCTACGCAACGAGTCGTGGACCGGGTTCGACCAGGAATCGGACGAGCACAACTATGAAGAGTTGCAGGCGAGCTACGAGGACTCGATTATACGGGTCCTACGCGATGTCATCGGCAACTGCGTGCCCGTCAGGTTCACTGTCTATGACTTGCAATCATTCATGCCGACCAAAGACGCGCGCATCCAGAAGGTGCGCTACCACTATGATGGGCAGGGCGTCTCTCCGCAGGAAATCACGGCAGTTAATGCCAAAGGGGAAGAGGTGCGATTGAAGCTGCTTTGAAGTGAAAGGCTGAAGATGAAAGAAGAACGTGTGGCAGCGGGGTCGTTGACGAAAGAGGATATCAAGCGCGCCGCCGTGCTGGCCCTGCACACTTACGACGGCGCGACAGCAGCCGAATGGCAGGATCAGGCGGACACGTTGCGCGAAGGGGACGGAGGAGACGCTGCCAGTAACGAAGACGCTAGCCTCTCGCAGATGATCGCCGACGCTCTTAGCGAAATGGATGAAGACCTCGCGGAGAAATTAAGCCGGTAATGATCGTGACGCTTGGGTAGTTAACCAGTCAGGGTATGGAAAGATGGTAGAACGTGAATCTAATCTTCAGCTCGCAATGCTCTGGGTAGCTCTTAAGGACATCCAGGGCAGAATAGATAACGAGGCGATCCCGCTCGGGATGCATCTGGGGCTAGAGGACCCGGAGCTGATGCAAGCCCTTGAGACTTTGAGCGAGCGCATCGGAAAACATTTCGGACGCTGGCGCTTGGTTGCCGAGCCGCGGAAAAAGAAGAAGCGATAAGCATCAATATCGGGACCGTGAGAGATGCTTCAGCTCTAATCTGAATTCCCACACCAATTCATCAACGTAAAGAACCTTCGTCGTGAGAAGGAGGGTGCAGATATGCCTGGGCGCAAGCGCGGGCTTTTTTTATTTGTCGGGGAGCGGCCATCAAACCGCGCCGTTCGGATGGGCGTGACATGGAATGACGGTGCGCTCGCCGGCGCAACGCTCTTCGACGCCCTCAGAAGCCTGGGCGTGGACCCGAGCCGGCAATGCTACCGGAATCTGTACACCTCATCCGTTCGCGGGGCGGCGACGGACAGAGAAGATGAAAGGGAAGCGATAGGCGATATCAAAAGCGCTCAGGAGCGCGGCCTGACCATAGTCGGGATGGGTCGCATCGTGCAGCGTGTGTTGACGCGTGAGGGGATTCCGCACCTGCAACTGAGGCATCCGGCGGCGCGCGGGCGAGAGAGGCTGCGTGCCCGCTATCACACACACGCACGCGACGTGCTCACGCAAACAATGTAGGGCTGCGGTGCGCAGCGGATGAATTATGATCACGGCAGTCACTCAGCGATGGCGTCAGGGGCGCACAAGTTATCTACCCCGCCGCGAAGTAATCCGTCCGGCAGAATTTGAAGTGGCTCTTCTGAAGGATGATGGTGAGGCTAAACAGTTCATCGTCAGGCACCACTACTCCCGCTCGTATCCGGCGGCGCGCCGGCGCTTCGGACTCTACCGCCGTGGGCAATTAGTCGGATGCGCCGTCTTCTCATACCCGACGCATACGAAGGCCCTCACAAATGTCTTCGATGTAGAACCGATTTTGCTGCTTGAACTAGGCAGGCTCGTGCTCTTGGACGAAGTCGAGGCCAACGGTGAGAGCTGGTTCGTGTCGCGGTGTTTCGACTACCTACGGCGCGAAGGCATGGTCGGCGTAGTGTCCTTTTCCGACCCCGTGCCGCGCACGACTGCATCAGGAGATGTGGTCGCGCCTGGTCACGTCGGCTTTGTCTACCAGGCGCTCTCGGCCTGCTACATCGGTCGTTCGGCTCCCAGAGTGCTGCGCCTACTGTCCGACGGGCGAGTCATCCACGAGCGGGCGATCCAAAAGATTCGGAGCGGGGAACGCGGCTGGCGGTACGCCACGCGACCGCTCGAAGAGTTCGGCGCTCCACCAGCCCCGGACGGTGATAAAACGTCATGGCTCGATTACTGGCTCGCGCGGCTGACGCGCAGGATGCCGCACGGCGGTAACCATAAATACGCCTGGGCGCTCGACAGGGCAGCGCGGAGGCTGCTCCCGGACTCACGCCCTTACCCGAAGGTGACAGTGCCGCAGCTCAAGCTCTGGTAGAATCCGGCGAATATGCGGAAGGGAACAGCGGAGATGACGGATGGCATAGACGAATACTGGCAGGAAGAGGTCGTCGGCGGACTGCTCGACTTAGGTCGTGACATGCAGGCGGAACTCTTTTGGCAGTTGCATTCGCAAGAGGAGTTGTACGAGGAGGGGCCGCTCGAAGACTTAGGGCTGTACCTGTCACGAAGCTTGGCGATCTTCAAGCATGAAGCTCGCGGGCGGCGCATCTACCTGCACGGCAAGCCTTTCATCTGGAAGCCGCGGATCGTCCTGACTGTAGCTCTGAGCGAAGAAGAGACAGAGGTGACAAGTGATGACGAGTCCACGGCCTCGCGTGGTATCGGTCGCGTCATCAGCAGCGACGTGGCGGACTACGAGCGGTTCTACCTGGGGATGGCTCAGGCTTACTATTACCCGGTAGATCATGCCCTTGTGATCTGGGAGTGCGATGTATTCCACCTGACGAAGCACACGGAGGAAGACCTCGGCGAAGGGACCTTCTTCGTCACTATTTGGAAGAGATTTGAATCGATGCTGCGTGAACACTTCCCGGCCACGAAACTGATCGTCACGCCCGGATGGGACCCGGGGTACGATAGCGAAGAGTGGCGGGCCTTCTTGCGAAGGCTCGGCTACGCGCCTGACCCGGAGCACGGAAGAACCTTTTTGAAGCTGCTTGACACGGCGTAGCTTGACCGGAGTCTATTCCTCGCTTCTGCTGATGAAAAAGATTCGCTTCGACACTATGACTTGGACCGCGGCTGGCTTACTCAAAAGCTCGCTCTCCAGAGAGCTAACCGGGCAACATGCCGACATTAAAGAGATGGGCGGGCAAATCATCATTAAGGAAGCGTGGCAGCTCGAAAAAGGGCGAACTAAAATCGTCGGCGCCGTCCGACTGAACGACGGCAGTTATTTCAATTTCTCCCGCGTCATCAAGTCAACGACCGAAGGCGATTGAAAGAGACGGCCATGCCGCTGAGGGTAACTGCGCCGCACCTCCGCGTTCATCGCTTCCAGTTAGTAGCATTCTCAACTGCTCGTCCTTTTCGAATCTTCCGTGATGGCCTCTACCCAGAGCCGGAGCGTCAGATCAGTTCTCTCCGGGATCGCAAGGTATGGCCTAAGTTCTTTCTCGTAGCGCTCCTGCAATACGTCGAGGTCGAGGGGCACCGTCCGGGCGAGGTGCTTCACGTCGTCTCGGTCGCGCTGGAGGTTACGCTCCAGCTTCGACAGCGCGATGTCGTAAGGGTCGAAGGCGAACAGGCGGAGCTGCTTGAACGCGCCGGGGAACATCTCCGTCAGCCTTTGGTCGTAATCTTCGGGGACGGTAACGACCGTGACCAGGTCTAAATACAGACCATGCTTGCGATGCAGCGCCGAGCCCTTACCGGCCAGACCGACGAGACGCCCGCTCTCACCGCGCGGCGCGATCACGAGCACGTCCACGTCGGCGGTCGGGCGCGCCAGGCCGTAGAGGACCGTCACCACGAAGCCGCCGAGGCAGTGCAACTCGATCTCCTCCCGCGCGGCGGCGTCCATCTCCGCGAGGAATGATTGCCACGGCTCGGGGACGGCTTCAGGCGGCATGGGTCAGGTGCTCCACTGCTAAGTCGGTCAGCAGACGCCAGCGCCGCGCCTCGGCCGTGCGGTGCCGGCGCAGCCAGCGCCTCTCCGCTGCGGTCAGCGAGTCGTGGCAGAGCGTACCCTCACGAGCGAGACGCGAGCGCTCCAGTTCGGCCTCGCGGCGGCGGAGCAGGGCGGCCTTGTCAGCCTCGCCCGCCCGCTCGGCCAGCCCGCGCGCGACCGCCGTCAAGTAACCCAGCTTGTTCTGCAGGTCGTGCACCTTGGCCGCTCTGGTCAGCCACTCCCAATCCATGTCAGGGAACTTCCAGACCACCCAGGGCAGGGCCTCGACGAGGCGGCTATCCAGATCGCCTGCTGAGAGCGCCCGTAGGAGGACCTCAGCGGGGTTCTTCTTCTGCCCGCGCCGAGGCTTTAAATATGACAAGCCTGGGTAGCCCAGGGACGCCAACTCTGAGGCTAATTCGTTCTCGTCGGCGGGCCGGACGCTGTCCCACCTTTTGTCGAAGGGCAAGGCGGCGGGCGTCAACCCGTAGACGGTCGCTGCCTTACGCGCCAACGCCGGCGTCGCGCGCCTGACGCCCCTCTCAAGGAGGGAGAGATAGGGTTGGGACACGCCAAGGCGAGGCGCGGCCTTCTCCTGGCTCCACCCCTTACGCTTTCTGCCTTGTAGCAACTGCTCGCCGTTCATAATTCTCAACCCAACCTGATTTTATTACAATTTCTGTAATATCAAAAGGCGTTAATATCATGCCCTTGGATATCAAAGTCTATGACGGTATGCGCTAAAAGGAGGTGGCGAGGAGCAGTTCGAGTCGAGACAGTCGGAGTCTGATAATGTGGTTTATGTTATAAAGTAGTCGGTAACACAAAGTACAATCCCTTATATCATGTCAAAGTCCAGCACACTTGCTCTTGCATATATGACCTGATCTTTCCATCCCTCTAGAATGTAGCTTTGTAACCAGCGGCGAATAGCCGCCTATATTTTCCTTACGCTTGCGTAAATAAGTGTTGCTCTCCGGGCGATTAGCCGTTATAGTGTCGCGCGTGGCTGGCAAGGAGATATCAACTAGGCAAGCCGCCAAAATTCTCGGCGTCACCGACGCGCGCGTGCGCCAACTGATCAAGGAGAAGAAGCTGGGTAAAAAAAGAATGTTGGGGCGCGACTGGCTCTTGGACGAGGACGAGGTCAGAGCCTTCGGTAAGCAGCCGCGCGGAAAGCGCGGCGCGCCCCGTAGTCGCGTCCGTCTGAAATAATTTCCTTTACGCTAGCGTAAGGGAAATGGTATAATCATTTCCATGAAGAAACTCGTCGCGGTCGATTTGTTCGCCGGCGTCGGCGGCCTCGCGCTGGGGCTGATGGCCTCCGGCCTTTACGAAGTCGTCGCGCTTTCGGATTGCGACGAAATAGCCCGCGACAACTTTGAGCACAACTTCCCGCCCGATCAGGCTGGCAATCCAAAATACATTTGCAAAAAAATCGAGCGCCTCACCGCGAAAGAGTTGCGCGAGGCCGCCGGTGGCAGGGCCATAGACGTGATCACCGGCGGGCCTCCGTGCCAGGGGTTCTCGCAGTCTATGGCTGGTCAGCGCGCGTATGAGGACGAGCGCAATCACTTATTCAAAGAGTATTTCAGAATCGTCAGGGCGTTACGCCCAAAAGCCTTGATCATCGAGAACGTGCCAGAATTCATCATGCTCTTTGAGGGAAAGATATTTAAGGAGGTGCGCGACCATCTCGATGACCTTGGTTACCGCTGCGCGGTGGATATTCTCAACGCGGCACGCTACGGCGTGCCGCAGTCCAGGCAGCGCGTCATCATCGTCGCGATTAGGAAGGACTTAAATATTCAACCGCGATTGCCGAACCCTACTCACGGCGGTTCGGATCAGCGGCTATACAACTATCTTACTCGCGGTTATATCTCAGGATGCCGCGAAACGCTGCGCGATCCTGCTGCGGGCAAATTTACATACGGCGATGACATCATGGGATCGACGTCTGTGATCTCTGCTTGGCGAATGCGCCACTTGCTTAGTCCCAACGGGTACAGCCTTGATGGCACAGCTCTCGCTCAGTACCCATGCCAAGTCCTACGACCCGGCCGACGCCAAATTCTGCAACCGCTGGTCACCGTCGAGCAGGCCCTCAGCGACCTCACTACCCTTCTGCCTGGCCAAGAATCGCGCGAATACGCTTGCCCCCCCACTAATCTCTTCCAACGCGCGCGCCGCGGAGGTCGCCGCGAACTGACAAACCATAAGGCTTGGGATCACACCGAGAGCATGGTCGAGCGCCTTGATCATGTGCCTGAAGGCGGCGACATCTCTGACGTGCCTAAATCATTGCGGCCAAAAAAATGGTTCTCCCAAGCTTATGCTAGGCTCCATCGCCATTCTCTGGCGCGCACAATCACCACCTATTTTCACAACCCGGGCAGCGGGCGCTTTACGCACTATAAGCAGACGCGTACCATCACCGTGCGCGAGGCGGCGCGTCTCCAGTCGTTCGACGACAAGATAGTTTTCATCGGTTATCCTTCGAATCACGAGCGATTGGTGGGTAACGCGGTGCCGCCGCTGCTGGCGCGCGCGATATGTCAACAACTTTACCGCGACCTTTGCCAAGCCCCTGCTTTAGCCGTCGCGACAATGGCTCTCAGCGCAGGCCGACTTATGCGTCATTCGGCGGCTAAGTCGAAAAGGCGCGCGATGCGATAGCTAAAAACTGCACGCTGCTATATCTCTTCCCTTCCCCAGGCTGATTCAGATTGTGGCTGTTGACAGGGATTGCAAATTTATGGCAGTATTTGGCTGCTTTAACCATTAACCAAAATCGGTTAATGAACAATCGGAGCCGGAGGTCTTATGAGCGAAGCTTCTTTAGAGCGCGTGGTGGTTAAGGGCGCGCCGGGAAAAGGGCGAGCGGCGAAAGCCCCCCCTGTAACTAATGATGGGGATGCGGAGCCATTCAAAGGTTATGGTTCGGTCCTCGGACAATTGATCAGCGATCAGGAGACTCCGAACCTGAATCTACTAAGATTTAGGCTCAAAGCGGGTCGGCACACACACGCCGGCAAGTTGGTCGCCGTGCAAGCGACAGATGCCGACGAGCGGGACGTGCTGATCCTAGCTCGTATCAATAACGTCCGCGAGCAGAATCCCCACGAGGATGCGCAAAGTTCGACCGTGCGCGACGTGCTGCCTTTTCAAACCGAATACCCCATGGAAGGCACATCTTCGGTTATCTGGCGCATAGCCGACGCTGAACCGCTCGAAGAGGCCGTGCTCGACGACGACGGGCGAGTGACGGAGATCAAGCACGCCGAGACGTTGCCGCGCGCCGGAAGCTTCGTCTTTGAGGCGAACCGGGAAGTAACAACCCTCGCTTTGGGCTTGCAGAGCGATCCGCGCGAGGGCCTAGACGTTGGGCACGTTTATGGTAACGAAAGAGTGCCCGTGATCCTCGATAAAACTACGATTCAGCGACACATCGCCGTCTTCGGCGGCATCGGCTCCGGGAAGTCCTACACGCGCGGCGTTATAGGCGAAGAGCTGCACTGTTTGGGCGTGCCGCAGATCAACCTTGACGTTAACGGCGAGATGATCGAGGCCGCCGTCGAGTTGGGCGGAGTCAACCTGAAGCCCGGCAAGGGCGGCTTCACCTTGCCGGTGAGCGCGCTCTCGCCGCAGGACGTGGTCGAGGCTGTGCCCAGCATTAACAAGGGAACCAACATGGAGGTTCTGCTACGATTCGCGCACGAGCGACTCCTTAAGGAGATCATGCTCGGTCGGAATAAAGAAAGCTACTTCGACGTGGACGATCTCATCAACGAGATTGACACCGCGGCGGAGAGACTGGGGTTGGAGAAGAACCTTAAGCAGACGGTTGAGCCGACGAAGGAGCGCACCGAGACGCTGAAGCGTCATAAGTTCCTCGGCGCGCCATACGATTGGAAGGGGAAACTACAGCCCGGCGCGTTCGTGAATATTGATTGCCGTGGGCTGCTGGTCTCTGACTTGCGGCTCATCACAGCCTCCATCGCGCGAGATATTCAAAACCTAGCGCGCGCCCGACAGATTCCCTTCGTCGTCCTTTCCATTGACGAGTTCCACCTCGTGGCCCCGTCTCAGGAAGACACCATGACTACGCAGGTTCTGCGCGAACTCGCCCGCATCGGTCGGCACTACCGCATCGGGTTGTTGCTCACGACGCAGTCGCCGCAGGATGTGGACAAGGCGATACTCAAGCGCTGCCTAACGCGCTTCATCCATGCCATCGAGCCTGACCAGCTCGAAGCTTTGCGCGCCGTCTTCTCCGACGCTTCGGACGAACTCGTCCGCCAACTGCCCAAACTCCCGCAGGGCGTTTGCGTATTGACCGGCGCGTTCGAGACGGTGCGACACGCGACGGTCATTAAAATCCGCGAGCGGCAAACTACGCACGGCGGCGGGACTCCAGACATTTTCGGAGACTTGCGCAAGCGGGGGTGGAAGGAGAAGCAGCCGTTGCCGCGGCGAGTTAAGACGATCAAGTAATTGAGGTGTCGCGCATGAGCAAGACGTTTACCGACGAAACAGGCGGCGAGGCGCAAATAGTCGAGCCTTCGACGCGAGACCGCGAGACCGCCATCTTTCAAATCCTTCGGCAGCCTGACGCCGTCGAAGGCCTCTCCATCAAGGAGATCGCAGAGCGCGTCAAGGACTATCTGTTGCATGGGCCGTCCGTCGCGTCCGACGGCTTAGACGCAAGCTTCGCTCACGCCCCTAAGCATGACAAAGTCACAGTCCAAGCGTACTACAAACTCGTCAATCGCCTAACCGCTTTAGGTCGCCTAGAGGAGGCGCCAACCGTGGGCGAGCAGGGCGAGCGGCTCTACCGCCTAGCTCCATACATCCACGCGTCCAATCCCGCGACGCTCGATGATATTTATGAGTGGGCGCTTCAGCCCAGCACCCGGATGCAGCTCCCTCCGTCCGAGACAATCGCGCGCGCCGCGGACGCCGCAGACTATCTGGGCGAGAGGAAACATACTGTCCTGAAGAAAGCCGCCGAATCTTTAACGCAAGAAGACCCGCGCGATGTCTTCTTCAGAATGATCATGCACGAAGTTGAGATGCTGCGCCACGACCTCGGGATCTACGCCGACCACGGCCTGCGCGACCCGGAGATTAGAGCGCGCGTTGAGCGCGGGGCGCATTCGCTCGACCAACTCCTCTATCGCCAGCTCGGCGTGCCGCCGGAGATTGTTGACATCACGCAGGTCAGCAGCCTGATCCGAGACGCCGAGGCGCGCTCGAAGGACGCCGTGGCAATTGATGTGAGGCCCGAGATTGCTGTTGACGTGCCGGGTCTGCGGGAATTCTTAAAGCGGCGCGTGTTCGGCGAGCGGTTCATCTACCAAGTGGACGCCGGCGCCACGCGAGGAGCGACCTCGCGCAGACGGTTGACCGTCGCGGGAAGCGACGGCAGCACCCACGCCAGCGAGCTGCAAGTGCGCACGGCCCGGGCTTTCATTGACGAGAGCGATCTGCTCGTCCATTTCAATAATTCGATGGTCTACGTCCATCAGCCCTCGACGGCTCCGCGCCGTGCGGATTACCCGTTCCACAGCGTCCCGATCACGCGCGCCGCGCTCGACGACCCGAACAACCGGGGCATGATCATGTCGCGGCAGATGTACTCGCATCTGAGCGATTCGGTTTACGAACACATGGCGCGTTGCGCCACCGACGTTGTCCAGTGGAGGGTTGACGCCGCTGTCTTCACAGGCACGGCGCGGCCGGTCAATCCCGCGAACGTAATGCAGCGCTCCCAGGACTTTACGCTGCCCGCCCCGGCTGTCCACATCCGCGACGGCACGGTCGTCCCGCAGGAGCGCGAGTTCACACACTATAAACGTCTCGACGAATACGGGGACATGGTGCGCGAGGGGCAGAACCTAATGCGCGTCATCCTGGAGAGACTGCGGGGCGAGGACAACAAGCAGGTGTTCGCTGGCGCCGTGAAGAGCACGCAGATGAGATTGTTCTCACGGGTGTTGAGCTGGTACATCGCGCACGGCTCGCAGGCCCGCCGGGGCGGCGACGGAAGGCCGATTGATCCCCAGTGGGAGGAGATGTACGCAGCGGGACTCTCCGACAACCAGTCTATGACGCACTTGTTGGCAACTCTCGTCGAGGGCCGCGAAGACGAGGCGCGGGCTGGAAAATTTTGGGTCACGTGCTGCGTCGTTCGCCCCTTCCACGCGACGACCGAATATTACGATCAGAAGGGCGTCAGGACGGACGCGGAATGGAAAAGGTTCTTCAGCGAGCGCGCCAATTTCGAGGAGAAGAACGCTAGGGCCCTTGGGCACTCGTGGCTTTGGGAGACTCAGGACTGGGAGGACGACACGTTCGTTTATCTATGCCGGCGCGCCGATTTCGGCATGTTCTACATCGGGCACACGAACGGAGACCCCCCGCCGTCTGTGCCGCGCTACGAGTTTCTTGATTCGCTTCGCTCGCTTAGTTCGGACGAAGCTGCCGAGCGAGTCGCGAGGAATGTCCGCGCCGTCGTCGAGGCCTTGGATCATTCTAGTCTGGCGGTGGACAGCGATCACAATTTCATGACTCATAAACGGCTGGTCAAGATCATCCCTTACGTCGTTCATCGCTCGCACGAGGCGTGTAAGACTTTGGGCCGAAATCTTGAAACGCAGTTGCGCGACGCCGTGATCGCTCACATGAGCCGACTGCGGAAACTGAGGGGTATTGTCGCGACAGACATCACGCTCCTGCCGGTCAGCATACGCAAGTACGTTGACCGCATGACCAAAGCTTTGAGGGAGGAGACCGAGAAAGACCCGGATAAGTGGATGCGTTGATCGCCAGCCGCTAAAAATAATTGCAGACATAACTGCGTCTCATTAGCTTCATAGTGATAGTGATATGGACACGGTCAGCCGGGAAGTCAGATCGCGGACAATGCGCGCGGTCAAAAAAGAGAACACTTCGCTGGAGCGAAAGGTCCGATCCGCGCTGCACCGGCGCGGCTTGAGATTCCGCTTGTACGGCGACCTGCCTGGCAAACCTGACATCGTGTTCGCGGGCGCGCGCGTTGTGGTGTTCATCGACTCTTGTTTTTGGCACGGGTGTCCGCTTCACGTGCGCATGCCTAAATCGAACCAAGACTACTGGAACCGGAAAATCGCGCGCAACGTCGAGCGCGACGCGAAGACTAACTTGGCGTACAAACAGTCTGGCTGGTCGCTGATACGTCTTTGGGAGCACGAGCTGAAAGAAGACCTTGAAGGGTGCGTGAGCAAGGTTGAGGAGGCGGTGCGGCGAAAAGTCGCGGCCAGATGAAGCGCAGGCGTCGAGGCGCTCGTCCGGCGAATGGAACTGGGGGAAGCGAACTTTTCGTCAAAACGCTAGGCGATAAGGTGTTCGACGGCTAAAGGAGTGATGACGCGATGGATAAAGCTATTGTTGAACCGCGCCGCGGAAACCGCGTCCGCTTACTGGCTATCAGCGACTGGAGAGTCCAGGATTATGAAGACCTGCTTCAGCTCGTCGAGCGTGTCCCCGGATGCGATGTCGTTCTTTACGGAGGCGACGACCTCGATAGAGTAATCGAGGCGCAAGACGTCATCCGACAAATTGTCGAAATGACCTCCGCGCGCCGGCTTCTGTTTGTGGCGGGCAACGACGACGTCCCGGAGGACAAACAGTCCTTGGGCAGGATCGAGTACTCACACGACCTGCACGAAGAACCTTTCTTCTATAAGGGGTTCGCCTTCCTGGGCGTCGAAGGGACTACCGACGGGATGGGGTTCATCCAGCATTCGGAGGCACAGGTCAGAGAAACTTTAGATCAACATATGCTGTCCGCCGGGCGTCGGAAAGGTTCTAAAGCGCCGCTGCCCGTTGTGGTTTCGCACGCCCCTCCCCGCGGCGTGCTCGACATCGCGATGCGTCACGCCTCACAAAACGGAGCGAGGTCTATAGGTTCAACAAGCCTACGCCAATTTCTTGAAGAGAACCGCGTGCCGCTCACCGTCTGCGGCCATGTCCACTTGTGCGGCGGGCGTCAAGAAACATTGCCTAACAGGAACCTCGTGGTCAATATCGCTAGCCACGATCATCGCGGCGCTGAAGGAAGAATAGCCGTGATTGATCTAACGCGTTCGGGCCAGGCGGAGGTTTCTTTTCACAGCACCAGCGTTCTTCTCTACGACCACGAGCTTTCGCGGCTCCAGCATGTTGGTATCAAAAGAGTCCGTCAGCTATTGCAAAACGGGATCAGGGGCTTGGAAGACGTGACGGCTGAGAACAAGAGAAAGCTCCGGCTTCGCGGTTGCGGAGAGCGGCACATAGCTCGCTGGATCCGGCAGTCGGAACTGATCAGGGGCGGGTTTGTCGGTATAGAAATTTTTGATCGCGCCAAGATGGGTTTCTTAACGGAGGGCCGCTTCGTCGTTTGGGATATTGAAACTGATCTTGACCAGTCGCGCATTTGGTTAATTGGCGCGCATGACACCCAAACCGGTGAGACAAGGCAGTTCTTCAATCCTGATGATGAGAAATCTTGCGTTCGAGAATTTATTGACTGGATGACTGACCGCCGGGAGGCTATCCCGGTAAGCTTCAGCAGCACACGGTTCGACGCCAGAGTCCTGAGCAAGTCGCTCGCCAGGCACGACATCCAGGACACGACCGACGTGACAGGCAGGGATGTAGATCTCGGTAATATACTGTTGTATAGCTGCGTTCACACATACCCATCAACCAAAGTCAAAGATTTAGCTCACCACCTCGGCTATAAATTCCGACATCCAGACTTAGATGGTATGTCAGTCGGCATCATGTTCTCTCAATATCTGCGCACAGGACGACCGCCGAAGAAGTGGAAACCATATTTAGAATATAACGAAGATGACGTCGCGGCGACGCTGCTTATATTGAATAGGCTCAGGCAGGTAGATGGTTGTTCTTCTGCCGAACCACTACCGCACAGCTTCAAAGTCCGCTTTTCTAACCCCAAGACTTTTGGAGCAAGGGTAAGAAGTTAGTGTCAGAAGCAGCCCTCAAAGCTTATGAAGAGGCGCGGGTGGAGCAGCTGACTCGTAACGAAGCCCGCCGCATCCGAACGAAAGTCAGCGACGCAAGGAAGAATCCTGAGAGCGCGGGACGGAGGTGGCCGTTTGAGTTGCTGCAGAACGCGCATGACGCGGGACCATACCAGGGCCGCGATTTTGTTCAAGCAAACGTCACGTGGGAGCAAACTCCTGAGGGTATAAAACTGATCTTTGAGCACGACGGAGCGCCCTTCTCCTTAAAGGAGCTCGCGGCTCTTTTATCCGGCGGATCGAGTAAAGATTTCGAATCAGAGGAAACGACCGGAAGGTTCGGCACCGGCTTTCTAGTCACACACGCTCTCGCCGCCAAAGCTCGGGTACAGGGACTGCTTGAGAACACAGACGCGCTGGAGTTGTTCGACTTGACGCTGGACCGTTCGGGCGATGAAGAAGAGATAATCGCCAACATCGAGAATTGTAATTCGGCTATCCTTAGCGCGATCTCCATCGATTCGCTCAATGGGGAGAAGTCCGCCCGGTTTGAATACCTGGTCGATAATATCAACGTCATGTCAGAGGGGCTAACTGTGTTGCGGGAGGCTTTGCCTTACTTGTTCGCGACCTGCCCCAAGCTCGGCAGCTTGTCTCTATGCCGATCTGATGAAGTCGTCGAAATCTGGAGACTCAAAGAAACTAAACAGCGTCAATATAACAATTCGTTGGTCGAAGACCGTTTGCTCGAAGTCAGAGCCAATCAAGGTGACGCGCGCGAGCACCGATCCGTTCGGATTGTAACGGATGAGGGGGCAGCGGTCATCGCGGTCGTTCAGCGCGTTGATGGTAGCTGGCGTGTTTGCTTGCCAGCCGCGGATTTCCCGCGGGTATTTCGACGGTTCCCGATACAGTCCTACATATTGCCGGTTGATCTTGTGTTGGACGGCAATTTCGATGTTGATCAGGAGCGCCAGCGTCTTCACCTAACGGAAGAAAACAAAAAATTGCTGAGCTGCGCGCTCAATAACATTCCCGATACGGTCGCGTTTGCCTACGAGGAGAATTGGGAGGGGAAACACCTCCTGGCTCGTATCGCCGAACCCGCGCCCTTACTAACGAGCAGCGAAGATGACAAGGCATGGTGGAGACAGGAGCTTAGCAGAATCGCGCGAGTAGTCGCCACGATGCCTATAGTCGAGTCGCGAGATAGGATGGGGCCAGCGCTACAAACAGGCGAAGGTTGGTGGGCGGACTTCGTCTTACCTCGGCTTAACGATTCCTCGCAGACTGATGATGTTCCCTTTGAGCGCGTATGGCCGTTAGTTAATGACGTGAAACTTTTCGACCCGCCAGAGCTTGATATAGCCGAAAGGTGGACACAAATAGCTAACGGCTGGGCCGGACTAGGCTTAGAAGTATATCGAAGGACATTAGAAGATATCGCGGATGCGGTAAAGAATGAAGCGAAACATCTGGATGACCTTCCTGTTAACGGCGACCGAAAGGAATGGCTGGTCAGATATCTCGATACTGTCGGCGAGTGTTGGGAAAAGCGGCAAATCGAACATGCAGCCGCGTTAGACGGGCTGTTGCCAGATCAGCACGGCCGCCTGCTGCTACACAAGGACCTCCGGAAGGAGGACGAGATACCCGAACAACTCAAAGACATAGCCGCGTCTATTGGGATAGATATACGTTCTCAACTGCTTGATAAGGAGCTATATGAACTGTCGCAAAGCTTAGGCCTCAGGTATCTTCCCGCTACCCTAAACAAATTAGTGCCGGATTCGGTCACCGAGGACATATTGGTAGAGCGTTGCGTCAACCTGCTTGCTCAGAAGTTCGTGGAAGGAAAGCGCGCGCCCGCCGATCAGGAACTGCTAAATGGAAGCGTCAGACTTTTATCATATCTGTGGAACACCAAAGGGAGGGCCGCCGAGGAGACAGCTAAAAGATGCCCGCTCATCGCCGCGGATGAGACGGCCATTAAATGGGCGAATACAAGAATGATGATGGCCCCCGTTTCAGCGTGGCATGCAGAGGCTCAGCCGTTCTCTGGCGCCTACCCTCCCCAACGCATACTTTCGCCGTTGTACGGGGGAGACGCTGACATACAACTTCCTAACGTTGTTCCGGCTCTAGTGTCGTGGGGCATGGCTATCGCCGACCCGCTTACCAAGAGCGCGCCAGAAGTGAAAGATAAACGTCTTAAGGCGTTGGCCGCCGAGGGCGCGGACACGGATGGGATCACGGTCTCTGGGATCGAATTCAGTCACATCGCCTTGCTGCACGACGTGGTGATTCTCCGCTGCCAAGAAGGGGTCGAGGAGGCGAAGCAACTCCTCGGAATGGTTTTGAAGTATATAGCGCGTTACGACGACAAGTGGCATGTCTGGCTAGACGCTCCCGGGCGTAAAGAGCGCGCGGATGTGACGGTGCGAGTGCGAGGCGCTGTCTGGGTGGCGGATCTTACAAGCAGGGCGTGGGTGCCGGTTGAGGGGGAAGAAGGCAGTGCCAAAGCCTTAGCCACCTACGCTACGATTAAAAACCTGCTCGAACCCGAATGGCTCATCAACAATGACTCCGGTATAGCGCTGTTAAATGAGTGTTTCGGTTTTGACGCGCTTGAGTCCCGCCTTTTAGGAGTTGAGCCGGAGAGACGTCAGGACATGCGGGATGGGCTGGCCAGACTCGTTGATGTGGCAAAAAATGATCCTGACGCGGTATCCAAATTCGCGGACGAGCTAGAAGAGCAACAGCGTCGGACACGAGACGTCGCGCGCTGGCGACAGCTAGGTCTAGCCGTTCAAGAGGCGGTTAAATCTGCCGTCGAATCGCATGGGTTAGAGGCGAAGCTAGTCGATCGCGGATTTGACTACGAAGTCTTTATTAAGCAGGGCGGCGACATCGAGGAAGCCGACATTGCCAGGATGGAGATTGGGTCCCACTTCTTGGAGGTCAAAGCTACAACGCAAGGTGAAATCAGGATGACGCCTGCGCAGGCCGCCGTCGCCGCTGGTAAAGCCGACCGTTATATCCTCTGCGTCGTTGATCTACGTGGCATTCCGCTGCACGAACTCGACCGTGATTGGAAGGCGGAGGAGGTCGAGGCTGTGTCTCACGTCGTGACCGACATAGGAACTTATGTGCGAGACACTAAAGAGCTGGTTGACGCTGCCAAGGCCAGCGAAGTAGGTATTCGTAATGATACGGTGCTCAGGTACGGAGTCCCGGTGGATATATGGAACACGGACATTAGGATAAGCGGCTGGGTGGCGAGTATGGCTGGAAGGGTCTAGCGGTGATTCGAAAGTTTGACCTGAGCATAAACCGTTCTATCGATGCAGAAGCTCTCGGCTGGCCGAGGCTGCCGGGGAAGGTCTTGGGTGCAATAGGCTCTACTGTGATTTTCGCGGATGTTCATGGGCGCAGGCCCAGCGCGTCGCGGACTTTGAAGAGTCCGTCCTCGAATGGCTGCGGTCCGCGAACGATTTCGAAGATGATCTGGGTCGCGTTCATGAGGTACTGAACAAACTCTACGAAAGTGGCGACGAGGGAATCTATGGTCTTGATCTGGGCGTCGCTTCAAGCGTTGTGGCGCTTTCGGCAGCACGGTGCATACCTTTTTCAAGCTGCAATGGAGGAAGTTTCGGAGGAACTCATCAAGAAGCATACCCGCCCGTCGCGTTCTACGCGAAACCGGCGTGGTTGCCTGATCTTATTGCTGCATCAAAGGAAGCCAACGCCGGTTTGTATAATGCTGGCGACGCTTTAGCTGTATATGCCGAGATCCAAGACATGGTCGCTTTCGCGCGGGCTCTGATCGCGCGGCGCTGCTCGTTTCGTAAATTGAGATTGAGAAGCCGTTGCGCCTCTAGAAGGGGACGGATACAACCAGCGGCGGCCCAGCAGGATCTTCCCTTCACAACATAGTAGAGCGTGATGG
>Ga0081539_10004024_pt1 | contig 16888 bp, 15 predicted proteins | sample TabmetS4T2R2_FD_71023 | JGI IMG/M metagenome (GOLD analysis project Ga0081539, IMG submission 71023) | Tabebuia heterophylla rhizosphere microbial communities from the University of Puerto Rico - S4T2R2 | ecosystem: Host-associated > Plants > Roots > Rhizosphere ...
ATGCCGGCGCGAGTTGGGTCAACCGCCTGACGTGGTCGCAGTACGAGGACTACTTCCATGCCATCGGTTTCGTCATCCACTCCCTGAAGTTCAGTGAGACGCCGCTCGATGAGGCGTTCTACGAGCGATTCAGCAACCTCCTCGGCCGTTATCCGCGCTGGGACCTGACAAAGGACTTCTTCCAAGTTGTCCTGGAGAAACCCACCTCGGCGAAGCCCCGCCACTAGGGGCCGGCCAAAATCCGGCGCGCTCAGGCAACCTCGCGTATGCGTCCCGTCTCGACCTCGAACACGAGCCCGTGGACCGGCACGCGCCTGACCCACGGGTGCGTCCGGACGCGTTCGACCTGCTCACGGACCGAGGCCTCGACGTCCGGGAAGCCACCAAACGAAAGGTCGAGGCTGGCACCCGTGGACGACGTCAACCGATCGCGCAGTCCGGGTTCGTCGACGCCCTCGAGACCGCAATTGGTGTGGCCGATGATCAGGACCTCGTCCGTACCGAGAAGCTGCTGGCTGACGATCAACGAGCGAATCGCATCGTCGCTGGCGAGGCCACCGGCATTGCGGATCACGTGGGCATCGCCGGTCTGGAGACCGAGCGCCGCCTCGACGTCGAGCCGCGCGTCCATGCAGGCGATGATCGCCAGCCCGCTGAGCGGTGCGGCGCCGAGCCCGGACCTGTCGAAGGCTTCGACGTAGCGCTCGTTCTCGGCGAGCAGGCGCTCGTATTCGGCGCTCAACACGCCCTCCTCGGCGACGTCGGCATCACGCGGCGGATCGCGACCTCACGCCTGGGCCTGCGGCCCACCGTGACCCGCGTAGCGATCGATGATCTCGCCGATCGTCATCCCACCGAAGCGGTCGTCGAGTTGCTCGCGGGCGACGCGCCACATCGTGCGCAACGGGCGTGGCCCGCTCCGATCGAGCTCCCCGAGACGCAGGAGACCGAACCGCTCGATCCCCGGCACTCCGCGGAGCTCGTTCGCCAGATGGGCCGCGGCCTCGTCGATCGTGGTTTCGCGCGCCATGCCTGCCGCGGCAGCGACAGCAGCCGCGCCGCCGGGACGTGGCGGCGCGATCGCGCGATCGCCCGCCGGAGAGGACGCGCCCGCGGGCTGCGCTGGCGGCGTCACCGACGCCGGTGCTTGCAGGACCGCACCCGGAGCCACGGTCTCCTGGATCGTGTGCGCGGCCCGTTGCATCTGCTCACCGGCGCGAGCGAAGGCCTCCTCGGGTGACGCGCGTCGGCCGGCGCCGCGCGATGTTGCCGCGGCCGGCTTCGGGCCGTCGCCCGGGGTCGTCGGTGCAGCCGGTGCGGCCGATGCGGCCGATGCGGCCGGTGCGGCCGGCACGACCTGGCGCCGGCGCGAGCCGCCGCCCGGCTTCGGGCCACCACCGGATGGGCCGCCGTTCGTGTAGGTCGAGCCCATGGCGGTCGAGAGGAGTGCTGGCACATCGATGCCGGTCAGGCCCTTCACGGCTGTGCTCGCCTCGGCGACCGTTCGGGTCGTCGTCTTCACGACGTCCGCCGCACCGTCGGAGGAGAGCACGGTCAGCGACCCGATGTTGCCGATCGGCTCCGCGGCGGCGCGCACGATCTCGGGCAGCATCGAGAGGACCGTCTGGATGACCGCGGCCTCGTTGAACTGGCGATAGGCGTCGGCGCGTAGCGCCAGGGCCTTGGCCTCGGCCTCACCCTTCGTGAAGGTGATGCCCGCCTCGGCGTTGCCTTCGAGCTTCGTCTTCTCGGCCTCGGACTGAGCGTTGACGAGGATGACGCGGGCGTTTGCCTCGCCCTTCGTGACGTTGACGGCGGCTTCAGCCTGACCGGCGAGCTTGACCCGCTCGGCTTCAGCCTGTGCCTGGGCGATCCGGGCGAGTTTCTCGCCTTCAGCCCGTTTCACCTGGGCATCGGCCTCAGCCTCGGCCGGGCGTACGGTCGATGCGAGAAGCTCCTTCTGCTTCCGGGCCGCTTCCAGCTCGGCCAGCTCGGTCTGCTTCCGGACGACCTCCTGGGTTGCCTCCGCCTGGGCAAGCGGCCCAGCCTGGGCGGCGCGCGCCTCGGCCGCTGCGATCTGGGTCTCTGTCTCGGCGCGGCGCAGGGACACATCGCGCTCTGCGTTGATCTTGACCTGGTTCGCCTCGGCTTCTCGGACCGCCGCTTCCTGGTCGGCCGACGCCTTCGCCATCCTGGCGTCGCGCTCGCGTCGGGCAGTTTCCTGCTGGCCGATGAGCTCCATGTAGCCCGACTCGTCGCGGATCGCCTGGATCGTGAAAGAGTCGATCTGGAGGCCGGATGTCGCGAGGTCGCCCTTGGCCGCGTCCTGCACGGCCTGCTGGAATTTCTGGCGGTCGAGGTTCAGCTCCTCGACAGTCAGCGTGCCGACGATCGAGCGGAGGGAGCCCTCCAGGACGTTCTTGACGATCGAATCGACCTGCTCCTCCTGGGCCTCGAGGAAGCGCTCGGCGGCGTTGCGGATCGACTCGTCGTCGGCGCCGATCTTGAACGTCGCGACCCCCTGGACGGCGACCTTGATGCCCTGCCTGGATACGGCGTCGGCGAGGTTGACGTTGATCTGGCGGGCGGTCAGCTTGAGCCGGCCGATCTTGTGGAAGAGCGGCAGGACGACGATGCCCTGACCACGGACGACCTTGAGCCCAGCCTCGCCACCGCCGAGCGGGGTCGCGCGACCGCTTCGGATCAGCGCCTCGTTCGCGCCGGCAACCTTGTAGCGACTGCCGAGATAGGCGACCAGCAGGACGACGATGATGATCGCCAGGAAGACGGCGATCGTCCCCCCGCCGACGAAGTCGAGGACATCGGGCACGGTACGGTCCCTCCCTGCCTGCCGGTCAGCCGGCGGGCTCTGATGACGCTTGCGACACTGGCGCGACGATGAGCCCGGCGCCCGCGACGCCGGTTACCCGGACTGACGTCCCGGCCGGCACGTCGATCGACGCGGTCGCACTGAACTCGTGGGTCTGACCCTCGGCCTTGATGTAGATGCTGCCGAACCGGCCGGCTGGGATCGAGACTGCCACGTACGCATCGCGGCCGATGAGGTCGCTCGTCGAGAAGGGGTTCGCCCCCTCGGAGCGTCGGAGGACCTGAAACAGGGCCCAGGTCACAGCGAAGCCTCCGGCGCCGAACGCAGTCCCCACGAGGGCCGCTCGGCCGCCATGGATGTCGAACACCTGGGTGGCGATCAGGCCGCCGACCCCGAACATCGACACGAAGGCGAGCATCAGCGGCATGAGCGACACGCCGCCGATGTCGAAGCCCAAGTGGAGCGCATCGAGGATGCCGCCCAGGATGTCGTCAACGAGGACCGTCACGAGCAGCAGTGCGCCGCCGACGAGGACGCAGACGACAAAGACGAGGTCTTCGATCGGTACGGTGATCGTCGGCATCCGGCTCCTTCCTCCCCAGCCGCCCGATGACGGCGACTGGATGACGCGCCGGCACCCGGTCCGTTACGACGGGAGGCGGCCGGACGCTCTCAACCCTCCCCGCAAGCATACGCGCGGGCTGATGCCGCAACGTCGCTCGTGTGCCCGGCGTCAGGCCGGACGACGGATCAGCGACTGGGCCCGAAGAGCAGTGACAGCCAGGATTCGAGAGGCCTCTGGCTGGTGTCGGCAGCGCCGAGCCGGACCGATGCCGAGCCTGGCGCGTTGACTGCGATCGAAGGTGCACCTGGCTTGAGGGTGAAGGGGATCTCGCGGCCTTTGCCAAGCCCGTAGCCCTTCGCCTGCTGGAGGATGTACTCCTGCCGCTGGATGAGCTCCAGCTCGCGCTCGAGCGATGCGACCTGGGCGGTGAGGGCCTGATTACCGGCATCGAGGTCACGCAGGCGCTGGGTCGCCTCGGAGGCTTCACCGACCTGGCGCGCAAAGAGGATCACGATCCAGGCCGCGAGGAATCCCGCGAAAAGGAATGCCACCCGACGTCGGGTGAGACCCGCGACCGAGAGGCCGGAAAGGTCCGGCCCGGTCGTCTCGAGATCGTTCGCTTCGACCTCGTTTTCATCGAGCTCAGCCGGAGGCGGCGCCGGATCGGTCGGGCGAGGCATGTTCAACGGAGGGTAGCTGCTAGCAGCTGACGCGTCAAACCGGCGCCACGCTCAGGGTAGTGACAGACAAGGTGTCACGACGCGACTCCATCGTCCTGCTACACTCGCCCAATTTCGGACGAATGTTCTAATTGTGGAGTGAGCATGCGGACATACGCGCCGGCCGACACCGAGACCGTGCTCGGCAACCTGCTGGCCGACCCGTCGATCGCGAACGGGGTGGTCCATCACCGGGTCATCCCGTCCCGCGACGCTGTCTGGGGGGACTTCCCGGACTGGCTCGATGAGCGGATCGTTCGCGGCCTTCGTGGTCGAGGCATCGAGCGACCGTATTCACACCAGGCGGACGCGATCAATGCCGTCCACGCGGGCGAGGACGTCGTCATCGTCACACCGACGGCGTCCGGCAAGACCCTGTGTTATGCGCTGCCGGTCCTCCAGGCACTCGCCGAGGACCCGTCCTCGCGGGCGCTCTTCCTCTTCCCGACGAAGGCCCTCGGCCAGGACCAGGTCGCGGAGTTCTCCGAGTTGTCGCGCGCCGCCGAACTGACGATCTCGGCGGCGACCTACGACGGCGACACGCCGGCACCGATCCGCTCGACCGTCCGCAAGGCCGGGCAGGTCGTGGTCACCAACCCGGACATGCTCCACTCGGCGATCCTGCCCCATCACACGAAGTGGTTCCAGCTGTTCGAGCAGCTGCGGATCATCGTCATCGACGAGCTCCACTCGTACCGCGGCGTGTTCGGGAGTCACGTCGCGAACGTCATCCGGCGACTGTTGCGGCTGTGCGCCCACTACGGCTCGAAGCCCATCATCGTCTGCTGCTCGGCGACGATCCGAAACCCGGGCGAGCTCGCCGCGACGCTGACGGGCCGGTCCGCGCGGCTCGTCGACCGCAACGGAGCGCCCGCCGGCGAGCGGCACGTCCTGCTCGTCGAGCCGCCGATCCTCGACCCGGCAACGGGCAGCCGCGGCTCCGCGCTGACCGTCGCCAACCGCTGGGCACTGCCGTTCCTGCGTGCCGGACGACAGACGATCGTCTTCGGCCGCTCACGCGTCGCGATCGAAATCCTCCTCACGGGGCTGCGCGAGGCACTCCGTGAGGGCTTCGGCCCGCGATCGAAGGTGCGCGGCTATCGGGGCGGCTATCTACCTACCGAGCGACGCTCGATCGAGCACGGCTTACGGGACGGGGAGATCCTCGGCGTCGTCGCGACGAACGCCCTCGAGCTGGGTGTCGATATCGGCCGGCTCGACGCGGCAATCCTCGCGGGCTACCCAGGCTCGGTGGCGGCGACGTGGCAGCAGTTCGGGCGGGCGGGCCGGCGCAGCGGGACGGCCGTCGACGTCCTCGTCGCGAGCGGGGCGCCGGTCGACCAGTACGTCCTCCATCATCCGGAGTTCATCCTCGAAGGGCCGCCGGAGGAAGCCCGCGCGGATCCGGACAACCTGCACGTCCTCCTCGCGCACCTCCGGGCGGCGACGTTCGAGATGCCGTTCGAGCCCGGCGAGGTCTTCGGACCGGGTCCGGCCGATGACCTGCTCGCGTTTCTCGGCGAGGGCGGGCAGGTCCGCCAGGCCGGTGACGGAAAGTGGTACTGGTCGAGCGAGAACTTCCCCGCGTCGGAGATCTCGCTGCGGACGGCGGCTCCGGAGAACGTCGTGATCATCGACACGACGCCGGATCGGCCGCGCGTGCTCGGGGAGGTCGACCTTTTCTCGGCGCAGGTCCTCGTCCACACCCAGGCGATCTACATCCACGAGTCGGTCCAGTACTACGTCGACAAGCTCGAGTGGGGCGAGCGCAAGGCGTACGTCCACCGCATCGACGTCGACCACTACACGTACGCGAACCGGGCGGTGACGCTGAAGCCGCTCGACGTATTCGCGGAACAGCCGGCCACGAGCGGGCGGCGCGTCCACGGTGAGGTCATGGTCGCGAGCCTCGTGACCCTCTACAAGAAGCTCAAGTTCGTGACCGATGAGAACGTCGGCTGGGGCACGATCGACCTGCCCGAGCTCGAGCTGCAGACGACGGCCTACTGGCTGACCGCCGATCGGCTCCCGGAACGCTGGCGACGGAACGAGCTCGACGTGGCGCTCCTGGGCGCGGGGCGCGCCATCCAGACCGTTGCCAGCGTCCTACTCATGGTCGATCCGCGCGACCTCGGACTCGTGACCCAGGTTCGGTCGCCGCACCAGGAAGCCCCCACGATCTACCTGTACGAGGCCGTGCCCGGCGGCGTGGGTTTGGCACCGCGCCTCTGGGAGCGTCACGAGGAGCTCGTCGCGGGTGCCTTCGACCTCATCACCTCGTGCCCCTGTGACTCCGGCTGCCCGGCCTGCACCGGACCGCGTCTCGAGCCCGACATCGACGCGAAGGAACTTGCGTTGCGTCTGCTGGCGCAACTGGGCGCGTCATCGGCCGCCGCACGCGTCGCTTGAGATGAGCGCAGTCGTCGCGCTGGAGAAGCGCCTCGCGAGCTATCGACGGGCGGTTGAGCGCGCGGCTCCGGGTCCCCGTGATGCCTCGCTCGGGATCGTCCCGCCGCGCCAACCGCCGGAGCTCGCTGAGGCGTTGGGACAGGCCGTCGACGGCGAGGTCGTCCGCACGAGTTTGGGGACGTTCCTGCGGATCGAGAGTCCTGCCGTCAGCATCCCCATCGATCGTGACAGGCTGGCGACCCTGCCCGGCCAACCGCCGCCCGACGCTCCCCTGCTCTGCCTCGACACCGAGACGACCGGTCTGGCGACCGCGGCCGGGACGCTGGCGTTCCTCGTCGGGCTCGGCTGGTGGGAAGGCGATCGATTCCGCCAGCTCCAGCTCCTCATGCCCGACCAGTCCGATGAGCTCGCACTGCTGGACGAGCTGGCCGCACGGATCCCCGCTGGAGCATGGCTCGTGACATATAACGGCCGCGGGTTCGACTGGCCGCTCCTGACGACACGCTTCCGGATGGCCGGTCACGGTCCGCCCGTCCATGCGGGCCACCTCGACCTCCTGCCGCTTGTCCGGCGGGTGTTTCGGCACCGGATGCTCGACGCCAGGCTGCGGACGGTCGAGGACGAGTTGCTCGGCATCGAACGCCACGAGGATGTGGAGGGTTGGGAGATCCCCGGCCGCTATCTCGACTTCCTGCGTGGCGGATCGCCGCTACCGCTGATCGCCGTCGCACGGCACAACGCCCAGGACGTCGTGGCTCTGGCACGACTCCTGGCCCACGTCGACGAGGGTTATGCGGATCACGAGCGGTGGACCGAAGCGCCGCATGGCGACCTGTGCGGACTCGCGCGCGCTTTCGCCCGCGCACGACGTCTCGAGGAGGCCCTTGCTGCCCTGGATCACGCGATGAGCCGGGCGGCGCCTGAACCGGATCCATTCGCGCGACGGCCCGCGCCGCCAGCCGACGAACCGCTCGACGATGCCTGGTGGCAGCCTCGCGCGCGACCCGATTTCGGCGGCCGGCCGCGGATCGGCGATCGACTCCGGACATCCATCGAGACCCCCGACCGGCTCGCCGATCCGTGGACCGTCGAACGGATCGGTGTCGAGCGAGCCCGGATCCTTCGACGACTCGGTCGATTCGACGACGCGGTCGGGGCGTGGATCGCGATCGCCGATCGGGGCGGCACCCGGGCCATCCTCGCCTGGATCGAGATCGCAAAGCTCCGAGAACACCGGCTGGGTGATCCGGCCGGGGCCTTCGACGCTGTCAGGGCCGGCTGGCGGCAGGCGGAGCGGTCGCGGCGACTCGGGCGGCCCCTCCCGCGCGCCGAGGCGGACCTCGTCTCTCGCGGTCGCCGGCTTCGCGAGCGCCTTGCCCGCAGGGGCGCCAGTGGACCGGCGAGCGAAACGGTGATGGCGATGAATTGAGTGTCAGCTCCGGACGAGCGGAACGCGCGGATCGGGCTCCATCGAGGCCCACGTTTCGCGGACCCAGTCGAGGTCCTGATCGAACGAACAAGCCATCGTCCGTCGATCACCGGCCAGGGCGTTCAGGTAGTAGGCGTGATCGCCGTGGCCGGCGACGAACGGGTGGTAACCGTCGGTGACGACGACGACATCTCCGGAGCGAACCTCCCACGCCGCATCGCGGCTTCGATCAGCCCGATAAAGCCGCTGCAGGGCCCACGCCTCCGGCCGTTCGAACTGGTAGTAGTAGATCTCCTCCAGGACGGCCTCTGTGGGCATCGCATCGACGTCGTGCTTGTGCGGCGGCCAGGACGACCAGTTGCCCGACGGCGTGAGCACCTCGACGACCTCGAGGCGGTCCGCGGGAAAGTCGGGCGCGATGATGTTGTTGATCTGGCGCGTCGCGTTCCCGGCGCCGCGGACCTCGACCCCGATCTGCTCGGAGCCGATCGCGATCGGTTCGGTGGCAACGGCTTCGCGGCCGGACGGTGGCGCCGAGGCAATGGCGAGCAGCGTCGCGGGCGCCTGCGCGTCGGACGTCAGTGTCGCCGAACAGCCCGGTGGCAGGTAGAGCGCCGACGGCAAGCTGACAAACGGACTGCGACGACCGGGCAGCGGCAGATCTCCGCTATCGGTGGTCGCCCGCAGATCGCCGCCGTTGATCGGCACAATCGCCGTCTCGGCAGCTCCTCCGATCTCCAGTGATCGGCCGGGTTCGATGAGTGCGGTCCTGAACGATAGATAGCGCCAGCCGGCTCGATCCGGATCGACACTCACGGACCCGTACGGTCCCGATCGCAAGAGCAGCCGATCGGGCGGCAGGTCGTTTGGTCGCGCCGACGCGTGGATGACCAGATCGGGCACCGTCAGCGAGTCGCGGTATCCGGGTTCGGGAGCAGCGCGTCGCTGACGGCGTGAAGCAGGTCGTGGTAGGAGCCAACGAACTGCCGCAGTGTTCGGACGGTCGGCGGGAAGGTGTCGAACTCCTCGACCGTGAGGCCATCCGGCTCGAAGGCTCGGACGAAGTCCGGGAAGTGCGATCGCAGCTCGTCGATGGCCGCCGGATCGACTGGCTCGTCCATGCGCGGCCGGACGTCGACATCGGAGGCGTTGAACCGCTTCTGCCACATCGACGGCAGCGTGATCACGCACTCGCCGCCGACGAACTCGGACCAGTGGAGATGGTGGCGGATCGCCGCCGCGAGCGGCCGCGCCCGATAACCGCGCTCCCGGAACAACTGGTAGGCACGCTTGAACACGGCGACGCCGGACCACGGCAGCGCCTGCGGATCGCAGACAACCCCGTCCCGCTCCGTGAGTACCCGCAACCAATCCTCGAGACGGCCGACCATGATCGTGATGACGGGACCCATGTCTGTGGTCGGCAGGCCATCCTCCTCACGCCGCCGCAGACCCCGCTCGACGGCTTCTGCGGCGGCCGCGGCCTGGGCCACTGAGAAGCTGACGGTGCAATTGACGTTGACGCCGCGGTAGGTCGCCTCCTCCATCGCCACGATCCCCGCCCGCGTCGCCGGAAACTTGACGATGATGTTCGGGGCGAGGCCATTGAAGCCGACGCCCTGGTCGAGCATGAGCTCGGGCGACCGGAAGAAGGTCGGGTTCGTCTGGACCGACAGCCGGCCTTTCCGCCCGCCGTTCGCCGACCAGGTCGGCTCGAGCAGGCGTGCGCCGCGGATCGACATCTCGGCCACGACCGCCCACGCAAGCTCCACCTCGGTCCAGGTCGGGTTCTCCGCGGCGAGCTCCCGGGCGCGCTGCTGCCAGTGGGCCGGTTCCTTCTTCCAGACGTCGTGAACGATCGTCGGGTTGGCCGTCGCCCCGACTGCCCCGAACGAGATCGCGTACTCGAGCTCGTCGATCGCGCAGGAGTCGTTCCAGATATCGGTAGGGCTGTTCGCGACCGTTTGGCCGAGCGGGCTATCCGCCAGAGGCAACGGTCGGGCCGCGGTCAGGGCGTTCATCGCGGTCTCCGCCTGAGGGTCTTCACAGCCCCAGTGTGCCATCGCCGTTGACGGTTGACACCATGCGGACCCGTGGCTACCGTACCGCGACGTAATCGTTTACATCGTACACCGGGGATCGCGATGGACGAGAACGCGAAGCGGCGCGTTCGTCAATCCCGGGCATGAAGATCGCCCTGATCGGCGCCGGCCGGATCGGCCGGATGCACGGTGCCTTCCTTGCTCGCCACCCGGAGGTCGACGCGGTACTCGTCCACGACGTCATCCCGGGCACGGCGACACAGGTTGCCGAAGAGATCGGGGCGCAGTCGACCGAAAGCCTCGACGAGGCCATTTCTACCGCGGACGCAGTCGTCATCGCCGCACCGACCGACGCCCATGCGCGGCTCGTTCGCACGGCCGTCGAAGCCGGCAAGCCGACCTTCGTCGAGAAGCCCCTCGCGTTCGACCTCGACGACACGGTCGAGCTCTTGGACCTCATCGAACGCAGCCGTGGCCGGGTCCAGGTCGGCTTCCAGCGCCGCTTCGACCCGGCCTACCGCGAGGCAGCTCGCCTCGTCGCTGACGGCGGCATCGGGCGGCTCTACCTCGTGCGGCTCATCGCCCACGATGCGAGCCCGCCGCCCGAGAGCTACATCCCGACCTCCGGTGGCCTCTTTCGTGATTCGACCATCCACGACTTCGATGCCCTCAGATTCGTCACCGGCCAGGAGGTCGCCGAGGTCTACGCCGTCGGCGCCGTGCGCGTCTCCGACGTATTCGCCCGCTACGAGGATGTCGACACGGCCGGGGCCGTCCTGACCCTCGGCGACGGGGCCATCGCCGTCCTGTCGCAGACCCGCCACAACCCACGCGGCTACGACATCCGCATGGAGCTCGTCGGCTCGGGCGACGCCGTGTCGATCGGCATCGGACCGAAGATGCCGAGCCGCTCCCTCGAGGCCGATGCACCGCCGATGGAGGCCGGCTGGGACGGGTTCATCACGCGCTTCGAATCGGCCTATCGTGCCGAGCTTGGAGCATTCATCCCGTTTGCCCGCGGAGAGACCGCCAGCCCCTGCACCGCACGCGACGGTTTCGAGGCGATGCGGATCGCCATCGCGGCGACGCGCTCCCGCGAGGAGCGCCGCCCTGTCCGACTGGATGAGATCGCGGTCGAGCCCGCGGGCTCGCCGGTTCCGACTGTCTCGAGTGCACGAAAGGGAGGTGGAGCGGACAGACCCGACTGGCCGTAAGGCGACGGGACGGCGCGCGCCCGGCCCGCATGTTTCGGAGGAGTGGACATGAAGGTATCGCGCTTCCGGGCGGCACTGACCGCCGCCGTGGTGATCGTGCTGGCCGGCTGTCAGGGCGGGACCACGGGGAGTAGCAGCAGCGGAGGTGGCGGGAGCGGCAAGCTCACCATCGCCGCCGTCCAGGGTGTCGAGGACGCGGGGCTCAAGGCCCTCAAACCGATGTACAAGCAGGCCAAGGGGGTCGACCTCGACATCGTGGAGTCGCCCTATGACGACCTGTACACGAAGCTGGTCAACTCGTTCAAGGCCAACGACGCCACGTACGACCTCGTGATGATGGACGACCCGTGGATGCCGAAATTCGGCACTGACAACTCGCTTGTCGAGCTCGGCGCCTTAGGGATCTCCAAGGATCCGGACATCGCCCAGGTCGTCTGGGATGTCGGGACGTGGCCGCCCCCTCGCGGTGCCGTGCCGCCGAGCGAGAAGAGCAAGACGCCCGGCTTGTACGGCGTGACGATCGTCGGCAACGTCGAGATGTTCATGTACCGCAAGGACCTGACCCCGACGGCTCCTGCCTCGTATGACGACGTCCTGGCCAACGCCAAGGCTCAGAACAACGGCGGTGTCGCGGGTTACCTGATCCGCGGCAAGGCGACCAACCCGGTCGTCGCCGATTTCCTGCCGATCCTGTGGTCGTTCGGTGGGGATGTCTTCGATGAGAACTGGAACGTCGTATTCGATAACCAGCAGTCAGTCGCCGCGATCAACTATCTGCTCGTCGACCTCAAGGGAACAGCACAACCGGACCCGGCGAACGCCGATGCGGCCGATCGCGACCGGCTGATGGCCGCGGGCCAGGGGTACCAGTCCTCGGTCTGGCCCGGTGAAGTCAATACCGCAGTCCTCGGCGAGGGCACGACGGTCAAGGACAAAGTAGCCTTCATCCCGATCCCCAAGGGCCCCGGCGGCAAGGGCGTCGGCATGATGGGCAACTGGATGCTCGGCATCCCGAAGGCTTCCAAGAACCAGCAGGCAGCAGCCGACTTCATCAAGTGGATGCTGCAGGCCGACACCCAGAAGAGCTACGCCCAGAACAACGGCATCCCGTCGCGGACAAGCGTGCTCAAGGACAGCAGCCTCGCCGCGGCGAACCCGTACTTCCCCGTCCTCGCGGACGCTCTCCAGGCGCCGCCCAACTGGCGACCGCGCACCGACCAGTGGAATGCGGTCGAGAAGATCCTCGGCACCCACCTGAACGCCGGCCTTGCCGGTCAGGAGACACCGCAGGACGTGGCGACGAAGGCAGCCGCCGAGGTCAGAACCCTCATGAAGGGCGCGGGCTACCCGACCCAGTAGGGGCGGGCGCGTCCACTATCGCGAGATGAGCGTCGAGGACCTGACGGCCAACACCGGCGGGCTGGCCTTCGGCGCCCGATTACGGACGACCTGGTCCGCACGAAGCGGGCAGGAGCGGCTGGGACTCCGGCTTCTCCTGCCCGTCTTCGGGTTGGTCGTCGTCATCGCGACGATCCCGTTCATCCTGGCCGTGTACACGGCACTGACCTCAGACAGCGGCGAATTGGTCGGGCTGCGGAACTTCGAGCGGGCGCTCGCGAATCCGCGCCTCGTCGAGGCCTTCAAAGAGACGCTGATCTACGCCGCGATTGTCCTGCCAACCGAAATCCTGCTTGGGCTCGGGCTTGCGCTGCTCGTCCATCGGACGGTGAGGTCGGTCGCGATCCGGGCGCTGATCTACGTCGCCGCGATGATCCCGATCGTCATCCCGCAGGTCGCCGTCGGCGTCGTCTTCCGGCTGGTCTACGCGTCCGACTACGGCGTGCTCAACCTTGTGCTCGGCAAGAGCGGTCACGACCAGATCCTCTGGCTGTCGGTGCCATCGCTGGCGATGTTCTCGGTGGCAACCGTCGATATCTGGCAGTGGACGCCGTTCGTCTACCTGATCATGTTCGCGGGTCTTCAGACGGTGTCCCAGGAGTCGGTCGAGGCGGCCCAGGTGGATGGCGCGTCATCCTGGGCCCAGTTTCGGCACATCGAGCTGAACTACCTGCGGCCGCTGCTGCTGCTGGTCCTGTTCTTCCGCATCGCCGACGTGCTGCGCGTCTTCGACCACGTCTACGTCCTCACGGGCGGCGGACCCGGCGCAACCACCCAGTTCCTGAGCCTCTACCTCTACGACGTTGCATTCAAGTTCAGCGATCTCGGTCAGGCATCGGCACTCGCGGTCGTGGTCATGGCCGCGATGACCTTCTTCTACACCGTGATCAGCCGCTTCCTGCCGGCGGAGCGTCGCTGATGCCGCGATCGGTGACCCGCGTCCTGACGGCAGTCGTCCTCGTGATCGTCGTCGTGCTCTTCGCGTTCCCGCTCTACTACATGGTCGCGACGTCGCTCAAGCCGCGAGCGGAACTCTTCGCGGCGGTCCCGACACTCGTCCCACAGGCGCCGACGCTCCGCAACTACGCCGAGGTCCTCAGCGACAAGAACGGCTCGACGTTGCTCATCAACAGCGTGATCGCGGGAGTCTCGGCGACCGTCCTCGCGCTGATCGTCGCCTTCGCGATCTGCTATCCGATCACTCGCCTGCCGGTGAGCCGGCGCGTCCGCTCCTTCGTCCTCAACTGGAGCCTGTCGCTGCGGTTCCTGCCGCCCATCGCGGTCGTCATCCCCTACTTCGCGCTCATCCGCGCCCTCGGGCTCTACAACCAGCTTCCGGCACTCATCCTCGTCTACACGATCTTCAACCTGCCCCTCTCGATCTGGATGCTGAAGGGCTTCCTCGAGGAGATTCCGCTCGAGATCGAGGAGGCCGCGCAGACCGACGGGGCCACGCGCTGGCAGGCATTCCGGTCGGTGCTCCTGCCGCTCTCGCGGACCGGAATCCTGGCCGCCGCGATCATCCTCTTTGCGTTCGACTGGGCCGAGTTCCTCTTCGCGTTCATCCTGACGGCCACGCCGCAGGCGATGACCTTCCCGGTCGGCGTCCAGGGCCTCGTCACCCAGTTCGACATCATCTATAACGACATGGCCGCGGGCGGGGTCATCGCGATCCTCATCCCGCTGGCGCTGATGATCGGCGCGCGACGGTACGTCATGACCGGCCTGACGTTCGGCGTCATCCGCGAGAAGTGATGATGGCCGACGGCCCCGGTCGTCCAGTCGTCGGCCACGTCGCCGGCCACGTCGTCGGCGCGCGTCCACCGACCATCCGCGACGTGGCCCGCATGGCCGGCGTCTCTACCGCGACGGTAAGCCGAATCCTCTCGGGTATCGGCGAGGCGAGACCGGACACCCGGGCCCGCGTCCGCGCCGCGGTGGAGGCACTTGACTACCGGCCGTCGGGGATCGCCCGCTCGCTGAAGCTCGGCTCGACGGGGACGATCGGGCTGATCGTGACCGACATCCTCAATCCCTACTTTCCGGAGCTCGTTCGTGCGATTGAGGATGCTGCCCGGGCACGCGACCTGGCCGTGATGCTCTGCAATGGCCAGGAGGACGCCGACCGCGAGGCGGCGTATCTCGAACTGCTCTCCGGTCGACGCGTCGATGGGATCGTGGTGGCCTCGGGCAGCCTCTCAGAGCGGCACGGCCAGTGGCTCCGCGCCGCGCCGGTGCCGGTGGTCCTCGTCAACTGTCGGCTCGCCGATGGCTCCCAGCCGGCCGTCCTGACCGACAGCCAGGCCGCTGCTCGACTGGCCACGAAGCATCTCCTCGAGCTCGGTCACCGGCGGATCGGTCATATCACCGGCCGCCCGAGCGATGCCGCGACCGAAGAACGGCTGGCGGGCGTCCAGGCCGCGATCCGCGAGGCCGGCCTGCCGGAAGCGGCCCTCGCGATCGTGGTTGGCGACGGTCATCCGACCGGTGGCGAGCTGGGCATGCGCGAGCTCCTCACGTACTCCCGCGTGACGGGCGTCGTCTGCTACAACGACCTGACCGCCGTCGGCGCGATCCGGGCGATCCGCGACCGAGGTCTGTCGGTTCCCGGCGATGTGAGCGTCGTCGGCTTCGACGACATCGATCTCGCGCGGCTCGTCGATCCGCCGCTCACGACCGTGGCTCAGGACACCGAGGTCATGGGCCGCTGGGCGGTCGAGCACCTGGCCGCGATCATCCGCGGCCAATTCGGCGCGTCGAGCAACGGCAGCGGCACCCTCGACGACAAGCTGCTCCTGCTGCCCGGCTCGCTGCGCGTCCGCGGAACCAGCGCTCCGCCACCCGGCTAGTCTGCTAGTTCTCGAGCGCAGCCTGGGTCGGCGCGGCGCGCGGCTCGAGGCCCGCCTGGAGCCCCTCGCGGATCCTCGCCTTGACAGCTGTGCGGTCGGGAACGCCGTGGAGACCATGTCCCTCCAGGACCAGGGAGGCGGCCGCGGCCGCCAGCAACACGTCGTGACCCTGGCCAATGCGACCGCCGATGAGACGTGGCTCCGTCCGCGCGGCCGCGAGGGCGGCCAGGAAGACGTCGCCTGCCCCTGTGGCATCGACGACACGCCGTGTCGGGATCGCCGGGTAGTGACGCATCCGGACCGGGCCGTCGGCCGTCGCCTCCATGACGAGCCCGCCGTTGGCGCCCTGCGTGACCGCCAGCGTCGCGCCGGGTCTGAGGAGCGCACACAGTTCCGCGAGGAGGATTCGATGGTCGAGATCGTCGCGGCTGACCCCCACGACGTCGGCCCGACGGACGATCGGCGTCGCACTTGGCGCCAGGTGTTCGACGGGGCGGTCAGCGCCCAGAACGCGGAGCAGGCCCTGCCAACCGATGGCGACGATCGCCTCCTCAGACGGGACGACCGCCCACTCGCCTGGCAGCTCGGCGGCGACCGGCGCGAGGACCCAACCCGGCGCTGCCCGCCACTCCGCCGGCAGAGCCCCGACCGGCACCGGGCCCGAGGGCGAGTGCGAGATCTGCAGGCGGCCCTCCGGCCGCTCGATGTTCTCGAAGATCGGGCCGTGTTCGAGACGGACCGTTCGCACATCTATGCCCGCGTCGCGGAGGATGTCGAGCTCGGCGGCCGTGCTTGCCATCTCGTCGACCCCGATGAGGGCGCCCGTCGCGAGACCGAGACGGGCGATGGTCAAAGCTCCGTACGTGACCCCACCGCCAAGCCGCCAGCCGCGTGGGTCCGATCGGGCGATGTCGCGCGCCGCCGCGCCGACGACCACGACCTGCGGGGCAGATGGCTGGGCGGCACTCACGGGAAGGTCACGATCGGGCGCTTGGTAGACTTCTCCTCCACCCCAGACCCCCTCCGAGGCGCACCTTGTATTTCTACGAACTCCACGAAGGCGACGAGGACGTGTTCTCCGACGTTCTCCTCGTCCACGACTCTGAATTCGATCCGGAAGAGTTCTTCGAGCTCGTCCAGGACATCCGGCGCAAGGTCCAGGACACGTTCGAGCACGATACGCTGATCGAGGCGATCGCGGTCGAGCTGGAGCGCCATCACGGCTTCACGTTCGTGTCCGACGATCGGCTCGTGGCGGCCGTCAACGTTTCGCGCGACGACGACGACAACTTCCTCGCCGAGATCGACCGCGAAGGCGCGCTCGAAGACGAGGACGCCGACTTCATCACGATCCCCGTCGAATTCGATCCGGGCTCCCGACCGAACTGACGCCTTCTGCCCGGCTGGTCAGCGGCTGAACAGGATCTCGATCA
>Ga0081539_10004025_pt1 | contig 16886 bp, 17 predicted proteins | sample TabmetS4T2R2_FD_71023 | JGI IMG/M metagenome (GOLD analysis project Ga0081539, IMG submission 71023) | Tabebuia heterophylla rhizosphere microbial communities from the University of Puerto Rico - S4T2R2 | ecosystem: Host-associated > Plants > Roots > Rhizosphere ...
TCCACCCGAGGGTAGAGCCGGCGTCTCGGCGGGCGGCGCCGGGCGCCGGCTCCCCTCGGGCCAGCAGCCGATCGGGATCCGGCGCAAGGATGGGCGCCGTTCCGAGTCTTCCTGGTGAAGGGGCGCGCCCTCCCGTGGTTGACGGCCTGCTAGGACCGCGTCTGCGGCCCGCGCCCCTTCCCTACGCTCAGGCGGCGACGCGGTCGACCACGGCGTACAGCTCGCGCGGGGCGGGAACGTAGGCGAGCTCGAGCTCGCCCGCGAGGAGGGTGCCGTAGCCGAGCATGCGGCCGAGGAGCGTCTGCTCGAGCTCCATCGTTCCGACGCGGTCGAGCCGTACGGCGGCTGCGCGGCGCCTCAGCGTGCCGCGGACGACGAACAGCTTCTCCGTCGTGACGACGATCTTCGTCCGCTCCCAGTGCCAGACGGCGACCAGCGCGAGCAGCGCGGCCACGACGAACAGTCCGGCGGCGGCCGACGTCCACGGCCAGCCGACCGCGAACAGGCCCGCGCCGCACGCGACGAGGAAGAAGCTCCGCGCGAACGCGCGCACGAGGACGATGCCGTGCTGCCGCGTCTCGAGAACGACGCGCTCGTCGCCGCTGGTGAGCATCGGGTTTGTTGGATTCGGCGCAAGGCCACAAATTCCTCGTCATGAAGGAAACGGCACGCCGGGCCTTCGTCGCGACGGTCATCACCCTCGGCATCGTCGTCCTCGCGCTCGCGCTCTGGAAGGTGCGCGTCGTGTTCTTCCTGCTCTTCCTCGCCTTCACGGTCGCCGCGGCCATGCGACCGGGCGTCGACGCGCTCGCGCGGCGGCGAATCCCGCGCGCGGCCGGCGTCCTGATCCACTACGCGGTCTTTGCGATGCTTGTCGGGTTCTTCCTGTGGCTCGTCGTCCCGCGCGCGATCGACCAGATCGAGGCCGCGATTCAGAACGTCCCGTCCACGCAGAAGGAGCTCGGCGAGGCGGCGAAGAGCTCGGGCGGCGTCAAGCACGACGTCCTGGTCGGGATCCAGAACCGGCTCGAAGATCTCCCGCGCGCGTCCGACCTCGTCCGCCCGGCGTTGACCATCACCGTTGCCGCGTTCGAGTTGCTCGTAGCGGTCTTCTTCGTCTTCGCCGCCGCTGCCTACTGGATCTTCGAGCGCGACCGCGCGATCGACTACGTCTGCCAGCTGATGCCGAGACCGAAGCGCAAACGCGTGCGCGACACGTGGCACCTGATCGACCTCAAGCTCGGTTCGTACGTCCGGGGCCAGGCGCTCCTGATCGTGCTCGTGGCGACGATCCTCTCGCTCGCGTTCTGGGCGATCCACGAGCCGTACTGGCTGCTGCTCGGCTCGTTCGGCGGCCTCGTGGAGATCGTGCCCGTCGTCGGTCCGCTCGCCGCCGGCACGCTGGCCGTCGGCGTCGGGCTCACGAAGTCGATCGGCGTCGCCGTCGCCGCCGGGATCGTCGTGCTGTTGCAGCGCCAGCTCGAGGACTACCTGATTGCGCCGCGGATCCTCGGCGGCGCCGTCGGGATCTCGCCGCTGCTCGTGATGGTCTCCGTCTTCGCCAGCGGGATCCTCTTCGGACCGGTCGCCGTCATCCTCGCGATCCCCGCAGTCGCCGTGCTGACGACGCTCATCGACGTGATCGTGCGCGACCGGGATCCCGCCGAGGAGGAGGTCCCGACCGTGCTCTTCCCCGCCAAGGAAGCAGACCGATAGCCGACACGTGGGCCGAGTCGGAGAGCGCGCTCTCGGCACATCTTCGCGCGAACCCGGACGTCGAGCGCGCGCTGCTGGAGTCGCCGCTCGAGTCGCTGAACGGCGCGGACGCGTTCCTGCGCGCGCAGGTGCTCGAGGAGCGCGAAGGCTTCGCCGCCGCACGTGAGGCGTACGCGTATGCCGACGTCCATTCCTACTCCGTGGAGGTGCGCAGGGCGCGCGACGCCGCGCTTGCGCACGTCGTCGAGCTCGCGCGCGCCGGCGAAGGACAGATCCTCGACGTCGCCACGGGACGCGGCACGCTGCTCGAGCTGCTCCTCCGGGAAGGCGAGCGGCCACTTGCAGCGACCGACGTCTCGCCGACCGTCCTGCGCCGCGTGCGCGAGCGGCTCGGCGACGACCGCATCGACTACGTCGCCGCCGACGCGCACGAGCTGCCGTTCGCTGACGGTTCGATCCCGACGCTGGTCTCCCACCTCGGGCTCGCGAACGTCCCCGCGAGCGCGCTCGCCGAGCTCCGGCGCGTCGGCCGCACGCTGTTCGTGACGCACGTCTTCTATCCCGAGGACGACGCCGAAAACCGTGCCGCCGCGCGCGAGGCCGGTCTCGAGCGGCTGCTCTTGCGGTCGGCCGCGCTCGAGGCGCTCAGCGACGCCGGCTGGAACCCGACGGTCGAGGCGGAACGCGAGGTGCGGGCAGGGCCGACGCCGGAGAGCGCCCTCGTGCCCGGCGTGCGCATCGACGGCATCCCCGTCGTCGAGACGACGGCAACCTGGTGCGTCCTGCGCGCATGGTGATCCGCCGGTTCGCGGGATCCCACCTCCAAGCGCATCGAACAAGGCGCGGCTCGGCCGCGCCGACGATCACCTGTGTGTCCAGGCCAGGCGCGCAAACCACAAATGCACCCGCACCGCAGGCGCGCATGCGGTCTACCGTCGCCCGAAATGCGCAGCATTTCGGGCGAAAGGGCCGACGCCGCCGCAGGCGGCGAGGCCCTAGGCCTTGCGCCAGCGGCCGAAGATCAGGCCGCCGAGGGTGAAGCCGAGGCCGAACGTTCCGAGCGCGAAGCCGCCGATCGCGGCAGCCTTCCGCCACGCGGACAGCCGCTGCCAGCGGCCGAGCGCCTCCTGCTCCTCGGTCGTCAGCGGCTCGCCGCGGCGCTGCTTGCGCATGGCGCCGCCCGCCCGCAGACCCAGGTAGAGGTCGTCGAAGATCTCGGTCGACTCGTCGCTCACGATCTCACTATAGACACGGCCAGGGAGGGATTCCCTGCGCGGACCGCCGCCGCTTGCAGCCACGCCGGGTTCGGCGCTGCGGGCCGAGTAGCCTCCCCGAGATGCCCACGCGGATCCTGCACGTCTCGGACCTGCACGTCGGCGCGCGGGCGGCGACCGCCCCCGAGTACGCCCTCGGGGAGGTGGCGGAGCGGGTCGATCCCGAGCTCGTGATCTGCAGCGGCGACCTGGCGCACCGCGGCCGGCGCGAGCAGCACGAGTCGGCGGCCGCGATCCTGCGCGAGCTCGGACGGCCGATCCTCGCGGTGCCGGGGAACCACGACATCCCCTACACCTTCCCGGCGCGCTTCTCTCGCCCGTGGGCGGAGTTCGAGCGGCTCTGGGAGACGACGCAGCCCGTCTACCGCTCCTCGAGCATCGTCGCCGTCGGCCTCAACTCCGTTCGGCCCTGGCGGCACCAGTCGGGCGGCATCCGCGGCTCGCAGCTCGCGACGGCGGCGCGCGTCCTCCGCGAGACGGACGGCAATCCGCTTCGCGTCGCCGTCCTCCACCATCACCTGCTCGGCGCACCCTGGCGGTCGCGCAAGAAGCCGGTTGCGCGCCGCAACCACGTGCTCGCGTCGCTCGTCGACGCCGGCGCGGAGCTGATCGTCGCCGGGCACATCCACCAGGGCGCGGTCGCCGAGCGGCGCGAATTCGAGATCTCCCCCGCCGGGATCGAGCGCGGCGTCACGGTCTCGATCGCGCCCGGGCTCGGCCAGCCGCGGCCCGACCGTCGCGGCGAGGCGCGCGGCCTCCACGTCTACGAGTTCGACGAGGCGCACCTGCGCGTCCACACGTACACCTGGCGCGGCGAGGAATGGGGGCTCACGGCCGAGCGGGAGTTCCCACGCGGCCGTGAGCCGTTGGCCTAGGGCGCGATGGCCGGGCGGCCGCGTTCCCCGAGGAACCGGCCGACGATCGCGACCAGAATGACCGCGACCACGACACCCAGCACGAAGCCCCAGAAGCCACTGACGATCGCACCGGCGATGAGCAGTGAAGCGATGCCGATGAGGATCGTGAGGATCCAGCCCATCGGGTCACGCCCCGGGTGGAAGAACCTCCCGAGCGCTCCCACGATGGCTCCAACGATGATTAACCATACCCAGTGCATGGCCGGGGTGTTCCCTCGCGCTAGCCGCGGAAAACCGGCCGCTTCTGGACGTACTTGCGGTAGAGCGCGAGCAGGAGCACGGCGCCGACGAAGGCGAAGAGGAAGCCGCCGGCGGTGCCGATCAGGAGCCGCGCGATGATCCCGCCGACGAACATCCCGGCGATCCCGAGCCCGATCGTCGCATACCACGGCATCGGGTCGGGGCCGGGCAGCGCGAAGCGCGCGAGCCCGCCGACGACGAACCCGAAGATCGCCAGCAGGATCAGGAAGAGGAGCACCGGCGGAGCCTATTCCCTTCGGCAGACGGTTCTCAGGCAGTGTGCGGGCGCCGGCCCGCGCCCGTCGTCGTGCTCGCTAGGTTGGCGTGGGCAGACTGTCCGGTCGTGAGCGCTTCGAGCAGGACGCCGATCTCGTAGCCGAGCTGGGCTGAGTGTCGCATCGCATGCTCGCGGTCGATCGTGTACCGATTGCGGCGGCCGACGCGTTCGGTCTTGACGTAGCCCGATTCGACGAGCTCGGCAAGGATGCGTTGGGTTGCGCGTTCGGTGATCCCGACACGTTCGGCGACGTCGCGCAGCCTGATGTCGGGCGCTTCGGCGAGGCACAGGAGGACCTGCGCGTGGTTCGTCAGGAACGTCCAGCTCTTCGTCTCATTCGTGCTTGACATACGCTATTCTAATCGTGTATTGTTTGTCGCGTATCACATATCGCGCCTTGCGCGTCGTGCAATTGTAGCAAGTGGATTGGAGCGGTCTGCGTGCAGGAACCCGGCTATTTCACGCTCGTCAACGACGCGATCCGCAAGCTGGCCAGCGACGCTGAGACGACGCAGGCATGGGACTTCATCTGCGAGTGCCCGAATCCGACCTGTCACTCGTCCGTGAGCCTGACCCTGATCCAGTTCGACAAGCGCCGCGCAGCTTCGCCGCCCGTGCCCGTCTTCGCAGCCGAACACGACGGCCAAGCCGAGCCTCGACGGCTCTCGTCGCGGCGGACCGGCTAACGGGCTCGTCGCGTGACGACCCGCGGCGCGGCGTGTATCAACGCGCCGCGCCGAGCGTGGCGGTGCCGTAGCGCTCTGCCGCGCGTGCACGCGCGCGCTCGCGCTCCCGCTCGCGGTCGCGCGGCGGCGCGGACGTCACGAGGTCGGCGAGCAATCGCTGCGAAGCCTCCGTCACCGCGGCGACTGCGCGGTCGAATGCCTCCTCGTTGGCCTGCGACGGCTTGCTGAAGCCGCTGATCTTGCGCACGTACTGCAGCGCGGCCGCACGGACCTCCTCCTCCGTCGCCGGCGGGTCGTAGTTGTAGAGCGTGTGGATGCTGCGGCACATGTCTTCGTCTCCTAGTGGCGGTGTTCGTCGGGAAGGCCGAAGCGCGACGTCGTCTCGCGCTCGAAGTCGACTTCGATCAGGACGGCCGGCTCGTCGCCGACCACCCACGCGTCGTGACCGGGCTCGATGACGACGGCCGCGGGCGCGGCGAACTCGAACGCGCAGCCGTCGGCGTACTCGCCGGCGATGGCGCCGCGCGCGAGGAAGCCGACGTGCGCGAAGCGGCAGCGGTCGGCGCCGACCTGCGGCCCCATGTCCTTCGACCAGCGGAAGCCGACCGGATAGACCGAGCGCTTGACGCGCCCTTCGCCGGCGCGGACGACGTCGACCGTGCAGCCGCCGACCTCGGTCCGCGCCGCGCCGGGGATCGGATCGAGCAGTGAGTCAGTCATGGGACGAGGCGGTTGCGGACACTTGCGGACGCGTTCGCACGGGCGCGACCATTGTTGCATCGAGCCGACGATCGAGCACCGCGACGTCACGACTATCATGGCGCTGCTGGGCGACATCAAAGTCGACGTCCATGCGATTCGACGCTTGCTGGAGAGTTACGACGATGGCGAAGAAGAAACCCCAGAAGCTGACGCCTGAGGACGAGGCGCGCCACGAGCGGATCATGGAGATGGTGCGCGAGCGGATCGCGTACCACGAACGAAAGGCGTGGGAACAGGACGAGCGCCGCCGCGCCGCCGGCTAGGCGGTCTGCAGCGCCACGAGCTCCCGCCGGAGCTCCTTGATCTCGTCACGCAGCTTCGCCGCGTACTCGAACCGGAGCTCCTCGGCGGCCGCGAACATCTCCTCCTCGAGCTCGATCACGAGCTTCTCGAGCTCCTCGCGCGACATCCCCTCGACCTTCGCCGCGCCGCGGCGACGGCGGGTCGGCACGTGCGGCTGCTCGAGCGAGAGGAACTCGGCGATGTCGCTCACGCCCTTGACGATCGACTCCGGGGTGATCCCGTGCTCCTCGTTGTACGCGAGCTGGACGGCACGGCGGCGGTTCGTCTCGTCGAGCGCGCCCTTGATCGCCTCGGTGAGCTTGTCCGCGTACATCAGCACCTTGCCGTTGACGTTCCGCGCCGCGCGCCCGATCGTCTGGATCAGGGCCGTCTTCCCGCGCAGGAAGCCCTCCTTGTCGGCGTCGAGGATCGCGACGAGGGAGACCTCCGGCAGGTCGAGACCTTCGCGGAGCAGGTTGACCCCCACGAGGACGTCGTAGTCGCCGAGACGGAGCTCGCGGATGATCTGGATCCGCTCGAGCGTGTCCACCTCGCTGTGCAGGTAGCGCGCCTTCACGCCCGACTCGAGCAGGTAGTCGGTCAGGTCCTCGGCCATCTTCTTCGTCAGCGTGGTGACGAGGACGCGCTCACCCGCCTCCTCGCGCCGGCGAATCTCGTTGAGCAGGTCGTCGATCTGGTTCTTCGTCTCGCGCAGCTCGACCTCGGGGTCGACGATGCCCGTCGGGCGGACGAGCTGCTCGGCGATGCGGGTCGAGTGACGAAGCTCGAACGGCCCGGGGGTCGCGGAAACGTAGACCTGCTGTGGGACCTTCTTCAGGAACTCGTCGAAGCGGAGAGGACGGTTGTCGAGGGCGCTCGGCAGCCGGAAGCCGTAGTCGACCAGCGTCTGCTTGCGCGAGCGGTCGCCCTCGTACATGCCGCCGATCTGCGGCACGGTCTGGTGCGACTCGTCCACGAAGACGACGAAGTCGGACGGGAAGTAGTCGAGCAGCGTGAACGGGTGCGTTCCCGGCGCCCGCCCCTCGAGGATCCGCGAGTAGTTCTCGATCCCGTTGCAGAAGCCGAGCTCCTTCAGCATCTCGAGGTCGTACTCCGTCCGCTGCCGCAGCCGGTGCGCCTCGAGCATCTTGTTCTCCGCCGTGAGCTCCTTGACGCGTTCCTCGAGCTCGTGCCGGATCTCGTCGACCGCGCGCTCGACGGTCGGCTTCGACGTGACGTACTCCGTCGCGGGCCAGACCGCGAGGTTGTCCAGCTTCGCGTAGACCTCCCCGGTGAGCGGGTCGAAGTGCGTGATCTGCTCCACCTCGTCGCCGAAGAAGGAGACGCGGTACGCCGTCTCCTGGTTCGCGGGCTGCACCTCGACCACGTCGCCCTTCACGCGGAAACGGCCGCGGCCGAGCATCGTGTCGTTGCGGACGTATTGCGAGTCGATCAGCTTCCGCAGCAGGAGGTCGCGATCGTGCTCCTCGTTCAGCTCGAGGTAGATCATCCGGTCGCGCCACTCCTCCGGAGAGCCGAGGCCGTAGATGCAGGACACGGACGCGACGACGATCACGTCGCGGCGCGTGAACAGCGCCGAAGTCGCCGCCAGCCGCAGCCGCGCGATGTCGTCGTTCTGGGACGAGTCCTTCTCGATGTAGAGGTCGGCCTGCGGGACGTACGCCTCGGGCTGGTAGTAGTCGTAGTACGAGACGAAGTACTCCACCGCGTTGTTCGGGAAGAACTCGCGGAACTCGTTGCAGAGCTGCGCGGCAAGCGTCTTGTTGTGCGCGATCACCAGCGCCGGCTTCTGGATCTGCTCGACGATCCAGGCCATCGTCGCCGTCTTGCCCGTGCCCGTCGCGCCGAGCAGCGTCTGGTAGCGCTCGCCCTCGAGCAGGCCCGCCGAGAGCTGCCGGATCGCACGCTCTTGGTCGCCGAGCGGCGAGTACGCGTCGGACGTCTTGAACGCAGGCATGTCTCAAGCGTAGCCGCGGGCCGGGGCGGCGCCCGGTGCGGGCGCCGTCCCGGATGTGTCCCCGCCCCGTCGCCCCGCGAGCACGCGCACGCGGCGACAGGCTTGCTCAGTCGAGCCGCTCGACGTAGCTGACCCAGTCGCCCGGGTCGACGTGCGCGCTGTCGTTGCCCGGGCCGCCGTCGACCGAGTCGCGGAAGCCGTCCGCGGCGAGCAGGCGGTCGTCGCCCGGGCCGCCGAGCATCGTGTCGTCGCCGGCTCCGCCGACGAGTCGGTCGTTTCCTGCGCCGCCGTCGATCAGGTCGTCGCCGCCGCGCCCGTCGAGCACGTCGTTGCCGCCGAGGCCGCAGATGACGTCGTCGCCGGCGGTTCCCGTGAGCACGTCGTTGCCGGGCGTGCCGATGACGGTGCACCGGCGCCCGGTGGACGACATGACGCGCGCGAGGCCGGTGAGCCGCTTCGCGCCGGTGCCGCGCGCCGAGAGCGAGTACACCTCGGACTCGCCCGTGCGGTTGCTCGTGAACAGCAGCCTGTCGCCGCTCGGCGCGAACGCGGGAGAGTACTCGTCCGCGTCGGTGGCGAAGAGTTGCCGCTGTCCGGATCCGTCGGCCGCCATGAGCCAGAGGTCGTCGTCGTACTCGTCGTCGTCGCCGCGCCAGCTCGTGAACACGATCTGGGTGCCGTCGGGAGACCAGGAGGGCTGACGGTCGTGACTCGTCGTCGTGAGCCGTACGTGGCCGGTCCCGTCCGCGTTGACGATCTCGATGTAGTACTCGTCCTCGGGGCCGCCGACGTACGCGATCCGAGTTCCGTCGGGCGACCAGACCGGGTCGTAGTCGCCGCCTTCGCCCTCGGCGATCGGATGCGCGGCGCTTCCGTCGCCGTTCATCACGAAGATGCGGCTCTTCCCGTCGAGCTCGCGGGCGAAGACGAGCTGCCCGCGCGACGACCAGCGCGGTGTGTAGTCGCCGTCGTATTCGTCGATCGCACTGGTGAAGGTCAGCCGCGTGACCCGCCGCGAGACGAGGTCGAGCGTGTAGACCTGCGCGAGCCCGTCGCGGTCGCTGACGAAGGCGATCTGCTTCGCGTCCGGCGACCAGGAAGGTGCCCAGTCGTCCGTCGGTCCGGCAAGCAGTGGCCGCTGGCCGCTGCCGTCGGCGTTCATGACGTAGATGTCGTAGTTGCCGCGCCGATCGGTCGTGAAGGCAACCTGCTTGCCGTTCGGCGACCAGGCGGCGCCCCAGCTGCGGGGGAAGGTCGGGGCGTCGTCGCGTGCGCGCGAGGCAGCGGGTGCCGCGAGCACGAGGGCCAGGACGAAGGCTCCGAGAATGCGCTTGAACATCGTCGCTCCTTTCGTGGTTGCAAGAGGAGGCTGCGCCGCGGCGCTAATCGCGCGGTAATGCGGGACTCACGGGTTTCGGGGCGAGGCTGGGCCGGGAGGACCCGGGGCGATGGCCACTGCCACCAAGAGCCCGCCGTACGAGGCCTACGCCGCGATCATGGGCGCCTTCGCCGGCGGCCTCGGCATCGCGGGTATCGTCAGCCGGCGGCTCGACCGCGACCCGGCCTGCCACACGGCGCTCGACTTCGGCGTCCTCGCGCTGGCGTCGTTCAAGGCGGCGCGGACGCTGGCGCGGGACGAGGTGACGAGCTTCCTCCGCGATCCGTTCGTCGAGGGACGCGCGCACGAGGGCGACGAAGCACCGCTGGAGACCGGCGACTTCCGTCAGGCGATCGGCGAGCTCGTCACGTGCAGCCGCTGCGGCGGAACGTGGGCGGCGGCGGGCCTGGCGACGACGACGATCCTCGCCCCGCGCTTCGGACGGCTCCTGGCCTGGTCGCTCGCCGCGGCCGGCGCGAACGACTGGCTGCAGGCGACCTTCGCCGCGCTCACGCACAAGTCGAACGAGCTCGAGCAGCGAGTCGGCAGCTAGCGGCCGGACGCTGCTTTGTGCGCGCGGTCGAGCGCCGTGAGGCGAGCGTTCGCGAGGCGCTCCAGCTCGCGCTGGTCACCGCACAGCTCGCACCGGTACCGCTGAACGGTCCCGTCCACGGCGCCCGCCGTGAAGATCCAGCGTCCGTCGCCGGAGAACACTGCCGTGCGCAGCGCCTGGGTGTGCCCGCGGAGGAAGAACAGCCGCGACGCGTCCTTCGTGTTCCACACACCGGCGGCAGTCGGCCCGGCGGTCACGACCCAGCGCCCGTCCGGACTGAAACGCGCGTCCGAAACGACCGAGACATGCCCGCGGAAGACCTTGGCGACGACACCGGAGGCGACGTTCCAGGTCCGAGCGTCCCCCTTGCGGCCGGCGGCCAGCACGAGGCGGCCGCTCCGGTCGAACGTCACAGAGGTGAGGCCGAGGTCTTTCCCCTCGAGCACGTGCTCGACCGCACCGGTGCGCACGTTCCAGATCCTGGCGGTGTCGTCGAGGCTCGCAGTTGCGAGGCGACGCCCGTCGGGGCTGAAGGCGATCGCCGTGATTGCGTCGGTATGCCCCCGCAACAGCTGCAGCGGCGCGCCCGTTCGGCCGTTCCAGATCCGAGCGACACCATCCGCACCGGCGGTGGCCGCGAGCGCGCCGTCCCCACCGAAAGTGGCCGCGACCAGCTTGCCGCCTTCCTGCATCGCTGCCACGCGTGCGCCGCTCGCCCGCCACAGGCGGACGAAGCCGTTGTCGTCTGCCGTGAGGACGAGACGGCCGTCCGGCGAGAGCGCGGCTGCGTTGATCGGCGCGCCGTTCGCGAACTCGGCCAGGCGAGTGCCGTCGGCGCGCCAGAGCTTCGCGGTTCCTTCGTCGCCCCATGTGAGCACGCGCCCACCCGAACGATCGAGAGCGGCCTCGACGACCTTGCCGCCGTGTGGGAGCACGACCGCGGGCTTGCCCAGTCGCCAGATCCGCGCGACGCCGTCGCCGCCGCCGCTGACGGCGAGTGTGCCGGAGCGGTTCACGTCGAGCGACGTGGCGCCGGCCTCGTGCTTGTCCAGACGGGTCAGCCGCGGCTCGCCTCCAGCGTCCCAGACGCGGGCGTCCCCGTCGTCGCTTCCCGTCAACACGAGGCCGCTCGGCGCGAACGTGACGGTCGACACCGAATCAGCATGGCCCGCGAGGACGAGACCGAGTGACCCGAGCGGATCGCGCCAGATCCTGACGGTCCGGTCGGTGCTGCTCGTAGCCATGCTCCCGTCTGGCGCGAACGCGATGCTGAGCAACTCGTTGTAATGGCCGACGAGCGGGTAGACCATGTCGCCGGACGCCACACTCCAGACGCGGCCGACGCCTTCGACGCCGACCGTCCCGACCCTCGTCCCGTCCACGCTGTAGGCGACGGCGTGGATCGCAGCGCTATGCCCGACCAGGAGGTGACGCGGCGTCTGCGCCCAGGTCTTGGTGTCCCAGATGTACGCGTTCCGACGACCCGTCGTGGTGACCGTGTCGCCCGTCGGGCTGTACGCACCGGCGGTGATCTCGCCCTGTTGCGGCAGCGTGGCGACGAGTGACCCGGAGGCGACGCTGTAGACACGGGCATTCGGGTCGGACGTGAACGTCACCACGAGTGCTCCATCCGGCGAATAGAACGCACCGCGGAGCGCAGCGGGATGACGGATCGAAAGGAGCTCGACGAAGGAGCCGACCTGCCAGAGACGCACGACCTTGTCGCCGCTCGCCGCCAACAGCGTCTGCCCGTTGGGCGAGAATGCGAGCGCGACAACGCCGCCGCCGGTGGTGAGCGTCCTGACGAGCGCTCCGCTGCTCGTCGCCCAGATCCGGACTGCGCCGTCCTTGGCCCCGCTCGCCACCAACGAGCCGTCAGGACTGAGCGCGAGCGTCGTCGCATTCGGGTTCTCGAAGAAGTGCAGGCGGCGGTAGTCGCGGGCCCGGATGATCGTGACGCCCTTTCCTGCGGCCAGACCGATCAGCGCGCCGTCCTTGGAATAGATCGCCGCCGTCAGCTCACCGCCGCCGCCGGGCAGCACAGCGTGGAGATGGTTCGTCACGAGCGCCTGCCGCAGCGCGTTCTCGATCTCGTCGTTGCGACCGAGCTTTGCCGCTTTGGCCGCCAGCGCAAGGCTTGCGGCGGGATCCGCGTTCAGATTGGCGAGCGCGAGCGCCACCAGACGGCCGATTTTCAGTTGCGTGTTGAGCGATTCGAGGCTGGAATTCGCCTTCTGCAAGGCGCGGCTCGTCTGCTTCGCGAGCCGCGTCTCTCGCTGTGCCTTGCCGACGGCCAAGCGCTCGTTGTCGCGGGAGATCGTCAGCGACGCCAGCGTCGACTTCAGCTGTCGCAGCGCCGTTTGCAAGCTGCGCTTCGACGCGTTTGCCACCGCGAGGTTGTGCCGCGCCAGCTCCAGGTTCGCAGCGGACTCTCGGCTCTTGTCCTTGAGCTTTCTGTTGCTCGAGACGAGCGCGTCGTTCGTGACCTCTAGCTGCTTGGCTGCTGCGTCGGCCTTTCTGCGCGCCACGCGGACGCTGGCGAGCGCGCTTTCCAACGCGTGCTGCCGCGCGGTGAGCTGCACCTGTCGCGTCCGAGCGATCGCCGCCTGACTCCGCGCCTCGCTCCGCTGCGAGAAGGCGTAGATCGTGAGCCCCGTCATCACGGCGAGCGCCACGCCCACGACCGCCAGCGCAGCGAGCGTCCGGCGGTGGCGCTCACGTGCGCGCGACCGCTCGAGCTCGAGCTCCCGCTGAGCCTCGTGGCGCTCGCGCCACTGCAGAACCGCGCCGGCGAGAACGTCGTGGTAGATCTCGTAGTGCCCGTCGCCGTTCGTGCCGTCGCGCAGCGCGCGAAGGATGCGTTCGTGCTCCAGCGCGCCGACGATCGGCTCCAGCGAGTGTGTATCGAGCGACGCATACGTTGCGAGGTCGGATAGCCGGTGCGCGATCTTCGATCCCGACGGCGTGACGAGGTGCTCGAAAATCGCCGCGGCAGTGTCCTGCTGGACCGGACTCAGCGTCCCGAGCGCGTGCTCGAGGTGGTCCTCGACGATCCGCGCAGCTCCCCCGAGCGCGGCGAGCGACGCCGACGTCAACGTCGTGGAGCCCGCCGCGCGCTCGACCTCCCAGAGCCGGTGCAGTACGAGTTGCAGGAACGGCGCCTCGACACGCGGACGGGCGCCCCGTTCGACGAGTGCGCGCCCGGACTGTCCGATGTCGATCTTGCCCGCCTCGACCTGGTCGAGCACCGCCTCGACGAGCTCCGGCTGTGCGCCCCACTCTTCGCCGGTGAGCTCGCCGTAGCGCGCCAGCGGGCCGAGGATCGCGTCTCGCGCCGCTTCCCGGTCGAGGTGGTCGAGACGGAGGTAGTTGCCGAACAGCCGCGGCAGGCGAGCCTTGAAGACGTCGAGCTTCGCGAGAGCGTCCTCGCGGATGCCGAGCATGACGTTCACCCGCGCGTCGCCGTTCACGAGCTCGGGGAGCTCTTCGACCAACGAGCCGGGGCCGCGCTCGTCGGCGTGGTACAGGAAGTACTCCTCGAACTGGTCGAGTACGAGGTAGACATCGGCGCCGCGGGCATCGACCGCATCCACCAGCGAGCTCGTCTCTCCGCCGGGCGCGATCGCCTCCCGAATCCCCGCGACGGGGTCGTCGCGCCACGACGAGAAGACGACGACCTCGCCCTCCGGCGCGAGGTCGCGCAGGCGGCGCGCAACGCCTGCGCCGAGCAGCGAGCTCTTGCCCACGCCGGTTGGTCCGTAGAGGACCGTCAGGCGCGAGGCGAGCAGGTTCATCGCGACGATCTCGCTCTCCCGCTCGCGACCGAAGAACATCAGCGCGTCGAGCTCGGAGTCCTCGAACGGGGCCAACCCCTTGTAGGGCGACGTCACGTGAAGCTCGGTCGTCACGAGTCCACCTCCTCCAGCGGACGCAGGGCGTCGATCGCGCCGGCAAGCGCCTGGACGTACTCGTCGACCGATCGGTGGACAACCGCGACGTCACGCTGGCGCCAGAAGGCCTCCTCCAGCGGAACGGGCTCGTCGTGGACGGCCCAAGACCGGTAGTTGACGCGCTGGTCGCCCCAGACACGGTGGAGGACGACGCGCAGGTTCCAGTCGCGGAGCACGTAGCCGAGGAAGAGGAAGTGGCTGCGTCGCAGTTTCGCGACGAGCGACACAGGCACGACGCTCGTCAGCTCGCCGTTTCCGAGGTAGTGGATGTAGTCGTCTTCGGTGACCACGAAGCTCTCGAAGGAGCGCTCCGGTCCGGGATCGACGTGCCCGTGGAGACGGAGGATGACCGTGCGCCGCTCCAATGAGAGCTGCGCGTAGGTGTTCGGCTCGCGGATGACCTGGGCCTCGCCTGTGGACGTCACGTGACAGAACTTGCCGCGGTCGCGGCCGTCCGCGACATACGCGACGACGTCGAATTCCTCGCCGGCATCGACGAACGCCTGCTCGAGTCCGAGGCCGTAGCTCGTGGTCAGCAGCAGCTGGCAGGGCGCGCCCTGCGCGCGCAGGATCGGCGGAAGCGACGCGAAGAAGCGTTGCGAAGACGTCGGCTTCCCGGGCCCGGCGTACCGTTCGTGCAGAGCGTCGTAGAGCGGCCCGGCGCCACGCATCACCGCGACGTACTGGGACACGTGCGGAAGATGCGACGTCTCGTTGGGGACTTCGAACTGGCGAACCAGCTGTTCCGTCAACGCCGAGACGTCGTCGCCGATGACGGGAATCAGCCGTCCCGCGAGGAGCTCACGCGCGACGTCGCGTACGTGGTCCTCGCCGCCGCGTCTCTGCGACGTCCCCGCAACGCGGAGGTCTTGGCGGAGGATCGATGCGTGCAGCTCCTGGAGCGCCGGGCTCGGCTCGATACCGAGCTCGCCGACCATCGCCCGCCGCGCCTCCTGATACGCATGGAGCGCGTCCGCCTGCCGGCCCGTCCGGTAGAGCGCGAGCATCAGCTGGCCCCGCAGCCGCTCGCGCAGCGGATACTGGCGAACGAGGGTCTCGAGCTCGGGGATGACCTCTGCGTGGCGCTCGAGCTCGAGGTCGGCGTCGATCCGCTGCTCGAGCGCGACCAGCCGCAGCTCCTCGAGCCTGCCGATCTCGCCTTGCGCAAAGGCTTCGTACACGAAGTCGGCCAGCGGCGCGTCGCGCCAGATCGCGAGCGCCTCGCGGAGCATGGCGGCGCGTGACGCGGGGTCCGGCGCCTCGCGCGCCTGTTCGACGAGCGTCGTGAACCGATGCAGGTCGAGACGTCCGGGCTCCAGTCGAAGGACATACCCGGGCGGCTTGGTCTGGATTGTCTGAGACCCCAGAAGCTTCCGCAGCTGCGAGACGAAGTTCTGTAGCGACGTCGCCGCGGTGCGCGGAGGGTGCTCGCCCCACAGCGAGTCGATCAACCGGTCGGTCGCGACGACGCGTCCCTCCTCGAGCAGGAGGAGCGCGAGCAACGCACGCTGCTTCTGGCCGCCGAGCTCGAGCGGGCGACCGTCCTTGAACGCCTCGAGCGGACCGAGGATGCGGAACTCCAGACCATCTCGCAGACCGGTGCCGCCTGCGATCGCGGCCTCCGCGGCCGCGGCGAGCTCGACCTCGCGCCCGGCGACCTTGCGGACGGCTGCGGCCGTCCGCAGGGGCGGAAAGGACTCCGGCAGGCCCTCGACCACGAGCTGGAAGAGGTGCTCGGGATGCTCGAGGCCTTTCAGGCGGTGCGCACCGAGGTCGCGAAAATGCAGCGCCTCGAGCTCGTCCTCGTCCACGAGTGCGCGTGTCGCCCCGGAGACGAGGATCTGGCCGCCGTGCGCGGCCGAGCAGATCCGCGCGCCACGCACCACGCCCAGGCCGTGGTAGCCGTTCTCTGCGAGGCCCGGCTCGGCGGTGTGGATCCCCATCCGCACGCGCACGGCGGCCTCCGCCGGCCACTCCTCGCCCGCGAGCGCGCGCTGCGCCGCGGCTGCGGCCTCGAGAGCGTCGCGCGCACGCGGGAAGGCGATGAAGAAGGCGTCGCCCTGCGTGTCCACCTCGTGCCCACCACGCCGGCCGAAGGCGTCCCGCATCAGTCGGTGGTGCGTTGCGATCAGGCTCCCGTACTCGTCGCGAAGACGCCGGACGAGCGCGGTCGACCCTTCGACGTCCGTGAACAGGAACGTGACCGTCCCGTGCGGTGCCTTCACCGACCCCTCGGAATCGGACCCGGTTGGGACTCCGGTGCCCTGGCGCTGCCGATTCATCGTCCTCTTGGCCATGATTGATCAACGGAAGCCGGTCGGCAAGCTCGCGTTACCGCGGCGTTAGCGGCGCGGGAGGGCTGCGGGCTCGGCTCGTTAGCCGGCGGTGAGCGCCCCGTGAGGGCGCGCTTTGGACTCCGCCGGACGGTGGCCGCATGGCCACCACACAGCACATCTCAACCGCCGCACGGCGTCTCGCCGTGCTCGTGCTCGCCGCGCTCGTCGCGGGCACCACGTCCACCACGGCCCCGGCCGGCCCCGCGCAACGGGCCGCCGCGCCCACCTGCGGCCCGGCCCGCTCACCGCTCGCAGCCGGTGCGAGCCGCGCCGCGTCGACCCGAGTCGCGCCTGCGCACTCGGCCCGGCACGCGTACTCCTGGCCCGTGAAGCCGTTCGACCGGCAGCACCCGGTTCGCGGGTTCTTCGACGACCCGCGGATCAAAATCGGCGCGACCCACGCATTCCACTTCGGAGTCGACATCTCGGCGCCCGACGGCACCGCCGTCTATGCCGTCGAGGCGGGCGTCGTGCACCTCGAGTCCGGCATGGCAGTCTCCGTCGTCTCCCCCGGCGCGCACACCTTCGGCTACTGGC
>Ga0081539_10004026_pt1 | contig 16878 bp, 18 predicted proteins | sample TabmetS4T2R2_FD_71023 | JGI IMG/M metagenome (GOLD analysis project Ga0081539, IMG submission 71023) | Tabebuia heterophylla rhizosphere microbial communities from the University of Puerto Rico - S4T2R2 | ecosystem: Host-associated > Plants > Roots > Rhizosphere ...
CCGCCTTCGTGCCTGCAGCTTGCCGGCCGTGCACGACCGGCCACCAGAGCGCGCAGCCGGCGACGAAGTAGGTCGCGTGCTCCAGGTGGAGGACGCTGTCCGGATGCCGCAGCGCGAAGTCGTAGGCGGCGGGAACGTGCCAGGCGAAGTACGTGCCGAGCCAGAGCACCAGCGCGGGGAGCATCGGCACGCGCGCGCGCCGCGCGAGCGCCGGCGGCAGCGCGAGCACGAAGAGCGCAGGCGCCCACTCGGCGAGGACGACGTTCTGGAGGAAGTGCGCCGTCAGCAGGTAGTTGAGCGCGAGCGTGTCGAGCGGCGTCGCGAAGACGGCGAGGAGGAGCAGCATCGCGAGGGCCAAGCAGATGTGGCGCCAGCGTTCCGTGGCGATGCGGCGGACGACGAGCACGTACGCAACGCCGAGTGCGGGGACGAGCACGAGCGCGTCGGGGTCGACCGGCCAAGCGTAGGGGCTCGGCATCGGCGCTACGCTAGTCGCTACGCGGGCGTAGCTCAGTGGTAGAGCGCGAGGTTTCCACCCTCGATACGCGGGTCCGATTCCCGCCGCCCGCTTCGCGCCGTCCGAGGCCTGAGTATGTTGTCTGCTGTGAAAACGACAGAACGGTCGCTCCAGGAATACGCGGGCTTCACACGGGACGAGTGGCTCGGATGACGATTCGCGGAGCTCGCGGCGACGACTTGGAGCGCCTCGTCACCATCCAGCGCGAAGCGTCCGTTGCCGGCTTCGCCAACGTCTTTCCGCCCGAGCAGTACCCGTACCCGACGGACGACGTACGCGAGCTCTGGCGCGAGATCCTGGCTGATCCGAACGTCGACGTGTACGTCGCCGAGAGCAACGCCGAGCCCGTCGGCACCGTGACCGTCGACACCGAGTTCCTCCGGCAGCTGTACGTCCTGCCCGCGCACTGGGGCGGAGGCGTCGGCTCACGGCTGCTCGAGCGCGGGCTCGACCGAATGCGCGAGCGCGGCGCAACGCGGGCGAAGCTGTGGACGCTCGAGGGAAACGAGCGCGGCCGTCGCTTCTACGAGCGCCGCGGCTGGACGCTCACCGACGAGACGCGCGTCGTGCCCTATCCGCCGAACCCGCTCGACGTGCAATACGCGAAGGATCTCTAGAGTCGACACCCGACGAACGATCGAATGCCTACACTGCACGCCGTGTTCACCGACGCGGACCTCGAGTATCTGCAGAACCACTTCGTGACCCTGGACGAGGCCTGCGACCGGTCAGGCGCCGACGCCGCGGAAATCCGAGGGCGCATCGCGGGCGGCGAGATCCCTGCGCCGTCGTACGTCCTCGACGACGGGACCGAGCTCGTCCCGGAGGACTACTTCCCGCTCCTCGACCGGGCGGAATTCACGCGGCGATACCTCGCAGCCGGCGGCGACGCTGCCGACCTCGCGGAGGACTGGGAGGGGTACCTGAGCGGCCTCTTCGGCGTCTGCCTGCGCGAGGTGACGCCGGAGACGATGGTCCGCAAGGAACAGCTCGTCGTATCGCTCACGAGGCTGCTCGAGCATCCACAGCCCGAGGACGACGCCTGGCGCGCGCGACTCCGGCGCGAGGTCGACGAGCTCGACGAGCTCGAGAAGCCGTTCGCGCCCGACTACGATCGAAGCGGCCGCTTCCCACGTCCGCCGACGCGGGACTACCTCATCAGCGCGGTGCGCGAGCGGTATCCCGAGCTCTTCGCTACGACAGCTCGACTGACTCGATCTTGATCTCGTCGCGCGGGCGGTCGCTCGCGTCCGTGTCGACGCTCGAGATCTCGTCGACGACGTCCATCCCGTCGGTTACCTGCCCGAAGACGGTGTGCTTGCCGTCGAGCCACGGGCAGGCGGCTGCGGTGACGATGAAGAACTGCGAGCCGTTCGTGTTCGGGCCCGCGTTGGCCATCGCGAGGGCGCCGCGCACGACCTTGCGGTCGTTGAACTCGTCCTCGAACGTGTAGCCCGGCCCTCCCGATCCCGTCCCGGTGGGATCGCCGCCCTGGATCATGAAGTCCGGGATGACGCGGTGGAAGATCACGCCCTCGTAGAAGCCCTTCCCCGCCAGCGTCCGGAAGTTCTCGACCGTCTTCGGCGCGTCGTCGTCGAAGAGCTCGACCGCGATCGGTCCCTTCGAGGTGTTCAGCGTCGCGTTGCTCACGGCAGCCGATCCGCGTACGGCTCGAGTGCGCCCGCCGTCGGTTCGAGCTCGCCGCGCTCGAGCCTGCGGACGATCTCGCCCACCAGCTCCGCGGCCTCGTCCTCCTGACTCGGATCGAGGATCGTGTCGAGCACGGCCTCGACGTGCTCGCCGATCCGCAGCTCGAGCACGACCGTCTCCTGCTCGCGCTTCGGAATGTACGAGTCGTCGGCGAGCCCGAGCCGCACTGTCGCCTCGCGTCCGTCGGGCAGCTTCACCGGGCGAAGGATGGTGGATGTCCGGAGCGTCACGGCGGCGGAGGTTACTGGAACGTCCGACTCGCCCGCGACGATGAGCACCGGTGGCCGAGCGCATCGTCCGCTTCCGCGTTCGCACGATCCTCGGCGTCCTCGGCCTCGTCATCGCGGTCTGGGCGCTGCTGCGGATCGTCTCGATCGCGCGTCACGTCATCATCTGGTTCCTGATCGCCGTCTTCCTCGCGCTGGCGATCAACCCGCTCGTCGAGTGGCTCCAGCGCCGTGGGGTGCGGAGTCGCGGCCTCGCGTCGGCAAGCGCGTTCCTCCTTGTACTACTGACGCTCGCACTGATCAGCGCGTTGTTCATCCCGACGCTCGTGCGCAACGTGAACAACTTCGCCGACGCGGTCCCCGGCTACGTCGACGACATCACCGCAGGGAAAGGACGGCTCGGCTTCCTCGAGACGAAGTACCACGTCGTCGAGAAGGTCCGCGAACAGGTGAAGGAGGGCGGTGCGCGCCGATTGCTCGGCCTCTCCGGCGCGGCCGTCGCGATCACGAAAGGCGTGATCAACATCGTCGTCGGCGTCGTCACCGTGGCGTTCCTCACCTTCTTCATGCTCCTCGAGGGGCCGCAGTGGATCGAGCGCCTGTTCGGCCTCTTACCCCCGGAGTCGCAGCCGCGGTGGCGAAAGGTCGGCCACGACATCTACCGCACGGTCGGCGGCTACGTCACCGGGAACCTCGTCATCTCGCTGATCGCGGGGACGCTGACGACGCTCGTCCTGCTCCTGATGGGCGTGCCCTATGCGGTGGCGCTCGGCTTGGTGGTTGCGATCCTCGACCTGATCCCACTCGCGGGCGCGACGATCGCGGCGATCATCATCGCGGCCGTCGCATTCCTGCACTCGATCGTCGCGGGGATCGTCGCCGTCGTCTTCTTCATCGTCTACCAGCAGGTCGAGAACCACCTCCTCCAGCCGCTGGTCTACGGGAGGACGGTGCAGCTCTCGCCGCTCGCCGTGCTCGTCGCCGTCCTGGTCGGGGCGGAGATCGCCGGTGTGCTGGGCGCGCTGGCGGCGATTCCGGTGGCCGGCGCGATCCAGGTGATCGTCGTCGACTACCTCCGCGCGAGGCGGGAGCGCGCGATCGAGACGCCCGCTGCCGGCTAGGCGCCGAATACCCCTTTCGGCGGACAAGAGCCCGGCTTTGGAAGCCGATGGACGTCCTATGCGGAAGTTCGTCGCCCTCGTTGCCTCCGCGGCTTCGGCGCTCTCGCTCTCGGCCTCCGCGCCGAGCGCGACGCACAGCCGGCGCGTCACCGTCGACGCGCTCGAGCGGAGCGTGGTCGGCCAGATCAACGCCTTCCGGCGCAGCCACGGGCTCGGCGCGCTGCGCCTCTCGACGCCGCTCAGCCGTGCCGCGGAGCAGCACTCGCTGGAGATGGCGCGGGTCGGTTACTTCGCGCACGAATCCGCGGACGGCTCGTCCTTCGACAAGCGCGTCGCGCGCTTCTACCCGACCGGCCGGAGAGCGTACTGGTCGGTCGGCGAGAACCTGCTCTGGTCGTCGCCGTCGATCGACGCTCCGGGCGCCCTCCAGCTCTGGGTGAACAGCCCTCCGCATCGCGAGAACCTGCTCACGGCCCGCTGGCGGGAGATCGGGATCGCCGCGGTCCACGTCACGGCGGGTCCCGGCACGTACGGCGGTCAGCCCGTCACGATCGTCACCGCCGATTTCGGCGTTCGGCGCTGACGCTACGCTGCCCGCGGGCGCCCGTAGCTCAGCTGGATAGAGCAGCGGCCTTCTAAGCCGCCGGTCGGAGGTTCGAGTCCTCCCGGGCGCACTGTCGCTACGGGTTCCAGGAGCCGCGCAGGTAGCGGACGATCATCACGCCCATCGTCGCGAGCGCGAGCACGACGAGCACGATCGCGATGATCCCCTCCGTGCCCGAGGGGCCGGCTGCGGAGATCGACGGCAACGTCGGACGCGGCAGCTGCGGCAGGTGCGAGATCACCGACTTGCCGGCATTTCGCGTCGCCACTGCCGCCTTGGTGCCGGCGCTCGTCGCCGCCGGCGCAGCGCCCCCGACGTCCGCGAACGGCGGTGCGACGAGGGCGGCGAGGAACGGCAACCCGTCGAGCGCCGACGACTGCGTGCACACGAAGCGCGCGGACGCCGCGCTCGGAGTGCCCGGGCCGACCGCGACCTGTGCCGTCCCGATCACCTTGCGTCCGCTCGACCGCACGGCCACGACCGTGATGCGGTACACGCCCGGTGCCAGCGCGCGACCCTGGACCCGGCCGACGAACGGCACGCGGTTCGTCCCACGAGTGGCGCGGAATCGCAAGCGGCCAACGTCCGCGCATGACGGCGCCGGGCCCTGGACCAGCAGCACGAGCCGCGCGGGCCGCTTGAGCCAGACGCGGAGCGTCAGCGGCTCGCCCTTACGCCCGTGGCGTCCCGGCAGGACCCGCGAGCGGCTAACCGCGACGCCGCCGGTCGTCCTCGGCGGCTGGGCGGGCACCCCGTAGGGCTGCGTGCCCGGCGTCGCGGCCGTGCCGCCCGCAGCGGCTGCGCCTGCGCCTCCCCCTCCGTCCGTGGCCGCGGCGCTTCGCGTCGACGACGGCGCGGAAGGCGAGGGGGATGACGGCGCCGGTGCGGCCGCGGGCGGAGCCGGCGCACTCGGAGCCGTGGGCGCGGTCGGAACCGCAGGCGTGGACGGGGGCGCCGGAGGCGGAGGCGGCGGCGGAAGCTTCGGCGGAGGCGGCGGCGTGGGCAGCGTCGGAGGCGGCGGAGGCGGGGGAGGTGGCGGCGGTGGGGGCGGTGTCGTGACGGTGGCGGCGACCGTCGTCACGCCGGGGACCGTCACCGTCGCGGAAACCGTCGTCGGCAGCAGCTCCTGCGCTCCCTGGCTTCCTCCCAGCGCCTGCGCCGACCAGAAGCCGAGCGCGCCGAGGACCAGCGTGGCCAACACCGACCGCTTGAGGATCCTCGACCGCCTACGCACGATGCCTCGATCGCTCAACGGCGCACGCGCCCTTTTGGGTGCGGGTTTCGATCTCCCGGCGGCCGGTATCCGAAGGGAAACCACCGAGGAGGTGCGCATGCCCGATCAGAGGCTGCAAGGAAAGACGATCGCGTTCCTCGCGACCGACATGGTCGAGCAGGTCGAGCTGATCGAGCCGTGGAAGGCGGTCGAAAATGCGGGCGGCAAGCCCGAGCTCGTTTCGCTGGACGACGGCGAGATCCAGGGCTTCGACCACTACGACAAGGCCGGGACGTTCAAGGTGGACAAGAAGGTCTCGGACGCACGCGTCGACGAATACGCGGGCCTCGTGCTCCCCGGAGGCGTCGGCAACCCCGACACACTTCGCCAGGACGACGACGCGGTCGAGTTCGTGAAGGCGTTCTTCGAAGCGGGGAAGCCGGTCGCGGTGATCTGTCACGGGCCGTGGACGCTGATCGAGGCCGACGTGGTGCGCGGCCGGAAGCTGACCTCGTTCCCGTCCGTGAAGACCGACCTGCGAAACGCGGGAGCGAACTGGGTCGACGAGGAGGTCGTCGTCGACAGCGGGCTCGTCTCATCGCGCAACCCGAACGACCTGCCGGCGTTCTGCGCCAAGATGATCGAGGAGTTCGTCGAGGGTCGGCACATGGAGCAGGCGCAGAAGACGCGCGCGACGACGTAGTTGGCACGCGCTGCGCTGCTCGACCTCGACGGCACGCTGGTCGACGCGAACTACCAGCATGCCCTCGCGTGGTACCGCTCGTTCCGTAGGTTCGAGATCACCCTGCCGATGTGGCGGCTGCATCGCCATATCGGCATGGGCGGCGACCAGTACGTCGGGGCGGTCGCCGGTGAGGACGTCGAGGCCGAGCACGGCGACGACCTTCGCGACGCGCACGACGAGGAGTTCAAGCGGCTCCGCGACGAATGCGCGCCACTCGAAGGCGCGCACGACCTCCTCGTCGAGCTGAAGCGTCGCGGCCATGTCGTCGTGCTCGCGAGCTCGTCCAAGGAGGACGACCTGGATCACTTCCTCGACCTGCTCGACGCGCGCGACGTCGTCGACGGCTACACGACGGCCGACGACGTCGAGCGCACGAAGCCGCATCCGGACGTCGTCCACGCGGCGCTGGAGAAGGCGGGCGTGGACGGGGCCGGGATGATCGGCGACTCGCGCTGGGACGTGGACGCGGCGCGCAACGCCGGCCTCGACACCGTCTGCGTGATCACCGGCGGCTGGTCCGAGCAGGAGCTCCAGGACGCCGGAGCGATCGCGGTCTACGACTCGATGTCGGCGCTGATCGACGGGCTGGACGAGACGCCGTTCCGCTGAGCCCGGCTACCATGTGGCTCCGCGCGGTGGCGGTAGCTCAGTTGGTAGAGCCCCGGGTTGTGGTCCCGGTGGTCGGGGGTTCGAGTCCCCTCCGCCACCTCCGTCACTCCTTCGAGCTATTGCCGTTCGCCACGGCACGCCCGATCTGCGGACCGTGCGTTGGCGTCCCCTTCTCTGCGTGCTCGCAGTCCTGCCCGTGCTCGCGGGGTGCAGCGGCGCGGAGGCGCTCGAGGCGCAGCAACTGCTGCAGCAGGCGCAGCAGGCTCAGCAGAGCCTCACATCGGAGACGTTCACCGCGAAGCTGACGATCGAGGCGGAAGGACAGTCGTTCGCCGTCAAGCTGACCGGCGGCGGTTACTCGAAGGGCCGACACGCCGGCGACATGTTCATCGACATGTCGATGACCGGCTCGATGCCGCTCCCCCTCCCCGCGACGACCTTCCGCGTGGTCAAGCGCGGCACGACGATGTCGATGCGCTTCGGCGACCAGCGGTTCACGCTGCCCGCGACGCAGGCGCTCGGCGCGTCCGGCACGGCAAAGGCAAATCCGCTGGCCGGCTTCGACCTCGCGCGCTACGTGAAGGACGTGAAGGTCGAGGGTGGGCAGACGCTCGACGGCAAGCTCGTGACGAAGCTGTCCGGCGTGCTCGACACGGCGTCGCTGATCGGGGACGTCGCGAAGCTCAGCGCCCTCGCGCAGGGAGCGAGCGTCCCGAGCCTCGACGGCAAGGTCGGCGACACGCGCGTGATCGCGTTCGTCGACGACACGACCCACCTCATGGTCGCCGCCCTCGCAGACGTGACCGCGCACGGTGACGGGATGGACGCCAAGATCCACCTGGACTTCGGGCTGACGTCGGTCAACAAGCGCGTCCACATTCCAGCCGCGTAGGCGCGCTACCCTCCTCTCACTGGGCCCCGTAGCTCAGAGGACAGAGCGGAAGCCTTCGAAGCTTCGTGCGGAGGTTCGATTCCTCCCGGGGCCATCGGACGAGCCTCACTCCAACGCGAACGAGGGGGAGGAGTTCGTCCTCCCCCTCGCTGCGAGCCTGAGCCCTTACGGTGCTACGGCGCGTCCTGCACGACAAAGTTGCCGTGATCGTGCGGAAACGCGTACGTGCCCGGCGGTGGGCAGACCGTCGGCGGAAGGCCCGTGAAGCTGCCGAGCCAGGCATCCATGTCTCCTGGCTCGCCGTTGTCCACGACCAGGAACAGCATCCCGCTCCCTTCGCCCGGGAAGCCGGGCAGCTTCGAGCGGTCGATCCGACCGCCGACCGTGGCCCGGTTGCCCGAGACGTTGAGGCATGTCACGTCGCCCACTTCGTCGAGAATCGGGGCGTTCGGGCTTTGTCGCGTGTAGAAGTGGCCGCGGGCGTTCGACCCGTCCGCATCGCTGATCGCGTTGATGTGCAACTCGCTCGGGTAGAGATCCGCGACCGTGCCGTCGGCCTTGTCGCTGGTCGGAGGATCGCCACTCGCGCTCATCGGCACAACAAGACAGAAGGCCAGCAATGACCCCAGCATCAAGCGTTTCATCGTGTCCCCCCAGTACGGGTTTGCCTGCCGCCGCAACGAGACCGAGGGCCCTGTCGTGTCTCGATGCAGCGGTCCGCAAGAGGAACGCCGGCGGGGAGCGCCGGGATACCTTGCTCGTGGAGCGGAAGCTCGCTCCGTGCGCGAATTTTCGTCGGCCGTCCCTAGGCGGGCTATCTTGATGCGGCTCTCGATGCGCCGATCACTTGCCGTCCTTGCCCTTGCGTCCCTGGCGACGCTCTTCGCGTCCGGCCGGGCCGCGGCCGCGCCCGGTCGCTTCACCGCCTGCGGGCAGGACGGGCTGGAGTGCATGACGCTGCAGGTTCCGCTCGACCGGACGGGGGTGACGCCCGGGACGGTGCCGATCTACGTCGAGCGGCTGCCGGCCGAGGGATTCCAGCGCGGGACGATGTTCCTGATCGCCGGAGGGCCGGGGCAGCCCTCGGCGGAGACGTTCAACATCGGCCGCAACGCCGCGGCGTTCCGCCAGCTCTTCCCGGGCTACCAGCTCGTCGCCTACGACGATCGCGGCACGGGCAAGTCGAATCTGCTCATCTGTCCGCGCTTCCAGGCGACCGTGACCGCAACCGTCGACCAACAGGCGCGGCTCGCCGCCGAGTGCGCGAGCACGATCGGGCCGACGCGCGTCTTCTACGGGACCCGCGACCACGCCGAGGACATCGAGGCGGTGCGGAAGGCGATCGGCGTCGACAAGGTCGGCCTCTGGGGAACGTCGTACGGGACGAAGCTCTCCGTCGCCTACGCGCTCGCTCATCCCGACCACACGGAGCGGCTGCTCCTCGATTCCGTCGTCCGGCCGGAAGGCCCGGATCCGTTCGCGCTGCCGGTGCTGCAGGAGATGCCGAAAGGGCTGCGCTCGCTCTGCTTCTCGACAACGTGCGCGGCGGCGACGCCGGACGTCGTTCGCGACGTCGCCACGCTCGCGAACAGACTCGCGGCACGTCCGCTCACGGGCACCGTGCTCCGCCCGTCGGGCAAGCCGGCGAAGGTGCGCCTCGACGGCCCGACGTTCCTCGGGATCGTCGTCGACACGGACCTCAACCCGGGGCTCGCGGCCGAGTTGCCCGCCGCGGTCAACGCTGCGCTGCACGGCCGGCCGGCGCCGCTCCTACGCCTCGTCTGGCTCGACCTGCAGTCGTCGTCGCTGTCCGCGCAGGACCTGAGCTTCGGCCTCTTCGTCGCGACGAACTGCGACGACGGACAGTTCCCCTGGGATCCGTCGACGCCGGTCGCGCAGCGAAAGGCGATCCTCGACGCGGCGCGCGCCGCGCTTCCCGCCGGCGCGACCGGGCCGTTCGGGAAGTGGGCGACCGACTTCGGGACCGCGGCCCTCTGCCTGCTCTGGCCGTCGCCGGCGGGCGGCGACCGGCTGCCGGCCGGCCCGTATCCCGACGTGCCCGTGCTGCTCGTCAACGGCGACCGCGATCTGCGTACTCCGGTCGCCAACGCGTTCGTCGTCGCGTCGCGCTTCCCGCGCGCGCAGATCACGGTTGTCCCCGGCGTCGGGCACAGCGTGATCGGCGGCGGCGACTACACGAACTGCGCGGACAACGCAGTGCGCGCCTGGTTGAACGGCTCCGTGCCGACGCCGCGCTGCCCGCGGGTGGCGCCGCTCGTCGCACCGATCGCGGCGTTCCCGCGCTCGGTCGCGACCATCCCCGCGGTCGGCGCGTCAGGACCGCGCGGCCGCACGCTCGCCGCCGTCATCCGCACGGTTCGCGAGTCCGGTGCGAGCTGGCTGCTCAGCCGGGCGGCGTTCTCCGGAGGATCGGTCTCGATCTCCGGGCCGTACGGCGGGCGTCTGCGGCCGGCCGCGAACAGCCCCGCGTTCAACCTGAACCGCTATACGACCGTGCCCGGCGTCCAGGTCAGCGGCCGGCTCGAGCTCGTGTTTGCCACGTTCCGCGCGGTGATTCCCTTCCGGTTCGAGGGCACGGTCACCGTCCGCGGCCCGAAGGCAGTGCGCGGCGAGCTCGACTTCACGGCGACGTCCGTCAGTGGAACGCTCGGCGGTCGCGCGGTTCGCGCGCGTCTCTGATCAAAGCGTTCGCAGGACGCGCAGCCAGTTCTCGCCGAGCGCCTTGCGGAGGTCCGGCTCGCGCCAGCCGCGCTCGACCATCCGCTCGGTCAGGTTCGGAAGGTCGCGCGTGCCCGCCAGCCCGGGAATCGCCTGCTTGAGATCGGCGCCGCCGAACGGCGCGTAGGTCTTGCGGGTCGGGTGCACCTCGTCGACCCAGTCCTTGATGAAGTCGGGGCCGAGCCCGACATGGTCGACGCCGGCGACCTCGGCGACGTGCTCGAGATGGTCGACGACGCGGTCGATCGTCGCGTTGCCATCCGCATCGATGAAGAAGGGAAGCATGTTGATGCCGACGACGCCCCCCGTCGCGGCGATCGCGCGTAGGTGCTCGTCGCTGAGGTTGCGGTGGTGGTCGCAGAGCGCTCGGCACGACGAGTGGGAGGCGATCAGCGTCTTCGTCGCGAGCTCGAGGACGTGGTCGACGGCCGGTGCCGCGAGGTGCGAGACGTCGAGGAGGATGCCAAGGCGCTCGAGCTCGGCGACGGCGGCGACGCCGACGCCCGGGAGCCGCGAGCCGGCGTCCTCGTCGGCGCTGCCGTCGGCGAGTGCCGCGCGCGCCCAGTGCGTGAACGACGCCATCCGTACGCCGAGGCGGTGGAAGACCGCGAAGAGCTCGACGTCCGTGCCGACGGCCGGCGTTCCCTCGAGCGCGACGACGAGCGCGATCCTTCCCGCCGCCAGCGCGTCGTCGATCTCCGCGCCGCCTCGGCACAGCGCGAACTCCGGTGTCCTGGCGGCCTCGCGCTCGATCGCCTCGAGCTGGAGCAGCGTGTTGCGCAGCGAGGCCTCGGCCGCGGACGGCGCGTTGTAGATCGGCAACACCTGGACGTCGACACCGCCGTCGCGGAGCTCAGGCACCCAGCGCTCGCGCCAGTACTCGGCGATCGCGTCGTCGCCGAATTCGCGGTTGCGCATCAGCAGCAGGACGGGAAGATCGTTGTGGCAGTCGACGACAGTCGCGTCGCGATGGAGCTGCCGGGCGTCCACCGACCGAGACTACAGTCCAGGCCTCGCGATGAGTCTCGCGCTGCAGATCCTCGTCACCGGGCTCGCGGCGGGCGGTGTCTACGGGTTGATCGCCGTCGGACACTCGCTCGTGTATCGCCTCACGGGGATCGTGCATCTCGCATACGGCGACCTCGTCGGCCTCGGGATGTTCACGACGCTGTTCGTCGCTGCGGGCACCGGGCCGGTCACGCAGCAGACGGCGGGCGGCGCACGTTTCCTGATCGCGCTCGTCGTCGGACTCGTCGTGTGCGTGGCAGCTGGGACCGGCAGCTACCTCTACGCGGTGCAGCCGTACGTGCAGCGCGGCTCGACGATCGGCTGGGTTGCCGCGATCGTCGCGATCGCGTTCGCCGTCCGCTCGATCCTGTCCGCGGTCTTCGACAAGCCGGGCTACGTCTTCCCGGACCCGCTGCCGTTTCGCGACATCGGTCGCAGCGGTTTCGTCACCGTCGCGGGCGCGTCCTTGCAGGTTCGGTCGTTCTTCGTGATCGCCGTCGCGCTCGCGCTCGCGGCGGTCGCGGGCTTCACGCTCGACCGCACGCGGTTCGGTCGTGGGCTGCAGGCGATCGCCGCGGACGAGGAGGGAGCGCGAATCGTCGGCGTGCCGGTGGACACGCTGGTCGCCGTCGCGTTCGGACTTGCGGGCGGGCTGGCGGCGCTCGCGGCGATCGTGGCCGCTCCGAGCGGTTCGGTCACGGCCGCGACCGGAGCCGTGCTCGGGCTGAAAGGACTCGTTGCGGCGCTCGTCGTGCGATTCGGCTCGCCGCTTCGCGCAATGCTGGCCGGGCTCGCGCTCGGCGTCGCCGAGTCGACGATCGCCAACGCCCACCTGGGCTCGCTCGAGCTCGGACCCGCGTACCGCGAGGTGATCCCGCTCGCGCTCGTGCTGCTACTCGTCGCGGTGCGGCCGCAGCTCGAGGCGCTGGAGGGAGAGGAGTGACCGCGCTCGCGCAGACGCGCTCCGCGCTCGGCGACGCGGCGCGCGATGCCCGGACGGCGTGGTCGCGCTGGCACACGCTCGGCGCCGCGGTTGTCGCGCTCGCGGCGCTGGTGCCCGCGTTCGCTCCCGCGTGGGTCCATGTGGACTCGATGGCGGCGGCGTTCTATCGCGCGCTCGCCGCGACGGGGCTGCTGCTGGCCGTCGGTCTGGCCGGAATGCCCTCGCTCGGTCAGGGCGCGTTCATGGCGATCGGCGCGTTCGCCGTCGCCCTGCTCACCGCGCGCGCCGGCTGGCCGCTGGCTCCCGCAATCGTCGTTGCGGTTGCCGCGGCAGCGTGCGCAGGCGTCGTCACCGGCATCGGCGTCGTCCGCCTGCGCCCGGTGTTCGTCGCCGCGACGACGTGGATCCTCACCTGGGTTGTCGTCATCTTCCTGCTCGCGTTTCCGTCGGTCTCCGGCGGTGCACAGGGAATCGTCACGCCGCCGGTGCTCTCGGTGAACGCGCACTACGAGCTTGCTCTGGCACTCCTCGTCGTGTCGGTGCTCGCGACGGCGGCGCTCACGCGCGGACGCGTCGGGCTCGAGCTCCGCGCCGTGCGTGCCCGCCCGTCCGCGGCGGCAGCCCTGGGCGTGCCCTCGGCGCGTCGACGACTCGGAGCCTTCGTCGGCTCCGCGGCGGTCGCTGGGCTCGCGGGCGGGCTCTCCGTGACGCTCGCCGGTGTCGCCGACGCGACGGAGTACGGGCCATACCGGTCGTTCGCGCTCTTCGTCGCCGTGCTGATCGGCGGCGCCGCATCCGCGCTCGGGCCGACGGTCGGCGTCGTGGCTCTGGCGGTGGTCACGGGCGCCGGCGGCGTGCTCGCCGGGCTCGAAGGCGTGGAGTCGGCGCGCTTCAACCCGATGCTCGCGTCGCTGTTGCTGCTGACCGTCCTCGCCCTGGGCGGGGAGGGCATCGTTCCGGCGGTTCGGCGTTACCTCCCGCTCGCCGGACCGGCCGGACGCGCGGCCGCCGCCGAGCCGCGCGCGTCGCCGGCAGACGGTGGCGGCGCCGTTCTCGCGGCGCGAGGGCTGAGCAAGCGCTTCGGCAGCGTCGTCGCCGCCGACGACGTTTCGGTGACCCTGCGCTCCGGAGAGCTCTGCGCGCTCGTCGGGCCCAACGGCTCGGGAAAGACGACCGTGCTCCGCCTCCTCGCGGGGACGATGGAGCCCGACGCCGGAGTCATCCTTCTCGACGGCTCGGCGCTCGACGATGTCGGCCAACGCGGGCGCGCGCTCCGCGGTGTCGTCCGGACGTTGCAGACAACATCGCCGCTCAGCGGCCTCACCGCGCTCGAGAACGCCGCGGTCGGCGCCGGGTTGCACAGCCGCGACGGCGGCGCGTTCCGCACCTTGCTCGCGACGCCACGCGCGCGCCGGGAACACGCTCGTTTGCAGGCGGCGGCGCGCGGCTCTCTCCTGGACGTCGGCTTGGAGTGGGCCGCCGACCAGCCGGCGGACAGGCTGGCCGGTCCCGAGCAACGGCTGGTCGCGCTCGCCGCTGCACTCGCCACCCGGCCCCGTGCGCTCCTCCTCGACGAGCCCTCGGCCGGCGCATCCGTCTCGGACGTGCAGAGGTTGGCGACGCTCCTCGCCCGGCTGCGTGCCGACGGGGTCGCCCTGCTCCTCGTCGAGCACAACCTCCGGCTCGTCCGTGCCGTCGCCGACCGCGTGCTCGTGCTCGCGGCCGGGCGAGTGATCGCGGAGGGGTCGGCAGACGAGGTCGCGGCGAACGACGCGGTCCGTGCGGCCTACCTCGGCCGGCAGGCGCTGTGAAGATGCCGTCCGTGCTTCGGCTGCTCCTCCTCGCGGCGGTCACGAGCGCTCTCGCCGGGTGCGGCTCGAGCGACGCGAAGGTCGGCGGCACATTGCTGATCGCCGTCGACGCTCCCTTCTCCACGAGCTCGTACGTCGGCAGGACGATGGCGAACGGCGCGCAGCTGGCGGTCGACGAGATCAACGCGCAGGGCGGGGTCGTCGCCGGCGGCCGCGCCTATCGCCTGAAGGTGAAGCGGTACGACAACGCGCAGTCCGTCCGCCGCGGTGTAGCGAACGTCCGCCGCGCGCTCGACGACGGCGCGATCGCGATCGTGGACGACGGCACTGCGGTCGACGCTTCGTGGCAGCTCGCCCGCGACGCGCACGTTCCCATCTGTGTCACGTACGGCGGCGGCCGCGGGCTCGTCGACGAGGACGCGCGCCCGAGTGTCTTCCGGATCGCGCCGACCGATCGCGGCATCTCGTTCCGTCTCGCCGAGTACATGATCCCGAAGGGCCTGAAGGTCGCGTTGCTCCACGACGACACGCCGTACGGACAGGACGGCGGTGACGCGGTCGACCACTCGTTCTCGTCGAACCCGGAGGCCGTCGCGATCCGGCTCACGCTTCCCGCCGCCGACACCGATCTCTCGCCGCAAATTCTGCGTGCGCGGCGCGCGGGCGCGACCGCACTGCTCGTCTGGGGCGGCGGGGCGACGATCGCGGAGACCGTGATCGCCGCGCGCAGCGCGAACTGGAACGTCCCGATCTACGCGCCGCCGTCGGCCGAGGAACCGATCCTTCGTCAGCAGCTCGCCGATCGGCCGGAATGGCTCGACGGTCTCACGCTTGCATCCGGGCGGATGACCGCGGAGCTCGGGCCGGGCTTCTTCTATGCGTTCCAGTCGAAGTACGAAGCGGCGTACGGCGTGCAGCGCGTCGGAGTCCAGACGAGCGGCGGCCGTGAAGTGGTCGCACCGCCCGACTACGCGATGTACTCCTACGACTTCGTCAACGTCCTCGCGGCCGCTCTCCGTCAGGCCGGCGGCACGGGTCAGAAGCTCGTCGACGCGCTCGAGCAGGTGACAGTACGTGGCGCCAACGGCGACGAGCGCGGATTCAACGAGCACAACCACGAGGGCGTGGTCGACGACGACGTCTACTTCGCGCAGTTCCGGAACATGACCTTTCGCCCTGTTCAGGACGACCCGCTCTCGGCGACGCTGCCGACGGTCTCGCAGGTCCGCTGACCCGCCCGGCGCTCCTCGTAGTCGTCGCCGCGGTGTGCGTTTCGCCGGCCGCCGCGGATGCGGCGCCGTCGCAGCAGGTGCTCCTCCCGGGCTCGCGCGCGCCGACGGCGGCGCCGCCGCTCGCCGGGCAGGCGACGATCCTGGAGACGCGATTCCTGCGGCCCATTCCGAGCACGGAGCGCGTGCTCGTCGGGATCGACCGCTCGGGGCGAGTCGTCTCGGCCGAAGTCGTGCAACGGCTCGTCGTCGTGCGCTCGGGCGATTACACGTTCGCGGTGCCCGGACCGGTCACGGATGTCACGCGAGCGCCGGGCTCGCAGTCGGATCCCGGCCTTCGGCACGACGCCGTGCTCTGGGCCGGGTTCTCGCCGGGCAAGCGCGTGCTGGCGGCGCGGATCGAGCTCGACCCGGCGCGCGCCGGCGCGTTGCTGCCACTCCGCGTGACGATCGAGCGGATCGGTGACCGCGTTCGCCTGCGCATCCGCAACACCACGACGATTCGCGTCCCCGCATTCTCCGCAGATGCCGATGTGGCCACCGTCGCCCGAGCGCTGGACGACACGCGGTCGGCGGCGAGCGGCGACGGTCCGCTGCGCGACGCGTTCGTGAATGCGCGAGGTCGCGTGCGCACGACGCTCGTGACGGCGACGGCGCCGCTCCGAATCACGGGCCGGTTCGGCTCGAAGCCGATCGCGACCGTGCTCGGCGACGGCCGGCCCCTGGTCCTCGAGCTCTCCGCTCCGGCTGTTCCCGCACCGGCGCTCCGGCTGAGCGCGGAGCCGGTGCCACCGCTGCGCGGCCTGACCCCGCCGGAGGGCTCGACGTGGAGGCGCTCCGGCCTTTCCGGACGCGCCTTGATCGCGCGCGCTATCGCCACCCGGCTGGCGTTCGCCCGCACCCGCCAGTACGACGAGTTCCTCGCCGTCCCGGACCCGGCCGCCACCGCACGCGCGGTCTTCGAGTACCGGGTGGTCGCACGGGCGGCGCCGCCACGACCCGCAACGCCGTCCTCCGACAGCGACGGAAACGTCGCGGTGACGCTCGCCGTCGTGCTCGCCGCGGCCGCAGCGCTCGCCGCGGCCGTCGTCTGGTGGGCGAACAGCTAGCTCTCGTCGTCGCGTTCGGTGAGGGGCGCGTCCTGGATGTCGTCGGCGACGCGTTCGGTCGTCGCGCGCTCCTCGTCTCGTTCCTGTTCGTACTTGGTGGTCGCCTCGTCCTGAGACTCTCGCTCGCGCTCTTCCGGGTCGGCCATGCCTTGGCTTCTCCCCGCCGGCTCTATCCTGAATCCCGCGCGGGCGTGGCGGAATTGGCAAACGCGCCAGGTTTAGGTCCTGGTGAGCTTCGGCTCTTAGAGGTTCGAGTCCTCTCGCCCGCATTGTCCCTCGCTTCGCTTCGCTCGCGCTCGGGGCTCGCACGCGTTCGCGTGCTCGCGATTGGTTGGGCTGCCGGGGGAGCGCTGGCTACGCGACTGGTTCGGTGAGCGGCGCGGCTGAGCCGCGCCGCGGGT
>Ga0081539_10004027_pt1 | contig 16878 bp, 15 predicted proteins | sample TabmetS4T2R2_FD_71023 | JGI IMG/M metagenome (GOLD analysis project Ga0081539, IMG submission 71023) | Tabebuia heterophylla rhizosphere microbial communities from the University of Puerto Rico - S4T2R2 | ecosystem: Host-associated > Plants > Roots > Rhizosphere ...
AAGTTGGCAGCCGTAAGTGCTTGATAGAAATGGTCGGGACGACTGGATTCGAACCAGCGACCTCACGCACCCCAAGCGTGCGCGCTACCAGGCTGCGCCACGTCCCGTCTCCCTGACTTACTATCCTGACAAAGACGAATTGTCAAACCTTGAGCCACAAAGAAGCACAAGCCTTGAGCCAGAAAGAAGCACAAGAGGCACAAAACAATCCTTTGTGCCTCTTGTGCTTCTTTGTGGCTTTACTTCTGCTGCGCTTTAGTTTCCTGCTCGAGCAGCGACAATAATTCCCGCAACTCTGCCGCAAGCTGCTTCAGTCCCTGTCTCTCTTCGGCCGTCGCCGGCGTAACGCTCGGGACAAAGCTCTGCGCCGTCACTTCCCCAGCAGTCTCTTCGTCACCGTTCACTTTCAACTTACCGCCGCGCAGTTCATTCGTGAGCCGCTTCTTCGCACCCGCAATCGTGTACTGGTCCTCGTAAAGCAACTCCTTGATCCGCAGCGCCATCTCCACGTCGCGTTTGCGATACACGCGCTGTCCCGCGCGGTTCTTCTGCGGCGCCAACATCGGAAACTCCGACTCCCAATAGCGCAGCACATGCGCCTGCACACCGGCGAGCTCACAAACCTCGCCGATCTTGAAAAAAAGTTTTTCAGGTATAGCCACAGCCGGACGACTCATGCGGTCAAAATCTCAAGTTTGAGTTGCTTAGCTGGCTCCTGTATCGGGCGTTGCGAAAGTTGGAAGTCTACGGCAAGTTTGCCAGCAGCCGTGCGTCGAGCTCGTATGTTACCCGCGTGAAGTTTGGCGTGTCAATACTTACACTTAGCCCACCTCACTTAAAATCATTTCTTAAAAGTATCTTCTCAACTTGGATCACTTCACGGCGCAGGCTATAATCCTCGGCCCAACCACCAATCTGGAAGGAACGTTTCCGAAAACAGTGACAACCTCGCCAACGGTTCTGCGACTGGCTTCGCGACTCACGGAAGTCGGTTTTTCTGACATCGTCAAACTGCGCAACCGCATCATGGAACTGCGCGAGCAGGGCGCCACCGTCTACCAGTTCGAAGGCGGCGAGCCATTCATGCCGACGCCGGAACCGATCAAGGAAGCGATGACGCGCGCGCTGGCGGAAAACAAAACGCGCTACGCTCCTTCATCCGGTATTCCCGAATTGCGCGAAGCCATTGCCGAGAAACTGCGCACGCGAAATCGCCTCGCTGCTGAAGCGAAAGACATGATCGTCGTAAACGGCGGCATGCAGGCGTTGTTCGGCGCGTTTCAATCCGTGGTGAATCCGAGTGATGAGGTCCTGCTCTTCTCGCCTTACTGGACGCCGATCAAAGATCTCGTGGCCCACTGCCAGGGACGCAGCGTGTTAGTGCCGACCCGCGAAGCACGCGAAGCAGGGTTCCAACAAACACTCGCTCGCTACACTACCGAACGCACCAAGGCGATCTACTACAACACGCCGCAGAATCCGAACGGCGTCGTGCTCACGTTGGACGAAGCAAAAGCAGTCGCTCAGTTTGCGCAGGATCGCGATCTCGTCGTCATTGCTGACGAAGCTTATGAAGATCTCGTTTACGACGGCGAGCACTACTCGATTGCCGCGCTCGACGGCATGTTAGAACGCACAATCAGTTGCTTCACGTTCTCGAAGTCGTATGCGATGACGGGCTGGCGGCTTGGTTACGCGGTTGCGACCGAACCGTGGATGACGGGATTGAAAAAGGCCACGCTGTATTCTTCGAACGGGGTTTCGACGCCGACGCAGTGGGCGGGAGTCGCCGCACTGAGCCTGGACCCCGCGCTGTTGGACCAGGCGCGAGACGAATATCGTAAACGACGCGATCTACTCCTGTCGGGCCTGAATGAAATCGGACTCACTTGCGATTCGCCGGCGGGAGCGTTCTACGCGTTTCCCGACGCGCACCTGATTCATCCCGACAGTCGCGAAGCCGCGGACATACTCCTGAACCGGGCGCAGGTGGCCACCGTGCCGGGAACCGTTTTCGGTCGCGACGGCGAAGGTCATCTGCGGTTCTCATTCTCCACTTCCCTCGAAACGATAGCCGCCGGTCTCGATTCGCTTCGTCGTAACCTTTAACGATGCCGCGAAGCGAATTTGAATTCATCGACTCCCTGCGCCAACGCTTCGGCGCCGGCATCGGCGATGACGCCGCCGTCTTTCATAGCGCCGCGGGTAAGGAGACGGTCATCACCGCCGATCTCTTGATCGAAGAGATCGACTTCCGCCGCACGACCGCGCCTCCTTTGCTGTTGGGCCACAAAGCACTCGCAGTCTCATTTTCGGATATCGGCGCGATGGGCGCGCGTCCTCGCTGGTCGTTGATCTCGCTCGGCGTGCCCGAAGAGGTTTGGCAAACGCCAGAGTTTGTCGATGAGTTTTATGACGGACTCACGGCGCTGGCGAATCGTTACGACGTGAAGTTAATCGGCGGCGACACGTCGCGTACGCCGGCACACATCGTGATCGATTCGATCGTGCTCGGCGAGTGTGGTAGCGGCCAGGCGGTGAAACGGGCCGGCGCGCAGCCGGGCGATCAGATCTTCGTGACCGGTTCGTTAGGCGGCGCGGCGGCCGGCCTGCGTTTGATCGAACGCGGTGCGCATCTGGCCGAACAGAACCTCGCTGACGACGATTCGCAAAAGATCGATCACGTGCTGTTGCGTCAACTGCGTCCGGAACCGCGTGTTGGCTGGGGAATAGTGCTCGGCGAAGAGCGTTTGGCAACGGCAATGATCGACGTCAGTGACGGGCTTTCGTCTGATCTGAATCATCTGTGCGCGGCGAGTGGAGTCGGCGCATTCATCGAGTCGTCGCTGCTGCCGATCGATCATCAGGTCGTCGAGTTGTGCGGCCGCCGCGCACTCGATCCGTTGCAACTCGCGCTGCACGGCGGCGAGGATTTCGAATTGCTGTTTACGGTCAGGCCGGAACATGTGGCGCGCCTGCCGCGTAGGGTGGACGGGGTGGAATTGACCCGTGTAGGCGAGGTACGAAAAGAAGGGGATGGCGTCAAGATCTCCGAAGGCTCGCGCGTTTGGGAGCTGAACCCCGGCGGCTGGAAGCACTTTTGACAAATCGACAATCGGCAATCGACAATCGGCAATCTGCTCATGCTTAGGTTTCGTAACACTCTTTCAGGCCGCATCGAAGAGTTTCGCCCAATGAACGAAGGCGAGGTGCGCTTTTACTATTGCGGTCCAACCGTGTGGGAGTACGGCCACATCGGCAACTTCCGCAGCGCCGTTGCCGCCGACGTCGTCCGCCGCTACCTGAAATTCAAAGGCTACAAGGTCACGCACGTGATGAACATCACGGACGTCGAAGACCGCATCATCGCCAAGTCACACGCGGCCGGCGTCACCATCGACGAGTACACCGCGAAGTACATCGATGCGCTGTGGGAAGACTTCGACGCGCTCGGCTGCGAACGGCCCGAAGTGGTGCCGCGCGCGACGCGCCACATTCCCGAGATGGTCGAGTTGATCGAGAAGCTACTCGCCGCCGAGCACGCGTATCGCTCGGACGGTTCCATCTACTATCGCATCGCTTCCTTTCCCGAGTACGGCAAACTCTCGAAGATCAACTTCGCCGGTAACATCGCCGGCGCGAGCGAAAGAGTCGACACCGACAAGTATGAAAAGGAAGACGCGCGCGACTTCGCGCTGTGGAAAGAACCGTCGAGCGAAACTGAGCCCGCGTGGGACACGCCGATTGGGCGTGGCCGACCGGGTTGGCACATCGAGTGCTCCGCGATGTCGATGAAGTATCTCGGCGAGAGTTTCGACATTCACGCGGGCGGCATCGATCTCGTCTTTCCGCATCACGAAAACGAGATCGCGCAAAGCGAGGGCGCGACGGGGAAGCAGTTTGTGCGTTACTGGATCCACTTCGAACATCTGAAGGTCGAAGGCGAAACGATGTCGAAGTCGAAGGGCAACTACTACACGTTTCGCGACATTGCGGCGAAGGGGTTTTCGCCGGCGGCGATTCGTTACTTCCTGCTGAGTGTGCCTTACAACAAACAGCTCAACTTCACTTTCGACGCGCTTGCCGGTGCCGAAAAAACGGTGGCCAGTCTGCGGGACTTTCGGGCTCGTTTGAGCGAAGCGAAAACCGAGCCGGGATCTAACGACGAGCTGCACGCAGCGGCCGAGCGGGCGCTGCGCGAATTTGAAGAAGGGATGGATGACGACTTCAACACGTCCGTCGCGCTTGCCGTCGTCCATAATCTCTCGCGTGAAGTGAACACGGCGCTGGCGCGTAAAAAAGTGAAGGCTGAGAACCAGCGCGAGCTGCTTGAAGTGATCGATCGCGTCGACACGGTGCTGAACATTTTCGGCAAGAGCCAGCGCGAGATGCTCGACAGCGAAGTGCAGGCGCTGATTGATGAACGACAGGAAGCTCGCAGGCGCCGCGACTTCGGCCGCGCCGATGAAATCCGGCACGAGCTCGCAGACCGCGGCATCATTCTCGAAGACACCAAAGATGGCGTTCGCTGGAAGCGAAAGTAAAACCGTCCACGGATTACACAGATTATTTCTTTCAATCTGTGTCATCTGTGTCATCTGTGGTCCCTCTTTCGCGCAACAGAAACTCGCGGCCGAAGTCAAAGCCGAGTTTCTCCACGCCTGGAACGGTTACAAGAAATACGCCTGGGGCCACGACGATCTAAAGCCGCTCTCCAAAACCTATCACGATTGGTATGGCCAATCGCTCCTGATGACGCCGGTCGATGCGCTCGACACGATGATCATCATGGGCCTTAAAGACGAAGCCGCTACAACCAGGGAATACATCCTGGCCAATCTTTCCTTCGACAAAGACATCGAAGTGCAGAACTTCGAGATCACGATCAGATTACTCGGCGGACTGCTCACGAATTATCAGCTCACCGGCGACAAACGCTTGCTGAAGCTCGCGGAAGATCTCGGCCACAGACTGCTGCCCGTCTTCAATTCGCCGACCGGCATGCCGTATCGCTACGTGAATCTCAAAACCGGTAAGACGCGCGATGCGAAAAGCAATCCGGCGGAAACCGGAACGTTGCTGATCGAATTCGGCAGCCTCAGCAAGTTGACCGGCAAACGCGTTTACTACGACAAAGCGAAACGCGCACTCGTCGAGACTTTCAATCGTCGTTCGAAGATCGGTCTGGTCGGCGAGTGGATCAACGTCGAGACAGGCGAGTGGGTCAACACCGACAGTCACGTCAGCGGCGCGATCGATAGTTATTACGAGTACCTGTTGAAGTGCTGGCTGCTCTTTGGCGATCGCGACTGCAAACGGATGTGGGACGAAAGCATTGTGGCGATCAATAAGTATCTGGCCGACGAGTTTAGCCGGCCGGCGCCCGGTAATCCGCGGCCCGTCGACGGGATTCATGAGTTGTGGTATGGCCACGCTGATATGAACACAGGCGAGCGACGCGCTACCACTTACGGCGCGCTTGACGCGTTCTTTCCCGCAGTCTTGATCTTGTCTGGCGACGAGCCACGTGCCGTGCAGTTGCAGTTGTCATCGTTTGATATGTGGAACGTTGCGGGCATTGAGCCGGAGGAGTTTGACTATCGCGCACGCAAGATTACGTCACCCGGTTATCCGCTACGTCCGGAGATCGTGGAGTCGACTTACTACCTTTACCACTACCTCAAACGCCCGGTTTTTCTTGAGATGGGTGAGAAGTTGTGGAAAGACTTCGTGCAGCATTGCCGCACTGACGACGCCTACGCCGCGCTGAAGAACGTCGTCACCAAAGAGAAAGCCGATTCGATGCAAAGCTTTCTGTTCGCCGAGACTTTCAAATACTTCTACCTGCTCTTCTCACCGCCGGCCACGCTCGACTTCCGCAACGTGATCTTCAACACCGAGGCGCACCCGATCAGGAAGTTCAAGAAACCTTGACAGCCACTCGGTAAACGCCGATAGTCACCACAAATGAGACTAATCTTCCTTGCCATGTTAGTCGCACTGCTACAGGTCCAACAGGGACCCACCGTCATCCTGCGCGAAGAACCTGACGTCGTCGTGCAGAAATTCACCTGGCAAACGATCCGCGCCAACAGCGATCTCATTCACAGCGCGCTCGATCCCGGTCCAACGATGAACGAGCCGATCGGCGTGCCGCAGCCGCCGCGCGCCAATGAGCCGCAAGAGCTGAAGAACAGAAGAGACATGAACGAGCGCCGCGCAGACATGGCCGCGGCCCAGAACGCGGCGCAGTCAAACCCGCCGCGGCAGGACCAGTATTTACTTCGGCTGGAAGTGAAGAATGTCGGCAGCAGTATTATTAAGAGTATTGTCTGGGAATATCAGCCCTCGGGCGACGTGGCGAATTACGATCTGCGTCAGTACGTCTGCACGATGAAAGCGAAGCCGAAAGAGAGCAAGGCGTTTGAATTGCTGAGTCCTTACAACCCGGTGAAGGTGGTCCAGGCCGATGCCAAAACAGGTCAGCCCAAGGAGGGCAAGGTGGTGGTCAATCGCATCGAGTATTCGGACGGATCGATTTGGAAGCGGAAGGGATGGTCCGTGCTCATCCCTCCCGACATGACCGACAAAATGGGCAACGGCAAGTGCCTCGCGTTTTAGGCCACGAAAAGGCACAATAAGCACAAGAGAAATTTGTGACTTTTGTGCCTCTTTGTGGCTCTACTTGTACTCCACTCCCAAGTTCTCAAACAGAAACGCATAAATATCGCGCGTCTGCTCGATCGACTTCGTCGTGCTGCTCGCACCGTGAGCGGAGTTGGTGTCGATGCGGATCAGGATCGGATTGTCACCGCCCTGCGCCGCCTGCAACGCCGCCGCGTACTTGTAATTGTGCGCCGGCACCACGCGGTCGTCGTGGTCCGCCGTCGTGATCAGCGTCGCCGGATACTTCGCCCCGGGCTTCACGTTGTGAATCGGCGAGTAAGCATAAAGCGCTTTGAACTCCGCTTCACTCGCTTCACTCGACCCGTAATCCGCGATCCAGTTCCAACCAATCGTGAACTTCTGGAACCGCAGCATGTCCATCCCCCCCGCCTGTTCGATCACGGCGCGGAAAAGTTCGGGACGTTGATTCGAAACCGCACCGACCAGCAGTCCGCCATTCGAAGCGCCTTGAATCGCGAGCTTGTTGGACGACGTGTACTTGTTGGCAATCAACCACTCCGCCGCGGCAATGAAATCGTCGAAAACGTTTTGCTTCTTCAGCTTCGTTCCGGCTTCGTGCCACTTCTCGCCGTACTCGCCACCGCCGCGCATGTTCGCAGACGCATAAACCACGCCTTGTTCGAGCAGCGCCAACCGCAGTGAGCTGAAATTCGGCGACGTCACGACATTGAAACCGCCGTAGCCGTAAAGCAGCGTCGGGTTGTTGCCGTCGAGCTTGAGGCCCTTTTTGTACACGAGGAACATCGGCACCCGCGTGCCGTCTTTGCTGTTGTAGAAGACCTGCTTGGTTTCGTAGTTCTCCGGTTTGAATCCCGGAATATCGACCGTGCGAAACACCGTCGATTTCTTCGTGGCGATGTCGTACTTGTAAATCGTCGGCGGAGAATTGAACGACGTGAAGCTATAGAAAACGTACTTGTCGTCGTTTAGACCACCGAAGCCGCCGGCCGTGCCGAGGCCCGGCAACGCGATCTCATTTTCCAGTTTGCCGTCGAGACTGAAAACGTACGCGCGCGTCGCCACGTCCTTGCGCCACGAAGCGAAGAGTTTGCCGCCGGCGGTGCTGGCGCCTTGCAGCGGCTCGGTTCTTTCCGCCAACACGTCTTTCCAGTTCTTCTCATCGGGATTCTGCGGATCGACGAGCACGACGCGGCCGTTCGGCGCATTGCGGTCAGTGAAAATCAGAAACTTGTCGCCGACGTTGTCGATGACGCTGTACCTGGTGTCGCCGATCTCGGCGATGATGGGCATGAACTTCGAATCGGGGTTCGAGAGGTCCTTGTAGAAAAGCGAATTGCCTTTCTTGCCTTTGCCGCGTTCGGAGATGGTCAGGATCGCAAAGCGTTCGTCTTCGGTCGTGCCGACGTTGTGGAAGCGCTGCGGGTTTGCCTTGTCGTCGTAGACCAGCACGTCTTCGGATTGCGGCGTGCCGACCTTGTGAAAGTAAACGGCTTGAAATTCATTCTTCGTCGTCAGCTCGTGGCCCTTTTCCGGTTCGGGATAACGGCTGTAGTAAAAACCGTCCTTCAACCACGACACGCCCGACGCCTTCATCCACTTCACTTCATCGGCGAGCTTGTTGCGCGTGCCGACTTCCATCACGCTTAGCGAAACCCAATCAGAACCGCCCTGCGAGATGCCGTACGCGAGATACTTGCCGTCTTTCGACAGCGAGAACGCACTCAGCACCGACGTACCGTCAGTCGAAAACTTGTTCGGATCGAGAAACACTTCGGGCGTGCCGTTCACGCCTTTCTGAATGTAGTAGACGCTTTGGTTCTGCAAGCCGTCGTTCTTCGTGAAGAAGTAAGTCTCGCCGCGATGAAACGGCGCGGAGATGCGCGGGTAGTTGTAAAGCTCGGTCAGCCGCGCTTTGAGTTTTTCGCGATACGGAATCTTGTCGAGATAAGCGAAAGTGACGCGATTCTGATCTTCGACCCACGCTTTCGTTTCGGCCGAGGTTTCGTCTTCGAGCCAGCGATACGGATCGGGAACTTTGGTGCCGAAGTAATCGTCGACTACTTCGACCTTCTTGGTTTCGGGGTAAGTGATCTTGCTCTTAACGTCATCAGAGGCGTGCGTCAGAAACGGCGCCGCGGCGGTGAGCGAGAGCAGTGAAAGAGCGAGAAAAAGAGTTGGGACACGGATTTTCATACTTAATCTCCAAACCAGGCAGGCTACGGATTTGAGCCGATACTTTAACAATCAGTGCTTGTCCGGCGCAATCGGCGGCTGCTAGAATCGCGCCGTGCTTAATCCCCAACCACTGCATTATCGCCCGCTCGAATCGCGCGCAAACCTGTTCGCCGACTAAGTTCCTGTTTCTCAGTTCGCCGCTTTCATAACTTCCGAAAACCTCCGGTTTTCGATGGGCAATAGTCGTTTCTGACAAGGAGAAAAGAAATGTCGACCGGCGTAATCGCACCACCCCGCAGGCCCGAGATCAAGACCGCACTGCCGGGTCCGAAAGCCACCGAAGTTGTCGCAGCAGATGCGAAGTTTGTGACCCCGTCGTATCCGCGGCCGTCGTTCAAGCTCGTCGCCGAACGCGGCAGCGGCGTCTGGGTTGAAGACGTAGACGGCAACGTTTTTCTGGACTGCAACGCGGGCGTCGCTGTTTGTTCTACCGGACACTGCCACCCGGAAGTGGTCCAGGCGATTCAGAAGCAGGCGGCGGAACTGATCCACATGTGCGGCACCGATTATTACTACCGCCACATGCCGCAGCTCGCCGAAAAACTCGACGCGATCGTGCCCGTGCCTTCCCCAACGCGGACGCACTTCGCGAACAGCGGCACGGAAGCAGTCGAGACTGCCTTGAAACTCGCGATGCACGCGACCGGCCGCGAAAAGTTCATCGCGTTCTTCAACAGTTTTCACGGCCGCACGCTGGGCTCACTCTCGCTGACTTCTTCGAAAGCCGCGCAACGGAAAGGTTTCAAGCGACAGGCGCTCGACGTGGTCCACGTGCCGTATCCGAACGAGTTTCGCAATCCGTTCAGCGCGGCTGACTGCGGCGACGGCGGCCCGGGACAAGGAGCGCTCAACTGGATCGAGGAACGTTTGTTCAAGACGACCACGCCGCCGGAAGAGGTCGCGGCAATCGTGGTCGAAGCAGTGCAGGGTGAAGGCGGTTACGTGCCCGCGCCGGCGGGATTTCTCCAGGGGCTGCGCCGGATCTGCGACCAGCACGGCATCCTGTTGATTGTCGACGAAGTGCAAAGCGGCATGGGCCGCACCGGCAAGATGTTCGCGTGCGAGCATTACGGCGTGAAGCCCGACATCGTCTGCATCGCGAAGGGCATCGGATCGGGCCTGCCGATTGGCGCGTGTGTGGCGCGGGCCGACCTGATGGATTGGAAACCCGGCGCACACGCGTCGACGTTTGGCGGCAATCCGGTTTGTATCGCGGCGGCGTTGAAGACGATCGAGCTGCTCGAGGGAGGATTGATCCAGAACTCGGCAGAAGTAGGAGCCTATCTAAAAGCCGGACTCGAGAAGTTGAAACAGAAGCATGAGTGTATCGGCGACGTCCGCGGCCTCGGCATGATGATCGGGGTGGAGTTTGTGGAGAACAAGACTTCGCTCGAGCCCGCGCCGGAGTTGCGCGATCGGATCGAGGATGCGTGCTTCGAGCGCGGGTTGATTATTCTCGGCGCCGGCGCGAATACGATCCGCTGGTCGCCGCCGCTGGTGTTGACGAAAGAGAACGTGGACGTCGCGTTGGAGATCTTCGACGAAGCGATTGCGGCTTCAATCTAATTTTAGGGCGATCTCGCTGACGCGAGCTCGTAACCGATCTTCATCGACAGTTAGCACTCGCCGGTCGCGATACACTTCGCGGCCGGCGATTACTGTTAGCAGGACATCGCGACCGGACGAGGAGAAGATCAGCGCCGTCGCCGGATCGTAAACGGGCAACTGGTGCGTACCGTCCAGTCCCACCACGACCAGATCGGCTTGAGCACCTTCCGCCAGAACTCCAATTCCCTTCTTTTCTAAGCCGAGGCAGTGAGCACCGCCCGTTGTTGCAGCAGCAAGCATGCGTGAGGCCGTGAGGAGGGGATTTTTTGAAGCAGATAAAAGAGCGAAGCGGGCCTCTTCGATCAGGTCGCACGTGTTGTTGCTCGCGACAGAATCACTTCCCATTCCAACCGTCACGCCCGCCTCAACAAACTTCGCCAACGGTGCACGCCCATGTCCCAACTTCGCATTCGACTTCGGACAGTGCGCCACCTTCGAGTCCGTTTCTTTCAACGTCTCGATGTCTGCATCATCGACGCGGATGCAGTGCGCCAGCAGCGGCTGACAATCCAGAATACCCACCCCCTTCAAATACTGCACGGTCGAAATTCCCGGCGCAGTCCACTCGATCCCGCGCTTCGCCAGCCCTTCCGCGAAAATCCCCGTTCCGGTACGCACGAACAGATCTTCCGCCGCAGACTCCGCGGCATGCATCATCAACGGCAACCCTTCACTGCTCGCAAACTCCGCAATCAATTCCAACTGCGGCCGGCAAACCGTGTACGGCGCGTGCGGCGAGACTCCAACGCGCACCAACTCATTCTCGATCTCCCGCAACTCGGCGACCTTCGCCTGCAACTTCGCAAAGTTCTCTTCCACGAGCCGCGGGTCTGGCCCAAACGATTCCTGAAACACAACGCCGCGCAAACCGACATCCTGCAACGCGCGCACGCTCATCATCGCCGAATCGCTGGCATCACCCACGCACGTAATTCCCGCGCGCACCGCTTCACACGCACCCCAGGTCGCCGAGACGCGAATGTCGTCCGCCGTCATTCGCTCCAGCCGCGCCAGCGTGAGCTTCCGCAGCCACGCGAAGAAATCGTGCTCTTCGTTTTCGAGATAACCACGCAGCGCGGTGAGTTCGAGATGCGTGTGGGTGTTGATGAGTCCGGGAATGATGACCGACTGGCCGAAACTCTCGACCCGCGCGTCCGGAAAGCGCAACGCGATCTCCGCTGCGTCACCGACGGCGGCAATCAATTGCCCGTCGACCACCACCGCCCCGTGCTCGATTGGCGCCGAAGACACGGGCAGGACCCAACGCGCGGAGTAGATCGTGGTCATCGCTTCGCGTTTTTCAGTTGGCGATAACGTTCCATGATTGACATGACGTAAGCCTTGGTCGAGGGAATATCGATCCGCTGGATGAAGTCGGCGCCGCTCTGCGGTGGCGCGCCGGCCGCCACGCGATTCCACTCGACGGCCCGACTCGGTCCGGCATTGTAACCCGCGACCATACGCGTCTCCGCGTCAGGCACGTCGGGAAACTGTTCGGAGATCTTTTCGAGGTACCAGCAACCGATCTGAATGTTCCGTTCGGGATCGCTCAGCAGCGCGCGGGGGTCGCTGGCCATTTGTCGCTCGAGTTCGCGCATGCCCGTTTCGGTGGCCCACTCGCGGCCGACCGCCGGCATCACCTGCATCAAACCGATCTCGCCGTCAGCGCCGGTCTTCCACGGGCTGAAATAAGTTTCTTCGTAAATGATGCTCCAAACGAGATCGGGATCGACGCGATAGACGGCGGCCTGTCGCGCAATCAGCGCGTCGAAGCGATGGGTCCAGTATTGATTGAAGAAATAGAGCGCGAGGAGCAGGGTGAGGATTATGCAAACAGCAACAACGACTCGTTTCATCCAGTTCGGGGGTGTTAATTCTTCCTTCGCTAATTCTTTCTTCGAAGCGACGACCAGAAACTCGCGCGGCTGTAAGCAAGGTCGACGCCTTCGTAACGCGAACGGAGCGCGTGTTCGTCCAGCACGTGGCCCTGCAACCACACCTCTGCTTCCAAACTCGCGCCGACCGCCAGCTCACCCCGCAGGGCGCGGCGGTTAACCAGCACTTCGAGCTTGATGCGTTCGAGATCCAGGTGGACCCAGAACAACTCGCCGCCCGAAAGCGGATTGCGCAAGGGCTTGAACGCGATCACGCGGCCGCACAAACTCCAATCGTTTTCGTGCGCCGCCCGCGCCGGCGCCGCTTTTTCCAGCGGCGTCCAGCGGGTTTTCGCTTTGCCGCTGCGCACGCGCGCGCGATAAGCCAAACCACACAGACCGATGTGCAGATCCTGCGCGCCGAATCCGGCCGGCCCAACCTCCGTCAGGTTCTGCAACTCAAACAGCACTTCGCAATCGGTGCCCTCGCGGAAACCGTGAATCACCGCCTCGCCTTCTTCGTCGTACTCCGTCAACGCCCAGGGCGCAATCGTCTGAATGTAGCGGGCGCGAAATCCGGGACGGCAATCGGCGTAAAACACGTCGCCGCTGCCCGACTCGTAAAGCACGGTCCAAACTTCAAGACCTTCTCCGAGTTTCCAACAACGGCCGTGCAGCACTGCGCCACGCCGGCTGAGTTGGGTTGGCTCCCCCTGGTCACCTGCTCTTTCGGCGAGGTAGTTGAAAGCCTTCTCCGTTGAAACCTCGAGACCGATCGTTTCGAAAGTAGGATTCATACGTGATCAGTAGTTCGCGGGTAAATGTATTATTGCGCGCTGCGCTTCCGTTGTCTATGTTTTGTCGTCTTCCCGTTGCCGTGCTCCGCGCGCGGCACGCGCGAACGGAAGCCGCGAATCACGCGCTGTGGACCATGCAGCGGGCGCACGCCGGAGCGGACCATCTCGGCAAACAGGTCGACGTCGTAATCCGCCTCACGCGACATCTCTTCCCGAATCGTGTGCAACACTTCCAGAAATTTTGGACGACGATACATGCTCAACTAACTCGCTCTGTAGCTTCCGATACTAAAAACTCCGGCGTCACGATCATCGGCACGTAAAAGCCGGCCGCGGTATTGAACAGCTTAATCCGCGCCTGGCGCCGCACGTTTGCCAGGTGACCGAAGTTCCACGTTACCAAATAATCGATCTTGTGAAACGATGCAATCGCCACGTGTAACGCGTCCGCGATGTACTTGCGATGAAAGATGCCGCGCGAGATGTAACCCTCGGCGAGTATCGCCGCTTCTTCCGTGAGATCGACCTGTTCGAGATCGCGAATCAGCTTCAGGTACGACGTCCGATGTGGTTCCTGCACCCGCGCGAGCTCCGACGACACCAGCGGCGAGATTACCGCACGATAGCCGGGCATCTCATGTTCCCACCACCTGATCGTCAAGTCGCGGCGAAACGGCTCGCCGTTGTCGAGGTACGCGCCGATCACCGACGTTTCAAGATAAAGAGCCTGCTTCATGGGGTTGATACTACTTCCTGATTGATGTTCTCGACCGCGTTCGGCTTCACACTCAACGGTTCCAACCGCATCGTGCCGCGCGCGAAGTCGAAATAGATGCGGAAGTGACGCAGGAAATTTCCGCCGAGTATGCCGCTTTGCGTGAAGCCGGCCGTTTCGTTCACCGGTTCCATGTCGAGCACCGCGGCGTTGATTTTTTCGAGCTTTGTCAGTCCCAAACTCAAACGCGGTAACTGCAAAAGCTTCACGTCTTCAGTCACACCGGCCGCGCCGAACACACGCATCTTCGACGGCTGCAAAAGATCGAGTAGCTGTTGTTCCTGCGAGAGTTTTTCGGAAACGACCGTAATGCTGGCGGCGGTATCGATGATGAAGTTCACCGACTTTTCAAAGCCGTCCAGCGTGACTTCGCCACTCAGAAAACCACTCGAAGTGGTGCGCAACGGCACTTCAACCGTGCCGTCGCTGTTCGGACCAATCGGCGCGAGTGTCAGCAGGCCTTCCGGCCGCCGCACGATCGTCCAGGGCTCAACCAGGTCAGTCTGGTTCTGACGAATCAAGGACATGCGACGCGTGCCGTAGTCGATGGCTGCCAGAAACTTTGACACGACCGATAACCCGAGGTAACCGTCGACGGGGATCGTCGTGTCGAAAAATTTCCGGATGTAGACGGGAACGTTATCGACTCTGGCGCCGCCGAGATCGATCGAGTTGAGATAACCGTAAACGATCTCAAACTTGCCACCGCCTCCGACCGCGCGCGCGACGCCGCCGCGCGCCACCGGCTTGATGCCCAAACGCTTCGCGGTCTCCTCCGAAATCACCGACATTCCCGACCCCGTGTCGAGCACGAAGTTCAGCAGCTCTTTGCCGCCGTTGACGCGAACTTTCAGAATCGGACGATTGTCGGTTGCTTCGAAGGAAACTGACGCGCGAGGTTCGCCGCCCGGAATGTAAAGCGCCCCTTGCCGGCCGAGGTAACGCAAAAAATCGATCAGGCCGACGATGCGCGCCCGCCGGTCGCTGTCTGTCTTCGGGGCGATCATCAGGAACCGTTCGTACGCGTCGGCAGCTTCTTTGTACTTCTCGCTTCTCGCGGCGGCCTGGCCCAAACTAAAAACGTAATCCGGCTCGTCCGGATCCATGCTCACCGCTTTGCGCAAAGCAGGCAGCGCGAGCGGCAAACGGTTTTCGTAAAAGTCGACCATCGCCAGTCCCGCGACGGCCAGTGCTTCGTTCTCGTTAAGCGCGAGCGCGGTGCGAAATTCTTCGACTGACAAACGAAATTCACCGGCGCCGAGAATCGCCGCGCCCAGCAATGCATGACCGCGCGCTGATAGCGGATCGAGCATGATCACGCGGGCGGCGTTGTCGTAAGCGGCCTGCAAGTTTCGCTGTTTGAGCTGGGCGAAACTCAGGCCAAGTCGCGCCTCCGTGTCGTGCGCGTCTTTGTCGACCAGCTCGCGAAAGATCTTTTCCGCCTGCGGATACTCGCCCTTCCGCACGGCGCGGTAACCTTTGCTGTACGCCTTCTTGTCGGCGGACGCGTGCGCACGTGGTGCAGCGACGGCGACGACGAACAAACAAAACACAAAAGCGGCCAGACCGCGGGCCGCCGTTCGAATCAGACACCCGTTGTTACTACACTGCATGATGCCCACCTACTTCAGGATTTCGCCCGTTTTCATCGACCACAGCACTAAATCAAGTTCGTCGAAATCGACCCGAATGTCTTTCGCAAAACGAACCAGCTCCTGCTCGACTGCGAGATACTTTCCTCGCGTTTGCGGCGGTTTAGCTGAATCGACCACGCCCACTTCCGCCAGACAACGCATCACGTGTTTATCAAGAATCGCGTGGCCTTTGACGCCGATATTGCGCAGGAAGTGACTGGATTCCTTGTAGCCCAGGCCTTTGACTTGTTTCTCCTGGGCCAACCAGTCGCGACGCTCGAAGGGGTCGCGGAAACTGCGCAAGCGTTTGCGCAACGCCATGCCGAAGTCAGCGCGAAAGTAGTTGCGCGTCGTTACGATGTACTGCGGCCGGGCCACTGGAAAGCGATGCGCGCGCGCTTCTTTCAGTGCCGCCGTCATCGCTTCGGCTTCACCCTCGAGTAGCAACGGTCTCACCGCGTCGACGGCGTCGAGGCCCATGCGGGCGGAAGCACCGGCAGTGAAAATGCAGTACGCCAGCTCTTCCCAAAGGCGCGCATCGGATCCTTTGCGCCAAACTGCTTCAAACTCACCGAGCCGCCTGCGAATCTCTTTGCGTCGTGCCCGGTGAGTAGCAACCACTCGTTCGACTGTGACGGGTTCTTGATTGCGTTGCACTGTAGTTTGTCAACGCTTCGATTCTATGAGTGCATCTAAAAGCTTGTCAACGAACCTGTTCGTATTCGCTGTGTATAATGACTTGGGGATGATGACGACGCGACTCAAACAACTACTCGGCACGGCGGCGCTGCTGCTGGTCGTCTGCCTGAACGCTCTTTCACAAGAGCCGCAGCCGCAACCATCACCTTCACCAACAGCGACGCCGGAAGCCGCGCGCCCGTTGTACGGCGTACAGGGCGTGCTCATCGAAACGCTCGACGGCAAAGTCGTGTCGTCACAAGCCGAAAACGAACAGTTCAATCCCGCTTCGACGATGAAACTCGCGACGGCGTTGATGGCATTGAAAACTCTCGGTCCCGACCATCGCTTCGCCACCGCCGTCTGGACCGACGGCCAGTTCGACAAAGCCACCGGCCAGCTCAACGGAAACCTCTACATTTCGGGCCGCGATCCCTCGTTTCACTACGAACACGCGATCCTGATCGCGCGCGAGTTGAACACCCTCGGCATCAAAACAGTCAGCGGCGATCTGTTCGTCGCGCCCGGCTTCATCATGAACTTCAGCGGCTCCGCCAAACGATCCGGCGAGCAGTTTTACGACACGCTCGATTCGACGCGACGCAGCGGCGTGGCGATGCAGGCGTGGA
>Ga0081539_10004028_pt1 | contig 16877 bp, 18 predicted proteins | sample TabmetS4T2R2_FD_71023 | JGI IMG/M metagenome (GOLD analysis project Ga0081539, IMG submission 71023) | Tabebuia heterophylla rhizosphere microbial communities from the University of Puerto Rico - S4T2R2 | ecosystem: Host-associated > Plants > Roots > Rhizosphere ...
CCCTCATCGGCGGGGTCGACCTCGCCCCCGCGCTGGCCGGTCGCTGAGGCCCGATGCGCCGGTCGCTGCCCACCGCCCTGGTGCTGCTCGTCGGACTGGTGCTGCTTGCCGACTTCGTCGTCATCAACCCCTCCCTGGCCGCTCTGGCAGATGGCCTGCTGGAGCTGGTCGTCCTCCTGGCCGCCGCCGCGGCGGCGGCCGGCGGGATCGCGCTGGTCGCGCACCACTGGCGGAGGCTGGTTGCGCGCGACGATGACGCCACGGGCTCCCTGGTGGTGCTCGGCGGATTCGGGGTGATGCTGGTGGCGGGACTCTATCCGGGATCTGCCGGTGCATCGGATCCGGTCGTCCGCTGGCTGGTTGCCGCGGTCCTGGCGCCGCTGGTGGCCGCCATGTTCGCACTCCTGTTCGTCTTCGTGCTGCGGGCCGGCGGACGAGGCCTGCAGCTGCGGCCACGGCAGACCGCGCTCATGCTGAGCTCGGCCGCCATCGTCCTGATCCTGCTGCTTCCCATTGGCGGGCCACTCGGTGCGTGGCTTGGATCGGCCGCCGGCTGGGCGCTCGAGGTGCCGATCGCCGGGGTCTTCCGCGGCCTGCTGATCGGCGTGGCGGTGCTGGCGGCGGTCTACGCGGCGCGCGTCCTGCTGGCCGTCGACGGTGCCGATGACTGAGGCGTCCACCCAGCCGGGGCAGCCGATGGAGCCTCCGGCGCCACCTCGCCCCAGACGGCGACCCGGCGGACCGGCGCTCGCCTGGCTGGCGCTGCTGGCACTGCTGGCCGTGCCCATCGCGCTCGGGCCGTCCGCCGGCGGTACGGTCGCACAGCTTGCGAACCCCAGCACGAGCGCGGTTGACGCGGTCGAGGCGACCTTCGCCGCCCTCCCGGCGGGCGGCCTCGTGCTGGTTGCCATGGACGCCGACCTGGGCACCTATCCGGAGATCCGTGCTGCGACCCGCGCTGTCCTGGCCGACCTGCTGGGGAGAGGCGCATCGCTGGGTGTCGTCAGCGTCTCGGTGGAGGGCCGCGCGATCGCCGTGGCGGAGCTCAATCGGCTTCGGCAGGCCAGCGTCCCGCCGGGGCGGATGCTCGACCTGGGATTCCTCGCGGGCGCCGAGTCGGGCATGGTTCGGCTGGTCGATGGCGCGCTGCGCCCCGGGATGACGACGTCGATGGCGGCACTCATCGCCCAGCGCGGCGGCGGGATCGGCGCCTTCGACCTCATCGTGCTCATCGGCGGCAGCGACATTGGCCCGCGCACCTGGGTGGAGCAGGTCGGCACCCGGCTGCCGAACCTGCCGATGGTCGCGGTTGCGCCGACGTTCGCGCAGCCAGAGCTGGCTCCCTACCTGCGCACCGGGCAGCTGGACGGCATGCTGGCCACCGTGCGCGATGACGCCGCGTACGTGCAGCGTGTTGGCGAATCCGCAGGGGACGATGCGCCGCCGAACCCGCTGGCAATGCTCGTCGGCCTGGTAGTGGCGCTGGCCATCCTCCTGCGCCAGCTGGCTGGCGCGGTGCCGCTCCTCCGCGGCGCCGTGCCGGCGCTCCAGGAGGCACAGGAATGAACGGGTTCTTTGCGGAGGGCCTGGCCGGGACGGTGGCCACGTGGTCGGCGGCCCTGGTGACCATCGGTGTGTGGTCGTACCTCGCAGGTGAGCGGCGGATCTTCCGCCTGGCGCAGCACCTCCTCGCCGGAATGGCCACCGGCTATCTCGTGCTGCTGGCCGTCCGCGAGGTGCTGATGCCGCGACTGGTGGAACCCATCGGCTCTGGGGTGCTCGAGCCTGCACTGCTTGCAGCCGCGCCGCTGGTGGTCGTGATGCTGCTCGCCGCGTGGCTGCCAAGGCAGCTGGTCGCCATCCCGGTCGCGGTCCTGGTGGGCGCAACGGCGGCATTTGCGCTGGGTGGGGCCATCGCCGGGACCGTCATGCCGCAGCTCGGCGCGGCGGTCGTGGCCCCCCATCTCGATGCGGGACAGCTGATCGGGTCGGTCGTGGGCCTGGCGATCAGCGTCCTCGTGCTGCTCGCCTTCCTGCACGGCGCGCCCCGGGCGCGCATCCTGGTCGGCGCCGCAGGGGCGGGGCGCTGGCTGCTGCTCGGTGGGATCGGTGGCTGGCTGGGGTTCCTGCTCGTCAGCCGACTGTCCCTGCTGGTCGATCGCCTGGGGTTCCTGCTGAACGGCTGGCTGGGGATCGGCCGGTGACCGTGCAGCAGGGCCCGGCAACGGCGGCCCCCGTGGTCACCGCCGAGATGTCGGTGCTGGTGGACATCGGCTCGGCCTGGACGAAGGCTGCCATCGTCGCACGCGCGCGGAACCGATGGAGGATCGCGACGCAGGTTGCGCAGCCGACAGCCTGGGGCGAGGACGAACTGCGGGCGGCGCTTGCCGGGCGAATGGCCGGAGTCGTGGATCAACGGGTCTCCGGCCGCATCGGTGAGCTGCTGGTCAGCGCGCCACGCATCGCGTGCCACACCCCACGGCGGGTCGGACGGCTGGGCCTGGCCGCCGTCTCAGGCGAGGTGTCCGGGTCAGCGGCTCGCCGAGCGGCCGAATCGGCCGGTTGGACAGTCGAGGAAGAGGCCACGGCCGACGACGGGCGGGCCCTCATCGCCAGGCTGGCGGCGCTGCAGGCGGCCGACGTGGACGCCTGGCTCATCGCCGGCGGCTTCGACTCGGGCCGTGCCGACCAGGCATTGGAGATGGCCGGCCTCGTCGCTGCCGCTCGCGGGGCATCCCGTCAGCCGGTCATCTGGGCGGGCAGCGCCGCGCTGACCGACGAGGTCATGGCGCTGTTCGAGGATGGCGCCGTGCGGGTCGTCGACAACCCGCGGCCGGATGCGCGGACTGACGGGCCGCTGCCCCTGCGGCACGCGCTGGAGGAGCTGCTGCAGCGCATGGTCGAGCCAGGAGGCGTGCGACAGCTGACTCCCGTCTCATTCCGCCGTGCCATCTCCGAGCTGGCTCGGTCCACGATGCGCAGCGTCCTGGGCGTCGACCTGGGCGCGCGATACCTGACGCTGGTGCGCTCCGACGAGATGGGCATGGCGGAGAGCCGGGTCTTTGCGAACGGTGGCCTGGCATCGCCCGGGCTGGTCGCGACCGGAGGACCGGGCAGGTTGGCCCGTCTGCTGCCGATGGCGATCGACGAGCTGGCCGTCGCCGATGCGCTGCGCAACCTGCATGCCCGCCCGGGCACGTTGCCGCAGACCGATGACGAGCTGGCCGTCACCCATGCCGCGGCGCGCCATCTGCTCTCGCAGGCGATCGGCGACGGAGGCGGAACCGATGGGCTCGACCTGCTGATCGGCTGCGGCAGGACGATCGCGGCAGCCCCACGGCCTGCCCAGGCCGCCCAGCTGCTCCTCGATGGCATCAGGCCCGTCGGCGTGACGCAGCTGGCGATCGACACCGCCGGCGTACTGCCGCCACTGGGCGCGCTGGAAGACGGCGAGATCGCCGAGGGGATGGGTGTCCTGCGCGACGACCTGCTCGTGCCGCTGGGGGCGGCGGTCGTGTCCCGCGGCGGCCGAACCGGGCAGGTTGCCATGCGGGTCAGCGCACACCGTGTTGGGTGGCCCGATGAGCTCCCCGTTGAGGTCCGCGCCGGGCAGCTGCACATCCTCCCGTTGGGACGCGGTCAATCCGCCGAGCTGGAGATCGAGCTGTCGGCCGGCGTCAGCCTGGGCGGCCCGAGGCACGGCCGGCGCATTCACGCCACGGTGACCGGCGGGACGGTGGGCCTGATCCTTGACGCGCGCGACACGCCGCTCGCCGCCCCGCGCCGCAGCGACGATCGCCGGACGGTGCTCTCCGGTTGGCGCGATACCTTCCTCCGCGAGCCGAGCATGCCGGTGCCGGCGCGATGAGCGAGCCGACGCTGCACCGCGTCCGCATTCCGCGCGGCTCCGCCCCGGCCGTCTCGCCCGGGGCAGAGGTGATGCCGGACCAGGTGCTCGCGCACCACCGGCAGCCCGAGGCTCCCCAGCGCATCGCACTGGCGCGACCGCTTCGCCTGACGCCCGCCAACGTGGCGTCACGACTCGTGGTCAGGCCCGGGGCGATGCTCGAGGAAGGCGACCCCATCGCCCGCTCAGACGGCCGCGAGGTCCTGGCCCCGATGCCCGGGCTGCTGCTGGGCATCTCGGCGTCCGACGGCAGCGCCCTGCTGGCGCCACTCGGTCCCGAAGAACCGGTGATCGGGCACGTCCGCGGCCGGGTCCGCTCGGTCGACCCGGGTGCCATCACCGTGGAAGTGCCCGGTGCCCTCGTCCACGGCGTCGGGGGGACGGGCTCGGCGGTGCACGGCGAGCTGGCGGTTGCGGTGCACGATCCCGGGGAGGAGCTGCGGGCCGGCGCCATCGACGTCGGCGCCACCGGCAAGATCCTGGTCGGCGGGTCCCGCGCCTCCGCCGAGACGTTGACCCGGGCGCGCGCGATGGGCGTGGCCGGCATCGTCCTTGGTGGCGTGCTCGACAAGGAGCTGCGCGACTTCGAGGCGATCCAGCGCCGGCGGCGCGAGGTGGGCGGGCTGAGCGGCTCGTTCGGCGTGCTGCTGCTGGAGGGATTCGGCAAGGTCGGCATCGATCCCCAGCGCTTCTCCTGGTTCCGGTCCCATGCCGGCCGCATGGCGAGCCTGTTCGGGGCCGATGGGCTCCTCTACGTCTACGACGCACAGCTGGCGCCTGGCCGGCGCACGCTGCCGCGCGTCGGCGAGCGGGTCATCGCCCACCGCCGGCCGTTCCAGGGCAGGCCGGGGGTGCTCGTCGCCGAGCTTGACGACCAGCACGCGACTCCTTCGGGCATCCTGGCGCGCATGGGCCTCGTCCGTTTCGAGGACGGCAGGTTGGCGCCGGTCCCGCTCGCCAACCTGGAAGCCACGTTGCCGGTGCCCCCCGCCTAGCCTGCGTATCCTTCCTGCGTGGATCGATCGACCACCGCCGTGGAGGACGGCACGCAGCATCGCGTCGTGCGTCGGACTGGCAGCGCTGCCGATACCCGCGCCCTCGGTCGAGCGCTGGGCCGTGCCGCACCGGCCGGGACGGTCCTGGCGCTGACCGGGCCACTCGGCGCTGGCAAGACCCAGCTGGCCAAGGGCGTGGCGGAGGGCCTGAACGTCGAAACGGTGGTGAACAGCCCCACCTTCGTGCTGATGAATGAGCACGAGGGGCGCCTGCGCCTCTTCCACATCGATGCGTACCGGCTTGACGACCCGGGGGAGGCGCTGGCGGCTGGCCTGCTGGACGAGCGGCAGGCTGCGGGCGTGAGCGTCATCGAATGGGCCGACAGGCTGGAGGGCTGGCTTCCAGCAGATCGGCTGGACGTCCACATCAATCTGGTGCCCGGCGACGACCGAGCGCGGGAGATCGTTCTCGTGCCGCGCGGCCCGGATCATGATGCGCTGGCCGCGGTTATCGGAGGCCGGCGGTGATCCTGGCGATCGAATCGGCTTCGACCGATCCCTCGGTGGCGATCGCTGCGGCCGATGGACGCCTGCTGGCGGTGGATGGGTGGAGCGCGTCAGCTCGCCAGGCGCACGAGCTGCTGCCGCGCCTGCTGCGCGTCCTGGAGGAAGCGGGCGGCACGCTCGAGGACGTTGCGGGGATCGGGGTCGGCATCGGCCCGGGCTCGTTCACGGGCCTGCGGGTGGGCATGAGCATTGGCAAGGGCCTCGCCTTCGCGCTGGACCGGCCGATCGTCGGCGTCCCGAGCCTGGAGGCATGGCTTGCCGCCGAGCCGGAGGCACTGGCCGCGGCGGCCCGTGCCGGCGCCAACGATGCCTACCTGCTGCTGCGCGGCGAGCGCGAGCCGCGCATTGTCGAGCGCAACGGGATGCCGCATGACGCTCGCATGGTCGCACCGGTCGAGCTGGCCGAGGCCTTCGAGCTGACCCATGCGACCAGCCCGACGCGGGCCGCGGAGGCAGTCGCGGCAGAGGCAGCCAGGCGGCTCACGGCAGAGCCGCGCGGTGACGACCTGGAGCGACTCGAGCCACGCTACCTGCGCCAGCCACGCGGCGTGCCCGCTCCCATGCTCGAGGGTCGGTGAGTTGGCGATCAGCGTGCCGATCAGCGTCGACGAGATGCGCCTCGCCGACATCGCCCAGGTCCACGAGATCGAGAAGCTCAGCTTCGCCACCCCGTGGCCGGCGCACGCCTTCGAGCAGGAGCTGCGCGGCAACCGGCTGGCACGCTACGTGGTGGCCCGGGCGCCAGACGGCAACGGGGAGCGGGTCGTCGGCTTCGCCGGCGTGTGGCTGATGGTCGACGAGGCGCACATCACGACCTTCGGCGTGCACCCCGATTGGCGCCGCCTGGGCGTCGGACGCCGCTTGCTGCTTCGCCTGGTGGACGTGTCGACGGAGCTACGCGCGGCGCGCATGACGCTCGAGGTGCGGGTCAGCAACACGGCCGCGCAGGCGCTGTACCGGCGCTTCGGGTTCGTCATCAGCGGCACGCGAACGCGCTACTACACCGATGACGGCGAGGACGCGTTCATCATGACCACGCCCGACCTGCTGCGGCCGTCGATGCAGGCCCTGATCGCTGACGAGCGCCAGGCCCAGGCGGATTCGCCATGAGGGCGGCCCGGATCCTGGCCATCGAGACGAGTTGCGACGAGACCGGCGTCGCGGTCGTCGACGGTGGCCGTTTCATCGTCAGCAACCAGGTCGCCACCCAGATCGCGATCCACGCCCAGACAGGCGGCATCGTGCCTGAGGTCGCCGCGCGGCAGCAGCTGCGCTGGATGGTCCCGACTCTGCGCGCGGCGCTCGACCAGGCTGGGGGATGGTCGTCGCTGGACGCCATCGCGGTGACCTACGGACCCGGGCTCATCGGCTCATTGCTGGTTGGCGTGAACGTCGCCAGGGCGCTGGCGGCAGCCACCCGTCTCCCGCTGCTGGGCATCAACCACATCGAGGGGCACATCTATGCCAACTGGCTGACCGATGCTCCCGCGGACGAGCCCATGCCTCCTGAGCCGCCCTTCCCACTGGTCTGCCTGGTTGTGTCCGGAGGGCACACGCAGCTGGTACTGATGGAGGACCACGGGAGGTATCGGCTCCTGGGTCAGACCGCCGATGACGCGGCCGGCGAGGCGTTCGACAAGGTCGGGCGGCTGCTCGGCCTTCCATATCCCGGCGGCCCGGCGATCTCGGCCGCCGCCGAAGGGGCGATGCCGTCGCTGCACTTCCCGCGGGCCCGGACCGATGGCCGCTACGACTTCAGCTTCTCGGGCCTGAAGACCGCCGTGCTGCGCGAGGTCGAGGGATACCGGCAACGCGGCGAGCCGATCCCTGTCGACGGACTCGCGGCCGCGTTCGAGGAGGCGGTCGTGGACGCGCTTGCGCGCAAGACCGTCGCCGCCGCCACCGATCATGGGGCCGCCGCCGTCGCGCTCGGCGGCGGGGTCGCCGCCAATCGCGCGCTGCGCGCCGAGCTGGGGGAGCGCCTCGCGGCGCACGGCGTCCCATTGCTGGTGCCACCGCCGGCGTGGTGCACGGACAACGGGGCGATGATCGGCGCCGCGGCAGGCTTCCACCTCAATGCCGGTGACCGCGCACCGGACGCGCTGGAGGCGATCCCGAACCTGGCGCTGCCCTGGCTGGCGGCATGAGCGATCCGCTCGCGCCGGAGCGGCTGGTTCCACCGACCCCTGGCCAGCTGCGGCGCCTGATCTCAGCCGAGCGCCTCAGACCGCGGCGTGCCATGAGCCAGAACTTCCTGACCGATCCCGCGGCGCTGGACGCGATCGTGGCCGCTGCCGAGCTGTCGCCCGGCGACCGGGTGGTGGAAATCGGCCCAGGGCTTGGCGTCCTCACGCGGCGGCTGCTGGCTGCCGGGGCGCAGGTGATGGCCGTCGAGCTGGATCCGCGGCTAACTGACTGGCTGAGGACGGAGCTCGCCGGCGTACCTGGATTCGACCTGTTGGAGGCCGACGCGCTCGCGCTCGACCCTGCGCAGTTCTTCCCGGGTGAGCGCTACAAGGTCGTGGCCAACATCCCGTACCACATCACGAGCCCGCTGCTGCATGCCTTCCTGGAGGGCGGGCGACCGCCGGAGCTGGTGGTCGTCCTGGTCCAGGCGGAGGTGGCCGAGCGAGTGGCGGCCCCACCCGGCCAGATGAGCTACCTGTCCGTGTTTGCCCAGAACGTCGCCGATGCCGAGGTTGTGGCCCGCGTTCCTGCGGCGGCCTTTGAGCCGGCGCCCAAGGTCGATTCGGCTGTCCTCCGCCTTCGGACGCGGGCCATGCCCGCGGTCCCGCCTGGAGAGTCTCGCGAATCGTTCTACCGGCTGATCCAGGCCGGCTTCCGTCAGCGCCGCAAGCAGCTGCACAACGCCCTGTCGCGGGAGCTGCCCATCGACCGTGGGGCGCTGGAGGACGCGTTCGCCGCGTGCGACATCGCGTCGGACCGACGGCCCCAGACGCTGAGCGTGGCCGAATGGGCGTGCCTTCACGACCGGCTCGCGGGCCAGCTGCGGACGAGCGCATGACACCCCTCCGGGTGGACGCGCCCGCCAAGCTCAACCTGTCGCTGGCGGTCATGGGCCGTCGGCGCGACGGCATGCACGAGCTGGTGAGCGACCTCGTCCTGCTCGAGCTGTCGGATCGGCTGCTCCTGATGCCCGGCGCTTCCGGCCTGCGGGTGGAGGGAGCGGTCGAGGGCGTGCCAGCCACGACGGCCGACAACCTTGCCTGGCGCGGCCTGGTGGCGGGCCTTGGCGAGGAGCCGGAGCTCGCCTGCCTGGCGCTCGAGAAGCACATTCCCGTGGCGGCGGGCCTGGGCGGCGGATCCTCGGACGCGGCCGCTGCGTGGGGCCTGGGCCGCCGCTGGCGCGAGGAGGCTGACGCCGCCGACACCAGGAGCCTCGCGGAGCTGGGCCGCATCGGTGCGGACGTGCCGTTCTTTGCCGCGGGTTGTGTCGCCGCCCGGGTCGCGGGCATCGGCGAGGCGGTCGATCCTCGCGAACCGCCCGCGGATACCCCACATGTCGTGCTGGCCCATCCAGCCTTCGGCCTACCGACGGCTGCGGTGTTCGCGGAGCTGCGGCGCGACGAGTGGAGCGGCCAAGCGGTCGCCGGCGCGAACGACCTGCTGGGTCCCGCGCGGCGCCTGGCGCCGGCGCTGGATGACGTGTTCCGGCTGATGGCCGGCGCCGGCGGAGAGCCGCGCCTGACCGGCAGCGGCCCAACCGTCTACAGCCTGACCGATGACCCAGAGCGCGCCGCGGCGGTCGCCGCCAGGCTGGCGCGCGCGGGCCTGCGCGCCTCCGTGACGCGGATTCGGGATGAACCGGTTAGCATCGAGGCCGTGGCGCCGACGGACGGCGACGAATTGGAGGAATGAGGCAGCCATGCGCCAGCAGGTCGAGACCGGTGGCGCTCCCGCCGCGCTGGGTCCCTACAGCCAGGGCATCAGGACCGGCAGCTTCGTGTTTGCCGCCGGCCAGCTGGGCCTCGATCCCGCCACCGGCAGCCTGGTTGACGGCGGCGTGGCCGACCAGACCGAGCGCGCGCTGCGCAACGTGACCGCCATCCTGGATGCGGCAGGCGTTTCGCTGGAGCGAGTCGTGAAGACCACCGTGTTTCTGGCGGACATGGCTGATTTCGCGGCGATGAACGAGGTCTATGCGCAGCACTTCTCGGCGCCCTTCCCGGCCAGATCGACGGTCGCGGTCAAGGAGCTGCCAAAGGGCGCACTGGTCGAGATCGAGGCCATCGCCGTTGCGGCCGATGGCGCCTGACGGATACCATCGGCCCCTTCCGTGACGTTGGAGCCACTACGCCCTTGGTAGCCACCGCGGCCATCGTCCTGGCCGCCGGCCAGGGGACCCGCATGCGATCGCGGATCCCCAAGGTCCTTCACCCGCTGGCCGGACGGCCGATGATCGAGCACGTCCTTGCTTCGCTGGCGGCTGCCGGGATCGAGCACCCGGTCGTGGTCATCGGCTTTGGCGCCGATCAGGTCGAAGCCGGGCTGGCCGGCAGGGTACCCACCGTGCGCCAGGAGCCACAGCTGGGAACGGCCGACGCCGTGCGGCGCGGCATGGAGCGCGTGCCGACCGAGGCCCGCCACGTGCTGGTCACGATGGGGGACGTGCCGCTGCTGCCGGCCGAGCTGTTCCAGCGCCTCCTGCGCGAGCAGGCCGAGGGCGAGGCCACGATTGCCCTGCTGGCGGCTTCTGTCGACGATCCGGCCGGCTACGGGCGCGTCGTGCGCGGGGCCGATGGCGCGGCGCGCGCGATCGTCGAGCACCGCGGGGCGGACGAGGCAACCCGTGCCGGCAACGAGGTGAACGTCGGCACGTACTGCTTCGACGCCACCTGGCTGCGGGCGAACGTCGGCAACGTGCCGGCATCGGCATCGGGCGAGTACTACCTCACCGACCTCGTGGAGGTGGCGGCTGCCGGAGGCCGGCGGGTGGCGGTGGTCAGCGCGCCGGAGGCTGGCCTCACCATCGGCATCAACGACCGGTCCGCCATGGCCCAGGCCGATGCGACGCTGCGCGCCCGGATCATCAGTGAGCACCAGCGCAACGGGGTAACGATCGTCGACCCTGCCACCACATTCATCGACGCTGGCGTGGAGATCGGGCAGGATGCCCGCATCGAGCCGTTCTCCATCCTGGCGGGCAGCACCGTCATCGCCCAGGACGCGGTGATCGGCCCCCGTGCGGAGATTCGCGATTGCCGCATCGGTCCCCGGACGCGCGTCTGGGCCAGCGTCGTGGAGGGATCCACCGTGGCAGAGGATGTGCAGATCGGGCCCTATAGCCATGTCCGACCCGGGTGCCAGATCGGTCCGCGCTGTGAGATCGGCGACCATGCCGAGCTCAAGAACGCGACTCTCGGCGCGGGAACGCGCCAGCACCACTTCAGCTACCTGGGCGACAGCGAGGTTGGGGAGCGCGTGAACATCGGCGCCGGAACCATCACGGCCAACTACGACGGCGAGCGAAAGCACCGCACGGTGATCGGCGATGGCGCATTCATCGGCGTCGACACCCTGCTGCGCGCGCCGGTCACCGTGGGAGCCGGGGCGCGGACCGGGGCCGGCGCGGTGGTGACCCGCGACGTGGCGCCGGGCAAGACGGTGGTCGGCATGCCGGCCCGGCCGATCGAGCTGCGCCGCCGCCGCGCCGAGCTTGCCGCCGAGCGGAACCCCCAGCACGGAGGCGGCACGCCCCGCCCCGATGCCTGAACCAGGCGGCGGTGGCAGTGCCACCGGCAACCCGCTCCTCGACCTCCTGATCGTCGCGGCGCTCATTCTCTCCAGCGGCTTCTTCGCGGCCTCCGAGTTCTCACTCATCACCGTCAAGCGCCATCGCCTGGCACAGCTGGCGAGCGAGGGCAATCGCTCCGCACGGGCTGCCGAGCGGCTCCTCGAGGATCCGTCGCGGATGCTGGCCACGATCCAGGTCGCCCTGACCTTCCTGGGCTTCCTGGCCTCTGCGGTCGGTGCCGTCTCGTTCTCCGGATCCCTCGCTGCGCTTATCGAGGTTATTCCCCTGGGGCCGATCAAGGACGCGGCGCCAACCATCGCCTTCATCGTCACCACCCTGCTGATCGCCCTCGTCACCATCGTCGTCGGCGAGCTGGCACCGAAGACCCTTGCGCTGACCTTCGCCGAGCGCTTCGCGCTCGCCTTCTCGCGACCGATCAGCTTCATTCAGCGCCTGCTGAGCCCTTTCGTGTGGATCGTGTCGCGCGTTTCGGGGCTGATCGTCCGTGCGCTGGGCGGCAAGGAACGGCCGCAGGCCGGCTATCTCTCCACCGAGGAGCTGAAGCTGCTCGTCGAGACGGGCAGCGAGCAGGGCGGGATCGAGGAAGGCGAGAAGGAGATGATCCACGGGGTCATCGAGCTCGCCGAGACCCAGGTCCACGAGGTCATGGTGCCCCGCATCGGGATCCGGGCCGTGGACGTGAATGAGCCGATGGACGAGGTGCTGGATCTCATCGTCCGGGCCGGCCACTCGCGCCTACCGGTCTTCGAGGAGAGCCTCGACAACGTCATCGGCATCCTCTACGCCAAGGACCTGTTGCCGTACCTGAAGCGCAACGGCGCGGCTGCGCCCGAGATCGACATCCGCAAGCTCGTGCGGCCGCCCGTCTACGTACCGGAGACGAAGGCGGTGGACGAGCTCCTGCACGAGATGCAGGTGACGAAGCGGCACATCGCCATCGTCGTCGACGAGTACGGCGGCACGGCAGGCCTCATCACCATGGAGGACGTCGTCGAGGAGATCGTGGGCGAGATCCAGGACGAGTACGACAGTGAGGAATCGCTGGTGGAGCCGCTCAGCAACGATGGCGAGATCAGCTTCCGGCTCGACGGGCGCGTCAGCATGGACGACCTGCGCGACCTCTTCGGCCTGCCGGACGAGGAGGAGGAGGACGAGGACGCGTACGACACCCTGGGCGGCCTCATCGTCCATCGGGTGGGCCGCATCCCGCTCCCCGGCGCGACGTTGAAGTTCCGCGATGTGACCCTGACCGTCGACGCGGCCGAGCCGCGCCGCGTGGCCAAGGTCATCGCCAGCCGGTCAAAGCCGGAGGACGAGGAGCCGAACGGGAACGGCAGTGACGGCGCGGAGGCCTGACCCAGCGGCTCAGGCTGCGATGACCGAGTCGACCACGGCCTGCAGCTCCGCCCGCCGCTCGGGCGGGATCGGCAGCGCGAAGAGCTCCTCGAGCGCGATGTCGCGCCAGCGGCGGGCCTCCGACTCCGCCATCCGCCGAGCCCCGCAGCGCTCCAGGATGGCCAGCACCTCGTCGACGTGCGGCGGCGGCATCGGTCCGGTGGCTTCGACGCTGTAGATCTCGCGCAGCCGAGACGCATCGGGCTCCGGCGCGTGCTGGAGCGCCCACACCAGCGGCAGCGTCTTCTTGCGCTTCCGGATGTCGCCTGCCTCCGCCTTGCCCGACTCGGCCGAAGTCCAGAACGATCCCTTGACGTCATCGGCCATCTGGAATGCCAGGCCCAGGTCGTAGCCGAACTGCTTGAACTTGCCGACGACCTCCATGTCGTCCACCGCCAGGATTGCCCCAGCCTCCAGCGAGGCGCTGATCAGGGCGGCGGTCTTGCGGCCGATCATCTCCATGTACTCGTCCACAGTGACGTCGGTTCGTCGCTCGAAGCTGATGTCCAGGAACTGACCCTCGCACAGGGACAGACAGGTCTCGTCGTAGCGCCGCATCAGCTCCAGGAGCCGATGCTCGCTGATGCGCCCGGCATCCAGCGCCCGGTACAGCGCGAGCCGCGACAGGGCGAACAGCGCGTCGCCGGCGTTGATGGCCAGCGGAATGCCCCAGATCGCCCACAGGGTGGGCCGATGCCGCCGCTCCGCGTCGGCATCCTCGATGTCGTCGTGCACGAGGCTGAAGTTGTGCCCCAGCTCCACCGCCGCCGCCCCGGGCAGGGCCGACTCGTGCTCACCGGTCAGGGCCTCGTAGGCCAGCAGGCCGAGCAGCGGACGCATCCGCTTGCCGCGCGGCCCGTCCGGCTGGTCCAGGCCGAGGTGGTAGGAGAGCATCTCGTACAGCGGCTTGGCAGGGCCTTCGTGCCCGTCCAGCACCGCCCGCATCTCGTCCTCGATCTGGACCAGCAGGTCGTTAAACTCGGTCCTGATGTCGAGCAGCCGGACTTTTTCGACGCTTTTCTGCACGCCTTCCACCCCGGAAGCGTACCCGAGCGGGCGCGCACCGTGAGCCGATCGCGCCTCTACAAGACGGAGGCGATCGTGCTGCGCAGCATGGACCTCGGCGAGGCCGACCGCGTCCTCACCGTCCTCACCCCGCGACTCGGCAAGCTGCGGGTCATCGCCAAGGGCATCCGGCGGCCGCGCTCCCGGCTGGGCGGCGGGCTGGAGCCGTTCAGCGACGTGCACCTCGTGCTGGCCATCGGCCGCACCTTCGACGTCGTCACCCAGATCGCGCTGGAGGACCCGCACCTTGGCCTGCGCAACGACCTGCATTCCACCGCCGCGGCCTGGTACCTGGTAGAGCTGGCGGATCGCTTCTGCGAGGGATCGGCCGATTCGCACGACGCGTTCGTGCTGCTGGCCCAGGGGCTCGCGGCGTTGGATGCCGCCCCGGAGGAAGTGTCGCGTGAGGTCGTCGCCCGCTGGTTCGAGCTGCACCTGCTCGACGCCATGGGCTTCCGCCCGGAGCTGAGCCGATGCCTCGAGTGTGGCGGCGAGATCGGGCCGGAGGGCAACGGGTTCTCGCCGGTGGCCGGTGGGATCCTCGGGCCGGAGTGCACGCACGCGGCGCTGGGGTCCCGGCCAATCGACGCAGACGCGCTCAAGGTGATGCGCCACCTGCAACGGACCGCGCTGGGCGATGTCCTCCGTCTCCGCGTCACCGCCGCCGCCGCGCGCGAGGTCGAGCGCCTGCTCCACGCCACGGTGTCTGCGGTCCTGGAGCGCGAGCTCCGCAGCCGTGACTTCCTGGAGGAGGTGGCGGCCCGCCAGGCAGCCATGGCGGCGTTCCCGATCGCGGCCGCGGGGCAGGCGGAGGCGCTCGCCCCGTCGTGAGCGGCCGGCTCGGCGCCCTGTCGGCGGCCATCTCGGCCGAGACGTCCCGTCGAGTGACCAGGGCCATCCTCATCGCGGCTGGGGCCGGCCTGCTGGCGGACTTCGCGCTCGGCGCATCGATCCTGCCCGATGGCATCGCGGGCAACCTGTTGATCGCGTATGGCATCTTCCTCGCGACCTTCGGCATCAGCCTTGGGTTGCTGCTGCTCCAGGGATTCAGCGGGCCATTCGGCGACGCTCTCGCCGTCGCCGCCTGGGCGCGGCTCGATGCCGAGGAGCGGCGCAAGGCCGCGGGCGCTGGGCGTATTCCGCGGTCGCCTGCGGAGGCGCGCGCGTGGCTGGCGAGCCACGAGGACCGCGGCCGGTTCCAGGCGCCGCGCCTGTCCGCGCAGATCATGGCCGGCGAGCTGGCTGCCGCGCGCGAGACGCTGGCGACCTACCCGCATGCCACCGCCCTGGAGCGCTTCGAGGCCGTAGACGACGGCTGGTTCCTGGACTTCCTGGATGGCGAGGCGCCGTCCCTGGCACCCCTCGAGGCCGCAAGTGGCGAGCTCACTGAGGAGGGGGAGCGCTCGTACGCGGCGGTGGTGATAGCCACGCTCCGCGCCCACCTGGCAGTGGCGGAGGCGCGCGACTGGATTCAGCCGCTGGCTGCCGAGCGAGGGCGGCTCGGTGACCGCGCCAGCGGCATCGTCGGCGCCCGCTACGTCGCCGCGTCGTGGACGATGGTGATGGCCGCAGCCAGCGCGATGATCGGCGTGGCCATGCTGGTGGGCAGCGCGACCGGCATCTGGTCGAGCGGCTAGGCTTAGCCACGGACCGGGACCCATCGGTCCAACATCTGCTGCATCCGAGGAGCACCCGTAAGCGCCGTGCCCGCCCCGAACATGGAGACCATCGTCTCGCTCGCCAAGCGGCGTGGCTTCGTGTTCCCCTCGAGCGAGATCTACGGCGGCATGGCCGGGTTCTGGGACTACGGCCCGCTCGGCGTGGAGCTCAAGAACAACATCAAGGCCGCCTGGTGGCGGTCGATGATCCAGCGGCGCGATGACATCGTGGGCCTCGACGCGGCCATCGTCATGAACCCGCGCGTATGGGAGGTGAGTGGCCATGTCGGCGGCTTCAGCGACCCCATGGTCGACTGCCGCAACTGCAAGCTGCGCTTTCGGGCGGAGGATCTGAAGGGCCCTCCGTCGGAGATCGCCTGTCCGAACTGCGGGCAGCGCGGCACGCTCACCGAGGCGCGGCAGTTCAACCTGATGTTCAAGACGCACGTGGGACCGGTCGAGGAGAACGCGTCAGTGGCCTATCTCCGCCCGGAGACGGCCCAGGGCATCTTCGTGAACTTCGACAACGTCGCCACCACGACGCGCAAGAAGCTGCCGTTCGGCATCGCCCAGGTCGGCAAGAGCTTCCGCAACGAGATCACGCCGGGCAACTTCATCTTCCGTGACCGGGAGCTGGAGCAGATGGAGATGGAGTACTTCATCCATCCCGCGGACGAGGACAAGTGGTTCGCCTACTGGGTCGACGAACGCCTGCGCTGGTGGACGGATGAGCTGGGCATCGACGCCGACCGGCTGCGTCTGCGCCCGCACGAGCCCGACGAGCTCAGCCACTACTCGAAGCAGACGACGGACATCGAGTACGCCTTCCCGATTGGCTGGTCCGAGCTGGAGGGCATCGCCGACCGGACCGATTACGACCTGCGCGCGCATGCCGCGGGTTCCGGCAAGAACCTGGCGATCTTCGACGAGGGAAGTGGCGAGCACGTCACCCCGTTCGTGATCGAGCCGGCCATGGGCGTCGATCGCGCGGTGCTCACCGTCCTGCTCGACGCGTACGAGGAGCAGCAGCTGGCCAGGGAGACGCGCGTGGTCCTGCACGTCCGCCCGTCGCTGGCGCCCATCAAGGCGGCGGTGCTCCCGCTGCTGCGCAACCGGCCGGAGCTGGTCGAGCGCGCCCGCGCGCTGGCCGCCGACCTGAAGTCGCGGATGACCGCCGCCTACGACGACACCGCTTCGATCGGGAAGCTGTACCGGCGCCAGGACGAGATCGGTACGCCCTTCTGCATCACCGTCGACGTCGACTCCCTGGAGGATGGCGCGGCGACCATCCGGGAGCGTGACTCGATGACCCAGGAGCGGGTGGCGCTCGCCGAGATCCCCGCTCGGCTGGCGGCGCTGCTGGATGGCACCGCGGCCTGGCGGGGGCAGGCGCGCGAGTCAGCTGTTGCCGGAGCCGATGGTGGCGCCGGATAGCGGCGGCATGACGGGGACGCTGACAGACGCCCGCCAGGCGTACGCGCGGGGTGACCACGAGGCCGTCGTCAACCTGATCA
>Ga0081539_10004029_pt1 | contig 16874 bp, 12 predicted proteins | sample TabmetS4T2R2_FD_71023 | JGI IMG/M metagenome (GOLD analysis project Ga0081539, IMG submission 71023) | Tabebuia heterophylla rhizosphere microbial communities from the University of Puerto Rico - S4T2R2 | ecosystem: Host-associated > Plants > Roots > Rhizosphere ...
ACTTCCGACTGCAACTCCGGCGGAAACGGACCGACGAGGTCGACGCCGGGCGCAGTCAGGACGTTCGTAAGGAATACCCCAAGCTCGGTTTCGCCGCTCGCAACGGATTGAACGATCTGCGCGGGTGTCGGCTGCGGCTTGATCCTCGCTTTCATCGCCTCGGTGATGCCAAGGCGCTCGTAGATGCGCGCGAGAAGGTAGCCCGTTGCGCTCTCGGGTATCGATGCGATGGACTTCGCGTCGAGCAGCGTCTTCTTCAATGCGTCGGGCGTGCTGATGTCAGGCTTCGGCGCGCTCGCGCGTACGGCCACGCCAAGCCCGACTCGCGCGATCTCGGTTGGCGCGCCTGCGAACTTCGCTCGTGCCGCGTCGTTTCGCATGACGTCGACCGGGACGAGGCCCAGATCGAACGGCCCGCCGCTCGTCGCCATCTTTATGAGCTCCGGAGTCGTGCCGTAACGAATGACGACGTTGTGACCGGTCGCTTTCTCGAATTGCGCCGCGATTTCCTTGAGCGGCACCGCGATGCCGCCGCCGGCGATCACCTGGAGCTCAGCGGCCGAGGCTGCGAGTGCCACGCAAAGTGTCGAACTGGCTAGAAGGACTGCTCGCCAAGCGTTCATATTCTCCCTCCTTCCGTGATGTCTGGTTTCCGCGGACGCGGTAGGCGCATAGGACACGCGTGCGACGCTCGCGCAACGCGTTGTTGACGACGGCGACGAAGACGACCGACTGCCTGTGTTCAAACGTACGCATCGAACGATGGAACGAGCGCGCGCAGATCTGCGAAGACAGCTTGACGAACTGCTATCGACGGCATCTGTCTCCCTGGGAATAAAGGCCTAAGGTGAACGTTCGCGGCCGTGCCCGCGATGGTAGACGACAGCCACATCCCCCGTTTCAAGCACCGACTTGAGATTCGATATCACCATCGGCCAGCCCTCCGACACGGCTGCGATGAACCTGGAGTCCGGCCGTTCCATCGAATGGGTGAGCGTGAGCTTCGCGGATACCCCCATGGGCTCAATTTCGTAGACGCAACGGGAGTTGCCCTCTGCCTTGAACGCGGGCTTCCATTCATTCAGCCAACTCAACACGAGCCGCTTCTGCGAAACGCTCTCGAGAATCTCGCCCGAGTCCATGAGGCTTCCGTCAGCATACATTCTCCACGGGGAGCCGACCTTCCAGTCGCTTTCGACGCTCATTCCGAATCGATACTGCTTGATGAGTTCGGCCGTTATCAGTGCATGCCACAGCTTCTCGGCTGTTATGCGGATGTAGCTAACGTAAACAAATTTCGAACCCGCCATGGGATTCTCCTTAGTCATGTTCCTGAATCTTTGTCGTTCAGGGTAAAGAGCCAATAGCCGGTGAAGTTCGCTGGCGCCACGCGCGAAGTCGTCGCCGCGTAGGCCAAAAGGGCGTTCGCGGATTATCTGACCCAAGGTCCACGGCCGCCGGCGCGCGTGGGGCCTATGCAAGCCCTATCTTTCGCGCTGCCGCTCCCTACTCGATCGCCTGATCGGTGCGAAGCAGTAGCGACTGCGGAATCGTCAGCCCGAGAGCCTTAGCCGTCTTGAGATTAATCACGAGTTCGAACTTTGTAGGCTGCTCGATCGGCAAATCCTTTGGATGGGCTCCCTTGAGGATTTTGTCCACGAACGACGCCGCCCGGCGATACAAGTCGGGAATGTCGGCACCGTAGGCGATCAAGCCGCCGTCCTGGACGAATGCCGCCGAACCGTAGATCGCCGGCATCGCGCGACGCGCCGCCAGCGTGACGATTTCGGACCGGTGGGCGACCGTGAAGGGATCCTGGATTATCACGATTGCGCCGACACCGGCTTCGCTCGCACGCTCGAACGCGAGCGCCAAATCCGCCTGAGTACGAGCTTCAACGGCCACTACCACAAGGCCCAACGTCCTCGCGGCATCTTGCGTCTCTCGAAGTGTGCGCGCGGCGCCGGGATTTGCCGCGTTCCAGAGGACAGCGACGTGCGATACCCTCGGAACGATCTCCCCGATAAGCTCAAGGCGCTTGCCGCTGAGCGCGGCCGTGAGATCGCTCGTCCCGGTGAGGTTGCCGCCCGGCCGTGCGAGGTCGGTAACAAGGCCAACCCCCACAAAGTCGCCGGCTGCCGCAACGACGATGGGAATGGTGGCTGTCGTCTTCTTGACGACCAGCGCGAGAGGCGTTCCGGCCGTCACTATGATGTCGACCGGCATGCGAACGAGTTCAACGGCAAGCCGCTTAGCAGCTGAGTCATCATCACCCACCCAGCGCACTTCAAGAGTCAGGTGCTGACCGTCCACATAGCCGAGTTCACGCAATCCGCGGCGGAAGGCGTCCATTCTCGATTTGAACGGACCGGATTCAGGTGCACCGGGCATGAGAACCCCAATCCGGTACGGTTTCCCAGCGCGTTGCGCCAGGGCGGGAAAGATTGCCGCGAGGACGCCTGCACTGCCGGCGAGGAACGCTCGTCGGTTCATCTAGGCGCGCGTAGTGGCTTGAGCCTGAAGCTGGCCACAACTGCAGGAAGCGATTCTCACGACGTGGAAGGCTGAGTGCGGTTGCGACGCCTAATGTTCGCGGTTTGCCGCGCCGCACTCAGCGCATAGCGGCGAGGCTGCTAAGGCGCTGTTAGACGGCCGGTCATTTCGTGATGGCATAAAGCAGGGAGTCACGAGGCTCAGGGGAAATATTGGGATGAATTATGTACCTTCGTAGAAGACCCTCGCGGAAGAACCCTGATTTCTCCAGCGCACGCGCAGAAGCCTTGTTCTCGACATCACAAGTCGCCTCCATTCGATAGATCGTCGGGAATTCCAAGGTGATTTTCACCATGGCCGCTATGGCCTCCGGCATAAAGCCGTTTCCCCAATACGATCGCGCAAGGACGTACCCGAAATTCGCGCGGTGCCGATTTGGGCGTACCTCGATCATTCCAAGTGCCGCCGCGTCTTCCTTTCGTGTGATGACATATGGAAAAGCAACCGCGTTGATCCATCGATCTTGGCAGAAGGCGATAAATTTGTTCGTTGTCTCGACGGAGGTGTGAGGCATCCACTCAAGGTAGCGAGTGACTTCGCGATCCTGCGCGTATGTTTGAAATATGCGTTCCGCGTCGGTTGCAACCGGGCGGCGCAGATGGAGCCTTCGCGTCTCGACGGTATCTGGAAACACAGGTGTTCCCTGCGGCCCAACGTTAGCGGATTGCCGGGCTGAACGCAGCGCGGAGCGCTGAGAAAAAGGCGTGGGTCAAAAACGCGCTGTCATGTCGGTGCTACGACATTTGAACGCGAACATCGCACCCATAATCGCTGATAACGGCTAACGCCCCAGTTTTGCTGCGCTGCAGGGGCAGCGCAGCAAGCTGAAGGCATCGGTCAACAAATCGCTGTTAGGTAATGACCACTCCAGCGCTACTTGCAGACTTCATGCGGGCGGGCATGGCTTCACGTCGCGAGTCTTAGTGAGGAACGTGGTGATCTGCCCAGCGATCCCCTTGTTCTCTTTGACCTCGCCGTAGTTGTCGACGAAGGTCACGAGTAGAGCGCGGCCGTCGAGCCGTTCCTGCGCGAGACGCCGACACTCACGCTCGGCTGCCTCACGCGCTTCCTGCTCGGCGCGCTGGCGGGCAAGGGCTTCTGCCACTTCCTTCTCCCAACGCTCGCGCTCTTCCTGGGCCTTGCGCGCGGCCTCGACCTCCAGCCGCAGGCGCTCGGCGGCGAGCCGCTCTTCCTCGGCAGCCCGCGCCTGCCGGGCGGCCTCTTCGCGGGCAAGCTGCTCGGCGCGCTCACGCTCGAGGCGCTCGCGCTCGGCGCGCTGCTCGGCTTCCCTCCGGGCTTTGGCCTGCCGCTCTTCTTCCGCGATCCTGGCGCGGCGCTCGGCCTCAGTGACCTCACGGCACATCAGGTTGCCGTCGCTATTGATGGGTTTGGTGCACTCCTGCTGGCTCACCTTGCGCGTCGGATCCATCGGCGGCAGATAGGCTCCATCCTGCGGTGTGCTGCTGCAACCGGCCGCGAGCATGAGAAGGAGCACGACTGTTATGTTCTTATTCATGGCTCTCCCTTCAGTTTGTAGGCGCGAAGCGCCAGACCTTGGCGATTCGACGTCGACGCGAAGGATACGCGGAGCGCGCTCGGCGCGCTGCGGCACAATCCCACATCAAGAGCGCCGTCTTGAGGCTACGGCAGCCGGTCCAACCGGCAGGTCCGAGGGTGAGGGTGAAGGACGTGCAGGCATCTTAATAGCCAGGCTGGAGTACCCCCGCCGGACCCTCGTCCCTCCGACATTTGCCCCGGAATTAAGGGCCGGTTGATGGCCTTAGCCGGGCCCTTTTGCGCCGCTTCAGGCCTGCGCGCGCTGTAGGCTCGGCAGCCAGTCGGTCACGGCGTGGACGATTTCCGCCATCACCTTGGCGCCTTTCAGCGAATGATCCGCGCCGTCGATCCAGTGCATGCGCCAGTTCGGGCCGACCGGCCGCAGGGCGCGCTCCATCAGCTCGCGCGTGCACAGCGCGTCCTTCGTGCCGTTGAAGCAGAGCACCGGCACGCGGATTTTCGGCAGGTGCGCGTCGCGTAGCTTCTCGGGCTTGCCCGCCGGGTGGAGCGGATAGGCAAATAGGAGTAATGCGTCGCAGGCGTAGCCGTCGGCCGCGAGCATTGTTGCGACGCGGCCGCCCATCGAGCGGCCGCCGAGGATGAGCGGCCGGCCGCGCGCGTCGGCTCGGGCGGCGTCCGCCTCGGCGGCGAAGCGCTCGCACAACACGGGCATCCGGTCGGGAACCTTCGCGCCGCGCTCGCGATAGGGAAAGTTGAAGCGCCGCACCTCGACGCCGATGGCGGCGAGCGCCTCGGCGGTGGCGAGCATGGCGCGATCGTCCTTGTGGCCGCCGGCGCCGGGCGCGCAGATGAAGAGGGCGCTATTGGTCAGTCGCGCCGGAATTCCGGGTGTCCCGCCTGCCAGAGGAGGAAGGCGTAATAGTCGGCGGTCTCGCGCTGGCGCTGCTCCTTGGTCGCGCCGACACCGTGGCCGGCGTCGTAGTCGAGATTGAGCAGCACCGGCTTCCCCGACGTGCTCGCCACGAGGAGCCGCGCCGCCATCTTCATCGACTGCCAGTGGTCGACGCGCGGATCGTTCACGCCGTGCATTAACATCACCGCGGGATAGGCGATCCCCTCCTTCACGTGGTGATAGCTGCTCATCGCGAGGAGCGCGCGGAACTCGTCTTCCTTCGCCACCGTGCCGAACTCCGGAATGTTCGGCACGCCGTTGGCGGTGGTCTCGGCGCGCACCATGTCGAGGACGCCGACCACGGGCACCACGGCACCGAAGAGGTCGGGCCGCTCGGTCATGGCACGGCCGACCAGGATGCCGCCGGCGCTCCGCCCGACGATGCCTAGCCGCGCGCTCGTCGTGTATTTCTGCGCGACCAGATATTCGGCGGCGGCGATCAGGTCTTTCCACGTGTTCGGCTTGGTCGCCTTGTAGCCCGCCTTGTACCAGTCGTAGCCGTAGACGCCGCCGCCGCGCACGTTCGCCACCGCATAGACCCCGCCGCGCTCGAGCCAGGCGAGCCGCGTCGCCGCGTAGGTCGGCTCTTCGGTGAAGCCGTACGAGCCGTAGCCGTAGAGGAGCGTGGGATTGGAGCCGTCGAGCTTGAGGTCGGCACGATGAAGGATCGAGACCGGCACCAGGGCGCCGTCGTGGCTCGGTACCTTCACTTCCGTGGTGACGAGGCCCTCCGGCGCGTCGTATCGGCCAAGCGGCTGTAGCCCCGTGTTGGTCGCTCTTCCGGCGCGATTCACGGCGTAGATCTGCCGAGCGCGCGTCCAGCCGCTCGCCCCGACCACCGCGCCATCGAGATCGGGCCGGGTGGCGAGCACGTTGGCGTTGCCCTCTACCGGCAGTGCGATCGGCGCCACGGCGCTCGCGCCCCAGGCGCGGCGCAGGAGCCGCTTCACCGTGCCTTCGCGCGCCTCGACGTATAGCCCGTCCTTTGCCGCGTGCAGGTCGATGAGCACGCGCTCGCTCGGCGCTACCACGGTGGTGGCCGCCGCGAGGTCCGGTGCGCCAAGGCGGGTGCGGACGATTGAGAAGCGGCTGCTGTCGCGGTACGTGAGGAGGTAGATGTCGCCCGCGTGCGCCGTCCAGTCCGTCACCTTGTCGGTGAAATCGCAGATGCGCTTCCACGGCGTGTCGGGTTTGCCGATCGTCGCGAGCGGCGCCGCATAGAGGGCCACTTCGCGCTGCACGCCGTTCGCCACCACTGCGATGGCGAAGCGCGAGCCCGGGATGGCATTGATGAACACGAAATCGGCGCGGCTGATCGGCATGCGCGGCGAGACGTCGCGTCCGCCCACGAGCGTATCGCCGCCGCCGACGATTCGCAGCCAGGCGCGCCCGTCCTGGTACTTCTCGGTTGCCGGCATCCCGGGCTTCATCTCCTGCTGGCGGAAGTAGAAGAACGAGCGCGAATCGGGGCGCCAGCTGATGCCGGGATATTGCGCGCGGTCGATCGGCTCACCCAATTGCCGGCGAGTGGCGGTCTCCATCACGTAGATGGACGCCTGCTCGGAGCCGACCGCCGAGATGCCGTACGCGACGAGCGTGCCGTCGGGCGACGGCGCGAAATAGTTGATCGCGTGGGGCTGGCCGCTTCGCTTCTGCCAATCCGCCGGATCGACGAGCAGCGTCTCGCCGCCGTTCGCGCCCCGCCGGTAGAGCTTGAAGAAATTTTCGGTGGCGGCGCGGCGCGTGAAATAGAGGTTGCCCCTCGCGTCGAGCCGCACGTTCGAGACGACGGACGCGGCCGCCTCATCCAGCTCGGCGACGCGCGCGCGCAGCGCCTTGTAGCCCGGCAGCGCGTCGAGCGTCGCGCGCGCATGGTCGGCCTGGCTCTTCGCCCACGTCGCGACGTCCGCATTCGCCACGTCCTCGAGCGCGCGGTACGGATCGTCGACCACGGTGCCGTGATAGGTCGCGGGCACATTGTTCGCCGGAAAAATCGGCGGCGTTTGCGCGTGCGCAGTCAATACGACGGCGACGAAAGCCAGAGCTGCGCGCATGAAACCCTCCCGGAGTCTGCGGACGATTCTAGTATCCTGCCGACGCATGCGCACCCCTTGGTTATGGGCGGCGGCATTCGCCACGACGCTCACGGCGCACGCCCAGGACGGCGTCAAGCCGCCGGCCTTTCGCCTCGGCGATGCGGCGACGCCGCTCGAGTACGCCGCGACCCTCGCGATCGATCCGCGCGCGACGCAGTTCACGGGCGAGGTGCGCATCACGCTGCGCCTCAACCGCTATACGCCGATCCTGTGGCTGAACGCCACCAACCTCACCATCGAGTCCGCCGAGTTCGAGCAGGAGAACCGCTCGCTGCCGGTGGCGGTGGTGCCGGGCGGCGAAGACTTCGTCGGCTTCGCCGCGCGCGGGCCGCATTTCTCGCCGGGCATCGCCACCGCGCGCATCCGCTACCGCGGTCCCTACGAGATGGCGGCGACGCGCGGCCTCTTCCGCCAGGACGATCGCGGCGAGGCCTATGTGATCTCGCAGTTCGAGCCGATCCAGGCGCGCCGCGCCTTTCCCTCCTTCGACGAGCCGGGCTGGAAGACGCCCTGGCGGCTCACCATCGACGCACCCTCCTCGGACGTAGTGGCGAGCAATACGCCGGAAGTGCGCGCGCAGCCGGTGCCAGGCCGTAGCGGGTGGACGCGCCACGAGTTCGGGCAGACGAAGCCGTTGCCGACCTATCTCGTGGCGCTCGCCGTCGGCCCGTTCGACGTGGTGGATGGGGGCACCGCGGGCGCGAAGAAGACCAAGCTTCGCTACCTGACGATGAAAGGCCGCGGCGCCGAGGCGCGCTGGGCGAAGGAGGTGACGCCGCGCCTGGTCGAGCTGCTGGAGGACTACTTTGGCATGCCTTACCCGTTCGACAAGCTCGACTCGGTGGCGATCCCGCAGACGGTCGGCTTCGGCGCGATGGAGAACGTCGGCTTGGTCACCTATGCCTCCTCGCTCATCCTCGCCAGGCCGCACGACGAGATCGCGTCGTTTCGCCGCCGCTACGCCGCGATCGCCGCGCACGAGCTCGCGCACATGTGGTTCGGCAATCTCGTGACCCTCGCCTGGTGGGACGACATCTGGCTGAACGAGGCCTTTGCGAGCTGGATGGGCGACAAGGCGCTCGCGCGGCTGCGACCGGAATGGGGGCGCGGCTGGTCGGTGCGCTACGGCCGTGCCCGCGCGCTCGAGATGGATCGCCTGACGAGCGCGCGCCGGGTGAGGAATCCCGTGCGCGAGAAGAACGACATCCCCGGCGCCTTCGACAGCATCACCTACCAGAAGGGCGCGGCGGTGCTGGCGATGTTCGAGAACTGGTTCTCGCCGGAGGCGTTCCGCCAGGGCGTTTCGGTCTTCATGAAGCGTCATGCGCTCGCCACCGCGACCTCGGAGGATTTCATCCGCGCGCTCGGCGAGGCGTCGGGCCGCGGCGCGCAGGCGCTCGCCGTGTTCCGCGCCTTCATCGAGCAGCCCGGCGTGCCGCTCGTCGATGTCGCGCTCGACTGCGGCACGCCGCCGACGCTGCTCGTCGAGCAGCAGCGGCTGCGGCCGATCGGCTCGACCGCCGCTGAATTGAGCTGGACCACGCCCGTGTGCGTGCGCCAGGAGAAGACCACCTATTGCGCCGACGTCGCGAGCGGCAAGAGCCGCGTGCCGCTTGCGGAAGCGAGCTGCACGGCGCCGATCGTCGCCAACGCCGGCGGCCGCAGTTATTACGTGCCGCGCTACGAGCGCGCGCTCGCAGAGCGCCTGCGCTCGCAGCCCGCGGCGCTTTCCACCGACGAAATGGTGGCGAGCCTCGTCGATGCCGGCGTGCTCGCGCAATCGGGCCTCGCGCCGCTCTCGGAGCCCATCGCCTGGGCCGAGGCCGGGCTCGAGCACAGCTCAGGCGTCGCGCGCCTGGCGGCGATCGACCTCCTGCGCGAGCAGCGCGCCGCCTGGCTCTCGTCGACCGAGGCGGCGGCCAAGCGCGAGGTGATCGCCAAGCGCGTGCTGCCGCTCGCCGCCGCCATGGGCTGGGACGAGGCGCCCGGCGAGAGCGAGGAGGAGCGCGAGCTCCGGCCGACGCTACTCAGCTTCGCTGCCGACGAGGGCGACGATGCGGAGCTTCGCAGCCGCGCGCGCGCGCTCGCCGCCACCTGGCTCGCCAAGCGCGAGTCGCTGCCCGCGAGCACGACGCCGGCGGTGCTCGACACCGCGGCCCGCTTCGCCAACACCGCCACCTACGAGCGCCTCGAGCGGGCGGCACTCGCGGGTGCCGATCTGCGCGATCGGCACTTCCTCCTCTCGGCGCTCGCCAAGACGCGCGACGACAAGCTGCGCGCGCGCGCCTTCGGCCTCGCGCTCGAGGCAAAAGTGAGCAGCCGCGATGCCCGCGATCTGATCGAGAGCGCGCTCGAGGACGACAACAACCGTCGCGCCGGCTTCGACTTCGTGCGCGCGAACTACGACGCACTGGTCGAGAAGCTGCCGCCGCACTCCGTGGCGCGGCTGATGCAGCCATTGGGCCAGCTTTGCACTCGCGAGGAGCGCACGCTCTTCGCCGATTTCTTCAAGGATCGCGCCGGCGCCTTCTTCGGCGGCCCGCGGGCGTACCAGCAGTCTCTCGAGCGCATCGACCTCTGCCTCGCCGCCCGCAATACCCAATGAAGTTCGGGGTCAGGCTCCTAATTATTTTCTTCGCGCTCGCCGCGTCCGCGGCGGCGCAGACCTATCCTGCGCGGCCGGTGCGCTTCATCGTCGGCTTCACGCCGGGCGGCGGCGTCGACATCAACGCGCGGCTGCTCGCGGCGAAGATGAGCGAGCTCATCGGGCAGCAGGTCGTCGTCGAAAACAAGCCCGGCGCCGGCACCAACATCGCGAACGAATACGTGGCCAAAGCCGCCGCCGATGGCTACACGCTGCTCTTCACCAGCCCGGCGGTGGCGATCAACATGTCGCTCTATCGCAGCCCGCCGTACGACGCGCTGCGCGACCTCGCCGCCGTGTCGGTCTTTTCGCAGAGCACGAACCTGCTCGTCGTCCCCGCCGCGTTGCCGGTGCGCAACGTCCAGGAGCTCATCGCCATGGCGCGAGCGCAGCCGGGATCGCTCAACTACTCGTCCGCCGGCCCGGGTACGACCCAGCATCTCGCCGCCGAGCTCTTCAAGATCCGCACCGGCACCAACATCGTGCACGTCCCCTATAAAGGGAGCGCTCCGTCGCTCACCGCCCTGATCGCGGGCGAAGTGCAGCTCTCGTTCGTCAACCCCCTTGCGATCGGCCAGCACGTGAAGACCGGGCGGCTGCGCGCGCTTGCGGTCGCCGGTGCGAGCCGCACCGAGCTCATGCCGGACGTGCCGACGATGAAGGAAGCGGGCGTCGAAGGCGTCGAAGTACCGCTCTGGTTCGCGCTCCTCGCACCGGCGGCGACACCGCGCGACATCATCCGCACGCTCGCCAGCGCCACCGCCCGCGCCGCGTCATCGTCCGACACACGCAAGCACCTGCTCGAGCAGGGCGCCGAGCCCGTCGGCAACACGCCGGAGGAATTCCAGCAGCAGCTGCGCGCCGAAGTGGCGCGCTGGGCCGAGGTGGTCAAGGCCTCCGGCGCCAAAGCCGAATAATCTGGGTCAGAGCCCTATTTAAATTGGGCTCTGACCCTGATTTCAGAATTTGCGCTCGAAGATGTGCTCGGCGATCCGGTTCTTCAGGATTTCGATCGAGCCGCCGGCGATCATCCAGCCCCGGCAGCGCCGCAGGCAGTACTCGACCAGCGTCTCCTGGCTGTAGCCCATGCCGCCCATGACCTGCAGGGACTCGTTCGCGACATCGAAGCCCGTCTGGTTGCAGTAGGCCTTGGCGATCGCCGTTTCCTCGGGCGAGGGAAAGCCGCGATCGGCGTTCGCCGCCGCCCGATAGAGCAGCAGCTGCGCCGCGTCGAGCTTCATCTTCATGTCGGCGAATTTCCACTGCAGGCCCTGGAACTCGCAGAGGAGCCGCCCGAACTGGCGCCGCTCGAGCGCCCAGGCGCGCGCCGCCTCGTAGGCATAGCGCCCGAGCGCGAGCGAGCGCGCCGCGTTGCCGATCCTCTCGACGTTAAAGCCGGCGATCTGCTTCTTGAAGCCGCCTTCGCCGAGAAGCACGTTCTCAGGCCCCACGTAGACGTTGTCGAGATAGAGCTGCGCCCACTCCTCGCCCGACATGAAGCGCGAGCCTTTGCCCAGGCGCACGTCCTTCTTCTCGACGAGGACGGAGCCGATGCCGCCGACGCCCGGCGCGTAGCGCACATAGACGAGGAACACCTCCGCGTACGCCGAGTGCGTGGTGAATATCTTCGAGCCGCTCACGCGCCAGCCGTCGCCATCGCGCGTCGCGCTGGTTTTGAGATCGGTCACTGCCGAGCCGGCATCGGGCTCGGTCATGCCGACCGAGATCACCGTTTCGCCAGCGAGCAGCGGCCGCAGATATTTCTCCCGCTGCGTGGCGCTGCCGTACTCGGCGAGGACGCGGATCGGCCCGAAGTTGCCCGCCTGGACCACGTCCGCGCTTCGCGGGCAGACGCTCGCCACGGTCTCGATCGCAAGCACCGCATCGAGGAGCGTGCCGCCCTGCCCGCCCGCCGCCTCGGGAATGGTGATGCCGAAAAGTCCCTGCTTCGCCATCAGCTTCGCCACGTCCCAGGGATAGCCGGTCGCGTGCGCGCGCTCGAGCGCGCCGGCGGCGAGATGCTTCTCGGCGAAGCGGCGCACCGCGCCGCGAAATTCCTCCTGCTCGGGCGAGAGCCTGAAGTCCACCGTCACTCCTTGAGCGCGACGAGCGCATCGACGGCAACGACGCCGTCGCGCTTGACGATCAGCGGATTGACCTCCGCCTCGCGCACCGGGCGGCCAGCAATAAGGGCGACGCGTGACAGCGCCGCCACCGCCCGCGCCAGCGCCGCAACATCGCCGCGCGGCATATTGCGGTAGCCGCGCACGATCGCGAGGCCCTTCACCCGCTCGATCATCGCTGCCGCGATCGTTTCATCGACCGGCGCCACTTCGATCGCCACGTCGCCATAGAGCTCGGCGAGCGTGCCGCCGGCGCCGACCAGCACGATCGGCCCGACCACCGGATCGTCGCGATAACCGACGATCGCTTCGGCGAGTCCCGCTTCCATCTTCTGCACCAGCAGCCGCCCGCCACCCATGCGGTACGCCTGCGCGGCGAGCTCGCTTTCGTTGGCGATGTTGAGCGCGACGCCGCCGACTTCGGTCTTGTGCTCGACATCGAGCCGCTTCAGCGCCACCGGGTACGGCACGCGATGCGCATAGTCCGGCGCGTGCACCACCGCGTGCTCGGCGACCGGGATACCGAGCGCCTCTACCAGCGCAAACCAATTCGGGGACGGAGCCCGAATTAATTCGGGGACGGAGCCCGATCTAGTTCGCTCATTTGGCAAAGGCGCGTCCCCAAACTCGCGCGGCGCGCGCCAGGCGAAGTACGCGGCGAGCGCGTCGGCGCAGGCCTCGGGCGTGCGGAAGGCGGCGATGCCGCGCTCGGCGAGGAGCGCGAGCGAGCGCTCGGCGTGCGGCGTGAGGAAGACGGCGAGCGGTCTTGCGCCCCGGCGCGCCTGCACGATCGGCTCGACGGCGAAGTCGGGATGAAATTGCGCCGACGAGCCCACCGCCGCGACGACGGCGTCGCACTCGGGCGAAGCGAGCAGTCCCTCGAGCGTCGCGCGGTAGCCTGCGGCGTTGCCCGCCATGGTGAGATCGTGCATGTCGGCGAGCTCGATGCCGTGCAGCCCGGCGCGGTCGACGACCGCCGCGGCGCCGCCGCCGGTCGTGGTGACGACTGAGATGCGTGGCGGCCGCTCGAGGCCCGCCGGTTTCTTCCCCGCCAGCAGCGGCGGCATCTCGATGAGCGTCTCCAGCAGATCGATGCGCACGATGCCGCAGGCGCGAAAGTAGGCGTCGAGCGCGGCATCGGCGCCGGCGAGGGCCCCGGTATGCGAGCGCGCGAGCTCGACGCCGAGCGCCGAGCGCCCGAGCTTGTAGGCGACGATCGGCTTGCCGGCGGCGTGCGCCTTGCGCGCCGCGGCGGACAGGCGCTCCGCATCGCGCACCGTCTCGAGAAAGAGCGCGATCACCTTCGTCGCTTCATCGCCCACCAGCAGCTCGAGGAACTCGCCGACCCCGAGATCGGCCTCGTTGCCCACCGAGATGAGCTTGGCGTAGCCCAGCCCGCGCGCCGCGCCACGCGAGAGGAGCGTGCCGAGCATGGTGCCACTCTGCGAGACGAGGCTCGTCGTCCCCGCCGGCGGCGCCTCCATTTCCAGCACACCGTTCACCGTCAGCGCGAGGCGACCCGGCAGGTCGACCACGCCCATGCTGTTCGGTCCGAGAAGCCGCACGCCGAGCGTACGCGAGCGCGCCACGAGCCGCTGCTCGCGCTCGGCGCCGGCCGGTCCGGCGTCGGCAAAGCCGTTGGAATAGATGCTCACGACGGCGACGCCTTTGCGCGCGCAGTCCTCAAGGGCGCTCTCCACGTCCTCGACCATGATGAACGCGTGATCGATCTCGCCGGGCGCATCCGCAAGGCGCCGATAGGCCCGCTCGCCGAGCACTTCGTCGCGCGTTGCATTGATCGGCACGATGCGGCCCGAGTAGCCGTGCTTGCGCAGATAGCGCTGCGGCCGCGCGGTGTTCTTGCGCGCATCGCCGGAGGCGCCGATCAGCGCCACGGCGCGCGGCGCGAAGAGCGCCTGCGCTAGGCGCATTCCAGGCGCCACAGCCTGGCGAGGAGCGCCTGTGCCTTCTCGGCTCCCAGCACCGGCGCCGCGAGCTCCATGTACTTCTCTTCCAGCTCGGCGTCGCTAAGCGGCAGATCCGGATCACCCTTGCGCGTCGGCTGCAGTAGCTCCTCGCGCCGTCCGGCCGCCGTGATGGCGACGCGCGCGGCGCGCTGCCGCGGGAAGGTGGCATCGAGCTCGGGATCGATGGTGGGCGAGACCTTCGCCATCAGCGCGCGGGTCGCCTCATCGTTGATGCGCCGAGGCTCGAATGCGGCGAGGCGCACGCTGCCATGGGTCAGCGCGCTCGCCACGACATAGCGCAGCGAGAAGCGCGCCTCGGCCGGCGTGCGCGGCTCGGCGTAGTGCGCCACCTCGACGCCGGCGCGATAGGTGCCGACATCGACCCGCTCGATTTGCTCCGGCCGCAGCCGCATTCGCTGCTTAAGCGCGAGCGCCCCATCGATCGCGGCAAAGGTGTGGCCGCAGCAGGCGTGGTTCTTGAACGTCATGCGCGTGATGTGGAACTCGCGCCCGAGGCCGACGAGCGCGCGCTCCCAGTCCGGGTTGTCCCCCATGGCCCGACCGAAGCCCGCTTCGCCCTCGAGGATGTCGAGCGACCCCGTGACGCCTTCGCGCGCCGCGAGCGCCGCAGTCACGCCCGCCTCCGCGGCGCGGCCCGCGTGCAGCGGCTTCGACATCGAGTCCATGCGGAACGCCTGCTGCAGCGCCGCCGCGAAGGTGGCGACGGTGGCGAGCGCGTGCGCGAACTGGCGCTCGTCCAGCTGCAGCAGCTCGGCAGCCGCCGCGGCAGCGCCAAAGCAGCCAATGGTGCCGGTGTTGTGCCAGTACCTGTAATGCGCGCGCCCCATGAGCGCACCGATGCGAGTGGAGATCTCGTAGCCGACGATCACCGCGCGCAGGAAGTTCGGCTGCTCGAAGCCAAGCGCGTGCGCCGCGGCGATGGTCGGCGCGCCGGGATGGTAGATGCCGTCGCGGTAGATGTCGTCGACTTCGACCGTGTGCGCGGCGCTGCCATTGACGAGCGCCCGCGTGCGCGCATCGTCGGCGGTGAGCGCGTGTTTCAGGAGCGTCGCGGGCGGCACCCGCAGGCCGGGATAGAGCGCAGCGTGCCAGTCGATCACCGCGCGACGGGCGTGGTGCGCGACTTCCTGCGATATCGCTTGCGCGCGCCAGCCACAGGCCCACGCGGCATAGCGCTCGACGACGTGCATCTAGGTTTTGTACGCTTTGGCCATGCGCGCAATTTACCTCGGTTTATGTATCGCGGCGTTCGCGGCGGCGGCAGCGGCGCAGGATTTCCCCAATCGGCCAGTGCGCATCGTCGTGCCCTATCCGCCGAGCGGCAACGTCGACATCACGGCGCGCACGATCTCGAGCGCGTTCGGCGAAGCGCTCGGCCAGCCGATCGTCATCGACAACCGCGCGGGCGCCGGCGGCACGATCGGCACGAACGCGGTGGCGAAGTCCCCGCCCGACGGCTACACGATGGTGCTCGGCTCGAGCGCGACGATCACCGCCGGCCCGGCCGTGTACAAGCACCCGCCCTACGATCCGTTCAAGGAGCTCGTCGCCATCGGCGCCATCCAGCTCGCGCCGATCGTGCTAACCGTAGCGCCGAAGATGCAGGTCAGCTCCTTTGCCGAGTACGTCGCGCGCGCGAAAGCGCGGCCTGGCCAGGTGACCATCGCCTCGGCGGGCAGCGGCTCCTCCAACCATCTCGCGATCGAGCTCCTCATGCGGCAGGCGAATCTCCAGCTCCTGCATGTGCCCTACAAGGGCAGCGGGCCGGCGCTTACCGATCTCATCGGCAGCCAGGTCGAATCGATGATGGACCAGCTCACCGCGTCGATCGGCCACATCCGCGAAGGCCGCATCCGCGCGATCGCGATTACTTCGCGCAAACGTTCGCCTGACCTGCCGGAGGTGCCGACGCTCGACGAGCTGGGCGTGAAAGGCTACGAGGCGTCGACCTTCACCGGCCTCTTCGCGCCGGCGGCGACGCCGCTGCCGGTGCTCGAGACCCTCGCCGCCGCGTTGCGCAAGGTAATGGCAAACGACATCGTCCGCGAGCGTTTCCGCACCATGGGGGTAGAGGTGATGGACATGAGCCGCGAGCAATTCGCCGCCTACGTGCGGGCCGATTACGAGAAGTGGCGCACGGTGGCGCGCGAAGCGAACATCGTCATCGAATGAGCGCCAAACAGCTTTACCGTTTCTAGGAGATAGAAATGCGCACGCTGCTGCTCTTTTTCCTGCTGGTGAACACGGTTCTCGCCGCGGACTATCCGACGCGGCCGATCCGCCTGTTGATCGGCTTTCCGCCCGGCGCCGGCATGGATGCGGTGGCGCGCCCCTTCGCGCAGCGCCTCTCCGAGATCCTCGGCCAGCCGGTGATCGTCGAGAACCGCCCGGGCGCGGGTGGCGCGGTGTCGAACGCGGCGATCGCCAAGTCGGCGCCGGACGGCTACACGCTTGGCTTCGGCTCGAATGGTGACCTGGTGATTGTCCCGCTGCTCATCAAGGTGGATTACGACCCGGCGGCGAGCTTCACGCCGATCTCGCTCGTCTCGCGCGAGGAAGGTTTCGTGCTGCTCGCGCATCCCACATTTGCGCCGAACAACCTTGCTGAGCTCGTCGCGCTGGCGAAAGAAAAGCCGGTGCAGTTCGGCAGCGGCGGCGTCGGACTGCCGCATCACATCGCCATGGAGCAGTTCAAGATCGTCGCCGGCATCAACATGGTCCATGTGCCGTACAAGGGCGCAGGACCCATGACGCAGGACATCGTCGGTGGAAGCCTCTTGCTCGGCATCGGCAACGTCACCGCCACGCCGCTGATCCGCGCCGGCAAGGTGAAAGCGCTGGCGGTGACGGCAGCACGGCGCATTCCGGCGCTCGCCGAGGTGCCGACGTTCGCCGAGCAAGGCTATCCGCAGATCGAGGCGAGCGGCTGGTTCGGCCTCGTCGGCCCGTCCGGGCTGCCGCAGCCGGTGGTGCAGGCGTTGAACGAGGCGACCCGCAAGG
>Ga0081539_10004030_pt1 | contig 16871 bp, 16 predicted proteins | sample TabmetS4T2R2_FD_71023 | JGI IMG/M metagenome (GOLD analysis project Ga0081539, IMG submission 71023) | Tabebuia heterophylla rhizosphere microbial communities from the University of Puerto Rico - S4T2R2 | ecosystem: Host-associated > Plants > Roots > Rhizosphere ...
CCTCCCCATTCCCCGGACCTGTACCCTTGCCCGCGGGGTCCGGGGGGCATCGCTTGCCCCCCGGCGGGGAGGTCCAGGAGGGGCAGCGCCCCTCCTGGCCCGCCCCCAGGCCTCGGAGCGCCACCCTGCCATCATGCGGCTTCTGCCAGGCGTTCCAGCAGGGCGGCTTGGGCGGCGAGGACGGTGGGGTCGTGGGCGGGGCGGGGTGGGGGGCTGTGGGGGGTGGGGATGTCGTGGGGGGTGGCGGGGGTGCCTTGCAGGACGAGGATGCGGTCGGCGAGGCGGAGGGCTTCGAGGGGGTCGTGGGTGACGAGGAGGACGGTGCGGCCGGCGAGCAGGCGGGCGGCGAGGTCTTGCAGGCGGTGGCGGGTGGGGGCGTCCACGGCGGAGAAGGGTTCGTCCATCAGGACGAAGGGGCGGTCTTCCATCAGGGTGCGGGCGAGGGCGGCGCGCTGGCGCATGCCGCCGGAGAGCTCGGCGGGGCGGGCGGTTTCGCGGCCGGCGAGGCCGACGGCTTCGATCAGGGTGCGGGCGCGGGCGAGGTCTGGCGGCGTGTGGCGCAGCGCGGCGCCCAGGGTGACGTTGCCGAGCAGGCTGCGCCAGGGCAGCAGCAGGTCCTGCTGGGCCATCCAGGCGAGGCGGGTCTGTACCGGCGTGCCGTCGGAGGCGGCGATGATGGTGCCGGGCGGGGCGGGGATGAGGCCGGCGATCAGCCGGAGCAGGGTGGACTTGCCGGAGCCGGAGGGGCCGAGCAGGGCGGTGGTGTGCCCCGCTTCGAGGGTCAGCTTGAAGGCGCCGAGGACGGGGATATCGCCCAGGGTGACGCCGGGAATGTCGAGGCTGAGGGTGGGCGTGTCCATCGATCCCTTCGCCGGTCCGAACCGGATCAGGTTCCAGGGGTCGCGGCGGTGCCGCCTCTCAGCCCGGGTGTGGGCTCCCCCCGATGTGTGACGGATTTATGCGCGCGCCGTGCCTTCCCTGACAAGCCGGCACCTCCCGCACTCTCCGCCGTTGCGCGGTTTGCGGGCTGAAGGCTGTGCTGGCCACGCTTCCCCGTGGCCAAAAAAAGGAGGCGGGGGGTCCGGGGGGCGGAGTTCACTCCGCCCCCCGGTTCTTTCTTATCGCCATCGCGGCGGCGCCTCGCTGCCGGTCTGCGCGGTGATGCGCGTGTAGGCTTCCGGCCGGCGGTGCTTAGCGAAGTTGAAGATCGTGCTGCGGCCGAGCTCGCACATGTCGAGGTTCGCTTCCGCGACGATCAGCTCGTCGTTCCAGCTGGTCGCCTGGGCCATGATCTCGCCTTGCGGGTTGACGATGATCGAATGCCCGAAGAGCTCGTGCCCGTCCTCGGTGCCGGCTTTCGCGGTGGCGACGGCGAAGCAGGCGTTCTGGTAGCAGCCGGCCTGGACCGAGAGGTGGCTGTGGAAGACGCGCAGGTGGTGCGCCTCGAAGCCGCGGTTCTCCATGTTGAGCGAGGGCGTGTTGTAGCCGAGCATGACGAGCTCGGCCTGCTGCAGGCCGAGCACGCGCCAGGCTTCCGGCCAGCGGCGGTCGTTGCAGATCAGCATGCCGAGATTGACCTCGCCGGCTGCGCCGACCGGCGCGCGGATCACCGGGAAGCCGAGATTGCCGACCTCGAAGTAGCGCTTCTCGAGATGCTGCACTTTGCGCGTGGCGTCGTATTCGGCGTGGCCGGGCAGGTGGACCTTGCGGTATTTCAGGACGATCTCGCCCGAGGGCGCGACGAAGGCGGCGGTGTTGAAGCGGCGCTTGCGGATGGTGCCGGCCTGGTCGGCTTCGTGGCTGATCTCGGCGTAGCCGAGATGGAAGGCGATGCCGTATCGGCGCGCGGCGTCGAACAGCGGCGCGGTGGCGGGGGAGGGGAGGGAAGCCTCGTACCAGTGATCGGCGCGGTCGAGATCCTCCTCGTACCAGCGCGGGAAGAAGGTGGTGAGGGCGAGCTCGGGGAACACCACCACTTCGGCGCCGCGGCGATGCGCGGTCTCCAGCAGCCGCACCATGCGCGCCACGGCGGCTTCGCGCGGCTCGGCCTTCTGGATCGGCCCGAGCTGGGCGGCGGCGAGGGTCAGGCGGCGCGGCATGCTGAGGTTCTCCGGACGGGATGGCGGGCAGCTTGCATGCACCGCGCGGCGTTCGGAAGGGGCGGGCGCTCAGCGCTGGCCGGCGCGCTTGCGGCTGTTCAGCGGCGAGACATAGATCCATTCCTGGCTCGTGGGATCGCCTTGAAGCCGCGCCGGGAAGCGCGGGTCCAGCCTCTCGAGCTCGCGGTCCAGCCGGGCGAGCCGGTCGGGCGACCAGGGCGGCGTGGCCGCGGCCGCGTAGCGGCGGATCGCCGCCTTGGCCTCGTCCAGCGAATCGTATGTGCCGCTCGGCGGAGCGCTGCTGCGCCAGGCGACTGCCACGGAGTAGCGCGCCATGACACCGTTCCTGACGTTCCCTCACTTTGACACGGCGAGTACGCCCAACTGTCACACAGTGCCATCGCGCGATCTGCTCACGCAATGCGCAGGACGAGGTGGCGCTATGAGATTGCGCGCGCGGTCAGACCCGCGCCGGGGAGCGAAGCAGGACGAGATCGCGCGGCCTCAGCAGCCCCGCCACGGCGCGCGCGGCGCGATGCTCGAGCAGGGCGCGCGGCGCGTAGCCCTGGCGCCGGGCCAGTGCATGCGTGGCGGCATCGGTCAGCGCGCTGCTCGCTTCCGCCTTGTTGTGCTTCTCGAGCTTCGCCGCGAGGTTCACTGCGTCGCCGATGACGGTGTATTCCAGCCGGCCTTCGGCGCCGACGGTGCCGAACAGGATCTCGCCGCAGGCGACCGCCATGCCGATTGCGAGTGGGCGCGCGGCGGAATCGCGCGCGGCGAGTGCCGCCTGGATGTCCTCCATGGCGCGCAGCGCGTCGGCGGCGTGGGTTTCGCTCGGACGGACGGCACCGAAGCTCGCCAGCACGCCGTCGCCGAGATACTTGTCGATGCTGCCGCCGTTGCGGCGCACCGCGCCCACCACCAGCGCCTGGTAGTCGGCGAGATGGGCGAGCAATTCGTTCGGCGCGAGGGCTTGCGCGAGGGCGGTGAAACCGCGCAGGTCGGTGAACAGGATGCTCGCCTCCCGCCGCTCCGCCATGCCGGGGGCGATCTCCATCTCGGCGCCGCGGATGCGGCGGGCGATCTCGGGGACGAAGAAGCGCGAGAGCTCGAGATTCGCGAGCTGCTCGCGCGCGGCTTCCACCAGCAGCGCGCGGCCGCGCAGCACGATGAGGCCTAGCAGCAGCGTGACCATCAGGATGGTGACGAGCTTGTCGAACTCGGCGCCGAGCAGGATCGAAGGGGTGGTGACATAGGCGAGGAAGCTGCGGGTGATCGGCGTGCCGTCCGCGAGCGAGGCGACGACCAGCACGCCCCAGCCGGCGATGGCGGCGGCGCCGGCGAGCAGCACGTAGCCGAGCTCGAAGCGCAGCGCGCGCAGCACGATGAGGATGAAGAGATACATCATGGTGGGCGCCTTCAGCACCACCGCGAGCGGCGCCATGTATTGCAGGTGGAAGCTCCAGATCGTCACCAGCAGCACGGCGATGTCGATGAGCACCGAGGCGGCGAGCAGCGGCGGGGTCAGGCGGCGGCGGAAGGCGAGCCAGAGCCGTGCGAGGGTGAAGAGGGCGTAGAGGCCGAGCGCCACGGGAACGGGCTCGATCGCCATGGGCGGCGGGTTGGCGGCGCGGGCGATGGCGTAGAGCACGGCGAAGGTGCCGATCGCGGCGACCTGGGCGAGGCCGACGATGATCTCGGCGCTGTCCTGCTGGCGCGCGACGAGGGCCTGCACGCGCGGCGGCAAGGCGCCGCGGGCGACGCCGAGCGCCGCCGCGAGCCGCGCCAGCGCGGCGCGGGGGAGCAGGCCCGGCGGCTCGGCGGCCTCGGCGCTCACAGATAGGCGGCCTTGATGTCCAGGCTGGAGCGCGCGCCGAGATGCTGCCAGTTGCTGGCGAGCCAGGTCTCGGCGGTGCGCCGGCCGGCGTCGCGCAGGTGGCGCAGGAAGCCCGCATCGGCGTTGAGCTTGGACTGCGCGCCGAGCGAGACCATCACCTCGTCCGCCGCGATGGCGTGCACGAACATGCGCTTGAGATGGCGGCCGTCCACCTGGCCGTTGTCGATCAGCGAGGTGACGAAGTGGATCGCCCGCATCTCGCGCATCAGCGAGGAGTTGAAGCTGATCTCGTTGACGCGGTTGAGGATGTCGCGCGCGGTGCGCGGGATGTCGGGGCGCATGGTGGGGTTGATGTGGACCACCACGACATCGGCGCTGCCACAGCCATAGATCAGCGGGAAGATCGCCGGGTTGCCCATGTAGCCGCCATCCCAGTAGGCCTCGCCGCCGATCTCCACGGCGCGGAACAGGAAGGGCAGGCAGGCCGAGGCGAGCACCGCATCGGCGCAGATCTCAGAGCGGTCGAACACCTTGATGCGGCCGGTGCGCACATTGGTGGCGGAGAGGTAGAGCTTGAGCGGCGCCGCCGCGTCGCGCAGCACGGCGAAGTCCACCGTGCGCTCGAGCACCGCGCGCAGCGGGTTGAGGTTCAGGGGGTTGAACTCGTAGGGGCTGAACAGGCGGGTGGCGAGGTCGAACAGGGTGAAGGCGGGCGAGCCCTCGAGGCCCCAATTGCCCTGCAGCCGGTCGAGCCAGCTCGGCTGCAGCGGGCCGAAGGTGGCGGCCTCGCTGACGCGCATCCAGAAGGTCTCGAGGACCTCGCGCGCGGCGGCGCGGCCGCCAATGGCGAGGCCATAGGCGAGGCAAGCGGCGTTCATCGCGCCGGCGGAGGTGGCGCTGACGCCTTCGAGGGCGACGCGCTCCTCCTCGAGCAGCCGGTCGAGCACGCCCCAGGCGAAGGCGCCGTGCGCGCCGCCGCCCTGGAGCGCGAGGTTGACGGTCTTGACCTCCTGCGCGGCGCCGATCGCCGGCGCCGGATGCAGCGAGCCTTCCATGGCGCGGTCCTCCCTCAATGCGCCGTCCAGCCACCATCCACCGGCAGCGCGGTGCCGGTGATGGAGGCGGCGGCGGCGGAACACAGGAAGGCGGTGGCGGCGGCGATCTCCTCCACCTGGGCGAAGCGGCGCGTCGGCTGCTCGGCGAGGAAGATCTGGCGCACCACCTCCTCCTCGCTGAGGCCATGCGCCTTGGCCTGGCCGGCGACCTGGTTGGCGACCAGCGGCGTCCACACATAGCCGGGGCAGATCGCGTTGCAGGTGACGCCGCGCTCGGCGCCTTCCAGCGCCGTCACCTTGGTGAGGCCGATCACGCCGTGCTTGGCGGCGACATAGGCGCTCTTGAAGGGCGAGGCGATCAGCCCGTGGGCGGAAGCGACATTGACGATGCGCCCCCAGCCGCGCTCCTTCATCGGGCCGATCGCGGCCTTGGTGGCGTGGAAGGCGGCGGAGAGGTTGATGGCGAGGATCGCGTCCCACTTCTCGGCGGGGAATTCCTCGAGCGGCGCGACATGCTGGATGCCGGCGTTGTTGACCAGGATGTCCACTGGGCCGAAGGCGCGGCGGGTGCGCTCGACCAGGCAGGCGACCTCCTCCGGCTTCGCCATGTCGGCATCGTCGTAGCGCACGGGCACCGCGTAGCGGTCGGCGAGGCGCGTGCAGCTGGCCTCGATCGCCGCGGCATTGCCGAAGCCATTGAGCGCCACCGCGGCGCCGCGCGCGGCGAGCGCCTCGGCGATGCCGAGGCCGATGCCGCTGGTCGAGCCGGTGACGATGGCGATGCGGCCTTCTAGCTCGCGCGGCGCTTCGGGGGCGCCGGCCAGGCCGGCGGCGTTCATCAGGGTCGCGGTCATCGCGGGGCTCTCCTGCAAGCGGCACTTCGCCGCGGGGCGCGGCGCGGATACGCCGCCGGGGCCTGAAGCTTGCGGGGCCCCGGGACGCCGCGCCCAATGCCGCTTGCGCAGCCATTCCATCACGCGCGGACATCGGGAGGCATGCTATGGCTTGCCGCAAGCAGGGGAGCTTCGCGCCATGGAGCTGCACGAGATCCGCTACTTCCTCGCGGTCTGCCAGACGCTGAACTTCACCCGCGCGGCGGAGCAGTGCCATGTCAGCCAGCCGGCGCTGACCCGCGCCATCCAGAAGCTGGAAGCGGAGCTCGGCGGGCTGCTGTTCTCGCGCGAGCGGGCCAACACGCACCTCACCGAGCTCGGCCGGCTGATGCAGCCCCATCTCGAGGAGGTGATGACGCGCACCCAGGCGGCGAAGGACACGGCGCAGCGCTTCCTCAGGCTGGAAAGCGCGCATCTCAAGGTGGGGGTGATGTGCACCATCGGGCCGCTGCGCTTCGTCGGCTTCCTCAACCGCTTCCGCACCGACCATCCGGGGATCGAGATCACGCTGAGCGAATCGGTGCCGGCACGGCTCGCCGAGGCGCTGCTGCAGGGCGACCTCGACATCGCGCTGATGGCGCAGCCGGACGCCTTCGACGAGCGGCTGCGGGCGGAGACGCTCTATGCGGAGCGCTTCGTGGTCGCCTGCCCGGTCGGGCACGCCTTCGCGCAACGCAACGCGATCTCGATGCGCGACATGGACGGTCAGATCTACCTCCAGCGCATCAATTGCGAGTTCCGCGACGTGCTGCGCGAGCAGTGCGAGGCGAACGGCGCGCACATCACGCGCTCCTTCCGCAGCGAGCGGGAGGACTGGATCCAGACCATGGTGGCCGCCGGGATGGGGGTGTGCTTCATCCCGGAATTCTCGGCGACGCATCCCGGGCTGGTGCTGCGCCCGGTGCACGACCCGGAGGTGGTGCGCCAGGTCTCGGTGGTCACGGTGGCGGGGCGGCGCTGGTCCAGCCCGCTCGCAAGCTTCGTGCAGGCGCTGCGCCGCTATCCCTGGCCGGATTCCGAGGAGCTCGGCCGGGTGGCGGCGCAGCCGGCGATCGCCGCGGGACAATAGGCGGCGCGCATCGCACCGATGACGCCACGGAAGTGGCGGCAGCGGGGCGCCCGGGCGGAGACTCCCGGCGAGCCCGGGGAGGCCCGATCATGACGCAGCACACGACCGAGCACTGGCAGTCCTGGATGGCGGCGGCGCAGGAGGGCGACGGCGCCGCCTATGCGCTGCTGCTGCGCGATGCCTTGCCGCTGCTGCGTGCGGTCGCGCGCCGCCACCTCGCGGAGCCCGCGGCGCAGGAACGCGCGGTGCAGGATACGCTCCGCGCCATCCACCGGTTACGGGCGCACTGCGATCCGGCGCGGCCGGTGCGGCGCTGGGTGGAAGGCATCGCCGAGCAATGCTGCCGCCGCCGCGCGCGCACCGAGCGGCCCTCGCTGTTCCTGCGTGCGCGGCGTGCGCTGCAGCGCGCGCTGGCGTGCAGCGTGCCTCGCGATGATCGCGCCGCATCGGCTGGATAGGGCGACGGCATTTCCGCGCGCCGCGCGCGCCACGCAGGATGCTCCGCGATGCGACGCACCGCATCGCCATCCTGGAGGATCCGATGAGCAACACCGAGATGAAGCGCCGCGGCGTCGTGCTGGCCGGGCTCGGCGCCGGCGCCGCGCTCGCCACCCTCGCCGCATCGCGCGCCGAGGCCGCCGAATGCCCCGCCGACAAGGTGACCGGGCCGAGCAACGTCACCGGGCCCACCGCGCCCGCCGGCGTCACCGATGCGGTGATCGCCGCCGTCGATCTCGCCGACGAGAAGGTGCGGCTGCGCGGCTACCAGCTCCGGCTGCGACGCCTGGTGGTGCAGCCCGGCGGCATCGTGCCGGTGCACAGCCACGAGAACCGCCCCGCCCTGATCTACATCGTCGAGGGCGAGGTGACCGAATACAAGAACATCTGCGCGACGCCGATCACCCACAAGGCGGGCGAGGCGACGCCGGAGACCCATGTCGTCGTGCATTGGTGGAAGAACAACGGGCGCGTGCCCGCGGTGATCCTTTCCGCCGACCTGTTCCAGTCGGGCGAGAACCCGCACATGATGTGATGCGTCGCGGCGCATCGTGTTCCTGCCCTCCGCGGCCGCCGCGGAGGGCGCCCCTTTTCGCAAAGGCCCCGCCATGTCCGCCCTCGCCATGATGGCGGCGCACGCCCATCGCGGCGCCGCGCTGCGCCACTTCGTCATCGCGCTGACAGCCTTCCTCACCGTGGTCGATCTCTTCGCGACCCAGGCGATCCTGCCGATGCTGAGCGCCGCCTACGGCGTCAGCCCCGCGGCGATGGGCACGGCGGTGAACGCCAGCACGCTCGGCATGGCGGTCTCGAGCCTCGCCGTCGCGCTGCTCGCGCCGCGCATCGACCGCCGCCGCGGCATCCTGGCGAGCCTCGCGCTGCTGGCGATCCCGACGACGCTGCTCGCGCACGCGCCGGACCTCGCGAGCTTCGCCGCGCTGCGCGTGGCGCAGGGCCTGTTCATGGCCGCCGCCTTCACCCTGACCCTCGCCCATCTCGGCGAGCACTGCACGGCGCAGGCCGCCGCCGGCGCCTTCGCCGCCTACATCAGCGGCAACGTCGCGAGCAACCTGATCGGCCGCCTGGTTTCCGCAGGGCTCGCCGACCATCTCGGGATCTCGGGGAATTTCTACGGCTTCGCGGCGCTCAACCTCGCGGGCGCGCTGCTCGTCGCCGCCACCATCCGCCGCGCGCCGCCGATGGAGCGCGAGGCGCCGATGATGCGCGCCATGACGGCGTCGTGGCGCGCGCATCTCGCCGATCCGCGGCTGCGCGCCGCCTTCGCCATCGGCTTCTGCATCCTCTTCGCCTTCATCGGCACCTTCACCTATGTCAATTTCGTGCTGGTGCGGCCGCCCTTCGGGCTCGGGCCGATGGCCCTCGGCGTCGTCTATCTCGTCTTCCTGCCGTCGATCGTGACGACGCCGCTGGTCGGCGGCTGGGTGCCGCGGCTCGGCACGCGGCGCGTGCTGTGGGGCGGGCTCGGCCTGGCGGCGATCGGCCTGCCGCTGCTGCTGCTGCCGAGCCTCATCGCGCTGCTGGCGGGCCTCGTGCTCGTCGCGATCGGCACCTTCGCCGCGCAGGCGACGGCGACCGGCTTCGTCGGCAGCGCGGCGCGCGGCGACCGCGCGGCGGCGGGCGGGCTCTACCTCGCCTGCTACTTCGCCGGCGGGCTGCTCGGCAGCGCGCTGCTCGGGCGCATCTTCGACGCCGCGGGCTGGCCGGCCTGCGTGGCGGCGATCGGCGTCAGCCTGGCCATCGCCGCGCTGCTCGCCGCCCAGCTGCGTCCGGCGCGCGCCTGAGCCCGGCTTGCGCCGGCGGCGCGCCGGCGCGACCCTCGCCGGCATGACCGTGCCCCCACCCAGCCTCACCCCCGCGCGCCAGATCGCGATCCGCGAAGACTGGCTCGCGCTGCGCCGGGAGGCGCCGCTCGATCCGGCGCTGCCGATCGTCGATCCGCACCATCACCTCTGGGACCGCGAGGAGGAGCGCTACCTGCTCGCGGAGCTGCTGCGCGACATCGCCGAAAGCGGCCACGACGTCCGCGCCACGGTCTTCATCCAATGCGGCGCCATGTACCGCGCCGATGGGCCCGAGGAGGAGCGCTCCCTGGGCGAGACCGAATTCGTCAACGGCATCGCCGCGGCGAGCGCGAGCGGTTCCTACGGCCCGGTGCGCGCCGCGGCGGGCATCGTCGGCCATGTGGACCTCACCCTCGGCGACCGCGCGACGCCGCTGCTGGAAGCGCATCGCGCTGCCGCCGGCGCGCGGTTCCGCGGCGTGCGCAACCGCACGGCGTGGCACCCCGACCCCGCGGTGCGCTCCAACCTCGTCACGCCGCCGCCCGGCCCGCTCGAGCATCCGCACTTCGTGGACGGCGCGCGGCGCCTCGCCTCGCAGGGCCTGGTGCTCGATGTCTGGGCTTATCAGACGCAGCTGCCGCATGTCGCCGCGCTCGCACGTGCGGTGCCGGAGCTCACGGTGATCGTCGATCACTGTGGCGGCCCGCTCGGCGTCGGCCCTTTCGCCGGGCGCCGCGACGAGGGCTTCGCCGCCTGGCGGCGCGAGGTGCTGGCACTCGCCGCGCTGCCGAATGTCGTGATGAAGCTCGGCGGCCTCGCAATGGAGGTGGGCGGCTACGACTTCCACCGGCGCGACGCGCCGCCATCCTCGGAGGAGCTCGCCACGGCCTGGCGGCCGGTCGTCGAGACGCTGATCGAAGCCTTCGGCCCCGCGCGCTGCATGTTCGAGAGCAACTTCCCGGTGGACAAGGGCATGGTCGGCTACGGCGTGCTGTGGAACGCCTTCAAGCGCCTCTCTGCAGGGGCGGGCGACGCCGAGCGCGCAGCGCTCTTCGCGGGAACCGCGAGACGGGTCTATCGGCTGCGCGGCGCTGAGTGACGGAGGATAGACACGGGGGGCGGAGTGAACTCCGCCCCCCGGACCCCCCACCTCCTTTTCTTGGATACGGGTAAGCGTGGCGAAGGACGCTCCGCAACACGAACGGCGCGGCGCCTGAGAGTGCGGTGCGCTCCGTTCTCGGCAAGACAACGGCGTGGCGCCTCGCCGTGCGGAAGCAGCAAGCGCCAAGTATCCAAAAAAAGGAGGGTGGGGTTCGGGGAGGGAGTTCACTCCCTCCCCGACACTTTCTCCGCCGCCTCAGCGAAGCGCAGCACCAGCTCGCGCACGCTCATCCCGATGCGCCCGCCCAGTGCAGAACCGCGCGCGTTCAGACACGTGACGATGCCGCGCTCGTACCCTGCGCGGCCGTCGCCGATCTGTGCCGTCCAGGCGGAGTAGGTCGCCCCTGCGATGCCCTGCGCTTCCAGCGCCGGCAGGCGGGAATAGCCGGCACCGTCCGCCCCGCCATCGGCGTCGTTGTAGAACGCCGCGAAGACCGGGTGGCGCGCGGCGCTGTCCGGCCGCCCGCCGAGCAGCGCGCCATGGCTGCCGGTGACGACGATGGCGCCGTGATCCTCGGGCCCGAGCAGCGCGGCGGAATCGAGCGCCGAGGCGCGGGCGCGGCGAGTGCCCGGCAACTCGATCGGGAAGCGCCGCTCGACGCCGTCCGGCAGCGTGCCCGCAGGGAGCGGCGCCCGCGCGAGGCGCCGCGCGGCGTCGCGGCAGGGCATGCCCGGCGCCACGCCCAAGGCGACAGCGGGTGCGTTGGCATGGCTCACGATGCCGCGGCCCAGCATGTCGTAGCCATCGCCGATGCGGCAGCTCCGGTGCGACAGGCTGGCGGCGGGGATGCCGAGCTCGGCGAGCTCCATCACGCCGGCGATGCCGGCGCCGTCCAGCCCCACCCCCGCGTCGTTCAGCAGCACCGCGGCGGCGCGCGCCCGCGCCGCGAGCCAGGCGGCGTAGCGCCCGCCATGGGAGCCGGCGATCACCACCCGCCCCTGCGCCTCCGGCCCGAGCCGGGTGACGCTGTCCACCACGATCAGCCGGTCGAGCATGGCGTCCTCCCCCGCCGGAGTAGGCCCGGGCGGGCGGAAGGTTCAACCGGAAACAGGCGCTCAGGCCCGGCGCACGCCCCAGGGATAGGGCGCGGAGCCCGGCAGCATGCCGGTGACGGTGCGGCGGAACGCGGTGCGCAGCACGAACTGGCCGAGCGGGATGGTCGCCACCTCCTCGAGGGCGAGGCGGCCGAGCTCCTCGGCGATGCGGCGCTGCTGCGCCTCCTCCGGCGCGTAGAGCCATTCCTGCGTCAGCTCTTCCGCCTTGGCGCTGCTCCACCAGCCGAACCAGCCATCGGTGCCGTTGCCGCGCACCAGCAGCGAGACGGCGGGGTTGGCCCAGGCGGTGGCCGCGCCCGTGGTGTGGAAGATGCTCCAGCCGCCGCGCTCCACCGGCTCGCGGCTGGCGCGGCGCTGCACCACGGTGCCCCAGTCGCTCTCCATCAGGTCGACGTTCATGCCGGCGCGGCCGAGCATGTCGGCGGTGACCTGGCCGAGCGGGCCGATATCGGGGAAATCGGTGGGGTTGATGATGACGACCTTCTGGTTGGCGTAGCCCGCCTCGCGCAGCGCCGCCTTCACGCGGTCCAGGCTCGCCGGCAGGAGCTCCGGGTATTCGTGGAAATAGGGCGTGCCGCGCGGCCAGATGCTGCGGCAGAGCGACCAGGCGGAGCGGTCGTCGCCCTGGCTCGCGCGCATGTAGTCTTCCTGGTTCACGCCGAGCATCACCGCGCGCCGCAGCTTCACGTCGTTGAAGGGCGGCTGGAGGTGGTTGAGGCGCATGATGGACATGCGGCCGGCGGGATCGGTGATCTCGCGGCGAATGTCGCGGTTGCGCGCGAGCAGCGGCTGCAGGTCCGGATGCGGGCGCTCCCACCAGTCGATCTCGCCATTCGCGAGTGCGGCCGCGGCGGTGGCGGGATCGGGGATGATGTGCCACTCGATGCGGCGGAAATGCGCCACCTTGCCGCCGGCGCCGCGGCTCGGCGGCTCGCTGCGCGGGACGTAGCCGTCGAACTTCTCGTACACCGCGCGGCTGCCCGAGTTGTATTCGCCGGCGAGGAAGCGGTAGGGGCCGGAGCCCACCATCTCGGTCACCGCGCGCGACGGATCGGCAGTGGCGATGCGCTCCGGCATGATGAAGGGGATCGCCGCGTCGGACTTGCCGATGGCGTCGAGCAGGGCGGGGAAGGGGCGCGTCAGCCTGATCTCGATGGTGCGGTCATCCGCCGCGCGCCAGCTGTCGGAGACCGCCATCAGAAGCTGGCCGAAGCCGTCGCGCGGCACCCAGCGGCGGATGCTGGCGATGCAGTCGGCGGCGCGCACCGGGGTGTTGTCGTGGAACTTCAGCCCTTCGCGCAGGCGGATGCGCCAGGTGCGGCCATTGTCCGAGACCTCGTGGCCTTCCGCCATCTGCGGTTGCGGCCGGAGGTCGATATCCGCGCCGTAGAGCGTGTCGAACACGTAGTAGCCGTGATTGCCGGTGACGGTTGCCGTGGTGAACAGCGGGTCGAGCACGCTGAGATTGGCCTGCGGCACGAAGCGCAGCGTGGCGGCGCGGTCCTGCGCCAGCGCCGGCGCGGCGAGCAGGGCGGCGGTTGCCGTGAGGAAGGAGCGGCGGTGCATGGGGGCCTCCGGCGGTTCGTGGCGCGGACTCTAGGAGCGGCGGGCGCGGCGCGGAAGCGGGCGGCCCGCGCCTGCCCGGCGCGCGGCGCTTCCCGTTCCGGGGGGCCGCGCGTCACGGCGTGACGACAAGCTTTCCTGCCAAGCCGAAGTAGGAGATGATCGCCGCCCGCACGGCGTGGGGCGGGAGCACGCTGTGCTGTCGCTTGCGCGCCTCCCGCTGCTGTGTTGGCTTGCCCGTCCCGAACACGGAGGAATTGACGCCATGGCCATCCAGATCGGACAGGTCGCGCCCGACTTCGAGGCAGAAACCACCCAGGGGAAGATCCGCTTCCATGACTGGATCGGGAACTCCTGGGCGATCCTGTTCTCGCATCCCAAGGACTTCACGCCGGTCTGCACCACCGAGCTCGGCACCATGGCCGGGCTGAAGAGCGAGTTCGACAAGCGCAACACCAAGATCATCGGCCTCAGCGTGGATCCGGTGGACGACCATTCGCGCTGGGCGGACGACATCCGCGAGGTCACCGGCCACGCCGTGACCTATCCGATGATCGGCGATTCCGACCTGCACATCTCGAAGCTCTACGGCATGCTGCCGGCGAGCGCGGGCGACAGCGCCAAGGGCCGCACGCCGGCCGACAACCAGACGGTGCGCGTCGTCGTCATCATCGGGCCGGACAAGGCGGTGAAGGCCTATCTCGCCTATCCGATGACCTCCGGCCGCAACTTCGACGAGATCCTGCGGCTGCTGGATTCCGTGCAGCTCACCGCGAAGCACAAGGTGGCGACGCCGGCGAATTGGAAGCACGGCGAGGACGTGATCATCGCGGGCTCGGTCTCCAACGACGAGGCGAAGCAGAAGTACCCGGAGGGCTGGAAGGAACCGAAGCCCTATATCCGCATCGTGCCGCAGCCGCAGGGCTGAGGCGCCGCGGGGGAGGCGAAGGCCTCCCCCGCTTCGTTTTCGAGGCTCCTCCGTGCGAAGCTGCGCGCGGGCTTGGCCGTCCGGCCCCGGGAGGAGCGATGATACCCACGAGCAATCTCGCCAGCCTGCTGCTGCACACGGCGCGCCGCCTGCCGGAACGCGCCGGCCTGGTGTGGCGCGATAGGGCGTGGTCCTGGGGCGAGATCGCGCGGCGCGCCGGCGGCGTCGCGGCGGGGTTGCGGGTGCGCGGCATCGGCAAGGGCGACCGCGTGCTGGTGCATGCGCGCAACTCCAACGCGATGTTCGAATCCTGCTGGGCCTGCTGGCTGATCGGCGCGGTGTGGGTGCCGACGAATTTCCGCCTGACGCCGCCGGAGGCGGCCTATCTCGCCGCCTCCTCGCGGGCGCGCGCGCATGTCGTGGATGCCGCGTTTCCGGAACACCTGGCGGCGCTGCGCGACGCCAATCCGGCGTGTGCGCTGGAGGTGACGATCGGAGAAGGGGAGGGGCTCGGCTGGGATGCGCTGGCCGAAATCGCCGAACCGGTTACGGTGGCCGAGGACGTGGCGCGCGACGACCCCGCCTGGTTCTTCTACACCTCCGGCACCACCGGCCGCCCCAAGGGCGGCGTGCTGACCCATGGCCAGCTCGCCTTCGTGGTGACCAACCATTTGGCGGACCTGATGCCCGGCACGACGGAGGCGGACGCCTCGCTGGTGGTGGCGCCGCTCTCGCATGGCGCGGGCATCCATGCGCTGGCGCAGGTGGCGCGTGGCGCCGTCTCCGTGCTGCTGCCGGGCGAGCGGCTGGACGTGCCGGAGGCCTGGCGGCTGGTGGAGCGGCACCGCGTCAGCAACATGTTCACCGTGCCGACCATCCTCAACGCGCTCTGCCGCGATGCGAGCGTGGACGCGCATGACCACGCCAGCCTGCGCCGCGTCATCTATGCCGGCGCGCCGATGTACCGCGAGGACCAGAAGCACGCGCTGCGCAAGCTCGGGCCGTGCCTGGTGCAGTATTTCGGCCTCGGCGAGGTGACCGGCAACATCACCGTGCTGCCGCCGCATCTGCACAGCGTGGAGGACGATCCGCGCTTCCCGATCGGCTCGGTCGGCATGCCGCGCACCGGCATCGAGATCGCGATCCTCGACGCGGAGAACCGCCGCCTGGAGCCGGGCGAGACGGGCGAGATCGGCGTGCGCGGCCCGGCGGTGTTCGCGGGCTACTTCGAGAACGACGAGGCGAATGCGAAGGCCTTCGCCGGCGGCTGGTTCCACACCGGCGATCTCGGCCATCTGGATGAGCGCGGGTTCCTGTACATCACCGGCCGGCAGTCGGACATGTACATCTCCGGCGGCTCCAACGTGTATCCGCGCGAGGTGGAGGAGGTGCTGCTGACGCATCCCGCCGTTGCGGAGGCGTGCGTCGTCGGCATGCCGCACGAGAAATGGGGCGAGACCGGCATCGCCGTGCTGGTGCCGCGCGAGGGCGCGGCGATCGACGCCGCGGCGGTGCTGCGCCATCTCGAAGGGCGGCTCGCGAGATACAAATGGCCATCGCGCATCGTGGCGTGGGACGCGTTGCCGCGTTCTGGATACGGCAAGGTGCCGAAGAACGCGGTGAAGCGGCTGCTGGCGGAACGCGGCGAGGGTTGAGCGCGGCGTGCCGTGGGGCCGTGACGGGTCGGCCCGAGGGCGCGCCCGCCGGTGCCGCCCCGAGCCTCGTCTCCATCTGGCGACTGGCGCGTCGTTTTGGGATGACGACGACATGGGCGCCGGCGCGCCGCCGCTCAGCACGGCGGACATCCTCATCACCTTCTGAGCGCATCGCGCCGGTGGAAATGCGTTCTGAGCGCATCGCGCCCATGGAATTGCGTTTTGCCTCTGGCCCGGTCGGGCTCGTCTGGTATCTACGGGCGGAATGACAGCCGGAGAGAGGGGATGGACATCAAGGTGGCCGAGGTCTTGCGACGCATTCATGCCGCGCGGGAGAATGCGGCGGACCCCGCGCGCGGCGTGCTCGCGGCGCCCGGTTTCGCGCTGGCCCATGAGGGCATGGTCGCCGCAGCAAGCATGGACGAGCGCGGCAACGTCGTCGGCAAGCTGGACGGGCGTGCGAAAGTCACCTTCCATCCGCGCAGCACCGGCAACACCGTCCTGCTCGGCGCGCACCAGATGGCGCGCGTGAGTGTCTCCGTCATGGGCAACGACAATCTCGTCATCATCGGCGCCTCGCGGAAGTTGAACGCGGCCATCCATGTTCTGGGCTCGCGCTCCATGGCCTGGATCTCCGACCGCTCGACCTGCAATTCGGGCGGCAGCTTCGTGCTCTCGGGCTCCGACGTCTCGATCATCCTGGGCGAGGACTGCATGCTCTCGATGGGCGTGACGATCCGCTCGGCCGACAACCACGCGATCATCGATCTCGAGAGCAAGGAGATCATCAACGCGCCGCAGAGCGTGGTGCTGCACCGTCATGTGTGGTGCGGCGAGCGGGCGATCGTACTGAAGGGCACCACGGTCGGCACCGGCTCCATCGTCGCGGCGGGCGCCATCGCGACCACCGACATCCCGGAATGCAGCATTGCGGTCGGCACGCCGGCGCGCGTGCTGAAGAGCGGCGTGAGCTGGACGCGCAGGCCACTGCCCGAGATGGCGGAACGGGAGCGGTTACGTGCGCTGGTGCTCGAGGAGGCGATGGTCGAGGCGTAGTAGGGGGCCGCCCGGACTCACTGGTGCTGCTGGAGAGGATTGAACTCTCGACCTCTCCCTTACCAAGGGAGTGCTCTACCACTGAGCTACAGCAGCGCCGGGCCGCTCGGGCGCCGGCTACCTATCGGTTTGGCCCTGGCGGCGCAACCCCCGCGCTGGGGGGGCGGAGTGAACTCCGCCCCCCCAGACCCCCCCACCT
>Ga0081539_10004031_pt1 | contig 16866 bp, 16 predicted proteins | sample TabmetS4T2R2_FD_71023 | JGI IMG/M metagenome (GOLD analysis project Ga0081539, IMG submission 71023) | Tabebuia heterophylla rhizosphere microbial communities from the University of Puerto Rico - S4T2R2 | ecosystem: Host-associated > Plants > Roots > Rhizosphere ...
TTCTTCCTCCAGGAGGGCGGCTAGGCGGTCAAAACTTTCGGACCAGAAGCGTGCATAGCGATTGAGCCAGTTCATCGCCTGCTCCATCGGCTGCGCGGTGAGGCGGCACGCCACCGTGCGGCCTGTCTTTTCGCGCGCGATCAGGCCGGCATCCGACAGCACGTCGAGATGCTTCATGATCGCGGGCAGCGACATCGAGAACGGCTGCGCCAGCTCGCTCACAGACAGGCTTTCCTTCTCGACCAGCCGCGCCAAAAGCGCGCGGCGGGTCGGGTCGGAAAGTGCGGCGAAGGTGCGGTCCAGCGTTGCGTCCTGATACTTAACCATGAGGTTTAGTATAAACGCAAAGCGAAGCGAGTCAAGCGACCCGCTTCACGACTTCGTCAATAGTAATAGTAGGGCTGCGGCACCCGGCGCTGCGGCAGCGGACCGAACGCGACGCGCGGGTTGATATTGCAATAGAGCGCACGGCCGGAGGCCGACGCCATGCATTGCGCGTAGGTCTGGTACGAGCAGTCGCCGGGAATACCGATGCCGCGGCCTTGCAGGCAGTAGGGATAATCGTAGGCGGCAGCCGGCGCCGAGCCGACTACGCTTGCCGTGCCTGCCGCAAGCACGGTCATCACCGCCAACACTGTCTTACGCATGGGCTTTCTCCTGAACAGCCGGGTTGCCCCTGCTTTCAGATACACCCCGATGTCCCGAAAAGTTCTGTGCCCCGGATCACGTTCACTCGACCTTGAGGCCGGCGCCGTCGACCACCTTCTTCCACTTCTCGGTCTCGGCGACGATGTCCTTGCCGAATTGCTCCGGGGTCTGGATCAAGGGCTCGCCGCCGAGTTCGACCAGCTTGGCCTTGATCGCGGGCTCGGCGAGAATCTCGTTCACCGTGGCGTTGAGCTTGGCGATGATTTCCTTCGGCGTGTCCTTGGGCGCACCCATGCCGAACAGCGCGCTGGCCTCATAGCCGGGCACGGTGTCGGCCACGGTCGGCGTATCAGGCAGCTGCGGCGAGCGCTGTGTCGTGGTCACCGCCAGCGCGCGCAGCGTGCCTGATTTGATGTGCTGGATCACCGAGGGCATGTTGTCGAAGATCACCTGCACCTGGCCGCCGATCAGGTCGGTCAGCGCCGGCGCTGCGCCGCGATAGGGCACATGCGTCATCTTGGCGCCGCTCATCGCCATGAACATCTCGCCGGAGAGATGAACGGAGGTGCCGTTGCCCGATGAAGCCAGGTTCACCTTGCCGGGATTGGCTTTCACATAGTCGATGAACTCGGCCACGGTTTTCGCCGGCACATCCTTGTTGACCGTCATCACGTTGGGCACGCGATTGAAAGAAGCCACCGGCGCGATGTCGCGCGGGAAATTGAATTTCAGGTTGGCATAGAGCGAGGTGTTGATGTAGTTGGCGGGATTGACCAGCAGCAGCGTGTAGCCGTCGGGTGCCGCGTTGACGACCGAATCGACCGCGATGTTGTTGCCGGCGCCCGGCTTGTTCTCGATCACGAAAGGCTGGCCGAGCTTCTCCTGCAGGCGCTGGCCGATCAGGCGCGCGATGATGTCGGTGGCGCCGCCGGGGGGATAGCCGACCACCCACTTCACCGGCCGGGTCGGATAATCCAGCGCCATCGCGCTGCCGATCGGAGCTGTCGCCGCAGCGGCGAGCGCGAGAAGGCCCAAGGAACGGCCAAGGGCGGAACGGCGTGAAATCATGAAATCTCTCCCTGCGGACCGGGTGCTGTGCCCGGCCCTTGTCTGTTGAAGTGCAAGCGGGCGGCGTTGTAACAAACCTCGCCTGAGGCGACCAGTGCGACAGAAGTGCCTGACGCCACGACGAAAGGATAAGCCATGTCCGTAAAAGTCAACGCGCTCGATCATCTCGTGATTAACGTTGCGGACGTGCAGCGTTCCGCAAAATGGTACGCAACCATTCTGGGCATGGAGATCAGGGTGTTCGATCCCGGCCCCGGCAGGACGCCGCGTACCTCGCTGGTGTTCGGCAACCAGAAGATCAATGTGCGGCCGCGCGACGCTGACAAGGTGGAATGGTTCACCGCCGATCACGAGACGGCAGGGAGCGACGATCTCTGCTTCCTCACAGCAAGCACGCCGGATGAGGTGGTCGAGCATCTCACGGCGAATGGTGTGGCGATCGAGGAAGGCCCGGTGGCCAAGCAGGGCGCACGCGGCACGCTGCGCTCGGTCTATTGCCGGGACCCGGACGGGAGCCTGATCGAGATTTCGTCGTATGAAGATTTGAAGTAGCGGCGCCTGCCACATACTCACTCGTCATGCCCGGGCTTGTCCCAGGCATCCACGTCTTGACGGTATTGCGGTGACGAAAGACGTGGATGGCCGGGTCAAGCCCGGCCATGACGAGGGAGAGAGATCGTCACGCGACCGAATTGCTCCCCGGGCCATCCGATGGCAGAAAGACCTCCCCAAGACAACAATCAGCGGCAGCAAGCCGCGCGGGAGGAAGCATGATCCATTCACGGCAGGCGCCGGGCGTCATCAGTCCGTTCGACGGGCTCGACGTGCCCTGGCTGCTCAAAATGCGCAGCGAAGTCCGGCGCGACCATCCGTTCCTGATCTGGGCGCCGTTCGATGCGTCGGCGCGAAAATGGTCCTATGGCGAATTCCATGAGCGTGTCGGCGCGCTGGCTGCGGGGCTCGCCAAGCGCGGCATCAGGCAGGGCGACTATGTGCTGATCCATCTCGACAATTGCATCGAGCTGCTGCTGGCATGGTTTGCCTGTGTCGAGCTCGGCGCCGTCGCGGTTACCACCAACACCCGCTCGGCCGCCGCCGAAATTGAATATTTTGCCGGCCATTGCGGCGCGGTCGCCGCGATCACGCAGCCGGCCTATGCCGAGCTGGTGGCGGCGAATTGCAAGGGCCTGCGCTGGATGGCCGTCACCTCGCACGATGCGGGCGCCGCGCCGAAGCAGGCGCCGCAGCGCGGCGACAGTTTTGCATCGCTGTTTGCCGACAGCGCCGACCGGCCGCGCCGCGCCACCGATCCGCTCGCGCCCTGCAGCGTACAATATACTTCGGGCACGACCTCGCGGCCGAAGGCGGTGCTGTGGACGCACGCCAATGCGCTGTGGGGCGCCAAGATCAACGCCGCGCATCAGGACCTGCACCACGGCGACGTGCACCAGACCTATCTGCCGCTGTTCCACACCAATGCGCTCGCCTATTCCATGCTGGCGAGCTTATGGGTCGGTGCGACCTGCCTCATCCAGCCGCGCTTTTCCGCAAGCCGCTTCTGGCCGGTGGCGCTGGAGCACGGCGCGACCTGGACCTCGACCATCCCGTTCTGCATCAAGGCGCTGCTCGAGCACGAGATACCGAAGCGCCACAAGTTCCGGCTCTGGGGCACCGCGATCAACGAGCCGCCGCCCTTTGCCGCCTTCGGCGTGAAGATGATCGGCTGGTGGGGCATGACCGAAACCATCACCCACGGCATCGTCGGCGAGGTCGATCAGCCCAACATTCCGATGTCGATCGGCCGCGCCGCGCCGGAATATTCCATCCGCATCACCGATGACGACGGCGCGCCGACCAAGGTCGGCGACACCGGCAATCTCACGATCAAGGGTGTTCCGGGCCTGTCGCTGTTTGCGGAATACCTCCACAACGAAAAGGCCACGCGCGAGAGCTTTGACGAGCACGGCTTTTTCCTCACCGGCGACCGTGTCACCCTGCTGGAGCACGGCTTCGTCAAGTTCGGCGACCGCGCCAAGGACATGCTGAAGGTCGGCGGCGAGAACGTCGCGGCTTCCGAGATCGAGCAGGTGATTTCGGTGATCCCCGGCGTGCGCGAGGCAGCCGTGGTCGCCAAGCATCATCCGATGCTGGACGAGGTGCCGGTCGCGTTCATCATCCCGCAGGACGGCGTGGCGAAGATGCCGGCCGATCTGCATGCTAACGTGATAGCCGCCTGCAAGCGCGCGCTGGCCGACTTCAAGGTGCCGCGCGAGATCCGCTTTGTCGACGACATGCCGCGCTCGACGCTGGAGAAGGTGGCGAAGGCGGAGTTGCGGAAGATGCTGGGGTGATGTGACGAAGATGCTCCCACCTCGTCATTGCGAGGAGCGAAGCGACGAAGCAATCCAGCTTCCTTCGCCGCGACACGAAAGCTGGATTGCTTCGCTTCGCTCGCAATGACGGCTGAGGCGACTCAGCCGATCCCCACCGCGACCGGGCGGAACGCCTGCAGCAATTGCTGGTCGACCTTGTCGCCCATCTCTTCCATGATCGTGAACGCCTTCAGCCGCGTATAGGGCACGCGGTAGGAGCGGTTCTCGACCAACGCCGCATAGATGTCGACGATGGTGGTCAGCCGCACGATGTCGGAGATTTCCTTGCCCGTCAGCCCGTCGGGATAGCCCGTGCCGTCCAAGAATTCGTGGTGGTGCAGCACCACGTCGAGCATTTCCGCAGGAAAACCGCCGGACGCCACCAGCGCCTCATAGCCGCGGCGCGGATGCGAACGGACGGTGGCGCGCTCGTCCTCGGTCAGTCCGTCGGGCTTGTCGAGGATGGCGAGCGGAATGAAAGCCTTGCCGACGTCGTGCAGCAGTGCCGCACGCGCCAGCCGGCGCTGATCGTCCTCGCGCATGCCGAGATGCTGGGCGAAGGCGACCGCAAAGCCGGTCACGAACAGGCAGTGACGGTAGCTTGCGTGGTGGTGACAGCCGACCGTGGTCAGCCATTCGCGCAGCGAGGAATGCTTGATCGCCTTGAGGATCTTGGTCTCGGCCTCGACGATGTCGTCGAACTTCAGCGGCTGGCCGGCCGGCAGCTTGTCGAAAATCTTGACCATCACCGCATGCGCGGCTTCGACGCCGCGGTTCAGGCTCTTGCCGCGGTCGGTCTCGTCATATTCGCTGGCATCGGGAAAGGCGGCGCGGATGCGCTGCAGAATGCCCTGCGCATCGAACGGCCGCCAGATCGTGTCGGTGGCGCCCAGCGCCCAGGCCTGCATGGCGCCGTGATGCAGCGCGTCCGCCAGCACGAACAGCCGCGGCATTTCGCGATAGGCCTCGCTGCGCAGCTTGTTGCGCACCATCTGCACGCTTTCCGGCGAGCGCAGGTTGATGTCGACGATGACGCCGGAGAGTTGCTCGGGCTTTTCCGGGATTTCGGAGGTAGCTACCGTCTCCACTTCGCCGACCGATTGCAGGATGGTGGCCAGCTCGCTGCTGTTGTCGGTGCGGTCGGACGCGAGCAGCAGGCGGCGTTTTGGCGAAGTCTTGTTGGCGGAAGCGGACATTGAACCCCTCAGGTCACACGCAGCAGTGTTGGCCGGAGGCTAACTGAGGATGCGTTCCCCTTAGATTAAGGGGCGTCGTCAATGGGAGCTTGCTGGGATTGCTAAATGTTTACGGATTGGCCGCCCCATCTTCCGTTGTCATCACCCGCGCACGCGGGTGATCCAGTATTCCGGAGGCGGCTGTGCTTGAGCCGCGAGGCCCCGGCGTGCTGGATGCCCCGCCTTCGCGGGGCACGACAGGCGGAAAAAATCCGCCGGAGAAAACCTCCGGCGGATCGTTGTTGTCTCGCAATGACGACGCGCGCCTTACGCCTTCATCGCCGCTTTGACCGCCTCTGCCGTGATCGGCAGCGCGCGGACGCGGGCGCCGCAGGCGTTGAAGATCGCATTACCGATGGCCGGCGCGACCACGGTCACCGCCGGCTCGCCGACGCCGGTCGGCTTGTCGCCATTGGCGATGACGTTGACGGCCACTTCCGGCACTTGGCTCATCCGCAGCGGCGTGTAGGTGTCGAAGTTGGTCTGCTCGATGCCGCCATCCTTCAGCGTCGCCTTCTCATACATGGCGAGCGAAAGGCCCCACAGCGCCGCGCCCTCGACCTGGGCACGGATGTTGTCGGGGTGCACCTGCATGCCGACGTCGGTAGCCACGGTCAATTTCTTGACCTTGACCTCGCCCGACGGGGCGACAGCGACATGCGCGACGCAGGCGGTCCAGCTCGCGGTCGCCCGCTCCTGCGACGACACGCAGGCTACCCCCATGCCCTCGCCCTTCGGCAGTTTGGTGGTGCCGTAGCCGGCCATGCCCATCGCGGCAAGCAACGTGTTGCGCAGGCGTTGCGCGCCGCCGTCGTTCTTGCCTGCGCCGTCGAGCAGCGAAATGCGCAGCAGCGCCGGATCCTTGCCGGTCGCAGCCGCAATCTCGTCGATCATGCTCTCGACCGCCCAGAAGGTCCAGCCGGGCGCCACCGAGCGCAGTTGACCCGACGGGGTGGCATTGTGCGCCATCTCGTTCTTGATCGCCCGCACATAGTGGTTGGGCACGGTGTAGAAGAAGTCCGAGCCGTTCACCGTGAAGGCGTCGAGCGGCCCCTTCTTGTCGACCGAGGGCGACAGAAAATCGGGGATTCCCCAGCGCGCGGTCGGCCAGGCCGAGACGACGTCGTGGGACAGCGCAATCAGCTTGCCGTCGCCGTCCACGCCGGCCTTCACTTTCTGGTAGGTGAGCGGACGCGAGAAATCCATCGTCATGTCGTTCTCGCGCGTGTAGATCACCTTGACCGGCTTGCCGACGGCCTTCGCCGCCTGCACCGCCGGCACCATCATGTCGGCATCGAGACGCCGGCCAAAGCCGCCGCCCAGCCACATCTGGTGCATCACCACGAACTTTGGATCGATCCCGGCCGCGCCTGCCGCAATCGCGCCGGAGCGCGTCGCGAACTGGTTGCCGGAATAGATGTGCAGGATGTCGCCCTTGAACTCCGCGGTGGCGTTCATCGGCTCCAGCGGCGCATGGATGTTGATGTTGGTAGTGTATTCCGCCTCCAACGTCTTTGCCGCCGTGCCGAAGGCAGCCGCGGGATCGCCGTCCTTGACGAAATACTGTCCGGAATCGTCAAGACCCTGCAGCCGCTTGGCCTCGGCATACAGCGACTCGCTCGACAGCTTGGCATTCGGTCCGCCGTCATAGCTGATCTTCAACGCTTCCGCCGCCTTCTTGGCGTTGGCGTAGGTGTTGGCGACCGCAACGACCCAGCCGGATGTCGTTCCGGTCTTGTCGTCGAGGGTGACGGCCTTGATGAAGCCCGGCACCTTCTTGGCCGCGCTGTCGTCGACCGATTTCACCGTGGCGCCATAGCGCACCGGCGGAGTGACGACGGCGCCGTGCACCATGCCCGGCAGCGAGACGTCGATGCCGTACTTGGCGGTGCCGTTGCTCTTGGAGGGGATGTCAAGCTGCGGCACCGAGACGCCGATCAGGGTGTACTGATCCGGGGTCTTCAGCTTGAGCGCCTTCAGCTCTTCCGGCGTGAAGGTTTTTGTGGCCTTGCCACTCTTGACGACGTCGGCAAAGCTCATCGACTTCTTCGATTTCGGATGCGAGATCGTGGAATCTCGCACCACGAGTTCGCTTGCCGGCACGCCTATCGAGGCGGCGGCCGCTTCGGTCAGCGCGATACGTCCGGCAGCACCGGCACGGCTCATCGCATCGAAGTTCATCATGGTCGACCAGCTGCCGCCGGTGATCTGCGCGCCCAGCACAGGGTCGTTGAACTTCGGATCATTGGAGGCGAGCTGGACCCGCATATCCTTCCAGTTGGCGCCGAGCTCCTCGCAGACGATCTGCGCCATGGTGGAGGCGATGTGCTGGCCCATGTCGGCCTTGCCGCAGGTCACGGTGACGAGACCATCGGGCCCGACCGAATACCAGACGCTGGGATCAAAGTTTCCCGGCGCGGCGCGCGCCTGATCGATGCCGGGCACGGCGGAATAGCCGAGCATGAGGCCGGCGGCCGCGGAGCCGACGAGGAAGGAACGGCGGCTGAGATCGGTGGACACAGGGTCCGCGGGTTTCACGTGCTTATTCATGTGGGCCTCCGCTCGGTGCCGGTGTTGGAAGCCGTGCGCATGTCGGCGGCGGCGCGCATAATTGCCTTCTGGATCCGTGAATAGGTCATGCAGCGGCAGAGATTGCCGTCCATATGCGCGACCACTTCTTCCTTGGTCGGGTTGGAATTCTTCGCAAGCAGCGCGGCTGCCTGCATGATCTGCCCGGACTGGCAGTAGCCGCATTGCGGCACCTGCTCGACGATCCAGGCCTTCTGCAATGGATGATCGCCCTTGGCCGAAAGGCCTTCGATGGTGGTGATCTTCTTGCCGACGGCGTCGCCCACCTGGGTCTGGCAGGAGCGTACGGCCTCGCCGTTGACGTGGACCGTGCAGGCGCCGCACAGCCCCGCGCCGCACCCGAACTTGGTGCCTGTCATCTGCAATTGTTCGCGGATGACCCAAAGCAGCGGCGTATCATTGGCCGCTTCGACGGACATATTCCGTCCGTTGATATTAAGGTTGGGCATTTCCTCTCCCCTTCCGGTGTTGGACGTCGCTTACGGCGACATCTCACGGTTTTGGGATGGCTGGCGGCCCACCGGGTAAGCGGCCAGTTGCCGCGCAGCATGATACCGAACCGCATTAGAGGCAATGCAATTTGGAATTGGTCGAGGGAGAAAAATATTTTTCGGCGCCGCCTCTGCCTTGTGCATTGCGGCAGGTTGCGCCCATCAAATTCAGCTGGCGTGGGCGGCATCCCTCATTTCCGCATTTCTCAACCGCGCCTCGGTCGCGCTAAGCTGGCCGGCAAAATCAAAGATGAGGAAGCACAATGCCCAGGCTCAATCGCGACGGCGTGGACATCCATTATGAGGTTCACGGCAGCGGCCCTCCGCTGATCCTGACCCATGGCTACTCGTCGACCTCGGGCATGTGGCAGGGTCAGATTGCGGCGCTTTCGCGGCACTACAAGCTGGTGCTGTGGGACATGCGCGGCCACGGCCAGTCCGATTATCCGGACAACGCGGCGGCCTATAGCGAAGCGCTGACGGTCGCCGACATCGCAGCACTGCTCGATGCCGTCGGCGCCGAGAAGGCCGTCGTCGGCGGCCTGTCGCTGGGCGGTTACATATCGCTGGCATTTTATCGCAGCCATCCAGAACGGGTGCGCGCGCTCCTCATCATCGACACGGGTCCCGGCTTCAAGAAGGACGACGCGCGCGATGCCTGGAACAAGCGCGCCCATGAGACCGCCGACCGTTTCGACCGCGAAGGCCTCGCCGTGTTGAAGTCGATGAGCGCCGAGCGCGCCAATGTCAGCCATCGCGACGCGAAGGGGCTAGCGAAGGCGGCGCGCGGCATGCTGACCCAGCGCGACGCCAGCGTGATGGAGACGTTGCCGCTCATCAAGGTGCCGTCACTGGTTGTGGTCGGCGCTGACGATACGCCCTTCCTGGCCGCGTCAGACTATATGGCGGCGAAGATTCCTGGCGCGGAGAAGGTGGTGATCCCGGCCGCCGGCCACGCCGCCAATATCGATCAGCCCAAGGCGTTCAACGATGCGGTGCTGGCGTTTTTGGATCGGCTCGACGGACGGCAACAGCAGAGGGCGGCATCATGAAGCGGTTTTTCGCCGCGGCGTTCCTGCTGGTTGCGGCCAGCTCGCCCATTTCGGCGCAAGGGCTGCCGCCGCTCGGCGGTCCCCACCCGCCGCCGTTCACGGCCACGCTGTCGAACAACGTTCCGCTCGCCTACGGCATGACCGCGGATGAAGCGACCTTCGCGCTCGGCGTTCCCCTCAACTATGTCCGCGGTCTTCCCGGCGACGAGATCTTCCTCGCTTTCCGCCATTACGGCGGCAGCGGATTGTTTCCGAAACGGGACCGGCTCTATCTGCAATTCCGCAAAGGCCGGCTCGCTGGATGGAAAGGCGACTGGGGCCATAACTGGATGTGGCAGTAAGCCGCCTGCTCTCACCCGATCACAACAAACCAAGGATGGATGACCCGTGGGCAAAGACATCACTTTGACTGCATCGGATGGATTCAAGCTCGGCGGCTATCGCGCCGATCCCTCTGGACCCGCCAAGGGCGCGATTGTGGTGATCCAGGAGATTTTCGGCGTCAATCACCACATCCGCTCGGTCTGCGATCGCCTCGCCGCCGCGGGCTATGTCGCGATCGCGCCGTCGATCTTCGATCGCACCCAGCCGAACTTCCAGTGCGGCTACACGCCGGATGAAGTCGCCAATGCGCGCAAATTCATCGCTAGTCCCGACTGGGATGCGATACTGCGCGACACGCAAGCCGCGATCGACGCGGCCGAGGGCAACGGACCCATCGGCATCGTCGGCTTCTGTCTCGGCGGCAGCATCGCCTATGCCGCCGCGACAAAACTGTCCGGCCTTTCCGCAGCGGTCGGCTATTACGGCGGCGCCGTCGTTCGCTTTGCCGACGACAAGCCGAAAGTGCCGACGCAGCTGCATTTCGGCGAGAAGGACGCCGGCATTCCCTTGACCGATGTCGAGACCATCAAGGCAAAGCGGCCGGAGGTCGAGATCTTCATCTATCCCGGCGCGCAGCACGGCTTTCATTGCGACGAGCGCGCCAGCTACGACAAGGCCAGCGCCGAGATCGCCTGGCCGCGCAGCCTGGATTTTTTCGCTAAGCATATGAAGTGACGCCGCAGGCGTCGTTCCATCCGGAAATCGGGTGGGCGGCGTAGGACGTGCGTTATAGCTGTACTTGCCGGGGCGCCTCGCACCGGGAAAGTTTGATGCAAGACCACAACAGCCAAGCCATTCGCAATCCATTCGGAACCATGGACGTTCCCGAGCCATTCGATCAGGCGGTGGCGGATTATGCCGCGAGCGCAGCGCTTGCAGGCGATGCCGCCGACAGTAACGCGATGCCGTGGGCATCGATACCGGAACCGTCCGATCCGCTCGACGGCACCTGGGCGAGCCGCTGGAACGGCGGCGTCGATCCGACCATTCCCGGCGATGCCGCCGACAGATGGAAAGCCGGCCGCGCCGAGGTACGCACTGCAGGCGAGCGAGTCTACCTGCGCTTTGACTGGGACAACGGGCGCCGGCACGGGCTCATCGAGGTACGGCGCGATGGGGCCAATCGCCTGATCGGAAAATATATCAACCTGACCGATCCGAAGATCACGCGGCCATGGCTGGGGCTGATCGTCGATGCCAACCGCATCGACGGCCGCTTCCCGAACGGGCGGCTCGACTTCCGAAGGTGAATTAGAACCAGCGCTCGCCGACGAGCACGGTGTCGCCGGGACTGATCGGCGTACCTGGCGGCACGACGACGCGCGAGGTGCCGCCGGCATCGGTGTGCGTGATGGTGACGCGGTCCTTGCGTGCGCGCGGCGAGAAGCCGCCGGCGATGGCGACCGCGCTTTCGGCGGTCATGTTGGGCACGTAGGGATATTGGCCCGGCGCCTGCACTTCGCCGAGGATGAAGAACGGACGGTAGGACTCGACCTCGACCGCGACCGAAGGTTCGCGAATAAAACCGTTGCGCAGGCGCGCGGTGATGTCGGCGGCGAGGCCCTGCGGCGTGCGGCCGCGCGCGGGCACCGCGCCGATCAGGGGCATCGTGATCGTGCCGCCGGCGCTGATGGAATAGGTGTTGGTGAGGCCTTCCTGGCCATAGACCACGACGCGCAGCTTGTCGCCGGCATCGAGATGATAGGACACGTCGTGAGGCGCGGGCGCCGGCGCCGCATAGGCGACGGGACCGGCTACCGGCGCGGCGGCGACGGCAATCGGCGCCGGCCCGGCATAGGCGATGCTGTCGAGGGTCGGCTGAGGGCTGACGGCCACGGGCGCAGTCCGGCGCATGCAGCCTGACAGCGCAAGCGCGGTCATGGCGGCGATGATCGGCAGACGAAACGCGCGCGCAACCCGCACCGGAGCCATCCCTCAAAGCGAGACAGCTCTAGTCTTGCACCCGTTATGGTTAACAAATGGTAGATGGACTTCCTCGCCCCGCGATTCGCGGGATCGAGATGAGCGAAGCTCGCTCTTAGAGGGTTGGGGTGAGGGCTGCTTCCGCAACCGGTCCATCGAGTGCGCGGAGAGTCCCCCCTCGCAAGAGCGCGGCGACCTCTCCCCGCACGCGGGGAGAGGAGTCAGGCCGCGTTGACGCCGACGCCGATCGGGCAGGACACGCCGGTGCCGCCGAGCCCGCAATAACCCGCCGGGTTCTTGGCGAGATATTGCTGATGATAGTCCTCGGCGAAATAGAACGGACCGGCGGCCGCGATCTCGGTGGTGATGGTGCCGAGGCCTTTTGCGGTAAGCGCCTTCTGGTAGGTCGCCTTCGAGACGTCGGCGGCCTTCTTCTGCGCATCGTTGAAGGTGTAGATCGCCGAGCGATACTGCGTGCCGACGTCGTTGCCCTGGCGCATGCCCTGCGTCGGGTTGTGGCTTTCCCAGAACGTCTTCAGCAGCTGTTCGTAAGAAACCTTGTTCGGATCGAACACGACCAGCACCGCTTCGGTGTGGCCGGTTTGGCCCGAGCAGACCTCTTCATAGGTCGGGTTCGGCGTGATGCCGCCGGCATAGCCGACGGCCGTGGCGAAGATGCCCTCGCCGAGCTCCCAGAATTTCCGCTCCGCGCCCCAGAAGCAGCCGAGCCCGAACACCGCCTGCTCGAGACCATCAGGATAAGGCGGCAGCAAGCCGCGGCCGTTGACGAAGTGGCGCGTGGCGGTCGGCATCGGCGTGGCACGGCCCGGCAAAGCCTCTTTCGCGCTCGGCAGCGCGGTGGTCTTGCGCATGAAAAACATCGATTACCTCCAGGCGGGACTTTCGGCCGGGGCCAAGACGCCGCCGGTTGCATGACACTTATATATGTCTTTACGCCGGCCTTGGCAGTCCCGTTACGGCGCGATGCCGGCCCGTCAGTCCCGGGAATAGCCGATCAGCGGCTTGCTCGGGCGGAACAGGATCATCAGCACAATGCCCAGGATGCCCATGACGGCGAACACCGGCTGATCCAGCACCACCTTGACCACGCTGTCCCACAGCCAGGGCACGTGGCCTTCGACCCAGATCTTGAACGCCTGCTGGCTGGACTGGTGGATGTCGTTCCAGAACTGGCCGAACCGGGTGAAGCGCAGGTTCTGGTCGGCCACCCAGCGGGCGCCGTCATAGACCACGAAGATGAATCCGCCGGCCAGCAGCAACAGACCGATAAGTCGGAAAAAACCGCGGATCATGCGTCACCCTAATCCCGAAATCGCAAGCGCCCCTGAAATGCCGTCAGGCAATACCGGGGCACCCGGAGAAATTCAACCTGTTCAGCACCTTATCACCCGCCCCCGGCGGCACCCCAAAGCCATTTGCCGCCCCGGAAAGCGTTGACGCTTGCCAGTACCCCATCTATAAGACCGGCCAATGGCGGCGGGCGCAATCCCGCCGCCGCTGTTCTTTGAGCACTGCGGCGCCTTTCGAGCATGGTTTGCGTGCGAGCATGGTTTGCTCGCGAGCATGGTTTGCTCGGGCCCCGATATTCTCCAGAGAGCACCGGAACACATATCAGCGTCGATTGCGAGTTCGGAGCGCCGGGGGGAAGCCAAGCCCGGCCAGCCGCGGTCGGTACCTGTCGAAGGATTTTTGAAGAGATGGCCAATACGACTTCCGCCAAGAAGGCGACCCGCAAGATTGCCCGCCGCACCGTCGTCAACAAGGCGCGCCGGACCAAGCTGCGCACCGCGGTGCGCTCCGTCGAGGAAGCGATCAAGACCGGCGACCGCAATGCGGCGGTCACGGCGATGAAGCGCGCCGAGCCCGAACTGATGAAGGCCGCGCAGCACAACATCATCCACCGCAACAATGCGAACCGTAAGGTCTCGCGCCTGACGCATCAGATCGCCAAGCTCGGCAAGTAAGCCGAACTTGTTTCGCCGGCCGTCGAGCTGACGAAAAGAGAAACTCGTCAAAGGCCCGGTTCGTCGGGCCTTTCTTTTTTGATGCTCTTTTGTCGCGGTCGCGATTGCCGGTCGCCGTGATGAGTGACATATTTGGCGCAGCGAATTTCTCCGGCGACGCGCGCAACTCCCGTAATTCTACGAGTTCCGCCTGTTGCGGAACGGTTTTGCGCAAGTGCGAGAAACCGCTGCGCGACAGGCTTAACATCACGCGGCGCCTGCATCGGGGCTGTGGGTTACCCGAAAAAACAATCGCAAAAAACTTCGTTTCGCTAATCACTTATCGACATAGCGACAACAAGCATTTTGAAAAACGGCGTTGGTGGCGGCGAACGTAAAAGATTTGCGAATTTTTTTTGCGATTGCGGCCAAATTTGTCACACGCGCGAATCTGCGCGGTGAATCAAAATCTTGGTTTCAAGTGTGACGCGTGCAGCATTGCAACAGTCCGCAAAGAGTCTCTGCACCCGTGAGATTCCGTGATTGTCAGAAACCAACCATCGTGTACGGTCAAGTGCTCGCGGCGTTCTGCGGTTTTTTAGACCAGCGCGGTTTGAGAACCCTGAGCGGACGTGCAAATCGGCGGCGGTGTGCGCGTAGCGACGCTTTCCAAAGCGATGCTGGGTTCGTAACTCATAGCGGTATGAGAACGGCTGTCCTGTGTCCAAATTTCCCGAGCGCGGTCTGCGCTTCGACCAAAGGGAAAGACGCACCGGACCCCTGGCAGAGGAATAGGAACGCGAAGCCTGCAAGCAGATTGAGCTGAGCTAGCCTCAGCTCGGTTTGGACTAGAACGGACTGAGGTACGCGGCGTAGCGGCGCCGGACATCTCGATGTTCGGCTGCGGCGGACTGAAGTTGAATCACTGGCGACATGAATAGCTCGCCGCGAGAAGTCGCGGTGGGAGGGGGAGGCGACATGCTTTACGGAATCCACGCGGCATTGAACCAAAAGCTTTTTTCCAACGACTCCGTATTTGCCGGCGACTCCAGCTCTTTTTCTATTCAGTTGCACGCGCCTGCTCCGGACAGACCGCTGAGTACGCGCTGACCTCGCGAAGCGATTTTTCTTTTCAGTGGATGAATTGTGTCGGCGGCATTTTCGCCGCACGACCGATCTATGCCCTGAACAAGTTGAAGCCGTTTCCGATCGAGGTCACGCCGTGCGGCGAAAATCATGCACGGCGATTTCACATCACACTCATTCCTCTAAGAAAAGTTTTCGAACAATGACAAACACAAACGCGGAACAGGATCGCTGGTCACGGGTGAAGGGCAGGCTGCGGACGAGCGTTGGCGAGGACGTCTACACCAGCTGGTTTGCACGCATGGATCTGGAAGGCGTGCAGGAGGAAAGCGTCCATCTGTCGGTGCCGACGCGGTTTTTGAAGAGCTGGATCCAGGCTCACTACGCCGAGCGGGTGCTGTCGGCCTGGCAGGCCGAAATGCCGGAGGTGCACCGCATCGATCTGACGGTGCGCTCGGCGATGCGCTGCGCGACGCCGGCCAAGGAGGCTGCGGCGCCGGTCGAGGCGCGCCGGCCGGAGCGGGCCGACGCGCGGCCGATGCAGGAACTGCGCGCGGTCGCCACCGCGCCGGTCTCGGCAAGCCATGACGCGCTCGGCGGTTCCCCGCTCGACCCGCGCTTGACCTTTGCGAGCTTCGTCGTCGGCCGTTCCAACACGCTGGCGCATGCCGCGGCGCGTCAGGTCGCCGAAGGGCGCCGTGGCGATGCCGTGATGTTCAACCCGCTTTACATCCATGCCGGCGTTGGGCTCGGCAAGACGCATCTCTTGCAGGCCGTGACCTGGGCCGGCAATGCGGCCGGCGAGCGCAAGGTGCTGTATCTGACCGCGGAAAAATTCATGTACGGCTTCGTCGCCGCGCTGAAGACGCAGACGGCGCTCGCCTTCAAGGAAGCGCTGCGCGGCATCGACGTGCTCGTGATCGACGACCTGCAGTTCCTGCAGGGCAAGTCGACCCAGGCCGAGTTCTGCCACACGCTGAATGCGCTGATCGATGCCGGCCGACAGGTGGTGATCGCGGCCGACCGTCCGCCGTCCGATCTGGAAAGCCTCGACGACCGCGTGCGCTCGCGGCTCGCCGGCGGCCTCGTGGTGGAGATGGGTTCGCTCGGCGAGGAGCTGCGGCTCGGCATCCTGAAGTCGCGTGTCGCAGCCGCCCGCGCGCATCACGCAAGCTTCGACGTGCCCGACCAGGTGCTCGATTATCTCGCCCGCACCATCACCCACAACGGCCGCGACCTCGAAGGCGCGATCAACCGCCTGCTGGCGCACTCCAAGCTCAACAACCAGCCGGTCACGCTGGAGATGGCCGAGCGCGAGGTGCGCGACCTGATCCGTCCGCAGGAGCCCAAGCGCGTCAAGATCGAGGACATCCAGCGCGTGGTGGCACGGCAGTACAATGTCAGCCGCGCCGATCTGTTGTCCTCGCGTCGTACCGCCAATGTGGTGCGTCCGCGCCAGATCGCGATGTACCTCGCGAAGACGCTGACGCTGCGCTCGCTGCCCGAGATCGGCCGGCGCTTCGGCGGCCGCGACCACACCACCGTGCTGCACGCGGTGCGCAAGATCGAAGGGCTCGTCGGCAACGACACCATGCTGGCCGAGGAGATCGACCTCCTGAAGCGCCTGCTGCAGGAATAGCGGCGATCCGCCACCCAAGTCTGCGCGACGGCCGGAGGCTCGCCCCCGGCCGTTGCCGTTTTTTTGGCGCAGCAGACGCGCAGCTCGCGGCGGATGGGCATTCGGGCGCGGCAAGCCTGCGTTCGGCGCGAGCTTGTCGCGCATTCCCGGCGCGAGCGCGCGGCGCGGCCGGCGTGTGGGAAAGTTGCGCCTCAAGGCCTTTCGGCGCTTGCAGAAAACGCTGCGGCGCGCCAATTTCAGGACCCGGCGCTGGAGAGCCTCCCGCCGGGCGTTGTCTTGCGGCCGAGTGGGGTCGGATATGAAGGTCACGGTCGAGCGCGCTGCGCTCCTGAAATCGGTTGGTCACGTGCACCGCGTCGTCGAGCGGCGCAACACGATTCCGATCCTCGCCAACGTCCTGTTGCGGGCCGACAAG
>Ga0081539_10004032_pt1 | contig 16861 bp, 4 predicted proteins | sample TabmetS4T2R2_FD_71023 | JGI IMG/M metagenome (GOLD analysis project Ga0081539, IMG submission 71023) | Tabebuia heterophylla rhizosphere microbial communities from the University of Puerto Rico - S4T2R2 | ecosystem: Host-associated > Plants > Roots > Rhizosphere ...
CTACGATTCGAAGGCGCAATCATTCGGCGCCAGCGACGACGGCGCGGGTGTGGCCGCGATGTTGGAAACGCTGCGTGCACTGAAATCCGGACCGCCGCTTCGCAACGACGTGATCTTTCTTTTCACGGACTGTGAAGAAGAGGGTTTACTCGGTTCGAATGCTTTCATCAACGAACATCCCTGGGCCCGCGACGTCGGTATGGTGCTCAATTTCGAAGCCCGCGGCAGCAGCGGACCGTCGATCATGTTCGAAACGAGTGACGAAAACGGCTGGCTGGTGCGGGAGTTTGCCAAAGCTGCTCCGCACCCGGTCGCAAACTCTCTCTCCTCCGAAATCTACAAGCTGTTGCCGAACACGACGGACTTTTCCACGTTCGCGGCGCACGGATTACAGGGGCTTAACTTCGCCTACATCGACGGTTTCTCGGCCTATCACACACTGCTCGACAATCGCCAGACAATCGACGAGCGCAGCCTGCAGCATCACGGCTCGTATGCGCTGGCGCTGGCGCGTCATTTCGGCAATCTTGACTTGCAGCAGCGTCGAACGACCGATCGCGTTTATTTCGATCTCTTCGGAACGGTCTTAGTTAACTATGCGAAGAGCTGGGTACTGCCGCTGAGTTTGTTCGCGCTGCTTCTTTTCGTGGCGCTGCTCGTCGTTGGACTGAGACTCGGATTACTGAATCTTGCAGGCGTCGGTCTCGGGGCTGGTGCGTTCCTGCTGACGACTGCCGTAGTCGCTGGTGTCGAGAGTCTGTTGTGGCTGGTGATTTTCAGGCTGCGGTATGCACTCGAGATTAACCCGCCGGGAGTCACTTACTACAACAACATCTACCTGATCGGTTTCGCCGCTGTTGCGGTCGCCATCACCGTGTCCGTTTACAACCTGTTGCTGCGAAAGATGAGTGCGGAGAACCTCGCGGCCGGCGCATTAGTGTGGTGGGTGCTGTTGATGTTGTTCGTCAGTTTTTACCTGCCGGGCGCCAGCTATCTCCTGACGTGGCCCCTAATCTTTGCAATCCTCGGACTCGCCGGCTACGGCCTGCTGAAATATCGCCGCCGTCAGGCTGGTTTGGGCACGATCGTTTTACTGGCCGGTGTGATTCCCGGACTGACGCTGCTGGTTCCATTGATTTACCAGCTCACGATCAGCTTAACCTTCAATTGGCTCTGGCTGATCGCGGTCGTGATTCTGTTAGCGCTCGGACTCCTCGTGCCACACCTGGCAATCATCACTCGCAACCGCGCGTGGTTATTGCCGGGCGCCGCCGCCCTCATCGCGCTGTGCTGCATGGCCGCGCCGTCGCTGATCGCCGGCGGCAGCAGTGCGCAACGTCCGAAGTTCAATAGCTTGTTCTACGCGCTTAACTCCGACACTGGTCAAGCGTGGTGGGCAAGTGTGGATCCGCGGCCGGATGATTGGACACGCCAATTCCTCTCCGCACAGCCGCAACGCAAAACGCTGGCTGAATTCTTACCGACGTATCGGAACAACGATCGGTTCCTGCAAAACACCGCGCCCGCCACCGCGCTTTCGCTGCCGCAGGTCGAGGTTATTCAGGATGAAAAGAGCGGCGACGTACGCACTCTGCGTTTGCGCCTGAAATCGACTCGTGGCGCTCCGCTGCTTGGTTTGTTTATCGATTCCAAGGTGCACGTGCTCAGCGGCTCGGTGAATGAAGAGCAGTTCGATGAAAGCAATACGGCGATGCTGCGCGGCAACAAAGAGCGTTTCAACCTGCGTTACCTGGCAGCTCCGCCCGAAGGAGTGTTGCTGGGTCTGCAATTCAGGGCCGCCGAGCCGCTGAAGATCCGGGTGGTCGATCAATCGTATGGTCTGACGCAAGTGCCCGGTTTCACGCCACGCCCTGACTCAATGATTCCCTGGGCCAACTCCCTCAACGATGCAACGTTGGTTTGCAAGTCTCTCGTTCTTTGATCCCGGTTCGCCCGGTCGGAGGTAAATCAGTGAACACTCAAGACAAGCTGTTCTTGAAAGGCAACGTGATGACTGAGCCTTTGTTCAATCAATGGTACGCGTGGTCTTACCTGATCTCGCCCGCGACCGCTCCGATGTACGTGGCGAATCTTCACCTGAAGTTGATGGAATCGTTCATTGTCGCGCCGCAGGTGCATGTGTCGGCGCTGAAAAATCCGGCGAACCTCGGCGGGCCTTTCATCGATTACGACGCCGGCAAGATCCCGCAGATAAAAGCGCTGCGCGACACGACGCTCAAACAAAACCAGCACATGCTCGCTTTCGCCGACGCGGTGAAAACGCTCGACAAGATCCTCGCCGAGGAAGCAAACGGTCTATCGTTGGAATCGTTCTACCAGCGAGTGCCCGATCCGCTGCGCGGTTACGTCGAGCTCGTGTACGACCTGAACAATCAACCGTCGATCCGGTTCATTGAAGGCCTGCTTTATCACAGTCCTTATTACAACGAGGCGTCGCAGAGTTTGACCCTGACGCTCACCGAGCAAGACCAGCGTTCGTTTGTTTTCAGCACACCGCGGCTGGATCACGGCGCGGGGCTGACGCTCAACCTGCCGTTCAACCACTCGGGTCTGGCGGAATTATTCAAAATGAAGAACGCGCCGCAGCCCGTCGGTCACGTCATTGAAGCGCTCGGAATCAAAAATGATCAGGCCGAAGTATTCAACACTTTCTTTACGCCGGAACCGCCACCGGCACGGCCTGAATTCAAAGGGCCCGGCGTGCGCATTCGTTACTTCGGCCACGCGTGTATTCTGATCGAGTCGGAACACACGAGTATCCTGTGCGATCCCGTGATCAGTTATCCCTGCGCTACCGGGATCGAGCGCTACAGCTTTTGTGATCTACCCGAGCAGATTGACTACGCGCTGATCACGCACAATCACCAGGATCACACGATGTTCGAGACGCTGCTGCAACTGCGACATAAAATTAAGAACGTCGTGGTGCCGAAAAACAACGGTGGATCCCTGGCCGACCCGTCGCTGAAGCTGATCCTGCAGCACGTTGGTTTTTCTCAGGTCAGGGAAATCGATGAAATGGAAACGATCCCGGTCGAAGGCGGCGGAATCACCGGGCTTCCTTTCCTCGGCGAGCACGCGGATCTCAACATTCGCACGAAGATCGCCTACCTCATCAACCTCGAAGGCCAGACGATTGTCTGCGCCGCCGATTCGAACAACATCGATCCGCACCTTTACCGCAACTTGCAGTCGTTTGTCGGCGCGGTCGATGTGTTTTTCGTCGGCATGGAATGCGATGGCGCGCCGCTCAGTTGGCTTTACGGCCCGTTACTCACGAAGCCCATGCCTCGTAAGGTCGATCAGTCTCGCCGCTTTGACGGCTCGAACTTCGAAAAAGCGATTGACATCGTCGAGTGTTTGCGGCCGAGTCAGGTTTACGTCTACGCGATGGGACAGGAACCGTGGCTTACTTATTTGACGTCGATTCAGTACACGGACGAATCGCGTCCGATCGTGGAGTCAAACAAGCTCGTGCAGGAGTGCCGGAACCGCGGTATCACGGCCGAGAGACTTTACGGTCACAAAGAGATCTTCCTAAATCGAGAATTGCGCCAGAGCTCAATTGCCGCCTGATAAGGGCGCGCAAGGTGTTGATTATGCTTTCAGAGCGGGTATATCCTACGTCCGCACGTTGATCAAAATGGATTCTCACACTCACTACGAGTGAAGCCAAAGGACTCACGTATGGACTCTATACTCAAAGACCTCCGCTTTGCCTTGCGGACAATGTTGAAGCATCCCGCTTTTGCTGCTGTGGCCATCATCACGTTAGCGCTGGGAATCGGCGGCAGTACGTCGATCTTCACGGTCGTCGAGGCTGCGTTATTGCGTGGCTTACCTTACCAATCGCCGGAACGCCTCTACCATCTTTGGGAACAGACGCCGAAGCCTGACTTTCCCAGGCGCGAGTTTTCCTATCCTGATTACCTGGATTATCAGCAGAACAATGTGTTCGAAGGCGTCGCCGCTTACTCGAGCTCCGGCGGCGTTCTCAGTGGCTTCGGCGAAGCGGAGAATATCGCCGCGCCGCGAGTGAGCGCGAACTTCTTTTCAGTGCTCGGCGTGAATCCGATCCTGGGACGAACGTTCCAACAGGGAGAAGATGCTCCCGGTGCGGCAAGAACAGCCATCCTCACTTACGGTTTCTGGCAACGCCGGTTCGGCGGCGATCGCGGAGTGATCGGACGCGGGCTGACGATTGATGGCGAGGGTTACGAAATCATCGGAGTGTTACCGGCGAGTTTTCAGTTTGCGATCAGAAACGATCTGTGGCGGCCGTATCAACCCACTCAAGCGCAACTGACGCGACGCGCCGCGCACGGCACCAACCTCATCGCGCGGCTGAAACCCAACGTGAGCGCGGAGCAGGCGCAGGCGGAGTTGAATCTCATCGCGAGTCGCATCGAGCGAGAGAACCAGGCGTCGCATGCCGGAACAGGCGCGCGCATGGTGCCGTTGCAGGAAGAGATCGTGGGAAAGATCAAGCCGACTTTGCTGGTCTTACTGGCTGCTGTCGGGCTGGTCCTGCTGATCGCCTGTGCCAACGTCGCCAGCCTGTTGTTGACGCGATCACTTTCGCGGCAAAAGGAAGTGGCGATTCGTTCGGCCCTCGGCGCCAATCGTTGGCGAGTGGTCAGGCAACTACTGACCGAGTCGATTGTGTTGTCGTTTATCGGCGGCGCCTTGGGTTTGGCCATCGCTTACTTTGCGGTGCCGGCGATCGTCGGCGCTTTGCCGCCGGCGCAATTGCTGGCGATGCCTTTCCTGAAGACACTGCATTTCGATGCGACGGTGCTCGCGTTTTGTTTTGCTGTCTCGTTGCTTACAGGGATCGTGTTTGGCCTGGTGCCGGCGCTGCAGTCTTCGCGCCTCGATCTCAGCGAGGTGCTTAAAGAAGGCGGACGTAAATCTTCGACTGGCATGGGCCAGCGACTACGCAGCGCGATGGTCGTTACCGAGATTGCGCTCGCGGTCGTGCTGCTGGTCGGCGCTGGACTGTTGATGAAGAGTCTTTTCCGGCTGCTCCAGACCAACGTTGGTTTCAAGACGGATCACCTGCTGACCGTCGGGTTTGTTTTGCCGCCCACCAAATACGCGCAACCGCCGCAGACGATCGGTTTCACCGACCAGGTGCAGGACCGGGTGCGCACAGTGCCGGGTGTCGTAAACGCCGGCATCGTCGACGTGCTGCCATTGAATGGAGGCAACACGGTCAGGTTCAGCATCGATGGTGATCCGGTGCCGGCGCCGGGGCAGGATACGGAGGCGAACCTGCGCCGCGTTACCGATACTTACTTTCAAACGCTCGGCGTGCCGCTACTGGCAGGTCGCATGTTTGACAAGCACGACACCCTCGATAGCCAGGGCGTAGTCATTATTTGTAAGTCGATGGCCGATCGCATGTTTGCGGGCCGCGATCCCGTCGGTATGCACTTGCGCTACACGTCGCTGCAAATACCACCGGATCTGATCATCGGCGTTGTCGGCGACGTGCGGATCACCGGACTCGACGAAGCGGTCAAGCCGGTACTTTATTATCCGTTCCGCCAAAATCCTTCGCCGGCCGCGAACCTGGTTACGCGCACCAACGGCGACCCGGCAGCACTTGGCACCGCCATTCGCAACGAGATCCGGAACGTCGAACCGGAGACGGCTATTCTCAACGTCCGCACGATCGACGAGATGATCGCGCAAACGCCGGCTTCGTTTATGCGGCGGTTTCCGGCGTTGCTGATCAGTATCTTCGCCGGCATCGCTCTGTTGCTGGCGTCGATTGGCATCTACGGCGTCGTTTCCTACTCCGTCAGCCAGCAAACTCACTACATCGGCGTGCGCATGGCGCTGGGCGCGAGCCCGTTCCACATTCTCAAGATGATTCTGAAACAAGGGTTGGTGTTGGCCTTGTTGGGTATCGGTATCGGTGTTCTGGCGGCGCTCGGGCTGATGAGGTTGTTGCGCTCGTTGCTTTTCGAAGTAAGCACGACTGACGTCGCCACGTTCGTCTTCGTCACCGGGGTGCTGTTAGCAGTTGCGTTGCTGGCGTGTTATCTGCCGGCTCGCCGCGCGACGAAAGTCGACCCACTCATCGCGCTTAGATATGAGTGACGAATACACAGCTTTATCCTCGTCTTAAAACTCTGTTCGCTTAACCAATTTCTTTCCCGCAACCAGTGTCGTCGGGTTATCGCAAGATAACCGCCTCGACGACACTACATCAGCTTCGAACGCGTAAAGCACAAGCGCGCTCGCTCGAGCGCGTTTCCATCACCGGCGCGAACCGCAACCACGTGCTTCTCCAGGGCACTCTTCGCTGCCAAACCATTAGCCAAGCCACTTTTCGGCAAAGTTCAACAAGCTCACGTTGACAGCTTTGTCAGCTCACGGAGAGGTGAACATATGATTCGGGTTGGAGAAGACACCGAAGTAAAAAACCTGCGCGAAATCGTCAAGGTAAACAGCATTCACTTTCAAATGAAACTGATCGTGTACGTTCTCGTGACCGTCAGTCTCATAACCCTGGTTTTGTTTCTGCCAGTGCCGTACTGGATCCTGCCGTCGCTGCTCCTCGGCCTGGCGTACGCCCACGCCGTCGAGTTGCAGCACCAGTGCCTGCACAGCACCGCTTACCGCAGCAAGTTTTGGGGCCGTGTCGTCGGCGTGCTGCTCGGCTTACCGTCGCTAGTATCTTTTTCTGATTACCAGAATAGCCATCTCAAGCACCACCGGCTGCTCGGTACCCCGGAAGACAAAGAGTTCTTCAACTACGCTTACCAAAAGCTGAACTCTTTTCCGGCGCTCGTCATGCACCTGTGGATGGTGCGGCACTACCGCGACGTGATGGGCTACATCTTTAAGTCCGCGCTCGGCAAACTCGTCCGCAAGAATGAAGCCACACCCAAGATGGCGAAGAGGATTCGCTTCGAATACCAGCTCATGGCTGTCTTCATTGCCGCGATGGCATTCGCCTCCATCTTCTTTCAGACCACGCTCTTTCTGAAGCTGTGGTTCATTCCCTTGCTGGTCGCCGTGCCGACGCACGCACTGATCGAACTGCCCGAGCACATCGGCTGCAATACCACGATCAACGATGTGCTGGTCAACACGCGGACCATCAAGACGAACAAGATTCTCGTGTGGTTCGTCAACGGCAACAATTATCACGTCGAGCATCATTGGTTACCCGCGGTACCCAATGACAAGTTTCCGGAGTTGCACGCCTACGTGACGGCGAGAACGAAGTATGCCGACGTGTCGTACCGGTCGTTCTACGCTCAGTTCTTCCGTAACCTTCGCAAGCGAAACCTGCATCAGGCCTGGGAGCCGCCGACGATCGATCAGCAACTGAGAAATGCTGCCGTCTCTGAACGTGAGCTCGCGGCTGAGTCGCGGGTGAGCGAGGCGCCGGAAGAAGGAAGATTAACCAAGAGCACTTCGGCGGGAGCGTGAGCTAACCAGCAAATACTTCGAATGGATGAAAAGGAAATGAAAAGCACTCAAGACACAACGCACTCGAACGGCAATGTCGAACCGCTTCGGTTCCTGACACCGGAGCAGGTTCGCACGATCAGGGAGCAATTCGGCACTCCTGTTTTCGTCTACGACGAACTTTCACTGGAACGCCAGGCGAAGTTCATGCTTGGTTTCCCAAACGCCTTCGGCCTGACGGTCTACTACTCGATCAAAGGCGGCGCCAGCGGAGCGATCATCAAGCTCTTTGATCGACTCGGGCTGCACTTCGACGCGAGTTCGATCTGGGAAGCTATGCGGGCGATCGCGGTCGGCGTGGCGCCCGCGAAAATCCTGCTGACGGCCCAGGAAGTTCCGCCGGACTTTGGCAAGTATGTCGAGCGCGGCATGGAGTTCAACGCCTGCTCGTTGCGACAGCTCGAAATGTACGGCAAGCAGTTTCCCGGGCGCGAAGTTTCAGTCCGTGTGAATCCGGGGACCGGCACCGGCTTTATCAATCGCCTGACCAGCGGCGGCCCGAGAGCAAGTTTCGGCATCTGGCACGAGCATCTCGACGAAGTTCGCGCTCTGGTGAAGAAGTATCACCTCAAGGTGAGACGCATTCACCACCACATCGGCTCGGGTCACGATCCGGAAGCGTGGCTGCGCATCGCGGCGGACACGCTGAACATCGCGAAGACGTTCGGTCCGGTGTCGATCATCAATCTCGGCGGTGGTTACCGAGTCAAAGCGTTGCAGAGTGAGCACGAGGTGGACTATCGCGACATCGGCGAACGCCTGCGCCGTTTGTTTGGAAACTACGCCACCGAAAGCGGCATCAAGCCACGCCTGGAGATCGAGCCGGGAACGTTCCTCGTCGCCAACTGCGGCTCGCTGGTCACGACTGTGGTCGACGTGATCTCGACCGGTGCGGACGGGTTTGATTTTCTCAAGCTCGATGCGGGTTTGACCGAAGTGATTCGTCCGGGTTTCTACGGTTCGCTGCATCCTTTGGTCAGCGTTCCGGCCACGGGAGAGTTGCGCACTACCGCCAAAGAATATCTCGTGACCGGACACACCTGTATTGCCGGCGACACGCTGACGGTGGCCGTGCGCGATCCGGAGACGTTCGTCCCGCAGTTGATTAGCGAAACCGAGCCCGGAGATCTGCTCGTGGTCGAGCGTGCCGGTGGCTACTGCTCGAGCATGAACATGAAAAACTTCAACTCGTTTCCGGAAGCACCCGAAGTGCTCCGTCGCAAGGACGGCAGCTTCGAGCTCATTCGGAAAAGACAAACCCTCGAACAGATGACGCAGAACGAAGTTCTTCCAAAGGACTTGCAGGCGGCAGCTACTGCGTCGAACTAAGCAAATGGTTTCGCATTTGAGTGTTAACGCAGCGGTCGAGTCGCCCGTGTGTGAGGTCGGCGTGCGTCAGACGTTGGTTGAACTGCTTCGCGGCCGGTTACCCGATCAATTCAACCAGACGGCTTACACGTTCCTGGTTGACGGCGAGACTGAAGAAATCAGCTTAACTTACGGCGAGTTAGACGCCCGCGCGCGTGCGATCGCCGGCAGGCTGCAAGCGTTAGGCGCCTGCGGTGAGCGCGTGCTGCTGCTTTACCCGCCGGACCTGGAATACATCGCTGCTTTCTTCGGCTGCCTCTATGCCGGAGCGGTGGCCGTGCCCATCTTCGCGCCGCGCGCGAACCGCTCGCTCTCTCGTCTGCAAACGATCGCTGCCGACGCTGAGGCGAAAGTGGTGCTGACGACGGCGGCGGTTTTCTCTCGCATCGAACCCTTTCTTGCACAAGTCTCCGAGTTGCAGGCGATGCATTGGCTAGCGACTGACAACCTCGACGAGGAGACGGTACAGGAATGGAAGCCGCCGTACATCGACGGCGACTCACTCGCATTCATTCAATATACGTCCGGCTCGACTGCCGCGCCGAAAGGCGTGATGGTCAGCCATGCCAACATCCTGCACAACGAAAGGATGATTCAACGTGCTTTCAGGCAGACCGAGCAGTCGGTGATTCTGAGCTGGCTGCCGCTCTATCACGACATGGGTTTGATCGGCGGCGTGTTACAGCCGCTCTATCTCGGCGCGCGTTGCATATTGATGTCGCCGGTCTCCTTCCTGCAAAAACCCTTACGTTGGCTACAGGCGATTTCGCGGTATGGGGCCACGACGAGTGGAGGGCCAAACTTCGCCTACGACATGTGCGTGCAAAAGATCGATCCCGCGCGCCGTGCGGAACTCGATCTGAGCAGTTGGAGTGTCGCTTTCAACGGTTCTGAGCCGGTCCGTGCGGAGACGTTGCGGCAGTTTGCTGATGCGTTTGGGCCTTGCGGCTTTCGGCCGGAAGCTTTCTTCCCGTGCTACGGATTGGCGGAAGCGACCTTGTTTGTCTCAGGCAATCCGGCGGTGAGGCCACCCGTAATCAGGAAGTTTGCGGCCGACTCGCTGGCTGCGCATCGCGTCGAAGAGCAGGAGGCGGATGTTGGCGTGCAGGAGTTGGTGAGCTGCGGGACGACGTTTCTTGATCAGGAAGCATTGATCGTCAACCCGGAAACCTCAACGCCGTGTGCACCAAACGAAATCGGTGAACTCTGGATCGCGGGCGACAGCGTGGCGCAGGGCTACTGGAAACACGCGGAAGAGACGCAGCAGGTCTTTCGCGCGCGCCTCAACGGCAGGTCAGGCGAGACGTTCCTGCGCACCGGAGATCTCGGATTTCTGCATGACGGCGAGTTGTTCGTCACCGGGCGGCTCAAAGATTTGATCATCATCCGCGGCCGCAATCTGTACCCGCAGGATATCGAGCAGACGGTAGTGGAGTGTCACGCGGATTTGCGACGCGGTGGCGGCGTGGCTTTCTCGGCGGAGCTGGAAGGCGAAGAGCGTCTGGTCGTGGTGCAGGAACTCGAGCGTCACGCGTCCGCAGATCTCGACGCACTCATCCAGCGCGTCCGGCAAGCTATAACCGAGGAGCATGAAGTTCAGCCTGCGGCGATCGTGCTGGTCCGGGCCGGCAGTGTGCCGAAGACTTCCAGCGGCAAACTGCAACGGCGTGCCTGCCGCGAGCTGTTTCTGTCCGGGAGTTTCGAATGCCTGGCGGAGTGGCGCGAGGAAGCCAGCCAAAGCAGCGAAACGCTTGTCGCCGTGCCCGCTGCCGAGCCGGAGAATGAAGCAGACATCAAAGACTTTCTTAAGTCTCTGTTTGCGACGCGGCTCGGCATCGTCGCCGCGGAAGTCGACGTTGACGAACCCATCGGCCGCTACATGCTTGATTCGTTACAGGCGATCGAGTTGATGCACGCAGTCGAAGTCAGCCTGGGCATCGTGCTGCCGATGACGAGCTTTCTGCAAAGCCCGAGCATTACCGAACTGGCCCGGCAGGCGATGCAATACCTGGCGGCCAAGCGGCTTGCCGAAAGCGAAGCACGCGCGAACGCCGCCGTCACCACGATCCTGCCGAACACGTTGGCGACGCATTCGCCCTCGTACGGCCAGCAGGCGCTGTGGTTGATCTCGCGCCTCGCTCCCGAAAGCGCGGCTTACAACGTCGCGTCAGCCGTGCGAATTCGGAGTGAGGTCGATCCGAACGCGATGCGGCGCGCGTTGCAAAAGCTCATCGAGCGTCATTCCTCGCTCCGCACGACTTTCAACGAGATCGATGGAACGCCGGTCGCGGTTGTTTGTGAAGAGGTCGAAATCAGCTTCGAGTTTGCGGACCTGTCTGCGGCTGACGAAGAACTACTGAACAAGCGGCTCATGAAACTCGCGCTGCGACCGTTCGACCTGGAGACCGGGCCGTTGTTTCGCGTGCATCTCTTCCAGCGTTCCGCGGAAGAGTTTGTGTTGCTCTGGGTCGCGCACCACATCGTGGTCGACTTCTGGTCGCTCGTGATTCTGGTGCACGAGTTCGGCGAGCTTTACGAAGCGGAGCAACACGGTCGCGCAGCGACGCTGGCGCCGGTGTCAGAGACCTATTCGGATTACGTGAGCTGGCAGACGGAGTTGCTCGCAGGCGCCGAAGGACTGCGGCTGAAGAGCTATTGGGAACGGCAGCTCGGCGACACACTGCCGGTGCTGAATTTACCCGTCAATCATCCCCGGCCCGCCGTGCAGACGTATCGCGGCAGCTCTTACGATTTCGAGCTCGACGTTTCGTTGACGCGACAGCTCAAGGCGCTGGGAAGAGATCACGACGCCACGCTGTACATGACGCTGCTCGCGGCGTTTCAGGTGCTGTTGTATCGCTACTCCGGACAGGACGACATTTTGGTTGGCTCGCCTGCGGCGGCGAGAAGTCGGGCGGCGTTTTCGAATGTCGTCGGTTACTTCGTCAACCCACTCGTGCTGCGCGCGGATCTTTCAGGCGATCCAAGCTTCACTCAGTTTCTCAGTCGTGTGCGGCGCACGGTGCTCGAGGCCTTCGCTCATCAGGACTATCCCTTTGCTTTGCTGGTGAAACAACTACAGCCGGAGCGCGATCTGAGCCGGTCGCCTTTATTCCAGGTGAGCTTCGTTTTGCAGCAAGCTCAACTACTGAAAGAGCAGGGGCTGACTGCGTTCGCGCTTTCGCAGGCGGGCGCGCCGCTGAGATTGGGCGAAGTGGTGCTCGAGACCATGGCTTTAGAGCAGCGCGTGGCGCAGTTTGATCTGTCGCTCGTGATGGCTGAAATCGGCGGCGGGCTGCGGGCGTCGCTGGAATACAACACCGACATCTTCGACGAAGCGACAATCGCGCAAATGGCGCGGCAGTTTCGCGTCTTGCTGGAGGGCCTCGTCACTGACCCATCGCAAAGTATTTCGTCACTGCCGTTGCTTTCGGATGAAGACCGGCGACAGGTGTTGGTGGAATGGAATGACAGCGGCAGAGACTATGCGCCTCAGTGCATACATGAGCTCTTCCAGCAACAGGCGGCGCGAACACCAGACCACGTCGCCCTTGTCTGTGGAGAGGACGAGTTGTCGTACCGCGAGTTGAATGAGCGTGCGAATCAACTCGCAAACTACCTGCAGAACCGGGGCGTCGGTGCGGAAACGATTGTGGGCGTTTGCCTGGAACGATCCCTGGAAATGATCGTGGCGCTGTTGGCAGTGCTCAAGGCCGGTGCTGCTTATTTGCCGCTCGACCCTGATTATCCGCAAGAGCGGCTCTCGTTCATGCTGGCGGATGCAGAAGTGCCGGTGCTGCTGACTGCGACGGATTTGAAAGAACGGCTGGCGATTGAGGCCGCGGCAGTAATTTGTTTGGACACGGAGTGGGAAAGAATAGCCGAATATAGCAGCGCGAATCCTGTCAGTGATGTGTCCGGCAATAATCTGGCATATGTCATCTACACGTCTGGCTCGACCGGCAAGCCGAAGGGTGCGATGAACACTCACGCGGCTATCTACAACCGGCTTTGCTGGATGCAAGAGGCCTATGGATTGACGCCTGCCGACCACATCCTGCAGAAGACCCCGTTCAGCTTTGACGTTTCGGTCTGGGAATTCTTCTGGCCTTTAATGACCGGAGCGCGTTTGGTGGTGGCGCGTCCGGGCGGCCACCGCGACAGCGCTTATCTGGTGGCACTGATCAAGCAGGAGCGAATAACGACACTCCACTTTGTTCCGGCAATGCTACAGGTGTTCTTAGCCGAAGAAGGTGTCGAGGCGTGCACCAGCCTGCGGCGAGTCATCTGTAGCGGCGAAGCGCTTTCGCGTGAATTGCAGGATCGTTTTTTCGCGCGACTGCCGCAAGTGGAATTGCACAACTTGTATGGACCGACGGAGGCAGCGGTAGACGTCACCTTCTGGGCGTGTGACGCTGCCGCCAACCACCTCACCGTCCCGATCGGGCGACCGATCGCGAATACCCAAATCTATCTACTGGACAAGTACAACCCTGTTCCGGTTGGCGTGCCTGGCGAGCTGTATATCGGCGGCGTGCAGCTTGCGCGCGGTTATCACAAACGTGCGGCACTGAGCGCCGAACGATTTGTGCCTGATCCGTTCAGCAGCGTGCCCGGAGCGCGACTCTACCGTACCGGCGATCTGGCCCGTTACCTGTCTGACGGGAGCATTGAATATCTCGGCCGCCTCGATTTTCAGGTGAAGATTCGCGGCTTCCGCATTGAGCTGGGCGAGATTGAGGCAGCGCTCGGCGAGCATCCCATCGTTCGCGAGGTGGTGGTGCTGATGCGCGAGGACACTCCCCACCATACAACCAACGACAAGCGCATCGTCGCTTATGTCGTCCTGAACAGTGAGTGTGCTGCACCCGCTGACGAGTTGCGCCGATTCGTAAAAGAGAAGCTGCCGAGCTTCATGGTCCCGGCGGCTTTCGTGTTCCTATCAGAACTGCCACTGATGCCCAACGGCAAGATCGATCGCGCCTCGCTCCCCGCACCCGAGCAGCAGGTGATGGGCGAGCCGGCGGATGGTCAAGGACCACGCGACCTGGTTGAGGAATTGATTGCCGTAGTGTGGGCAGTTGTTCTCGGCGTCGAGCGAGTAGGTATCCACGACAATTTTTTTGAGCTGGGCGGGCATTCACTGCTCGGGGCGCAAGTGATGTCGCGCATCCAGAAAGCTTTCAAGACGGAGCTCCCGCTGCGTCTTCTCTTCGAGTTTCCAACCGTCGCTGCCTTTGCCGAGCAGATATCGGCGATTCGCAAGGAGGACCTCGTCACCCCTCCGCCTTTCGAACACGTATCGAGAGCAGAGGATTTACCGCTTTCGTTCGCACAGCAACGGCTGTGGTTTCTCGATCAACTTGAACCTGGCCTTGCTGCTTACAACATGCCCGGTGCGGTGCAAATCAGCGGGCCGCTTGATCCGGCGGTGCTCGAGAAGAGTTTGAGTGAGATAGTGCGCCGGCATGAAACACTGCGCACGAGCTTCGCGGTGCGAAATGGAGAACCGGTTCAGGTGGTGGCGGCCGCGGCGCCCCTAAACCTGCCGGTAATCGATCTACGCGAGTTGCCACTCACGGAGCGTGACCCGCAGTTCAACGAGATCCTGACGCGCGAAGCCCGCGAACCATTCGATCTCGCGCGCGGTCCGTTGTTGCGCGTGAAGCTCGTGCGCCTGGCCGACAGCGAACATGTGCTGTTGCTGACGATGCACCACATCGTGTCGGACGGGTGGTCGCTCGATCTTTTCCTGCAAGAGTTGGCGACGCTGTACCAGGCTTACGCTGACGGCGTGGAGTCGCCGTTGCCGCCGTTGCCGATTCAATACGCGGATTTCGCCGCGTGGCAGCGAAACTGGTTGCAGGACGAAAAGCTCGATTCGCTGCTGGCTTACTGGGTGAGGCAGCTAAACGGCGCGCCGCCCGTGCTGGAGTTGCCGGCAGATCACTTGCGCCCGGCAATGCGCAGTTATAACGGCGCCAGGCAATCCCTGATGCTCCCGCCGATTTTGACCGACGATCTCAAGCGGCTCAGCCGTGATCAAGGGGTGACTCTGTTCATGGTGTTAGCGGCGGCCTTCAAGGTGCTGCTGTACCGCTACTCGGGACAAAAGGACATCGTTATCGGCACGGTCAGCGCCAACCGCAATCAGGCGGACATCGAAGCCCTGATCGGGTTCTTCGTCAATACACTCGTGCTGCGCACCGATCTTTCTGAGACGCGCACTTTTCGCGCGCTGCTCGGCAGGATCAGAGAGACAGTTATCGATGCCTGCACCCATCAGGACCTGCCGTTTGAAAAGCTCGTCGAGGAGCTACAGCCGGAGCGGGACATCAGCCGCACGCCGCTGTTCCAGGTGCTGCTGGTGCAACAGAAACAGATGACGCCGGAACTCGAGACCGCGGGCGTCCGCTTCCGGCCGGTAGAGTTGGATACGATGACGACGAAGTTCGACCTCACCTTGAACTTTGCGGAAGCGGATCAGGAACTGCGTCTCACACTCGAGTACAGCACCGATCTCTTCGAAGCGGCAACGGCCGAGCGCATGCTCGGACATCTGCAAACGTTGCTGGAAGCTGCCGTGGCAAATCCCGAGCAGCACATTGCGGAGTTGCCGCTGCTGACGAACGTCGAACAGCAGCAATTGTTGTCGGAGTGGAACGATACCCATCGCGAGTACGCGGCAGAGTGCGTCCATGCTTTGTTTGAGAAGCAGGTCAGTCTCACGCCCAACGCCGTTGCCCTGGTCTTCAATAACGAACGTCTGACTTACCTCGAGCTCAACGCCCGCGCTAATCAGATAGCTCACGTGCTGCGAAAACTCGGCGTCGGGCGTGAGTCGCTCGTCGGCATCTACCTCGAACGCACGCCGGAAATGATCGCCGGAATTCTGGGGGTGCTCAAAGCCGGCGGCGCTTACGTGCCGCTTGATCAGGCGTACCCTTCTGAGCGCCTCAAGTTGATCCTCGCCGATTGCGGCATCAGCGCGCTCCTGACCCAAACGCACTTACGCAAAAATCTGCCGGAGCTCGAGGCGCCGATCATTTGCTTCGACAGCGATCGGGAAATACTGTCCGCGCAGAGCGAGGAAAATCCCGCGAGTGATGTCCAGCCGGATAATCTGGCTTACGTCATCTACACGTCGGGTTCGACGGGCCGGCCGAAAGGCGTCGCCATCACGCATCAGAGCGTCACCACGATGTTGCGTTGGGCGCAGGAAGTGTTCAGCGCCGAGCAACTGCGTGGAGTCTTAGCCTCAACTTCGATCTGTTTCGATCTCTCGGTATTCGAGATGTTTCTCCCGCTCTCAGTGGGTGGCCAGGTGATCCTGGCGCGCAACGCGCTGGAGCTACCGCAACTGCCCGCAAAGAACGAAGTGAGCCTGATAAACACGGTGCCCTCAGCGATAGCTGAATTGATCAGAACGCGAGACGTGCCAGAGACTGTAAAGACAATCAACCTCGCCGGCGAAGCGTTGAAGTCGGAACTGGTGAAGCAGATTTACGAGCACACCGGCGCGTCGCAGGTGTGGAATCTGTACGGCCCTTCGGAAGACACCACTTACTCGACTTTCGCGCTGATTCCAAAAGAGAACAACGACCTGATCGTGATCGGACGTCCGATTGCGTGTTCGCAGGCTTACCTGCTGGACCAACAGCTACAGCCGGTGCCGGTGGGGGTCACGGCTGAACTTTATCTCGGCGGCGCCGGGTTGGCGCGCGGTTATCTCGGGCGGCCTGAGTTGACGGCGGAGAAATTTATTCCCGATGCATTCGGAAAGGAGCGGGGCGCGAGGCTGTACCGCACGGGAGATCTTGCGCGTTATTTGCCGGATGGAAACATCGAGTATCTCGGTCGCATGGATTACCAGGTGAAGATCCGCGGCTTCCGCATCGAGCTGGGCGAGATCGAGGCGGCGTTGGCTGAGCAGCCGCTAGTCCGTGACGTGGTGGTGCTGGTGCGTGAGGACACGCCCGAAGAC
>Ga0081539_10004033_pt1 | contig 16860 bp, 17 predicted proteins | sample TabmetS4T2R2_FD_71023 | JGI IMG/M metagenome (GOLD analysis project Ga0081539, IMG submission 71023) | Tabebuia heterophylla rhizosphere microbial communities from the University of Puerto Rico - S4T2R2 | ecosystem: Host-associated > Plants > Roots > Rhizosphere ...
ATCCAGCCCAACAAGGCGATCGTGGGGGCCAACGCCTTCGCCCACGAGTCCGGCATCCACCAGCACGGGGTGCTGATGGAGCGGACCACCTACGAGCACATGGACCCGGTCGAGCTGGGCTTCTCCGGGTCGCGGATCGTGCTCGGCAAGCACTCGGGCCGCCACGCCGTGGCCGACGCCCTGCGGAAGCTGGGCTTCGACCTGTCCAAGGAGGAGCTGGACAAGGCGTTCACCCGCTTCAAGGAGCTGGCCGACCGCAAGCCCCGGATCACCGACGTCGACCTGGAGGCGCTGGTCGCCGGCGAGGTCCTGGCCGACGACGACACCTACCGGTTCGTCGGGCTCCAGGTGGCCGGGGGCACGGTGATGTCGCCGACCGCGACCGTGCGCCTCAGCCACGACTCCGGGGTGGTCGAGCAGTCGGCCATCGGCGACGGCATGGTCGACGCCGCCTGCGCGGCCATCGCCAAGGCGGTCGGGGTCGACGCCAGGCTGGTCGAGTTCCACGTGTCGGCGGTGAGCGGTGGCACCGATGCCCTCGGGGACGTGACCGTGCAGGTCGAGTACCAGGGGATGCGAGTAACCGGGCGCGGCGTGGCCACCGACGTGGTCGAGGCCTCGGCGCGCGCCTACCTGCAGGCCGTCAACAAGCTCGCCCGCAGCACCGAACGGAAGGAAGTGCCCGCATGACCAGGAGACCCAAGCCACAGGCTCATACCGACGAGGCGCACGCCGCCATGGCCCGGGTCTTCGGCGTCAACGTCGAGGCCGAGGGGGCGCCGTCGCCGGCCGCGCCCGAGCCGCCGTCCGAGGAGTCCGAGGGCCGGGCCGCCCTCGGCCGCGTCTTCGGCACGGAGGCCTAGCTTGAGCACGCCGCGGGGGTACGCGGTGGCCGTCCTGGCCGGGGACGGCATCGGCCCGGAGGTCGTGGCCGAGGCGCGCAAGGCGGCCGAGGCGGCCGCCGCGCGCTTCGGCTTCGGCCTCTCCTGGGTCGACTACGACCTCGGCGCCGACCGCTGGCTGCGCACCGGCGAGGCCCTGCCCGACGGCGTGCTCGAGGAGCTGCGCTCCGTCGACGCCATCCTGCTCGGGGCCGTGGGCCGCCCCGACGTGCCTCCCGGGGTGCTGGAGCGGGGCCTCCTGCTCCGGCTCCGCTTCGAGCTCGACCTCTACGTGAACTTCAGGCCGGTCAAGCTGTACCCGGGGGTGGCCTCGCCGCTGGCCGACGTCAAGCCCGACGACATCGACCTGCTGGTCGTGCGGGAGAACACCGAGGGCGTGTACGTCGGCGCCGGCGGGACCGTCCACCGGGGCGGCCCAGCCGAGGCGGCCACCGAGACCTCGATCGAGACCCGGGCCGGGGTCGACCGGGTGCTGCGATTTGCGGCGTCGAAGGCCCGCGAGCGGGCCGGCCGGCTCACCCTGGTCCACAAGACCAACGTGCTGGTGCACGCCGGCGACCTCTGGCGGCGGGCGGCCACCGAGGTCGCCGCCCAGGCCGGGGTCGCCCTCGACTACGCCCACGCCGACGCCGCCTGCCTGTACCTGGTCACCGACCCGGGCCGCTTCGACGTGATCGTCACCGACAACCTGTTCGGCGACATCCTCACCGACCTGGGCGCGGCCATCGCCGGTGGGCTCGGCACCGCGGCCAGCGCCAACCTCAACCCCGACTCGTCCCCCTCCTTGTTCGAACCCGTCCACGGGTCGGCGCCCGACATCGCCGGCACCGGGCGGGCCAACCCGGTGGCCGCCGTGCTCTCGGCCTCGCTGCTCCTGGACCATCTCGGGGAGCGGGAGGCCGCGGCCGCGGTCGAGGCCGGGGCCGTGGCGGCCCTGCCAGGGGCTGCGGGATACTCGACCCAGGCGCTCGGGGACCGGATCGCCACCGCCGTCGCGGGCGGCGGGTCCCCAGACTGACAGGAGGGCGACGATGCCGATCACACCAAGCAGCAAGATCTGGATGGACGGGGAGTACGTCGACTGGGACGACGCCCGCGTCCACGTGCTCACCCCCTCCCTGCACTACGGCTGGGGGGTGTTCGAGGGCATCCGCGCCTACGCCACCGACGACGGGCCGGCCGTCTTCCGGCTCACCGACCACATGAAGCGGCTCTACCGGAGCGCCAAGATCTACCACATGGAGCCGCCGGTCTCCCTCGAGGGAGCCGTCAAGGTGACCAAGGACCTGGTCGCCATGAACGAGCTGCCCGCCTGCTACATCCGCCCGCTCGTCTACCTCGGCTACGGCGAGATCGGCCTCAACCCGCTCAACTCGCCGGTCAGCATGGTCATCGCCTGCTGGCCGTGGGGCGCCTACCTGGGCGAGGAGTCGTTCTCGACCGGGGTCCGGGTCAAGTTCAGCTCCTGGCGGCGCCTCGACCCCAACATCATCCCGCCCGCGGCCAAGGCCACCGGCCAGTACATCAACTCCTCCCTGGCCAAGGCCGAGGCCGTCAAGGCCGGCTACGACGAGGCCATCCTGCTCAACCCCAACGGGTACGTGACCGACGGGTCGGGCGAGAACGTCTTCGCCGTCCGCGACGGCATCCTCCACACCCCGCCGCTGGCCGCCGGCTGCCTGGCCGGCATCACCCGCGACAGCATCATCGAGATCGCCAGGGACGAGGGCGTCGAGGTGCGCGAGACCGACCTGGTCCGCACCGACCTGTACCTGGCCGACGAGGCCTTCTTCACCGGCACGGCCGCCGAGGTCGTGCCCATCCGGGAGGTGGACGACCGGGTCCTCGGCGACCCGGGCCCGATTACCCGCCGGCTGCAGGAGGTCTTCCACGCGGCCACCACCGGCCGCGACGAGCGCTACCGCGACTGGGCCGAACCGGTCGCCTAGCACCCAAGCCAGGCCAGCGTCAGGAGTCCCCCGTTGACAAGCATGCCCGATCCCGGATTCACCGGGGGGCTACCCATGAGCCCCCCGGACCCCCAGGAGCACGTGGAGACCTACGACACCACCCTGCGCGACGGCTCCCAGCAGGTCGGCCTCCAGTTCACCGTGGCCGACAAGCTGCGGGTCACCCGGCTGCTCGACGACCTCGGCGTCGACGTCATCGAGGGCGGCTGGCCCGGGTCCAACCCCAAGGACGCCGAGTACTTCGCCCGGGCGGCCGAGCTGCCCTGGCGCCACGCCACCCTGGCCGCGTTCGGGGCGACCCGCCGGCCCGGCCGCGGGGTCGACGACGACCCCAACCTGAACGCCCTGCTCGACAGCAAGGCCCCGATCGTCACCCTGGTCGGCAAGTCCTGGGACCTGCACGTGACCGAGGCCCTGCGCACCACCCTGGACGAGAACCTGGCCATGGTGGCCGACTCGGTGGCCCACATGGTGGCCGCGGGACGGCGGGCCACCTTCGACGCCGAGCACTTCTTCGACGGCCACGCCGCCGACCCCGCCTACGCCCTGGCCGTGCTCCAGGCGGCCGTCGACGCCGGGGCGGGCACGGTCGTGCTCTGCGACACCAACGGCGGCAGCCTCCCGACAGGTGTGGCAAGGGTCGTCCGCGAGGTCCGGGGCGTCCTGCCGCACGGGATCCGGGTCGGGGTCCACTTCCACGACGACTCGGCCTGCGCAGTGGCCAACTCGCTGGTCGCGGTGGAGGCCGGCGCCCGCCACGTCCAGGGCGCGGCCAACGGCTACGGCGAGCGCTGCGGCAACGCCGATCTGTTCGCCATCGTCGCCGGCCTTGAGCTCAAGGCCGGCCTCCAGCTGCTGCCCGAGGACCGCCTGGCCGCCCTCACCACCACCGCCCACGCCATCGCCGAGCTGGCCAACCTGCCGCCCGACCACCGCCAGCCCTATGTCGGCGCGGCCGCTTTCGCCACCAAGGCCGGCCTGCACGCCTCGGCCATCGCCAGGCGCGCCGACGCCTACAGCCACGTCGACCCCGGCCGGGTCGGCAACCGGGCCCGGGTCCTGGTCTCCGAGCTCGCGGGCCGCTCCAACGTGCTCGCCAAGGCGGGCGAGCTCGGCCTCGACCTGGACGCCGACCCGGCCCTCGGGGGCCGGGTCCTGGACCGGGTCAAGGAGCTGGAGCACCGGGGCTACGCCTTCGAGGTCGCCGACGCCTCCTTCGAGCTCCTGGTCCGCCGCGAGGGCGGCACCTTCCAGCCCCCCTTCACCCTTGAGGGCTACCGGGTCCTGGTGGAGCGGAAGGAGGACGGCAGCGACGTCTCCGAGGCGACCGTCCGCCTGGTCGTCGACGGCGAGCGGGTCCTGGCCGTCGGCGAGGGTGTCGGCCCGGTCCACGCCCTCGACCAGGCCCTGCGCCGCGCGCTCAGCCCCCGCCACCCCGAGCTCAAGGACGTCCAGCTGGTCGACTTCAAGGTCCGCATCCTCGACGGCCGCGCCGGCACCCGCGCCGTCACCCGGGTCCTGGTCACCTCCGCCGACCCCGACGGCGAATGGACCACCGTCGGCGTCTCCGACGACATCGTCACCGCCTCCTGGGAAGCCCTGGCCGACGGCATCGCCTACGGCCTCCTACGGGTTCAGGTGCCGGCGGGGCGGTAGCGGTCGTCCAGGGCCTCCAGCTTGGCGACCTTGGGGGAGGAGGGGCCGGGTTCGAACTCGGCTTCCAGCCAGTGGTCGAGGACCTTCTCGGCCGCTTCGGGGGCGATGACGCGCGCGCCCATGGTGAGGACCTGGGCGTTGTTGGACTTGCGGGCGCGTTCGGCCGAGTAGGGGTCGTGAGCGGTGGCGGCGCGGACCCCCGGGACCTTGTTGGCGGCGATCGCCATGCCTAGCCCGGTGCCGCAGACGAGCAGGGCGCGGTCGTGCTCGCCGCGGGCGACGGCCTCGGCGACCTCGGCGGCGACGTCGGGGTAGTCCTGGCCGTCGCCGTTGCCGAAGTCCGTGATCTCGTAGCCGTGGTCCCGGAGGTAGGCGGCCAGGCGCTCCTTGAGGGGGGCGCCGGCGTCGTCGGCGCCGACGGCGATGGACGGCACGCCAGCCCCGCTCACGTGAAGCGGTCGGGGACGAAGGTCTGGTCGGTCATGGGCGGGCGGACGTACCCGAGGTCGTCCCGGCGGGGCGGCAGCTCGATCTTCTCCGGGGTCAGGTCGCCGTAGGGGATCTGCTCCAGCAGGTGGCTGATGCAGTTGAGCCGGGCCCGGCGCTTGTCGTCGGCCTCCACCACCCACCAGGGCGACTGCTTGGTGTCGGTGTAGTGGAACATGTTGTCCTTGGCCCGCGAGTACTCGACCCACAGCTCGCGCGACTTGAGGTCCATGGGGCTGAGCTTCCAGCGCCGGGTCGGATCCTCGATGCGGCGCTGGAACCGGCGCTCCTGCTCGGCGTCGGAGACCGAGAACCAGTACTTGATGAGGATGATGCCCGAGCGCAGCAGCATGCGTTCGAACTCGGGGCAGGCGCGGAGGAACTCCTGGTACTCCTCCTCGGTGCAGAAGCCCATGACGCGTTCGACCCCGGCCCGGTTGTACCAGCTGCGGTCGAACAGGACGATCTCCCCGGCGGCGGGCAGGTGGTCGACATAGCGTTGGAAGTACCACTGGGTGCGTTCGCGTTCGGTGGGGGCGGCCAGCGCCACAACGCGGCAGATGCGGGGGTTGAGGCTCTCGGTGATCCTCTTGATCGTTCCACCCTTGCCGGCCGCGTCGCGGCCCTCGAACAAGACGACCACCCTGAGCCCGGCGTGCTTGATCCACTCCTGGAGCTTGATCAGCTCCAGCTGCAGCCGGGCCAGCTCCTCCTCGTACCGCTTCTTCTTGACCTTGGTCGTGGCCGTCTCCTCGGCCTCGAGCGCCTCCCGCGGGCTAGCTGCCTTGGTCTTCGCCATGCGGTCCTCCTTCGCCCGACCCTGAGGGAAGCGTATCTTCTCTGGCAATGGGCACGCGCACCGTTGAGCACCCGCCGCTGGGCGGCGACCAGCGCCTGGTCGCCATCGAGGACATCCGCTCGGCCCGGGACCGGGTCGCCGGCGTGATCCGCCCGACCCCGGCCGAGCCGTCCGAGCCCCTCAGCGAGCTGGCCGGCCGGCCGATCATCCTCAAGCCCGAGCAGCGCCAACGCACCGGCTCGTTCAAGATCCGCGGGGCCTACAACCGGATCTCGCGGCTGCCTCCGGGCACGCCGGTGGTGGCCGGGTCGGCCGGCAACCACGCCCAGGGGGTGGCCCTGGCGGCCAAGCTGACCGGCCACCCGGCGACCATCTTCATGCCCGTCAACGCGCCCCTGCCCAAGGTCGAGGCGACCCGCAACTACGGGGCCACGGTCCGCCTGACCGGCCAGGCCGTCGACGACTGCATCACCAGCGCCAAGGACCTGTGCCGGGACGGGGAGGCGGTGTTCGTCCCGCCCTTCGACGACCCGCTGATCGTCGCCGGCCAGGGCACCATCGGCCTGGAGCTGGCCGACGAGGCGCCCGAGGCCGGGACCGTGGTCGTCCCCGTCGGGGGTGGCGGGCTCATCTCCGGGATCGCCGCCGCCCTGGCCGCGATCCGCCCCGAGGTCCGGGTCGTCGGGGTCGAGGCGGCCGGCGCCCCGACCATGGTCCGCTCGCTGGAGGCGGGCCAGGTCGTGCGGCTGGAGCGGCTGCACACCATGGCCGACGGGATCGCCCTCAAGTCGCCGTCAGCTCTGACCCTGGCCCACGTCCAGGCGTACGTGGACGAGGTCGTGCTGGTCGGGGAGGAGGAGATCAGTCAGGCCCTGCTCCTGCTGCTGGAACGGGCCAAGGCGGTGGTCGAGCCGTCGGGGGCCACCGGCCTGGCGGCCGTGCTCGCCGGCCGGGTCGGCGGCACCGGGCCGGTGGTGGTCCTGCTGTCGGGCGGCAACGTCGACCCGCTGCTGCTGACCAAGGTCATCGACCACGGCCTGTCCGCGGCCGGCCGCTACGTGGCCTTGCGGGTGGTGGTCGACGACACCCCCGGCAACCTGTCCGCCCTCACCGGCGAGGTGGCCCGCCTGGGCCTGAACGTGCTCTCGGTCGAGCACCACCGGTCCGGGCTCGACCTGGACCTGAACAAGGTCGAGATCCGCCTCACCCTGGAGACCCGCAACGCCATCCACTCCAGCGAGATCGTGGCCGACCTGCAGCGGCTCGGCTACCAGGTGGAGCCGATCCGCTGACGCCGGGCCGCAAGGGGCGTAGTGTTCGGCCGCCCCCTCTGCCTCTCCCGGAGGTCGACATGACCGACACCCCATCGGACCGTCCCCCGTACCCGCCCGAGGGGCCGCCGCCCCAGGGGCCGCCGCCCGGCCCGGGCCCGGGGCCGGCTGGGAGCTACCCGGCGACCAGGGGCCGCCGCAACGGCATGGGCACGACCGCGCTGGTGCTCGGCGTGGTCGCCCTGGTGCTCGTGATCCTGCTGCTGTTCTCGCCCCTCGGCGCCCTGCTCGGCCTGCTGGCCGTGCTGTTCGGCATCCTCGGCCTGGTCCGGGCCAACCGCGGCGAGGCCGACAACCGCGGCCAGGCCGTGGGCGGGCTCATCACCGGGGCCATCGCCCTGCTGCTCGGGATCCTCTTCACCGTCAGCGTCGGGACCTGGTTCGCGACCCACGTCAACGACTTCCGGCGGTTCGGAAACTGCATGGACCAGGCCAGCGGCCCTGCCGCGCGGGAGCAGTGCGCCCAGGAGCTGTCGAACAACCTCGACTAGCCGGCGGGATCAGGCCGGGTCGGGGTAGGCCAGCTCCCCGGCCCGGACCTCCGCCCGGAGGTGGTTCTCGGGTGGGGCCAGCGGGCACGCCCAGCGCGCGTTGTAGGCGCACGACGGGTTGTAGGCGTAGTTGAAGTCCAGCATCACCCTGTCGCCGTCGTGGACCAGGCCCCGTCCCCAGGTGCCCTTGATGGTGTCGGTCAGGTAGCGCCCGGCCCCGTAGGTCTCGGTCCCGGCGGTGGCGTCCCGGAAGGGGAGGAACAGCCCGCCGCCGTAGCCGAGGGTCCAGAACAGGGTCAGGTCGCCGAACGGGGTGGCCAGGCGGGCCACCCGCCGGTAGCGGACCGTGCCGTCCTCGCCGCCGGTGTCCACGGCCAGCTCACCGTCGTCGCCGGGCGGCCGCGGCTCGGCCGTGACCCGGGCCGCCGGGTCATAGGGGAACCAGGGCAAGGTGGTGAACCGGCTCCGCTGCGGGCCGTTGAGGGGCGACTGGGGGTGGTCGCGGAACAACTCGTCGCGGCCGCGCCGGAACGCCGCCAGCCCGGCCTCACCCTCGGTCGGGGCGGTCAGGTACAGCAGCGCCACCCGCCGCCGCCAGTCGTTCAGCTCCAGGGTCGCGTCCACGCCGTCATGCTACGAGGCGGCCGCTCCGGCGTGCTCGTAGACCGCCACGTACAGGCCGGTGGTGGATCCGGTGTAGGGCTCCCGCCGCCAGCCGCCCCAGCGCTCGCGCAGCGCCATCCCGGCCAGCCGGGCCATCAGGTCGAGCTCCGACGGCCAGGCGTAGCGGATCGAGCCCGGCATGAGCCGGGCGCCGTCGGCAGCCAGCAGGACGTTCTGGAAGTCGACCCGCTGGGCGACCGGGTCGTGCAGGGCGAGGTCGAAGCGGACCAGGTCGAGGCCCAGGTAGCGGGTCCGGATGCTCTGGCCGCCGGGGTGCAGGGTCGGGTCGGGCACGAACGCCTCGAGGACGAAGGCGCCGCCCGGGGCCAGGTGGCCGGCCACGGCCTGGAAGCAGCGGACCTGCTCGTCCTGGGTGAGCAGGGAGAAGAAGGTGTTGAAGACCACGTAGACAAGCGGGAAGCGGCCCGCCACGGGCAGGCCGGCGAAGTCGCCCATGGTGACCGGGATGGCGTCGCCGCCAGGCTTGGCCCGCAGCCGCTCCACCATGGCCGCCGAGGCGTCGATGCCATGCACCTCGACCCCCCTCGCCGCCAGCGGCAGGGCGATCCGCCCGGTGCCGATGCCCAGCTCGAGGGCCGGGCCGGGCCCGGCGAGCTCGGCCAGGCGGTCGACGCAGTCGTCCGGGGCGGGCATGGTCGCGGTCAGGCGGTCGTAGGTGTCGGCGATCCGGTCGCCGTAGGTCTCCTGCCGGTAGCCCTCCATCGGCACATTCCACCAGACCCAGAGCGGCCGCGGCAGCCCAATTACCCTGGTGGCGCAATCGTGTCGCCATGGCGATGATGACCGGGCACGCCCGGCGGGGCGGTTCAACCACCCGATGCCAGCCGACGGCCTGCTCTACCTGGAACCGTCGCCGCGCCGGATCCGGGGGCTGCTCGGCGACCAGGTCGTGGTCGACAGCACGGCGGTGCAGCTGCTGCTGGAGCGGGGCAAGCTGCCCCGGTACTACTTCCCCGAGGCCGACGTCCGCCCCGGGCTGCTGGCCGAGAACGGCCGCACCACCGTCATCTTCGAGACGGCCATGGGCCCGCGCTGGTACTTCCCCCGCGAGGACGTCCGGGTCGAGCTGCTGGAAGGCAACGCCCACACCGTCTGCGCCTACAAGGGCCACGCCACCTACTGGTTGGTGCGGCTCCCCTCCGGGCTGCACGAGAACGTCGCCTGGAGCTACCAGGAGCCCCGGCACGACGCCGAGCCCGGCCGTCGACGCCGTGGGCGGCCTCGCGCTGGTGGGAGCGGATCGACCGGATGGAAGCCCAGCTCTAGCCCGGCCGAAGGCCGTGGCGGCCCGATCAGGTCGGGTCGACACCGTCCCGGTGGAACAGGACCTCGGCCCCGAGGGGGCGGAAGCCGGCCGCCTCCACCACCCGCAGAGAGGCGGCGTTGCCGGGGGCGACCTGGGCGAACAGCGGTTCGCCGACCGGGGTCAGATGGCGGGCGGCCGCGACCAGCAGCCGCCCCAGGCCACGGTTGCGCCGGGCCGGGCCGACCTCGAACGACAGCTCGCGACGCCCGGCCAGCCCCCGCCCCAGCACCAGCACCCCGGCGCCCCCGGGGTCGGTCCAGACCCGGAGGTCGCGCCGGTAGCGCTGCGCCCTGGCCGCGCGCGGGTGGCGGGCCGAGTCCTCGACCGGCCACAGCTCCAGCGGCGGGTCCCCGCCGAGGCCCGGGGCAGCCAGGACCACGTCAAGGCTCCCCGGACGGCTTCCCAGCCGGCCCCCAAGCCAGCCCAGGAAGCCCGGGCTCATCGGCGCCCCCAGATCCCCCTCGGGCAGCCACGCGGCCACCAGGTCGGGGTCGACCGCCGCCGCCACCACATGGTGCGCGGTGAAGGCGAGCACGGCGTCCACCGGCCCGTCCGGCGCCGGCCACACCTCCACCACCCCGTCCGCCGGCGGCGGCACCCCGCCGGCCGCGTCCTCCAGCAGCCGCAACAGCCGTTCACTCACCGCCCGAGCCTACCCTCCGCGGTCCCGTGGGGCTCTTGCGGGTCCCCCTGCGGACCACGGATGCGCCCCCGTGAGCCTGCCGGCCCTGTGGACGCCCTGGTGCACGCGTCCCGGGGGGGCCACCTGCCGGGCCCGATGGACAGCCCCTGGAGCACGCGTCCGGGAGGGTCCACCTGCCGGCCCTGTGGACAGCCCGGAGCACGTGTCCCGGGGGTCGGCTACCCTCCCCGATGGGGGCCCCGCACCCAGGGGTGAAGCTCCAGGCCGTCCGGTGGTCGCTCGGGCACCGTTCGTGTTTGGGGCGGGTTCATGGAAGGCTTGCGGGTAGAGACGGCCGAGCGTCCCCGTCCAGGAGCTGTGATGCAGGATCGATCGCGACCCACCGAGCCCCGCCAGGACATCGTCGAGCTGGCGGCGGAGCTGGTCCCGGCGCTGGCGGAGAGGGCGGCTGGCTACGACGAGGCGGACGCGTTCTGCCACGAGGACTTCGACGATCTGGTGGCGGCCGGGTACACGGCCATCACCGTGCCGGCCGAGCTCGGCGGCCGGGGGGCGGGCGCGCTCGACCTGGTCGCCGCCCAGAGCAAGCTGGCCGAGGGGAACCCGTCGACCGCCCTGGCGGTGAACATGCACCTGCACGGGGTGGGGCTGCTGGCCGAGGGGTTCCGGGACCGGGTGGAGCCGTTCCTCAAGCAGGTCGCGACCGACGGGGCGATCGTGGCCGGCGGGTTCTCCGAGCCCCAGTCGGGCGGGAACTGGTGGTACCAGGCCACCACCGCGATCCCCCTGCCCGGGGGCGGCTTCCGGCTGTCGGGGACCAAGACGTTCTTCACCGGCTGGCCGCGGGCCACCCACCTGTTCCTGTCGGCGGCGGTCGAGACCGGGAACGGCCGTGAGCCGATCGGGTTCCTGGTCCCGCGGCCCGAGCGGGGCGTGCGGGTCCTTGGCGACTGGAAGGCGATGGGGATGCGGGCCACCGGCAGCCACGCCGTGGCCATCGACGACCTCGAGGTCCCGCCCGAGTGCGTGGTCGCCCAGGGGTTCCCGGTGGCGGTCAGCTTCCTGTCCGGTTCCCACTGGTCGTGGCCGTCGTTCGCCAGCATCTTCCTGGGGGCCGCCGAGGCCGCCTTCCGCCACGTCGCCGACAGCCTGCCCAAGCGGCGCAACGAGGGTCTCGGCCAGGGCCTGGCCGAGCTGCCCGGGGTGCAGCAGGCGGTCGGGGAGATGCGGATGCGGCTGGACGCGGCCCGGGCGACCCTGCTGGCGGCCGTGGCCCGGCCGCCCGACCCCGACCCGGTGGCCCACTACGGCCGCATGGCCGCGGCCAAGCTGTTCACCTGCCAGACCGCCCTCGAGGTCTGCACCCTGGCCCTGCGCACGGCCGGCGGCAGCGGCTACCTGCGTACCGGGCCACTGGAGCGGCTGTTGCGCGACGCCCACGCAGGCCTGCTCCTGCCCCCCTCCCACGACGCCACCCTCCAGTGGCTGGGCCGGGTCGAGCTCGGGTCCGGGACGGCACCCGGAGGGTCCCCGGAGGATCGCCGGTGAGGGCGCCGGTGCTGACCATCGACCGGACCCGGCCGGTGCCGCCGGCGCGCTGTGTGATCGACAACGAGTACTACGAGGGCATGGACGAGCTGTGGTGGGACCCGGAGGGCCCGGCGGCCATCCTCCATGCCATCAACCGGCCCCGGGTCGGCTTCTACCTGGAGCAGCTCGGCGACGTGCACGGCCGGCGGATCCTGGACGCCGGCTGCGGCGGCGGGCTGGTCGCGCGCGAGCTCGCCGCCGCCGGGGCCGAGGTCGTCGGGGTCGACCGCTCCCTGGGCAGCCTCGGCGTCGCCCGCCGGGCGACAGGCCGGAGGGGTCCGGGGAACCCCGAGGGGGTGCCCCGGTCGGTCGGGTCGTTCCACCCCGCCCAGGGGCGGCTGGAGCGGCTGCCGTTCGCCGACGCCGGCTTCGACGCCGTGGTCGCCGCCGACGTGCTCGAGCACCTGCCCGACCTGCCGGCGGCCGTCGCCGAGCTGGCCCGGGTGCTGGTCCCCGGGGGCAGCTTCCTGTTCGACACCGTCAACCGCACCCCCTGGTCGTGGTTCACGGCCGTGTTCGGGCTGGAGCAGGTGCTGCGCATGGTCCCCAGGGGCACCCACGACTGGCGGTTGTTCATCCGCCCGGCCGAGCTCGACCGGCTGCTCACCGGGGCCGGCCTCGCCAAGGTCGAGATCACCGGCCTCGCCCCCAGGATCGGCCCCGGCGTGGTCGCCCGCGGGCTGCTCACCCGCCACATCGACGTCCCCACCTTCGCCACCGGCAACGGGCGGCGCGCCTCCTATCTGGGGCACTACAGAAAGCAGGGGTCTTCGAGGGCTCATGCAGCCGAAGGCGACAGCCCCCGGATCAGAAAGGCTTCCGCATGACCGCTCGGATCCAGGCGTTGGGCACCGCGATGCCGGAGCGCTACGTGTTCAAGCAGACCGAGATCGTGGAGGCGTTCTTCGCCCGCCAGCCCGGCTGGGACCCCGCCTGGGCCGAGGTGTTCGCCGCCTCGGGGGTGGAGCGGCGGGCCTCGGTGGTCGACCCCGGCTGGTACGGCCGGCCGCGCAGCACCGCCGACCGGATGCGGGAGTTCGCCCCCGCGGCCCGCCAGCTCGGGGCCGAGGCGGCTCGCCGGGCCCTGGACCGGGCCGGCCCCGATGCCGCCGCCGAGGTCGGCGACCTGCTGGCCGTCTCCTGCACCGGCTACAGCGGCCCCGGCCTCGACGTCCACCTGGTCGACGACCTCGACCTCGGCGACCGGGTCCAGCGCCTGGCCGTCGGCCACATGGGCTGCTACGCGGCCCTGCCCGCCCTGCGGACGGCGGCCGCCCTGGCCGACACCTCGGGCCGCCGCGCCCTGGTCACCTGCGTCGAGCTCTGCACCCTGCATGTCCAGCCGGCCCGTAGCCGCGAGGACGCCGTCTACCAGGCCCTGTTCGGCGACGGGGCGGCGGCCGCCCTGGTCGGCCCCGGTGGCGACGGCCCGGCCATCGCCGGGTCGGCCACGGCGACCGTGCCCGGCAGCGAGGAGCGGATGGGCTGGCTGGTCGAGGACGACGGGTTCCACATGTCCCTCTCGCCGCGGGTCCCGGCCCTGGTCGAGCGAGGGGTCGGGCGGCTGGTGGAGGACCTCCTGCGGCCCCACGGGCTGGCCGCCGGCGACGTCGCCCGCTGGGCCGTCCATCCCGGCGGGCCCGAGATCATCGACCGGGTCCAGCGCCGCCTCGGCCTCAGCGACGCCCAGGTCGCCCCCTCCCGCGAGGTCCTGGCCGACGGCGGCAACCGCTCGTCGGCCACCGTCCTGTTCATCCTCGAGCAGCTGCTGCATGGCGGCGCGGTCGAGCCGGGCCAGTGGCTCGTCGCCCTGGCCTTCGGCACCGGCCTCACCCTCGAAGCCCTCCTCCTCAGGACCTGACCAGTGCGCATCGTCCGCTACAGCCATCAGGGCGAGGTCGGCTTCGGCGTCCACGAGGACGAGACCGTGGCCGCGATCAGCCCGCACCCCTTCGGCGCCTTCGAGTACACCGGCCTCCGGCTGCCGGCCGGCGAGGTCCGGTTGCTCGCCCCGGTGCTGCCCAGCAAGGTGGTGGCCATCGGCCGCAACTACGCCGAGCACGCCCGGGAGCTCGGCAACGAGGTCCCGGCCGAGCCGGTGCTGTTCCTCAAGCCCTCGACCGCGGTCGTCGGCCCCGGCGACCCGATCATCCGCCCCGACGGGGTGGGCCGGATCGACTACGAGGGGGAGCTGGCCGTGGTCATCGGCAAGCTGGTCCGCCGCCTCCAGCCGGACGACGCCATCCAGGCCGTGCTCGGCTTCACCTGCGCCAACGACGTCACCGCGCGCGACCTGCAGCGCGCCGACGGCCAATGGACCCGCGCCAAGGGCTTCGACACCTTCTGCCCCCTCGGCCCCTGGATCGAGACCGACCTGGATTCCAGCGACCTGGCCATCTCCACCGTGGTCAACGGGGAGACCCGCCAGCAGGCCCGCACCTCCCAGCTCGAACGCGGCGTGGCCGACCTGCTGGCCTTCGTGTCCCGGGTGATGACCCTGCTCCCCGGGGATGTGCTGCTCACCGGCACCCCTGCCGGGGTCGGGCCGCTGGAGGCCGGCGACCGGGTCGAGGTCGAGGTCGAGGGCGTCGGCGTGCTGGCCAACGAGGTCGTGGCCGAGCCGGCCCAGGGCTGACAACCTCCGGGAGATGACAGCGCCCGGCCGGTTCCTGGGCCACACTGGTGCCAGGGGCGGCGCGAAGGAGAACGAGGGTGCGGCGTCGGCAGGAGGGGCGGCGGGTGGTGACCCCGGACGGCCATGTCTGGCTCGTGCGCCGCCGTCGGGGCCGGCGCCGGCCGTTCTGGTCCCCCCGGCCGCCCGAGCGGTACCACGGCGAGGAGGAGCTGCCGGACCCGGCCGAGCGGCTGCCCGTCCCGGGGGTGATGGACATGTTCACCACCCGCGGCGAGCACCTCGGCAAGCTCGGCTTCCGGCGGGTCACCGACGACGACCGGGACGCCGCGGCGAGCGCCGGGCTGACCATCGTGGCCATGGTGTTCCTGGTCGGGCTCGTCGCCTGGCTGACCGTGCGCTACGTGCTGCCCTGGCTGGTCCCGTTGGTCGTCGCCAACGCCCGGCCGCTGCTGGCCGGGGTGGCCACCCTGGCCGCGCTGGTGGCCCTGAACCAGGTGCACCGGCCCTGGTACGTGGAGCTCCAGCGCCAAGGCCTGGCCGACGCCCCGCGTCGGGTCTGGCGCGTCCAGGGATGGCGGCGGAGCGGTCGCCTGATGCGCGAGCTGACCGCCGCCATCCACGAGGGCCGGATCGACCGGCGGGGCACGGTGATCCTGCCCGCCGACGACCGCCGCTGAGCGACCTCAGGCGGCGGCGGCCGCTCGGGCCATGGCCCGGCGGTACACGGCCACGTAGCCGTCGACCATGTCGGGGACGTCGAAGCGGTCGAAGACGTGCTCCCGGCAGGCCTTGGGGTCGAGGGCGTCGACCCGCCGGATGGCCGCCGGCAGCTCCTCGGGCCGGTCACAGATGTAGCCGGTGAGGCCGTCCACGACCACCTCGGGGACCGAGCCGGCGCGCAGCGCCACCACCGGGGTGCCACAGGCCATGGCCTCGACCATCACGATCCCGAACGGCTCGTCCCACTGGATGGGGAAGATCAGCGCGCTGGCCCGGGCCAGCAGCTTCTTCTTCTCCTCGGTGGTGGCGTGGCCATACCACTCGGCGTCGGGCCCCAGCAGGGGCCGGACCTGCTGCTCGAAGTAGGCGCGCTCGGCCGGCTCGTTGCACTTGGCCGCGACCACGATCCGCCGACCGGCCGCCCTGGCCGCGCGAATGGCCAGGTCCGGCCCTTTCTCGGGGCTGATCCGGCCGAGGAACAGCACGAAGTCGTCCTTGTCGGTCTCGAACGGGTACTCGCTGGCCGGGATGGCGTTGTAGACCGTGCCCGCCCACGGCAGGTGGGGGCCGTTGGCCCGCTGCGCCTCGGAGATGGCCACCAGGGGGTGGTGGCGGCTGAGCAGCCGGTAGCACTCGCCGAGCTCGCCCTCGATCGGGCCGTGGGCGGTGAGCACGGTCGGGGTCCGGCGGCCCCGGGCGACCAGCGGGCCGCCCATCGAGTGGTCGTGGACCACGTCCACGTCCAGCTCGTCCAGGTGCTCGTCGACCTGGAGGGCGTGGAGGATCTCGGGGAACGGGGTGCCAAGGCGGCCCCCGGGCGGGTCCTCGTAGGTCTGGAGGAACCGATGGGCGCTGGTCCGGCAGTCGCCGGCGCCGATCAGCGTGACGTGGTGGCCGCGGGCCACCAGGCCCTCGACCAGCCAGCCGACCATGGCCTCGATGCCGCCATAGCCGTCGGGCGGGATCGGGAACCAGGGGGGCGCGACCACAGCGACGCGCAGGTGTTTTGAAGCATCCTCGGATGCGGACACACTGGCCTCCTCACCGTTGGGGGTACGGCGGTGCCAAGGGCGGAGCGGGTGGAGCTGGGGGGCTCCTACCTTACCGCGAAGCACCGCGTCCAAACGAACTCGCGTAGCATTCGTCGCATGAGCGAGCCCGTTCGCACCCGGTTTGCCCCTTCGCCAACCGGCTTCCTGCATGTCGGCACTGCGCGGACCGCCCTTTACTCGTACCTTTTCGCGCGACGCCACGGCGGCCAGTTCGTGCTCCGCATCGAGGACACCGACACCGAGCGCAACGTGGCCGACAGCGCCGCCGGGATCGTCGACGGGTTGCGCTGGCTGGGCCTGGACTGGGACGAGGGCTACCTCAAGGGCGGCCCCCACGGGCCCTACGTGCAGTCCGAGCGCCTGGACCGCTACCACGCCGCCGTCAACGCCCTGGTCGCCCACGGCGACGCCTACCTGTGCTACTGCACCAACGAGGAGCTGGACCAGCGCCGGCGGGCCGCCGAGGCCCACGGCCTGCCCCCCGGCTACGACGGCCACTGCCGCGACCTCCGGCCCGACCAGGTCCGCGCCTACGAGGCCGAGGGGCGCCGGCCAGCGGTCCGGTTCCGGCTCCCCGACACTGGCGAGACGGTGG
>Ga0081539_10004034_pt1 | contig 16859 bp, 14 predicted proteins | sample TabmetS4T2R2_FD_71023 | JGI IMG/M metagenome (GOLD analysis project Ga0081539, IMG submission 71023) | Tabebuia heterophylla rhizosphere microbial communities from the University of Puerto Rico - S4T2R2 | ecosystem: Host-associated > Plants > Roots > Rhizosphere ...
TCCGGTCTGACGACGCGTTCTGACTGTTTCCCTTCGATAATTTGTAACTTCGTCTTTTTCTCAGGCATCCGCTGAGACCTTTCCAACTGGAATTAGTCTATTTTTTCAAAACACTCATCGCTGTGGCTTCGATTTGTGGCGCCTGTCCCTGTATGTCAAAAGAAGTATAAGAAACTGTATAAATATAGTTAGAGGCGGAGAATAGCTTGTAAGTATCTGATATGCAAGAGTTTTTTTGATAGGCCCTTACTTCTCACGCACATAGTTCTTACTTCTCACGCATATAATACTTACTTCTTACGCACATAGTTCTTACTTCTCACGCACATAGTCCCGTGAGGCAGTTCGCCCTCTCTAAGACATGACCGGATCTCTATGAATTTCGCGTAGTTTCATCGCTTTCCTTACTTCTTATGCACATAGTTCTTACTTCCTACGCACATACCTTTCGACTTACTTCTTACGCACATAGTTGGTGGTCCGAACTGAGCCGCTCGCCCCCGTAAATTTTTTTTCATTTATGTAGATGGTTTTAAGCGTCACTAAGGTCATAGGCTATTCCCTATCAATATTTCGGGGTTTTCGCTATCAGTATTTCAGAACCTATCAGTATTTCAGAACTTTGACTCAAATCGAAAGAGTGCTATTCTTCGCATCGATACATTTTTAGAGTTAAGCCTAACTCCAAGTTGGGTGTTAGGTCAAATATCAGGAGGAACTAAGTAGATGGCTTCCATTGTCACCATCGGTAGCGAAAAAGGGGGGGTTGGCAAGACAACAACAGCCGCGAATCTAGCTGCTTGCTTTGCATCGCTCGAAAAGAAAGTGTTGGTTGCTGATATTGATCCCCAGGCCAATGCGACAGAATTACTCGGGGTCACTCGTGAGCAGGCAGAGAGCAAGTCTCTATCCGATGCTATTTTAAACAATCTAAGTCTTGAGCACTGCCGAGTCCAGACGAATACCGAAAACGTCGATCTCCTGCCGGCGACGACTGGACTGAAAGAAGTGATTAAACAACTTGGTACCGGTTTGAGACAGGACAAGTTACTCAGACCTGTGTTTGCAACAAAGGCCCTGGATGATTATGACATCGTGCTGATCGACACCCACGGAGTTGTAGACTGCCTTTTGATCTCCGCTTTGGCTGCTTCCCACTACTATTTGGTTCCCGTTTTCGCTGAGCAGGACTCTGCCCGAGGGCTGCACGATTTCCTCCAAACCGGTGATTTCATTCGCAAGCACTCAAATCACACTCTGACCCTACTCGGTGTGGTGATCGCCCGTTTTGACCGTGAGAACGCAACACACCGAGAGTATGAGCAAGCCATTCGACAGCATGGGGCCACAGCGAAGTTCAGGGTCTTCGAAACAGTCATTCCGACGTCTCAATCAGTCGCAGCGGCTTCCAAGAATCAAATGACACTCATGGCGTACCGAAAGTCAGCGCCTGTTACCGCCGCGTATCAGACATTGGCCGGTGAACTCCTTCCCCTCCTCAAAGGTCGACGGGTTGGCCGTGTTCCAGTGCCTAACTTGCAACAACTTGAGAGTGGAATCGAGTCAATCGAGGAGCTTTTTGTCGAGTCTACTTAATCACAAAACAATATATTGTTTTAGCAAATCAAAATAGACGGGCAAAACAATATATTGTTTACCTTCATGTCCCGGTCACTGGTGGAATATTGGAAATTGCATACGCCGGAGTGCCTGGCTCACTGATTTATAAGAGTTTCCCGGTGGAAACATCATCATTGTGAGCATCGTGGTTTGTGATCCCAAGTCGTTGAGTACACAATCTGCTCTATCAACCGTACGTTTCTTCCAAAATTCTACCGAATGGCCATCTCGGTCAATCACAGCCACCCTAAAACAATATATTGTTTTGGGGGCTGTCTTAGTTAGGAAGAAGTAATTATGAAAAAAAGTGCTGCTTCTCAGCTTGAACGATTGGCAAAAGAATCAGAAGGGACGAAGAATCGGGTCGCACCTATAAATCTCCCTTCTGGTACTACAGATAAGTTGGAAGCTTATCGAAGAAACATCGGCAAGATAGTTCTGCTGCCTCTGAGTGAACTCGCACTCGGCGAAAATGTGCGGAAATATGTGCTAACTGACACCGCAGATTTTAAGCAACTGGTCGCTTCCATCGAAAAAGGGGGCATTAACCAAAATCTGGTTGCAGATCTGAGAATTGAAGAAGATGGCACCCCAAAGCTAAATATCGTCGCTGGGCAGCGCCGATACTTGGCTGGGCTGGAAGCTGGAGTAAAGTCGTGTCCTGTAAAAATTATGCAGTTTACAGACCGAGCTTCCAGAATTGCGGAGGGACTGAGTGAGAACCTCTTACGTGATAACCTACACTATTTAGATCAGGCAGAAGGCTACCTCGAACTCCTAAGAGAAGGGTGGACGGAATCGCAAATAGCAGAGACGTTCGACCGAAAGCGACAAACTATAATGCAGCTTTTGAGACTAGCGCGGTTTCCAGATGAAGCGAAGAAGATCATTCGTCAAAACATGGAGCAGTTTACGTCCTTTGACTTATTGAACAAGTTTGTTGCCCGTAACTGGAAAGATACTCCTTCGCTCGTTGCTGCTCTCAAGGAGCACCTGGCAAATCGTGCCAAAGTGAAGAATCGACCGAAGACTGACGAAAGACTCAGGACTATAGGCAAAAACCTCAGTGCCAAAAGCGGTTACAGGATTAGCGTCAGCGGCACCAGTGGTATAGGGCAAGTGACCATAAAGTGGTCTGACGAGCGCCAACAAAAAGTCCTTTTTGCATTATTGCAGCAAATGTCATTAACCGCTGAGTGATGGATTCTCCCATCCAATCTATATTATTTGGTGAATATCGCCTCGCGCGGATCGTGTAATCTAACGAAGGATGACCAGAGCGCAAGCCAAGATATTGGTTTGTGAGCGCCATCGCGCCTGTTTTTACGACCTGATGAAGGCCGATTATCCAATGAAAACAATATATTGTTTTGCGACATCATCCGAATGCAAATCCTTAGAAATCCCACTAATCAATTAATTTGCTGGTTTCTTCAAGTGACGGGCGCGATAGGGCAGGGAAGACCCTCAAAACAATATAAATAAGGAAATGTCTTTTCTATTGACAACTTTCGTGATTTGGCTTGAGGAAACGCTTACTAACTTCACCGGTTATCAATTATGATCATATTCTTACAGTATGTAAGCCGATATTGATTATGAATAATGACCTTCAAATGAGTACTAGGGGAAAATACAACAACTTTATGGGTGCCAATTGGAAGTCGCTAGTTAGACAGAAGATTGGATTTGTTTAATCTTGTATTTATTTGTGTCTGATAACGCATTAGATATTACTAATGCAAGTCGACCAGGTAAGTTCAGTAATTTGTTATCGAGGCTTAGGGGAAGTGATGACCATGGGCCGCCACTCGTGAAAAATGTGTCATTACATGTTATCAGACGCATGTAATTATGTCAGACGGTAACGATAAGGAAGGGAACTAAAATTGGAAATTTGCCGAGCACCGAGGCCGCCTGGTTATCGGTTCAAGTATGGCATCAAATCTCTGGCAAATGGATATTACAAAGTGCGCAGAAATTCCATCCCTTCCAATTACCTCGGTCATTTTTTAGCTCAAGGCAATTGTCAATCGAATCTCGACAGCTGGCCGTGGTCGGTGTAGTTGAGTGGGTCTCGAGATATTGGAAGGCGAAGTTACGCCCGACACTTTTGATCAGGAAAGTCAGCATGTAGACGATCACCAAGAAGTGAATTTTTTTGAACAGAACCCGACCTATTAAACGATCATCATCATCGCCGCAGATAGCCTTGGCTTGGAGAAGAGATTAAGCTGGATGAGATTTAGAGGAGGGAAGGGAATTGGTGAATTTCCCCGTATGCCGGGCTAGACCATAAACCGCCTGCCAGCTTTCTCGGCCTGCTGTTTTCGAGGGAGCCGGATTTTGTGAATCGCTCCTATCAACTGATCCGAAGCCTCCAGAATCTCCTCCAATATCTGATCGTCCAATTCTTCGGGCTTGATTTCCCGCCTGACGAAGAAGAATTCCTTCATCAATCTGAAAAGCTCCCTCCATAGCCGGAATCAGGTCAGGACATGGCTTCCGTGATTCCTCGATCGATCGCTTGATTGCCGAGATTGAGGCCAGCGGATGGGGATCTACCCCCTCGTCTCCGGGCTGTCATTTTTTCCTCTCGATTTGTGCAAACTCTCCATTTTCGCCAGATCAAAATTGAAACCAAAATCCGGCTCGACAGGCACCGTTGAGTGGCTCTGTTTCACAAATTTCCACAAGCCAAGTAACTCGATAATTTGGCCCGGCGCCAAAAATCGTGAAACACAAAACAAGCGCTGGGTTATCACCTTCTGAAAGGTAAAATAGATATAAAATAGATAAGGAGGCTGCACAAATTTAGCATTTGTGGAGGTTCGATTGAGAGGGTAACTATTCAGGTACCCAGACAAGAATCCGCCCAATAAAATGTTTATCGGGGCAGGGAAGTCATACGATAAGGCCATAAAGCCGGCTCAGCTGGTTGATTTTGAATGGCTTCACGGGTGGCGAAGACCTGAATAGTTACGGAGAGGGGTAACTATTCAGATTCCCAGGCAAGAATCTGCCATTAAGCCGTATATCCGGGGCAAGGGAACCAACTGATGAAGCCATAAAGCCGACTCAGCCGTTTGATTTTCAAGGGTTCATAGGTGGCGGAGACCTGAGTAATTGATGACGTCACAACCAACACTGTACGATTGTAACGTCATCAATATCCTGCTGAACAAAAGTCCTTGTCGAACACACTTGAGATAGAGAGAACAGGGAAACGACGGCTTGGATGACCGAGCCAATGCATAAAATCAGGGGGGTAATATACATGCGTCGTATCCTAACCATTGACATAGAAACTCTTCCGGCGTTAAAAATGGATTCGAGTGTCGCCTCAGCCCCGCAAGCCGGACAGCACGTCGAGGACCATCTCAAGACCGCATTGAACGTGGATTTCGGAAGAATCCTCTGCATCGGATTTATTGATGAAGATACTCAAGGGATCAGATCCGGTGTATTAGGTTGGGATGAGCCGTGGGACCAATTCACTGGGGATGAGCGCGGCACTCTTGCTCAGTTCTGGCAACTGATGAAAGGCTTTTCCCCGAACAGAGACTGTATTGTGGGGCATAATATCTTCGACTTTGACCTCAAGTTCATCTTCAAGCGATCAATCGCTCACGGCGTGCGACATGAGTTAGCATGATCTTTTGCCAGATACCACAACCAGCCGATATACGACACGATGACGTGGTGCTAACGCAGCAAATCTACAAACGACTGACTTATGAAAGTTCCATTCTGGAAGACCGCAGACCTTGCTGGGTCGGGAATGAGGGGCTGGTGGACTGATTTCCATGTCTGAGGAACAATTCTGTTAATGGGAGTATGGATTGACATCTTGCGACTTGGAGCGGAGGGGCAGAGCGCTGAAGCCCGCGCCAGACTCACTCTTGAGCTACCGACGGCTCTCCGAGGCGTCAGGTCGTTATCCGGAGTCACACAATCTTACTGGGGCGTGCTGCCGAAAGCCGTGCGCCACTTCGCCTCAGGTCTTCCGCCCGGCGAGCGCCCGCTGTTGCAAACCTATGAATGCGACCTCGTGGATCGCATCCTAGATGATGTAATGGCGGAAGTAGAACGGACTCTTTTCTTGGTGGAACTTTGCCGCGCCCAGCCGGAAGTTACTGCCGCCGATCTGGTGGATCTGTTCCCTTGGGCTAAGGGGTTGAACCGAAGTGAGCAGTGGAAACAGTCGCGGATCGCCCGTTACCTGAGATCCATGGCAGCAGTCGGGATCCCGCTGTCGGAGGGTCTTATCGCAGGTCCGGCGGGCGGAGGCGAGCCGCTTTTTGATTTCAACGAGACCAAGTATGCAGTCTCACATACACGCCTTGAACGGACTTGGAAGGATTTCAAGGTGGATCACGATCAGGGGAGCGAATTCCTGAGTATTGACGATTCGGAAGATGCCGCTGACGTTCATGCCGAAAGGGCCGATTACGGTTCCATTCGCATGGCCGAGGTTGTCATGAATCTGGCCTGCCCGGACGAGGAGTTCGAGCTGAAAATGGATTTAAGGCTGCTCGGCGAATCGCTCGGCCCGGAGTTGACTTCGCTGATGGAAAGCATGCACGCCGCGAAGCCGACCGACGGTTACAGGCCGATTGCCTGGCACAATGTATTCTGGCGGGTGGTGGATGATTACGATTGGCTGGCAGTGCTGCTTGAAGTGAGGGGGCCGCATCAGGAGACGGATCAGGCGCTGGCCGACCACCTCGCCGCCAATTATCCCGACGTCGCCGGCGTCTCGCGCCCTTCGATCTACCGACGCCGTAAGCGTCTCGACGGGGCCTGCGATCAAAGGATCGTCGCGATGTTGAGAGAAAGATTTGTTGCCGGGCAGCAGCATGCGGCGCAAACCGCTTGAATATCTGAGGGACCGATGGCGAACACTCTGAAGATTCCGATTACGCCCGAGCAGATGCGCGAATCTGCGCGTCTGGCTCGGCAATGTTCGTCAGCGGCCGTGCGGGAACGCGTGTTGGTATCTCAGGCGGTGGCCTCGGCAATCAGGCAGCATCTAAAGGAGTCAAACGGGGTCGAATCAGCGTCCGGACGTTCAGACTCTCCAAAGTATGTTGAGCTGCTCGATATTTGCGACTTCCAGGCAGCTGGGCGTTACGTCGAAGTCCGGGCCGTCACGTCTGTTGAAAGGCTTGCCCTCTACGTGCCGACAGTGCCGATGATGGTCGGTGTGCTGTCGGACTTTTACCTGTGCGCTCAGGTCAGCGCCGATCTCAGCGCCACGACGATTCACGGGTATGCCAGCCGTGCGGACATGGTCGAGTGCGACTTGAGCGCCAATGGGCTGTTCGCCATTTTGCCGCCGGAGAATCTGCAACCCTTCACCGCTTTGCCCGAGCGCCTGAAAGAGGAGATCGCCCCTGACTCTACGAAGGTGCAGGGCTTCAAGCAGTGGCAGGCGCGTGCGGACGAGATCGCCCAGGTCATCGGCGCCACGCTCAGGGTGATGGGTGAGAGCGACTTCAGCCAGGATCAGGTGAAGCGGCTTGCTGCCGGGCTACGAGATGACGTCCTGCGCATTTATGGGGAACGCATGCCGTTGACCGAGCTGGAGCCGCTGTTTGACCGACTGTTCCGTCGCTTTGGGGGAGTGCCGCCTGTGCCTGCTTCCCCCGCCAGCCTGGTCGTCTTTCAGAATCCTGTGGAAGATCAGGAAGCGCTCGCGCGCGGCGACACGCACACAGAGTTTTTTACCGACGGCATGAATGTCAGTGAACGCGTCTCGCTCTACCGCCACCTGCTGGCCGATGACGCGGCGATGGAGGAGCACCGCCGGATAAAACGGGTTCTTGACCTCGCCACTGGCGGGAAGCACCAGACATCTCCGCGTCGGCGCGCCCAGGTCAGCGCCGCGCATCGGCGCCGGGCCGAGTTGTCAACCATTGATCCCGCGCCGACAATCCCCGATTTTCTACTGGCCAATGACGAAAAAAATGGGGAAACATCTGAACAATTACCTACGACAAACACACAAGCAGATGAAAGAGATATTTCGCAGGAGGTTGTAACCAACTTGCAGGACATCATCAATAAGCTCAGGCCGAATGTCATCGTCCGTGGGACTCTCTTCCCGGAACCCGTCCAGGTCATTATGACGATCCCGCTGGGCGACGCGGTGAAACTCATTGGCAAGGGCCTGAGTTCCAAACAGGTTTACGAGCCGGTGCTCAACGCCGAGCAGCTCGCGCGGCTGGAATGCACGCCGGAAACCGAGCCGTTTGACGGCGACCCGCAGCGCTTCCGCCTTGGCGTCGAGGCAATGCGGCTCGCGCTGGCCTACGAGTACGACCCTTACTTCTCGCTCTCCATCGCGCGCGTTGACCCACTCCCGCACCAGCTCGAAGCCGTCTACGAGTATTTCCTGAAGCTGCCGCGCATCCGTTTTCTGCTGGCCGACGATCCTGGCGCGGGAAAAACCATCATGGCCGGCCTTCTACTCAAGGAGCTGAAAATCCGGGGGCTGGTCAAACGCACGCTGATCGTCACGCCGGCGAACCTCTCGTTCCAGTGGCAGCGCGAGATGAGGGACAAGTTCCGCGAGCAGTTCGAGATTGTCCGCGGCGATGTGCTTCGGGCCAACTACGGGTCGAACCCCTGGCAGGAGAAGAATCAGGTTGTGACGTCGGTCTCGTGGGTGTCGAGGATTGACGACGCGAAGGAGAGCCTGCTCAGGAGCCACTGGGATCTGATCATCGTTGACGAGGCGCACAAGATGAGCGCCTACAGCAGCGACAAGAAGACGCTGGCTTACAAGCTGGGCGAGCACCTGTCGGAGATGACCGACCACTACCTGCTGATGACGGCCACGCCGCACAAGGGCGATCCCGATAACTTTTGCCTCTTCCTCTCGCTGCTCGACCGCGACGTGTACAGCGACGTGAAGAGTCTGGAAGAGGCGATGCAGCGCAACCAGGCGCCTTTTTACCTGCGCCGGGTCAAGGAAGCGCTCGTCACCTTCCCGTCGCCCGAAACAGGGGAGGTAAAGGCTCTTTACACGAAGCGCAACGTCACGACCGCCGAGTTTCAGATCATCAATGAGTGGGATTTTTATGACGCCCTGTCGCGCTACGTCGAAGACCAATCCATCAAAGCGGCGCAGGACGATTCGGCGCGCGGGCGGGCGCTCGGCTTCACGATGGCGATGTTGCAACGGCGGTTCGCGTCGAGCGTTTACGCCGTCCGCCGCAGTCTGGAGCGCATGCGTGACAAACGGCAGCGCATCCTTGATGATCCCGCCGGCTATCGCCAGGAGCAGATCAACAAGAGATTGCCCGAAGACTTCGACGATCTGCCTGAGAACGAACAGAACGAGATCGTCGAGGAACTCGAAAGCGTCGTGGCCGACGTTGACCCGGCGGCGCTGCGGCAGGAGATTCAGCAGCTCAACGAGCTGATTGACCAGGCGCGCCAGCTCGAAAAGCGCGAGGTCGAGTCCAAGCTCACCAAGCTGAAGGAGGTGCTCACCCGGCAGGGGATTTTCAGCGACCGGAAGATGAAGCTGCTGATCTTCACCGAGCACAAGGACACGCTCGACTATCTGGCGGGCGACGGCAAAGATGGAAGGCCTTACGGCAAGCTGCGCGAATGGGGGCTGACCGTGACGCAGATTCACGGCGGGATGAAGATCGGCGACCGTGATACGCCGGGCACGCGCATCTACGCCGAGCGCGAGTTCCGCGAGGACTGCCAGGTGATGGTGGCCACCGAGGCTGCGGGCGAGGGCATCAACCTGCAATTCTGCTGGTTCATGATCAACTACGACATCCCGTGGAACCCCGTGCGCCTGGAGCAGCGGATGGGGCGCATCCACCGCTACGGTCAGGAGAAGGACTGCCTGATCTTCAACTTCGTCGCCACCAACACGCGCGAGGGCCGCGTGCTGCAGAAGCTCTTCGAGCGCATCCGCAAGATTGAGGAAGACCTCGACCCGAAGCGCACCGGCAAGGTCTTCAACGTGCTCGGCGACGTCTTCCCTGCCAACCAGCTCGAAAAGATGTTGCGCGAGATGTACGCGCACAACCTGACTGAGGATGTCATCAAGAACCGGATCGTCGAGCAGGTGGACACCGAGCGGTTCAGCCAGATCACCAACTCGACGCTCGAAGGCTTGGCCAAGCGCGAACTCAACCTGTCGGCCATCATCGGCAAGAGCGCCGAGGCCCGCGAGCGCCGGCTCGTCCCCGAAGTGGTCGAAGACTTCATGGTCAACGCCGGGCCGATTGCCGGAGTCTCGCCGAAAGAAACGAAGGTCGGTTCACATGTCTACCGCGTGGGCCGCGTGCCGCGCACGCTGAAGCTGCTCGGCGAAAAACTGGAGCCGCGCTTCGGCAGACTGGGGAGCGAATACAAACAGATCACTTTCAGCAAAAAGCTGCTGGAGGACGACCCGACACTCGAATGGGTTACGCCCGGACACCCGTTGTTTGAGTCTGTGCGCGAGGATGTGGCCGAGCGCGTGCGCGGCGACCTGCAACGCGGCAGCGTCTTTTATGACCTGCACAGCCGCACGCCTTACCTGCTGGATGTCTACTCGGCTGCAATCAGGGACGGGCGCGGGAATCAGTTGCACCGGCGGCTGTTCGTCGTACAGACCGATGCGGATGGCCCGCCGGATGGCGGAATGATGGCGCATTCAATTAAACAACCAACAGTCTTTCTCGACCTCACGCTTGCACCAAAGGGAATCACGCCGCCGGAGTCTGCCGCGCCGGATCGTCAGGCGACCGAGCGCGTGCTGATCGAATCGGCACTGAACCCGTTTCTCGCGGAAGTGGCGGCGCAGCGCGAGCGCGAGACGCAGACGATCTCTGACCATCTTGAGATCAGCCTGAACGCGATCATTGACAAGGTGCAGATTCAATACGCCAACCTGCTGGAACAGAAGGAGTCCGGCTCCACCGAGTCCGGGTTGGATGGAAGGCTAAAGCAGTTTGAGGACCGCCTGGATGAACTCAACAACCGCTTGGAAGGGCGGCGCAAGGAGTTGCAGCAGGAGCGCGAGTGTTCCATCGGCGACATCGAACACGTCGGGCGCGCGTGGGTGTTGCCGCACCCCGAAAGGCAGTCGCCGGAGCTGGCGCCGATGGTGCGTGACGAAGAGATCGAGCGCGCAGCAGTCGAGGCCGTTATCGCCTACGAAGAGGCCAGAGGTTGGCAGGTCGAAAGCGTCGAGGCTGAGAATCGCGGCTTCGATTTGATCTCGCGCAGGCCACACCCGGAAGACCCGAAGACCTGCGTCGAAGTTCGCTTCATTGAAGTCAAGGGCCGCGCCGGCGTCGGAGATGTGGCGCTGACGATGAACGAGTACAAGACGGCAGAGCGGTTGAGTAACGATTATTGGCTCTATGTCGTCTTCAACTGCGCAACATCATCCGTTGGGCCGGATGTGAAAGTAATTCAGAACCCCGCACGCCTTGGTTGGGAGCCGATGATGAAGATCGAGCACTATCACGTCAGGCCCGAAGAGATAATCAAAGCGTCTGAATGAGTCTGGAGGAACACCTGAGATGCCCGCAAAGAAGAAGCCCGTTGAGAAGACAAGGAAACAACCCGTACCGGCCCAAGCCGATAAACGGCATACGGTGAGAGCTCAGGTGAAGATTCCTGAGCTGGCTAAATCAGGCGCTTCGATGAGCTTCGAAATCTATGCCGAGGGAAAGAAGCTTGGCACGATCATCATCGGCCAAGGCTCATTCACTTGGTACGGCAAGAAGAGGTCGAACAAAGGGAAACTAGACTGGACCAGATTCGCAGAGTTTATGGATACGCACTTTTACGGGGAGTAATCCGAAAGGTTTGATATTCAATGGCACTCTCTTCACCACAACTTGCTACCGCCAACGATGAGGCTTTGATCGCCATGATCCGAGCCGCCCATCGTCGGCTGGTGGTCGTGGCCCCCGGAATTACGCTCAGGGTCGCGCGGGAGGTGATTGAACGTTGGGAACAACTCGGCCCCGATGCGGTTACTCTCACCTTGGATATTGATCCGGAAGTTTACCGGTTGGGGTATGGAGAGTGGGAGGCGATTGAAGCGCTGCAAGACGCCGCGCAGCGTCTGAATTCAGCCGTCGGCAAGCAACCGGGAATCAGAGTAGGCGTGGTCATTTCGGATGATGACTTCCTGGTCTTTACGCCCATCCCGCAGCTCGTCGAAAGCAACGCGGGAGGGCAAATCCTAACGAATGGAATTGCGCTCAAAACCGGCGCTCAAGTGTCTGCAAGCGAGATGCAGGAAGAGATCAGGGTAGATCAGTTCATCGCGAGCGTTCCGGTGCAACCGGAAGAGGTCGAGCGGGTAACTGAGGATCTCAAAACCAATCCGCCGATGAAGTTCGACATTGAACGAAAGGTGCGGGTCTTCAACGCCCAGATCGAATTCGTTGAGTTTGAGTTGAAAGGCTGTGAGGTTTCGAAGTTGACCGTCTCGATCCCAAGTGACCTCATCAGAAGGGTCAGTAACGAGCAGACACAGCGGTTGCTCCGCAGCTCCATTCGACTCGTTGGTGACGATCAAATCCTGACAGACAGGCCCGTGGTCAAACTGAAAGAGTGGATTGCCCAACGGTATCTGGTCTCGCTGCCGGGGTACGGCAATGTCATTCTCAGGACGCGCAAGCACTGGTTTGAAAGGGCTGTCAGCCGACTTGAACGGTATCTGGAGAAATATCAGGAGCGAATGGAAGCGCACTTGCAGCAGGTGATAGACCAGAACAAGAGAAGCCTGCTTGAGGCGATTTTGCCTGATCTGCTTACCAATCCTCCGCCGCGATGGGGAGACCTTGGCCTCTTCCCGGAAGAGCGTGTCAAAGTCAGGCTCGAAGACGAGTTGAATAGGAAATTCAGGTCGGCGAAGGACCTGATGGGCAAGATGAAAGTATCGGTTATTTTCAAAGGCGTTACATACGAGTCTCTGAACGACCCTGAATTTATTGAGTGTGTGCGAAAGAAAATTCCGGCCCTGAAGGACCTGCACACCGAGGCCGATGCCGTGAAGGGGGCGCACCAGCAATTATAGGAAACGAGAATGAACTATCCGAAACGGCTGATTGAAGTTGATCTGCCCATCAAACGCATCTCCGAGCACGCCCGACGAGAAAAGAGCATCCGACACGGGCATATCTCGACGCTTCACATTTGGTGGGCGCGGCGCCCGCTGGCGGCTTGTCGTGCAGTGATCTGTGCGGCGCTCTGGCCTGATCCGGTTGACCCTCTTTGCCCGCAATCGTTCTGCGACCGCGCGGCGGAAATCATCACCGACTTTGCGAAGCAGGCGGCGACGGACAACAAACTCGCCGGCAGTTGCGCGCCCGACACTTGGAACAAATGGCAGTTCCTCGCTAAACCGGAGAACCAGATTGACCCATCGCAGGAAGCGCACCTGAACGTCCTGCGTAACGCATTGCTCGATTTCATTGCCGATTTTGCCAACTGGGACAACTCAACGAATGAATCCTATCTGGCTGCCAGCCGCGCGTTGACGCAAGCAGCGCACGAGGCGCTAGGTGGCGAGCCCGGTACGCGTCCGCTTGTCGCAGACCCGTTCGCGGGCGGCGGCGCGATTCCGCTCGAAGCGTTGCGCGTCGGGGCCGACGCCTTCGCCTCTGATCTCAATCCTGTGGCCGTGCTGCTCAATAAAGTCGTGCTCGAATACATTCCGAAGTATGGACAAAAGTTGGCTGATGAAGTGCGCAAATGGGGCGAGTGGGTGAAGCGAGAGGCCGAAAAGGAACTGGCCGAGTTCTATCCTAAAGACCCCGATGGCGCGACGCCGATCGCCTATCTGTGGGCGCGCACCATTCAGTGTGAAGGGCCAGGCTGTGGCGCAGAAGTGCCATTGATGCGCTCGCTCTGGTTGTCAAAGAAATCCAATCGCTCAATCGCGCTGCGCATCGTCCCGAACAGCAAGGCGAAGCGCGTGGATTTCGAGATCATTGAAAAGAAGGGTCGCGACTGGGCTGCCGCCGATGATCCGAAAAGGAAGATCGAAAATCCGAAGTTCGATGGCACTGTGCAACGCGGCAGCGCGACCTGTCCAGTTTGCGGCCACACAACGCCCGTCACTTCTGTGCGGCGACAATTGAAGGGGCGGCGTGGCGGTGCGGCGGATGCGCGGTTGTTTTGCGTGGTCACGACGCGGCGCGATGAGCAAGGACGTTTCTACCGTTTGCGGACCGAGTGCGACCTTGAAGCAGTGCGCAAAGCCGCAGCCGAGTTGGACAAGCGCAAGCAAACGCATCAAGACTTACTCAGTTTAGTGCCGGACGAGCCATTACCGCCTCAAGGTACGCTCGGCTTTCGTGTGCAACTTTATGGGATGGAAGAATGGGGCGATCTCTTCACGCCGCGTCAGGCATTGGCCCTTACCACGCTGGCGCGGCACGTGCGCGAAGTTGGCAAGCAGATGGACGATGAATGGACGCGTGAGTCCAAGCAGCGGGAAAAGGCAGGCATCGGCTGCGGCTTTGGCGACAACATCATCCGCATGGAAATTGCGGAATTGGCTGTGGTGGTACAGGTGATACTTGCGCAGGCTGTGAATAAGCAAGCTGACTACGATTCGAGTCTTTGTAGTTGGCACTATCATGACCGCGAAAAGGTCAACCATACTTTTCACCGCCAAGCCATACCAATAGTGTGGGACTTCGTGGAACCCGTTTTCTTCGGGAGCGGGGCTGGAAGCTGGCCTGGGTTGCTTAAATGGACTATGCAGGCGCTAGAAAACCCTTTGGCATTGAACTCGGTTGCCATAACGCAGCAAGCGAACGCTGCGCTTCATCCGCTGTCTGACGATTCATCTCAAGCATTCATTTCAGACCCGCCATACTACGACGCTGTGCCGTACGCTGACCTTTCCGACTTCTTCTATGTGTGGCTCAAACGGACGCTACCACCGTCCGTCGCTGATGCTTTTGCTGCGCCGCTGACACCGAAAGACGATGAATGCATCGTGGATGAGGTGAAGGGTAAAGACCGCGCTTACTTCGAGCGCACGATGGCGCAAGCAATGGCGGAAGGTCGCCGTGTGCTGCATCCGTCGGGCATCGGCGTGGTGGTCTTCGCGCACAAATCCACGGCGGGTTGGGAGGCGCAGCTTCAGGCAATGGTGGACGCCGGCTGGACGATGACCGGCTCCTGGCCGATTGACACCGAAATGGGCACGCGGCTACGCGCGCAAAACTCTGCTGCGTTGGCTTCTTCGGTGCATCTGGTCTGCCGCCCGCGCGAAAACACTGACGGCTCGTTGCAAGCAGACAACATCGGCGATTACCGCGACGTTTTGCACGAACTGCCGCAGCGCATTCGTGAATGGATGCCGCGCTTGGCTGCCGAAGGCGTGGTTGGCGCAGATGCGATCTTTGCCTGCCTCGGCCCGGCGCTCGAAATCTTTTCGCGATACACGCGCGTCGAGAAGGTCAGCGGTGAAGAAGTGCTGTTGCGCGAATACTTGGAACACGTCTGGGCCGCCGTTTCAAAGGAGGCGCTCAATATGATCTTTGCGGGCGCAGATGCCACTGGCTTTGAAGCCGACGCGCGCTTAACTGCAATGTGGTTCTGGACGCTCAGCGCAGGCGACGGCTCCAATAGTGATAAGGCGGACGTGCAAGCCGACGATCAGGAAGAGAGCGACGATGAGCAGTCTGACAAAACAAAGACAGCGACCGGATACACTCTCGAATTTGACGCCGCGCGCAAGATCGCGCAGGGCCTCGGCGCGCACCTCGAAGACCTGAACGCCGTAGTCGAAATTAAGGGCGACAAGGCGCGGCTGCTCCCGGTCGCTGAACGCTCGCGCTTTCTCTTCGGCAAGAATGAAGACGGCTCGCCACAGCAGAGCAAACAAGGACGGAAGAAGAAAGCTCAGTTAGTGATGTTCGAGGGGCTAAAGGGTGATGAGGGCAACGGGGGAGTCGGAGACAACCTCACACTGAAAGCCGGAGCGACGACACTAGATCGCGTTCACCAAAGCATGCTTCTGTTCGCCGCCGGGCGCGGCGAGGCTCTCAAACGCTTCCTTGTTGAAGACGGCGTCGGGCGCGACCAGCGGTTCTGGCGGCTGGCGGACGCGCTCAGCAAACTCTACCCGATGAGCAGCGACGAAAAACGCTGGGTGGACGGTGTGCTGGCGCGGAAGAAAGGACTTGGGTTTTAATAGGCAACGAGCGCGCCGCAGGGCACTTCCCCGCGCGCTGAAAGGAAGAACGTTATGTCTGAAAATCTGATTGAAGAAATCACCGAAAAGTCAGCGGCACTGCCGTTGGATCAGCAACGCGAGGTGTTGGATTTTGTGGAATTCATGCTTCACAAAAGCAAAGCGACAGCGCCAAAGCGCCCGTTTCGCAGCGTGCAGGGCATTTTACAAGGCGAGTTCCCTGATTTGGAGCAGGACATTACTGAAATGCGTCGTGAAGCATGGCAGAACTTCCCGCGAGAATTGCCGAGTGAGGAGAACAAATGAGCGCAGTCGTGAGCGATACGCATGCTGTTATCTGGTTCACGAGCCAGTCAAGCCTGCTCTCATCAAGGGCACGGTCAGCGATGGAAACAGCAGAGAAGAATGGAGAGCTGATTTACGTGCCTGCTGTCGTAGTCGTTGAACTGCGCTACCTGGTCGAAAAGAGAGCGATTACTGAGGCTGATTACGCTCAGATCATCGCCGCACTGCGTGATCCTACGACTGCACTAACGGTGGCGGATCTCGATCTTGATCGGGCTGATGCTGTCACTGCGATTCCCCGCGCGATGGTTCCTGATATGCCCGACCGCATCATTGTTGCGACGGCGCTCGCCTTGGGTTTGCCGCTGGTCACGAAAGACCACAAGATCCAGGCCCTGACCAATATCACCACGATCTGGTAAGCCGCCGCAATCCGCGCGTACGACAAACGCCCTGCGTCCCAAAACTCACTTTGGAGGTTCATCAATGGCTCTGAAAGCCTGGCACACCGTTGTTTCACCCCGCGAAGATTTGCGCGAAGGCAAACCGCTCGACGCTTCTGAATTCGCGGTACACCTCGATCAAGTGCGCGATGGCCGTGCGCCAAAGGTTTATCAGAGGCCGGAACAATTCTTCGACCGCACCTACCTGACGCAGAACCTGACCTCGCTGGCCGCCGAAGTGATCCGCCGTTTGTCGGGCGAAAGGACGGAGACATCCGCGGTCTTCAACATGACCACGCAGTTCGGCGGAGGAAAAACCCACG
>Ga0081539_10004035_pt1 | contig 16855 bp, 8 predicted proteins | sample TabmetS4T2R2_FD_71023 | JGI IMG/M metagenome (GOLD analysis project Ga0081539, IMG submission 71023) | Tabebuia heterophylla rhizosphere microbial communities from the University of Puerto Rico - S4T2R2 | ecosystem: Host-associated > Plants > Roots > Rhizosphere ...
TCAACGCCGGCACCATCGCGTCGAGCAGTGGCAGCGTCAGCGTGGCGCCCAGGCCGCGAAGCACCGTTCGGCGAGACAGGAACTTCTGAGTGACGAACATTACGCGCTCCTCTCGCGGACCATAACCTGTCCGCCGTAGCCTTGGCGGAGGCGGAAGGTCCGCGCCGAAACTCCGAAAGCCAGGAACCGCGAACCCTGAACCCCGAACCCCGCGGAACCGGAACCTGGAACCGCGGGAACTCGGAACCAGGAACCCGGAACATGGAACCGGGGCTTACTGCGTGGCCGCTTCTGCCGTCCGCGCCTTTATTCTCATCCCGAACGGTACGCTGCGGACCACTCCCATGACGATCGACGAGAACCGGTAGTCGTCACGCTCGGCATCGCGCACGATCGTGCGGACGGCCGGCATGTCGGTGCCGGTGAGTCCGCGCCCGATCGCATAGGTCAGCAGCCGCTCCGCCATGGTTCCGACGAACGTCCGCGGGTCGCGCAACAGCGCCTGGCGCAGCTCCACGACCCCGGTGACGCGCGTGCCATCCACCAGTTGCCCCGATGCGTCGACCGGCGTCCCGCGCGTGCCGCCGTCGCGCGTGCGCCACGCGCCCGCGGCATCGAAGTTCTCGAGCGCCAGGCCGGCCGGATCGATGATGCGATGGCAGCCGGCGCACGCCGGATTGCGCCGATGCTGCTCCAGCCGCTCGCGCACCGACCGCGGCTTCTGCGGTTCGACGTCTTCCGGAAACGCCGGGACGACGTCTGGCGGCGGAGGCGGCGGCGTTCCCAGCACGTTGTCGAGAATGAACTTGCCGCGCAATACGGGCGACGTGCGATGCGGGTGTGAGGTCACCATCAGGATCGCACCCTTCCCGAGCAGACCCCTGCGGGCCTCGTCCTGCAGGGTGACGCGGCGGAAGTGACTGCCGTACACGTTCGGGATGCCGTAGTGGCGCGCCAGCCGTTCGTTGAGGAACGTGTAATCCGCCCGCATCAGGTCGAGCACGCCGCGATCTTCCTGGACGACCGAGCTGACGAAGAGATCCATCTCGGTCAGCATGGCCTGACGCAGGTTGTCGTCGAAGTCGGGGAACTCGTGCGAGTTCGGCTGCCTGCTCTTCAGATTGCGGAGCTGCAGCCATTGACCGGCGAAGTTGTCGACGATGGCGTGCGCCTTCGGATCGTGCAGCATGCGCCGGACCTGTTGCTCGAGGACGGCCGGCGTGCTCAGCCTGCCTCGGGCTGCCACGTCCAGCAGCTCGTCGTCGGGGATGCTGCTCCACAAAAAGAACGAGAGCCGCGACGCCAGCTCGAGATCACTCAGGCGGTAGACGGACCCCGGCGCCAGAGCCTCAGGATCCTTCTCGACACGAAACACGAACTTCGGGCTGGCGAGAATGCGCCGCAGGGCGAGATCGATCCCCGCTTCGAATGAACCGCCTTCCTTCTGCCCCCGCTCGAAGAATTGCTGCAGCGTCCTCGAATCCTGCGGCGTCACGTCGCCGCGATAGGCGCGGCGCGCGAGCGTCGACAGAATGCGGTTCGCGCATGGCCCGGCGTCGCTCGCGCCTTTCGGTCGACAGGCAAAGATGCGCTGACGACTCGGGGTGTTGCTCGCGCCGCGCGGGCTGAACGGTCCGGTGAGGATGATCTCGTCGATGTGCGGCAGGCCCGAGAAGTCGATCGTGTCCGAGGAGCTGCGGACGTAGTTCTGCAGACGACGGGTGTTGAGTGCGTGGGTCTTTTCGATGAAAGCGACCGTGATGTCGCGTGGGCCGGCTTTGAGCGGGACACGGGCCGTGAACCGGCCGTCCACGCTGTCGCCGGTCGTCGTCGGGTTCTCGCTCGAGTTGGTGATCTCCTCGTCGCCGCCGAACGATGCGAGGTGAACGCGCTCGCCATCGACCGCGATCTCGAGTTGATGCGGGTACTCGAGGCCGCGCATCGTGCCGAGGTTCGTGCGAAACAGCTTCACCTGAAACTGGTACTCACCATCGAGCGGCAGCACCGTGTGGATGCGCATACCGCCGACAGTGCCGAGCGGCAGACCGTCGATGCGCTGATCCTGCGATTCATCCTGGCGCACGCGGAACAGCTCGCCCGCCGGCGGCGTCTGCGGATCGCCGAGCGCGAGGGCGCTGACACGCTCGGCCGCCTCGAGATAACTCTCCAGCAGAACCGGCGACACGCCGAGGACATCGGCGTTGTTGTCGAAACCGGAGCTCGAATCGTCGGCTGGCAGCAGCGACGCCACGTCGACATCGAGCGCGAGCAGATCGCGGATCGCGTTGGCGTACTCGGCGCGATTGAGACGATGCACCAGCGGCGCGCCTGGATTCGGCGTCGCAACGGCCGCGCGATCGAGCGTGGACTCCAGCCAGGCGACGGCGGCGCGCCGCGTCGCGTCGTCGGGCTGCGGCATGCCCGGTGGCGGCATCATGCCCGCGCGCACTTTGCGGATCACCTTTTCCCACACGTCGGCATGCGCCGGCACGTCAGCGAGCTCCGCGGCGTCGAGCGCCAGGCCGCCTGTTTTGGCGCGCGCGTTGTGGCAGGTCACGCAGTACGTGGAGACAAGCTGCAGTGGGGGAGCACCGGTACCGCCGTCAGACGAGGCAGCCGTCTGCGCCTTGGCCGCAACCGCGGATACGCTCACGCCCAGACGACCGCACACCGTCGCCGTCACGGCGACGACGGCGAGCACGACGAACCAACGGCGGAATCGATCGCTGATCGCGAAGCCCTGCATCACGTTCGGACGCTTCAAGACCCCAGACAGTGTAGGGCGGGTCCTGCTCTTCGGACCCGCCGAGTGTGGATTGGATGCTTCGGTTGAGAACGGCCCTCCCGCAGCATGCGAAATCGTATCCGATCTCCTGAGCATGTATACAGAGTTACGCGGTCGTCGGACGCGGCCGGTGTTGGCTCGTAACCGGTTTCGGTTCGATTTGCGGACTGAAATTGCACTTTAGCCGCCTTGACACGAGTGAAGCGCTGCCGTATCCTCCGCGGACACCTGCATGCAATATCGGTCGCGATGCATTCATCCGTGACATCGCGCTATTTGTCGTTCGCCTTCATTCCTCGCGTCGGAATCCGTTCGTACAGCGGCGCACTCATCTCACGTCCGAGTCCCTAGAGGAGTAACTATGCGGAACCGCTGTGTGTGCGTTTTGCTCGCTCTTGCAGCTCTCGTCGCGCCTGCCGCCGCCTCGGCGCAGGTGCTCGGCTCGGTGGCCGGCACGGTACGCGACGCGTCCAACGCCGTGCTGCCGGGTGTCACGGTTGAAGCGTCCAGTCCGGCGCTCATCGAGAAAGTCCGTACCGCCGTGACCGACGGTGCCGGGCACTATCTGATCGTCAACCTTCCGCCCGGCCCGTATTCCGTGTCGTTCTCGCTGCCGGGATTCAATACCGTCAAGCGCGATGGCGTGGACATTCCGACGAACTTCACCGCCACCGTCGACGCCGAGCTCCGCGTCGGCGCCGTGCAGGAGACGATCACGGTGACCGGCGAGACGCCGATCGTGGACGTGCAGTCGGCCTCGTCGATCCGCACGGTGACCTCGGAAGCGTTCAAGGAACTGCCATCGGGTGGATCGTGGATCCAGATGGCGGCGCTCGTGCCCGCCGTTCGCGCCGGAAACACCGACGTCGGCGGCGTGCTGGGCGATCAGACCGGCGCGCAGGTCTCCGCGCACGGCAGCCGTGAAGGCGATGGCGTGTCGATGATCGACGGGCTGCGCATCGGCAACATGTATCTCAGCTCCAACCTGACCAACATGAGCCTGTCGCCGCTGCTGTTCGACGAAGTCAACGTGCAGCTGTCCGGCCAGGTCGCCGAGACGGGGACCAACGGCGTGATCATGAACGCCATTCCCAAGTCGGGTGGCAACAGCTTCAGCGGTTCGGCGCTCGTGAACGGTTCGGGACCGAGCCTGCAGGGATCGAATCTCACCGATCGACTGACGGCACGCGGCGTCTCCGGCGCATCGACGACGTTGAAGAAGCTGTACGACTTGAACGGCGCGGTGGGCGGTCCGCTCAAGCGCGACAAGCTGTGGTTCTTCGTCACGTCCCGCTACTTCACCAACGAGTATTTCCTGGCGTCGCGGTTCTATGCGAAGGACGTGACCGCCGTGCTGCGGCAGCCCGATCTGGCGCGCCAGGGTTTCGGCGGCACCTACACTTACGACAACAACGGACGCGTGACCTGGGCGATGTCCGAGAAGATGAAGCTCTCCAGCTGGTACGCCTACCAGTACAAGGTCGACCCGCACTGGCTGATCCAGATCTTCAACAACTCGCCCGAGGCGGTGCGCATCACGACCTGGCACACGCAGCTGTCCACCACGAAGTGGACCTATACGGCGACCAACCGCCTGCTGATCGAAGCCGGACTGATGGCGGGGCAGAGTCCGGACACGATCAAGCTCGATCCCGAGCAGGTCGCGGCCTGTCCGTCACAAGGTTCGCTGGCGCCACGTTGCATCGGCATCGTCGACCAGACCGCTGGCAACTTCAACTATCGCGCGCCGACCGGATTCGATTTCGACGACCGGCTGCCGTCGCAGTCGTTCAACGTGTCGACCAGCTACGTGACCGGATCGCACAATGCCAAGGTCGGCGTCGAGATGCAGCGCGGTCATTTCTGGCGCGGCGATAACAATGATTCGACCGGCGGCATCTGGTACACGGTGAACACCACGCGGCTGGCTGATGGCACCATCACGGCGGTGAGTCCCGCGTTTGTGAACCTGCAGTCTCCCGCATACGGCTGGCAGAACAATCTCAACTACAACCTCGGAATCTTTTTGCAGGATCGCTGGACGATCAACCGCCTGACGGCCAGCGGGGGATTGCGGTTCGACTTCCTCAACGAGTCGACCGCGCCGGTGACGCTCGGGCCACACCGCTGGCTGCCGAACAGAAACATCCCGTTCGGCGAGGTCAAGAACGTGCCGAACTGGAAGGACGTCGACCCGCGCCTGTCGATCGCGTACGACCTGTTCGGCAACGGCAAGACCGCCATCAAGGGCAGCGCCAGCCGCAGTGTGGAGCAGGATTCGATCCGCTATGCCGCCGCCAACAACCCCGCATCGACGGTCGTCACCTCGACCAACCGAGTCTGGACGGATGCGAACGCCGATTTCGTCCCCAACTGCGAGCTGACGTCCAGCGTCGCCAACGGCGAATGCGGACCGTGGTTGAACCCGAATTTCGGGCTCTCGGTTCCGGGAACCCGATACGACCCGGCGATTATGAACGGGTGGGGCGCGCGGCCGTACAACTGGGAGTTCTCCGCCAGCGTGCAGCAGCAGCTGATGCCTCGCCTGTCGGCGACGGTCGGCTACTTCCGCCGAATCAATGGGAACTTCTACGTGCTCGATAACGAAGCGTTGGGCAAGAGCGATTTCACCGAGTACTCCGTCACGATTCCATCAACCGGATCACTTGCCGGAACGTTGCCGAACGCCGGAACGACGATCGGCGGCCTGTACGACCAGAATGCGATCGTCGTGAACCGCAACGTGATCAAGGACGCGTCGCAGTTCGGCAAACAGCAACAGCACTGGGACGGCTTCGACATCACGGTCGACGCCCGGCCGCGCAGCGGATTCCTGCTGCAGGGTGGCATCAGCGCCGGCAAGCAGATGACCGACAACTGCGACATCGTCGACGACGTGCCGGAAGCGTTGCAGTTCCCGGTCGCGCTGCCCGCGGGAATCCAGCCGTCTCTGGGGTACAACCCGACCTTCAGCGGTGGCGTGTGGACGCCGAAGGGGTTCTGCCATCAGGAGTCGCCGTTTCTCACACAGTTGAAGGCGTCGGGCTCGTACGAGCTGCCCTGGTGGGGCATCCGCGCAGCAGGGACGTTGCAGAGCCTGCCCGGTCCGCTGGTGATCGCCAACAACATCTACAACAACACGAACCGCGTGGCGACCACGACGCTGGGCCGTCCGTTCACGTTGGGCCAGGCGAACATCAACGTGATCGAACCGGGGTCGTTCTACGGAGACCGGCTCAACCAGATCGATCTGCGCGCCACGAAGATCGTCAACGTCGGCCGCGGACGGCTCGATCTGAACGTCGACTTCTACAATGCGTTCAACTCCGACGCGGTGATTCAGGAATTGACGACGTTCAGTCCGGTGTGGCGGCTGCCGCTGACCGTCATCCAGCCGAGGTTCGTGAAGTTCTCGGCGAGGTGGGATTTCTAAACGGCAGGCCTCAACCCAATCACGAACCACGGAGGCACGGAGACACGGAGTATTCTCTTTCCTGCTACTCGGCGCCGCAAGGACGCGACGCATTGAGTAGAGTGAGAAAAAGAGAACTCCGTGCCTCCGTGTCTCCGTGGTTCGTCCTCCAGTGAACGATCTTCCCTACAAAGAGGGTGAATGACTCTTCTTCCGACGACGCTCGTCGGCTCGTACCCGCAGCCTGACTGGCTGATCGATCGCGGCATGCTGGCGAGCAACACGCCGCCGCGCGTGCGGATGCGCGAGCTGTGGCGTGTGGCGCCCGAGCATCTCGAGCAGGCGCAGGACGACGCCACGCTCATCGCGATTCGCGATCAGGAGCGCGCCGGGATCGATATCGTCAGCGACGGCGAGATGCGGCGCGAGAGCTACTTCAACCGCTTCGCCACCGCGCTCGAGGGGATCGACCTCGACAATCCCGGCACGATCACCAGCCGTACCGGCAAGCCGGCGATCGTCCCGCGGGTGGTCGGTCGCGTCCGGCGCACGCGTCCGGTGCAGGTGCGCGACGTGGAGTTCCTGCGCGCGAACACGGATCGGAAAATCAAGATCACGGTGCCCGGCCCGTTCACGATGACGCGGCTGGCGAAGAACGATCACTACAGCTCGGAGGCGGAACTGGCGCTGGACTATGCGGCGGCCGTCAACGAGGAAGTGCGCGACCTGTTTGCGGCCGGCGCCGACGTGGTGCAGATCGACGAACCGTACATGCAGGCCAACCCCGAACCGGCGCGCGAGGACGGACTGGCGGCACTCAATCGCGCACTCAACGGGATCCAGGGCACGACGGCCGTGCACATCTGCTTCGGATACGGGTTCATGGTGAAAGGGAAGCCGGGACGCTACGCGTTCCTGCCGGAACTGGCCGCCACGCCGGTCAAGCAGGTCTCGATCGAGGCGGCGCAACCGAAACTCGATCCGTCGGTCATGGAGGAGCTGCCGGGAAAGACGGTCATCTTCGGCGTGCTCGATCTGTCGACGTCCGAGATCGAAACGGCCGACACGGTCGCGGCACGCATCCGTCAGGCGCTGCCGCACATCGATCCGGCGCGTCTGGTGATCGCGCCGGACTGCGGTCTGAAGTACCTGACGCGCGAGGTCGCCTTCGGCAAGCTCAAAGCCATGGCCGACGGCGCTCGCATCGTGCGCGAGGAGCTCGCCCAGACCTCGTCGATGAAGTGATCGACCGCTTGCGCAAGGGGCTCGAGCGTTCAGTCCATCTGTATGCAAATCGTCACCGGCTTCCGCGCCGTGACTGATCGATCACGTCGTGTTTTCGGCCTGATTTCAGGCGGCATCTGCCTTGACACCATCCAGTTACACCCCGTATGCTCGACCGTTGCATACAACTCGCCCTACACACTCTGTAGAGCGCGTCCTGCATCGTGCACCCGCCGTTTCCGGGAGGACCCATGAAGACGCTCGTCAAAGGGATTCATCACATCACGCTGTGCCCCGGCGGCGCGCAGGAGGATGTGGACTTCTTCACCAAGGTGCTGGCGCAGCGCATGGTGAAGCAGACGGTGCTGATGGATGGCAGCATCCCGATCTATCACCTCTACTACGGGAATGCCGACGCCCAGGTCGGCTCGATCGCCACGAGCTTTCCGTATAGCCGCAAGCAGGGCCGCGCGGGATCCGGGCAGCTGGCGGCCACCTCGTACACGATCCCGAACGGCACGGCCGGCTTCTGGAAGGACCACTTCGATCGCCACCAGATGGAGCACAGCGGCGTGCAGGAGCGGTTCGGGCGGAAGTACGTCCGCGTCAAGCATCCCGCGGGGCTGCTGTTCGAGGTGATGGAGGAACCAGCCGACACGCGCAACGCGTGGACGACGAAAGAGGTGAGCAAGGACGTTGCGACGCACGGCTTCTTCGGCGCGGTGCTCTCGGTGCGCGACGTACGCGATCAGGAGCAGTTCTTCATCGAGGCGCTCGGATTCACGAAGGTCGGCGTCGATGGTCCCTATCATCGTTTTCAGGCAGGCGACGGCGTCGGCAACGTGATCGATCTCCATCACGAGCCGGATCGCGCGCCTGGCAGCTGGGGCTTCGGTGCTGGCACCGCGCATCACATCGCGCTGAACCTCGAGACCGATGAGGCGATGGCGAAACAGAAAGCGTGGTACGAGGAGCTCGGCTTCACCGATACCTCCGAGATCAAGGACCGCTTCTACTTCCACTCGATGTACACGCGTTCCCCGGGCGGCATCCTCGTCGAGTGCACGTCCAACGTTCCCGGCGGCTTCTATCAGGACGAGTCGCCCGAGGAATTGGGGACCAAGCTGCACCTGCCGCCGTGGTACGAGGATCAGCGCGAGGCGATCGTCTCGCAGCTCGAGCCGATCACGGTGCCGGAGGAGAATCGGCCGAAGTCAGGAACGACCGCGGTGCCGGCTCACGTCGCTGCCGCGAAGCACGATCCTGTCGAGGAATCGAAGATCCCGCTGTCGCGCTACAAGGCGAAGTTCGGCGCCGAGAATTAGGCGGGACTGACTGTGCTTCGTGCAGGCCGCAGGGCCTTCGTGGTGTTCTCGGCGGCGCTCGCGCTGTTGGTGTTCGTGACACCGGTGAGTGCCCAGGTCGACTTCTCGGGTGAATGGGTGCCGGTCCGCGCCATGGACAGCACCGAGAACCCGTGGGTGGGCGACTGGGTCGGCCTGCCGCTGAACGCGGCAGGGCTCGCGCGGGCGGAAAGTTGGGACGCAGCGCTGCTCTCGCTGCCTGAGTATCAATGCCGGCCGCACGGATGGGCGTACATCTATCGCGGTCCGACGCAGCTGCGTATCACCAAAGAGGTCGATCCGTTCTCGCGGGAAGTGGTCGCGTATCAGCCCGAGTGGCATCAGTCGACCAACATGCCGGTCTATCTCGACGGGCGCGAGCGGCCACCGGCGGAATCGGCGCACACGTGGGGCGGTTTCTCCACGGGCCGCTGGGATGGTGACATGCTGCGGATCACGACGACCCACCTCAAAGAGGACTACATCCGGCGCAACGGCGCGATGGCCAGCGACGAGTCACGGGTGACGACGTGGTGGATCCGGCACGGCGACTATCTGACCTGGATCGCCATCATTCACGATCCGCTCTATCTGTCGGAGCCGCTGGTGCGAAGCGCCGAGTACCAGCTGAATGTGAACTCGCAGGTGCCGGCGCATCCGTGCACGTCGGTGTTCGAGGGGCTCGAGAAGGGACAGGTCCCGTCATTCCTGCCTGGAGAGAACCCGTTTCTGAAGGACGTGCGCGTTCGTTACGGGCTGGGTGATACAGCGCCGACCGGCGGCGCCGAGACGATGTATCCCGAGTACATGCGCAAGCTCAAACCGAGTGAATGGTCGCAGGGCACGCGCAAGAGTCTCGTGGGCTCCGGCTTCGGCATCCGATGACGAGAAGAGCCCTCGAGATGCGGCGCCGAACGATCCCCCTCGAGATGCGGCGCGGACCTTTACGGTCCGCGATCACAATCGCCGCCGCCCTCCTCGCGCTGCTGGGCATCGACACGCGCGCGCAGCAGGCGCGTCCGTCCGCCCCCGCGGCTGCAGCGCGCGCGCCGGAGTGGCCCGGCGGTCTGCGCGTCCTTCCGGTCCGCGGCAACATCTTCATGATCGCCGGCGCCGGCGGCAACATCACGACGTCGATCGGAAAAGACGGTGTGGTGCTCGTCGACACCGGTCAGGCGGCGTCGGTCGACGCGGTGCTGCAGACGATTCGCGAGCTCGATCGCCGCGTGACGGCGATCGGCGCCCCCGCGCGCGATTGCGTGGGCGCGGCACAAGGCTGCTCGTGGTGGAGCAGCGCGAATTTCCTGGCGACGACGGTGGCGCCGCGGCCGCCGCGCCCGATCACGGGAATCGTCAACACGAGCGGCGATGCGGAGCACATCGGCGGCAACGAGAAGATCTCGGCCGCCGGCCGGACGTTCGGCGTGCGCAACATCGATCGCTCCGCGCTCGGCGCCTGGATCGTCGCGCACGAGAACGTCGTCTCGAGATTGAGCCCGAACGGCAGTCCGACGGTTCCCGCCGGCGCGCTGCCGTCGGAGGTCTATTTCGGCGACGAGAAGAAGCTGAACTTCATCAACGGCGAAGGCGTCGTCGTCACGCATGTCGCCAACGCGCACAGCGACGGCGACAGCCTCGTGTACTTCAGAGGCTCCGACGTGATCGCGGCGGGCGACTTCTTCAACATGGAGTCGTACCCGGTGATCGACGTCCAGCGCGGCGGGACGATCCAGGGCGTCGTCGACGGCATGAACAAGCTGCTCGATCTCACGGTGGTGGAGCACATGATGGAAGGGGGCACGATGGTCGTGCCGGGTCACGGCCGCCTGACCGACACCGCCGATCTCGCGTACTACCGCGACATGGTGACGATCATGCGCGACCGTGTGCGCGAGCTGCGCAAGCGCGGTATGACGCTGGAGCAGATTCAGCGCGCGGCCCTCAGCCGGGATTACGACCCGCGCTTCGGCCGCAACAAGGCGTGGACGCCGGCGATGTTCGTCGAAGCGATCTTCAGGACGCTGCCGCCAGGTACATAGCCTCAAATGCAAAATTCAAAATTCAAAATGCAAACGATACGCATCCCATGTGGGCGCATTTTCATTGGGTTGTTTTGCATTTTTCATTTTGCATTTTGCATGACGGGCGTGGCCCACGCGCAGGGGCGCGGCGGACAGGCCCCGGCGCCGGTTGGCCGCGCCGGCGTGCCGGTCGATTTCACGGGCTATTGGGTGTCGCTCGTCACTGACGACTGGCGCTATCGCATGTTGACGCCGCCGAAGGGCAACGTCGACTACCTGCCGGTCACGGCTGAAGCCCGCCGCGTCGCGGACGCGTGGGATCCGGCGAAGGATGAAGCCGCGGGCGAGCAGTGCAAGGCGTACGGCGCCGTCGGCGTCATGCGGATGCCGGGTCGGCTGCACATCACGTGGGACACCGAGACGGTGCTGAAGGTCGAGACCGACGCCGGGACGCAGACGCGACGGTTTCATTTCGTGGCTCCTCCCGCCGCGCCGGAACCGAGCTGGCAGGGCGTATCGACCGCGCGCTGGGCAAGGCCGGTCACGCCGCCCACCGAAGGGCTCGCGCCGCAGGGCGAGCTCCGGGTCACGACGAAGAACCTGCGTCCCGGGTACATCCGCAAGAACGGTGTGCCCTACAGTGCCAACGCGGCGCTCACCGAATACTTCGTCCGCCTCGTCGACGACGACGGGCAGCAGTATCTCTCGGTCACGCAGCTGCTCGAGGACGCGCAGTACCTCGCGCAGCCGATCATCCGAACCATGTTGTACAAGAAGCAGGCGGACGGCGCGGGATGGAATCCGACGCCCTGCTCGGCCCGGTAGAACCTCCATCCGCTGCCGGGTCCGCTGCGCGGAACCGGCCTACGTAGGGCGGGTGCGGCGGCAGGCCGACCCGCCGGCTACGACGAGGGAAAAATGCGACTACTCGCGAAGACGTTGTTCATCGCAGCGTGCGCTGTCATCGTTCCCAGCGTCGCCTCGGCACAGGTCGCCCTGGCGGGAACGGTCAAGGACGCGTCCGGCGCCGTGCTGCCCGGCGTGACGGTGGAGGCGTCGAGCCCCGCCCTGATCGAAAAGGTCCGGTCCACGACATCGGACTCGGCCGGTAACTACCGTATCGAGGATCTGCGTCCCGGCACTTACAGCGTGACGTTTGCGCTGGCCGGTTTTGCGACGGTGAAACGCGACGACGTGATCCTGTCGGGAACCGGCGTCATCAAGATCGACGCCGACATGCGCGTCGGCGGCGTGCAGGAGACGATCACCGTCACCGGCGAAACGCCGGTCGTCGACGTGCAGAGCACGAAGCGCGAGATCACGCTCGACAACGAGACGATGCGCAACCTGCCGAGCGTGCGCAGCTACAGCTACCTGCTGACCACCGTTCCGGGGCTGCAGACCAACATCAACGACGTCAACACCGGCCCGGTGTTCGCGATCTTCCCGGTGCACGGCGGTCGCGGCGTCGAGTCGCGACTCACCGTCGATGGCCTGAATATCAGCAACCCGCCCGGCGGCAATCAGCCGCCGAATTTCACTGCCGACGTCGGCAATGCCCAGGAAGTGACGATGACCACGTCGGGTGGTCTCGGCGAGTTCGAGACCGCCGGTCTCACCATGAACATCGTCCCGAAGCAGGGTGGCAACAGGATGTCGGGACTGGTCGCGGGATCCGGCTTCTCGAAGGGGATGCAGGCCGACAACTTCAGCCAGGAGCTCAAGGACCGCGGCGCCACCCAGCCGACGCCCGTCTACCACGTGTACGACTTCAACGCGTCGATTGGTGGACCGATCGTCAGGGACAGACTCTGGTACTTCGGCAGCGTCCGGGAACAGGGACAGCGGCGCGACACCCTCAACGTCTATCGCAACAAGAACGCGGGCGACGCCACCAAGTGGACCTACGAGCCGGACCTGGGGACAGCGGCGTTGTCGGATCGCATGTGGGAGAACTACACACCTCGCATCACGTGGCAGATCACCCAGAAGCAGAAGATCACGGGCTCGTGGGACGAGCAGCCGGTGTGCCGGACGTGCACCGGTTCGACGTCGCTCACCGGCTCGCCGAACTTCTTCTGGCCGACGTCGCCGGAAGCGGAGGGGCATGGTGAATTCAGCCCGCAACGCGTCCAGCAGGCGCGGTGGACCTCGCCGATGACCAGCCGGCTGCTCCTCGAAGCGGGGATCGGCACCACCTATTACCAGTGGGGCGGCCGCGAGGAAGAGTCCAACCCGAACGATCTGGTGCAGGTGGTCAACCTGACGCAGACGATTGCGCCCGGGATCGTGACCGCGATGAAGTATCGGTCCCAGAACTGGTTGAACAACAAGACGAGCGGCACCACGTGGAATGCGGCGGCCTCGTACATCACCGGTTCGCACAGCATGAAGTTCGGGTATCAGGGGAACCACTGGCGCGACGACCGCGAACAGCACGTCAACACACAGAGCCTCGGTTACGTGGCGATCACGCTTCCCGGTATCGGGCTCTTTCCAATCTCGCTGCAGGAGTACATCAATCCGTTCATCGTCAATGCGCGGGCGATGGCGGCCTCGTTCTATGCGCAGGACCAGTGGACGATCAATCGGCTGACGCTGCAGGGGGCGTTGCGCTACGACCGTCCATGGAGCTGGTTCCCCGAACAGGTCGAACCGGCGGGCCGCTTCTTCCCCGGCGCGAGGTTCGAACGCACCGATGGCGTGACCGGCTACAACGACCTCACGCCGCGCATGGGTGCCGCGTATGACGTGTTCGGCAACGGCAAGACGTCGCTCAAGGTGAACTTCGGCAAGTACCTGCAGGGCGCCAGCGTCAGCAATCTTGCGTATGCCGCGAACCCCGCCTTGCGCATCCCGTTTGGCAGCGGGCTGTCGACGACGGGTCTGTGCCTGTTTGGTTCGCTCGGTTTCACCAACCCGTGCGTGGCGCGCAGCTGGACGGACCTGAACTTCAACCTGAATCCGGACTGCACGCTGACCAATCCGCAGGCCAACGGGGAATGCGGCCCGATCGACAACCTGGCATTCGGGTCGACCCAGTTGATCAACCAGATCGATCCAGGTCTGCTCAGCGGCTGGGGCGTGCGGCCGTCGGATTGGTCGTTCGGCGCGTCGATTCAGCAGGAGCTCTTCCCACGGGCGTCGGTGGAGGTCGGCTATTACCGCCGGTCGTTCACGCAGTTCACCACCAGCGGCACCGTCACCGACAATACATCCGTCTCGCCCAACGACGTCGGGACCTTCTTCCTGACGGCGCCGTCCGACCCGCGCCTGCCCGGCGGCGGTGGCTACCGGATCGGGCCGCTGTATGACATCAACCCGAATGTCTTCGGCCGTGTGACGAACCTCGTCAAGGCCACCAAGGACGCGGGCGACGACACGCGCGTGTTCAACGGCGTCGACGCGACGTTCAACCTGCGCAACGCGAGAGGCGTGACGTTCTCCGGCGGCATCAGCACCGGCAAGGTCGAAAACGACTTCTGCGAGATTCGCGCGAGCGTCCCGGAAGCGTACCTGCTGAATCCGTACTGCCATCAGACCTCGCCGTGGCTGACGTCGTTCCGTGGCCTCGCCAGCTACACGATTCCGAAGATCGACGTCAACGTCAGCTCGGTGGTGCAGGACAAGCCGAACATCGGCACCGATCAGATCACGTCATTGGTCGCCACCTACACGCTGACGGCGGCCGACCTTGCATCGGCGGCCGCGCAACTGGGGCGTCCGCTCACGAATGCGGCGCCACAGGTCAACCTCCTGGCGCCCGGACAGGTGTACGGGCCACGCATCCGCCAGGTCGACTTCTCAGCGAAGAAGTTCTTCCGCTTTGGCGGCCAGCGGGTCACCGTCGGTATCGACATGTACAACCTGCTGAACAACGACGTGACGCTCATGTTCAACCAGACGTTCGTGGCGACGGCGCCGGGGGCGACTCCGTCGGGGTCGTGGCCCGGAACGACGAGTTACATGAACCCGCGCGTGTATCGGCTGAATGCGGAGTTTTCTTTTTAGAACGCTTATGAGGAGAGAGATGCGCCTAATTGCGAGAGCGTTGTTCGTTGCGGCGTGCGTCATGGTCCTTCCGGGCGTCACCTGGGCACAGGTGGCGCTCTCGGGAACTGTGAAAGATGCGTCCGGCGCGGTACTGCCCGGCGTGACGGTGGAAGCCTCGAGTCCCGTCCTCATCGAGAAGGTCCGTTCCACGGTGACAGACTCGTCTGGCAACTACCGCATCGAAAGTCTGCAGCCGGGAACCTACAGCGTGACGTTCATGCTCGGCGGGTTCGCGCCGGTGAAGCGGGACGGCGTGATCCTGTCGGGTACCGGCGTCGTGAAGATCGACGCCGATCTCAAGGTCGGCGATCTCCAGGAGACGATCACGGTCACTGGCGAGACGCCGGTGGTCGACGTGCAGAGCACGCGGCGCGAGATCACGCTCGACAACGAGACGATGCGGAGCTTGCCGGCGGTGCGCAGCTACAGCTACCTGCTGACCGCGGTGCCCGGGCTGCAGGCGAACATCACCGACGTCAACACGGGCCCGGTGTTCGCGATCTTCCCGGTGCACGGCGGCCGCGGCGTCGAGTCGCGATTGACGGTCGAGGGTCTCAATATCAGCAATCCTCCTGGTGGCAACCAGCCGCCGAACTACACGGCCGACATCGGCAACGCCGCGGAAGTCTCGGTGACCACGTCGGGCGGGCTCGGTGAAGCCGAAACCGCGGGCGTGCAGATGAACATCGTGCCCAAGCAAGGTGGCAACAGCCTGTCGGGTCTGGTGGCGGCATCCGGCTTCTCCAAGGGGATGCAGTCGAACAACTACACCGACGAGCTGAAGGCGCGCGGCGCGGGCGCTCCGAATCCGACCTACCACGTCTACGACTTCAACGCCGCAGTGGGCGGCCCGATCATGAAGGACAAGCTCTGGTACTACATGAGCGTCCGACAGCAGGGGTCGCGCCGGAACATCCTGAACGTCTACTACAACAAGAGCGCCGGCGACCCGACGAAATGGAACTACGACCCGGACTTCAGCAAGCCCGCCTTCTACGATCGGCAGTGGGAGAACTACACGCCGCGCATCACCTGGCAGGTGTCGCAGAAGCACAAGATCACCGGCTCGTGGGACGAGCAACCGGTCTGCCGCACGTGCACGGGCACAGCGTCGTTCAGCGGTTCGCCTTCGTCGACCACGGCGCCCGAGGCCGACGGGCATGGTGAGTTCAGCCCGCAGCGCGTCCAGACGCTGCGCTGGACCTCACCGTTCACCAACCGGCTGCTCCTCGAAGCCGGCCTCGGCAACACCTACTACCAGTGGGGCGACCGCGAGCTCGATCCGAATCCGACGCGCAATCTGATTCGGGTCACCGAGAACCAGGCGGTGATCAATCCGACGGGTCAGATCGGCACGATGACGTATCGGTCGCAGAACTGGTTGATCAACAAGACCGACGGCGCCAACTGGTTCTTCAACACCTCGTACATCACCGGGTCGCACAGCATGAAGTTCGGCTACCAGGGCAACTGGTGGGCCGACGACCGCGAAATTCACGCGAACGAGCAGAGCCTGCTGTTCACGCTGACGCGCGGTGTCCCGATTTCGATCACCGAGTACGCAAACCCGTACTTCAACAACGGGCGAGCCGCGATGGCGTCGTTCTTCGCGCAGGACCAGTGGACCCTGGGGCGGCTGACGCTGCAGGGCGGGGTGCGCTACGACCATCCCTGGAGCTGGTTTCCGGAAGTCGACCAGCCGAAGGGCCGCTTCTTCCCGGGCGCTCATTTCGACAAGGCGACGGGGGTGACCGGCTACAACGACATCACGCCGCGGATGGGCGCCGCGTATGACGTCTTCGGCAACGGCAGGACCTCGCTCAGGGTGAACCTCGGAAAGTACCTGCAGGGCGCGAGCGTCGGCAACCTGCTGGCCAACGCCAACCCGTCGCTCCGCATTCCGGGAGGCGCCGCCGCGGCGTTTGCCAACCCGAACGTGGTGCGCACGTGGACGGACGCGAACCGCGACTTCGTGCCCGATTGCGATCTGTCGAATCCGCTCGCGCAGAACCTGGTC
>Ga0081539_10004036_pt1 | contig 16839 bp, 18 predicted proteins | sample TabmetS4T2R2_FD_71023 | JGI IMG/M metagenome (GOLD analysis project Ga0081539, IMG submission 71023) | Tabebuia heterophylla rhizosphere microbial communities from the University of Puerto Rico - S4T2R2 | ecosystem: Host-associated > Plants > Roots > Rhizosphere ...
GGCCAGCCGGGAACATCGCGGCCGGTATAATTGTCGATCCATCCACGCGCGTGCCCCAGGAGTCGCAATGCCGCACCCCGACCGCGAAGTCGACGCCCGCGGCCTCAATTGCCCGCTGCCGATCCTTCGCACGAAGAAGGCATTGAACGACATGAGCTCCGGTCAGCTCGTGCGCATCCTGGCGACCGATCCCGCGTCCGTGCGCGATTTCCAGGCATTCGCCCGCCAGACGGGCAACGAGCTCGTCGAGCACGGCGAACAGGACGGCGCATTCTTTTTCGTGATGAAGCGGAAGTAGCGACTGGAGGCACCATGCCCGACGAGCAGCACAGCGCAAGTCCGACCATCGACCCGGGAAAAGTGGTCGAGCTCGATACCGAGGGCTTCTCCAACACGATCCCCAATCATCCCTTTGCGATCGTCGATTTCTGGGCGCCGTGGTGCGCGCCCTGCCGTGCGTTCGCGCCGACGTTCGCACAGGTCGCCAGCAAACATCCGCAGATCCTGTTCGCGAAGGTGAACACGGATGCCGAGCAGGGTCTCGCCACGCACTTCAACATCAGGTCGATTCCGACGCTCATGGTGTTTCGGGAGAACGTGATCGTGTTCTCCCAGCCGGGCGCACTTTCGGGCGCCGCGCTCGAGCAGGTGATCAAGGGTGTGTCGGAGCTCGACATGAACGACGTCCGCCGCGAGCTCGAGGCGCAGCACACGCAGGGCAAGGGAAGCGACGAGCCGGCGTCGGCTTAAAGCGCGGCCGCGAATCCGCCGACGCGCGGATTTCAGCGGCGATATCGATTGAGGAAGTCCGCGACGATGCCCTTGTGGCTCCGGTCGATCGCGGCATCGAGCGCGGTGTCCTTCGGATCGAGCTGCTTCGCCTTGCGGAACGCGCCGATCGCCTGCTGATGGTATCCCTGCGCCTGCAGCGCCTGTCCATAGCAGCGCCACGCATCGGCGTTCGCAAGCTCGAGATCGGCCCATGCACCGCATAGCTCGGCGGCGCGGCGCGAGTTGCCGGCACGCAGCATGCGCTCACCTTCCGTCTTGAGCGCGACGACGCGCGCGCGTCGCTCGTCGAACCGGCTGGCGAGATCAGGATCGACGGGCCGCGCGTCGCCGGCGCGCGCCGCCGGCGCGCTCGTTCCGCCCGAGTCGCCGCTGCGCACGGACGCGTCCGCCGGCGACCCGCCACGCTCGATCGGACCCACGGCGATGCCGCTCTTCAGGCTCTCGACCAGTCGATCACGGCCCGCGAGGCTCTGGTCGATGAACGAGGGGCGTGCGGGCAGCGAATCGACGATGGCGTGCTGTGCGCGCGCGAGGGAGTCGGCCATCGGCTGATGCCATGCAACGCCGTACAGCCACAGCATCGCACCTAGACCGCAGATCCCGGTGATCATGTTGAGCGCACCGGGCGGTCCGTGCGTCACGAGGCAATCCTCCGCCGCATCCCACTCGGTTTCCTGGGCCTGCATGAGGCGCTCGTAGGCGACCGCGATCAGGATCGGCGCGACCACGGGAAAACCCGCTCCCACGCCGTTCCACCACACCCGCACGCCGCGGCGCAGCGCGCGCACGAGCTGCGCCTGCGGATCGCGGCGCGCATACGCATCCGAGATCGAGAATTGCACGTAGCAGCCGAAGAGCCACTTGCCCGGCGTGGTCTGCAGTGCCGCAACCAGCAGCGCCTCGACCGGAATCCACGACAGCGTGATGAACACCGGGGCGAGCAACGGATGCGCGAGCCAGTACGCGAGCCCCTCCGGCACGAGCTCGAGCGCACGCAGCTCGGACAGGAGCAACGCGAGCACGAGTCCCCAGATCGCGTAATCGAAAAGACGCGCGGCGAGGCGGCTCCATGGCCGCGGCTCGCTCGTGCGTCCCGCCTTCGCGCGCTCCAGCTCCGCCATGCGCAGGCGGAAGATCCAGCTCGCATCCTCCTGCGGCTGATTCGTGCCGAGGAACACGCTCTTTTCGCGACGCCAGTTGAGGATCGCGAGATCGGTCGGCGGCGAGAACACCGGCTGCACGATCGCACGCCGGCGGTGCAGCCACGACAGGCCGTGCACGACGCCGTAGATCACGGTGAGCGCGAGAAGCGTGAGCGTCAGCCATACGAGCACCTGCTTCGCGACCGCCACGGCGTCTTCGGGCGTGACGAACAGGATCGCGGCGCCGATGAACACGGCGAACAACGCGCACATGCCGATGGTGACGAGGGTCGAGCGTCCGAATGCCGCGACGCGCTCGGTCAATCCGGGATGATGCGGAATGTGCGATTCGTCCGGCAGGTCCTCCGCGTCGAGGCCCGTCTCGAGGATATCGTCGGACGCGAGAAACGGGGTCGCGGCACCGATGTCGGTGCTCTCGAATCCGCGATCCCCGATCGCGTTGGTGACGACGTGCGCGATGCGCTGCTCCGCAGAGCCGCTGGACAGCGCGAGCTGCCGATCGTATTCGGCGCGGCGCTGCGGATGCGACAGGATGCGGCTCGCGTGGTTGATGAACCGCAGCGCTTCCTCAACGTTGCCCTGCCCGTCGCGCGTCTTCCCGTAGTACTTGCGAATCTGCGCTCGCAGCGCCGAGCGGACCTCCTCGTCCGATGCGGTCTGTGGAATACCGAGCGCTTCGTACAGCGTGGCTCTCATGAGGCGGTGCCGGGACACGTTCGCGCCTGCAAATCTTCGGCGAAAAGGGATGACCGGGCAAGTAGCAAGAACTGCACCTCGCGCGTCCTTCGCGCAAGTGTTGCTAAATCGGTCGAAAAGCAAGAAGGGCAACCCGGCGGATTGCCCTTCTTCGTCATGTCGCGCGCATCATCGGCGGCGCTGACACATTGCGGCGAGAATGCTGTCGCGAACAGCGCCGCGCGCGCGGCGTCACTGCTCCTGCGCTTCGGTCTTGGTGCCCTGCTTGTCGGCACCGCGCGCGGACAGCTTCTCGCGGATGCGCGCGGACTTGCCGGAACGATCGCGCAGGTAATAGAGCTTCGCGCGACGCACGTCGCCTTTGCGCTTCACCTCGATGCTGGCGATGAGCGGCGAATACGTCTGGAACGTGCGCTCGACGCCTTCTCCGCTGGAGATCTTGCGCACGACGAAGCTCGAGTTGAGGCCGCGGTTGCGCTTGGCGATGACCACGCCCTCGTAGGCCTGCACGCGCTTGCGCTCGCCTTCGACGACGCTGACGTTCACGACGACGGTGTCGCCGGGCGCGAAGCTGGGAATGCTCTTGCCCAAGCGCGCGATCTCTTCCTTCTCGAGCTGTTCGATGATGTTCACTTGCGTTCTCCGTTGATGGTCGAATCGGCCGGTGGCCTTGCATGCAGCGCAGGGCGCCCCCTGATGCACGCGGTTTGTCGTTGCTGTGTCACTTGCGTTGCTGCTCCTTCTGATACTCGGCGAGCAGCGCGCCTTCTTCCGTCGTGAGCGCGCGTTGCGCGAGCAGGTCGGGCCGGCGCTGCCACGTCCGTCCGAGCGCCTGCTTCAGTCGCCAGCGGCGAATCGCCGCATGATCCCCCGACACCAGCACGCCCGGCACCGCACCGCTTTCATCGACTTCGGGACGGGTGTAGTGCGGACAATCGAGCAGGCCGTCGACGAACGAATCCTGCGCCGCCGACTCGGCATCGTTGAGGGCGCCCGGCAGCAGCCGAACCATGGCGTCGATGAGCATCAACGCCGGCAGCTCGCCGCCCGACACCACGAAATCACCCACTGCCAGCTCCTCGTCGACGTGACGCTCCAGGAAACGCTCGTCGACACCTTCATATCTTCCTGCCAGCAACACGTACGCGGCGTTCGCGCTTGCGAGCTCCGCCACCTTGCGATGCGTCAGCGGCGCGCCCGACGCCGACAGGTACAGCGTACGCGATGCCGCGAATCCCGCATCGCGCTGCGATCGTTGTGCCGCCTCGAGCGCTCGTGAGAGCGGCTCGCGCAGCATCACCATCCCCGGCCCGCCGCCATACGGCCGGTCGTCCACGTTGCGGTAATTGCCCGACGCGTAATCGCGCGGGTTCCACACGTGAAGCTGCCACAATCCGCGCTCGCGCGCCCTGCCCGGGATGCCGAACCGGCTCGCGTGGTCCACCATCTCGGGAAAGAGCGTGAGCACGTCGATTCGCAGCGTGCGCTCCATCGTCTTCCCGCCGGCTAGTAATCCTCGCCCCAGTCGACCTCGATGCGCCGTGCCTCCAGATCGACCGCATCGATCACCGCGGGCACGTACGGAATCAACTGCTGCACCGCTGCGTCACTCGCCCGCGCGACCTGCAGCAACGGATGCGCGCCATGCTCGGTGACCCCGCTCACGCGCCCCAGCACGCGCCCTTCCCGGTTCACCACCGTGAGCCCGACGAGATCGGCGAGATAGATCTCGTCCGCCGATGCCGGCGGCAGCGCGCCGCGCGGCACGGCGAGCTCGAAGCCTTTCAACGCGAGCGCCGCATCGCGGTCCTGCATGCCATCAACCTGCGCGATCACGCTGCTGCCATGCACGCGGGCTGCGCTCACCTGCACGCATCGCCACTGCGTGCGCTTGGCATCGCGCAGCCACCATTGCGCAAACGCGAGCAGCGCGTCCGGCGCCTCGGTGTAGGGCTCGATCTTCAGCCATCCCGCGACGCCGTACGCGCCGCTGACGTGCCCCACCACCACCATGCGCTCGGCATCGACCTCGCCCGGCGCATCCGCAACCTGCGGCCGCGCCGTTGCGTCGCGATCCGGTGGTCGCTTACGCGGCGCTCGGCTCGGCGCTTCCCTCGGCCTTGACATCACCCGCCGCGGTCGAATTCGCGTTCTTCTTCACGAGCCCGGCAACGGTGTCCGACATGCGCGCGCCGCGCTGCTGCCAGTACGCGATGCGGTCCATCGACAGGCGAAGCGCCTCGTCGGCCTCGCCGGCAATGGGATTGTAGAAGCCGACGCGCTCGATGAAACGGCCGTCGCGGCGGTTGCGCGAGTCGGCGACGACGACGTTGTAGAAGGGGCGCTTCTTCGCACCGCCCCGCGCAAGACGAATGACGACCATGATCCGGTATGGGTTAGCAGAAAAAAGACGTTGATTATACGACGGAATTGTCGCCGCTGTCCACGAGACCGCGAGGGCGCCTAGCGCATGCCCGGCAGGATGCCCCGCATGCCGCGCATCATCTTCTGCATGCCTCCCTTGGTCACGAGCTTCATCATCTTCTGCGTCTGCTCGAACTGGGCGAGGAGCTGATTGACTTCCTGGACCGTGACGCCCGCGCCGGCGGCGATGCGCCGCTTGCGCGACGCCTTGAGGATCTCGGGTTTTGCGCGCTCCCCCGGCGTCATCGAATTGATGATGCCTTCGATGCGCCCGATCTTTTTTTCGTCGACCGATGCGCCCTGCGCCGCGCGTGCGAGCTCCGCCGGAAGCTTGTCCATGAGGCCTGCGAGGCCGCCCATCTTGCGCATCTGAACGATCTGCGCCTTGAAATCCTCGAGGTCGAAGCCCTTGCCGGATTTCACCTTCTTGGCGAGCTTCTGCGCTTCCTTGACGTCGACGGTGCGATGCGCTTCCTCGATGAGCGACAGCACGTCGCCCATGCCCAGAATGCGCGACGCCATGCGCTCCGGGTGGAACACCTCGAGTCCGTCGATCTTCTCGGCGACCCCGACGAACTTGATCGGCGCGCCGGTGACATGCCGCACCGAGAGCGCCGCTCCGCCGCGGGCGTCGCCATCGAGCTTGGTGAGGATCACGCCCGTCAGCGGCAGCGCCTCGCGAAATGCGCGCGCGGTGTTGACCGCATCCTGGCCCTGCATGGCGTCGACGACGAACAGCGTCTCGATCGGCGTGACCGCGCCGTGCAGATCCGCGATCTCGCGCATCATCTCCTCGTCGATCGCGAGCCGCCCCGCGGTGTCGACGATCAGCACGTCGTTGTAATGGCGGCGCGCCCAGTCGACCGCATCCTTCGCGATCTGAACCGGCTTCTGCTCGGGCGACGATGGGAACCAGTCCACCCCGACCTGCGTCGCGAGGGTGTGCAGCTGATCGATCGCGGCGGGCCGGTACACGTCCGCCGACACCAGCAGCACCTTCTTCCTGCTCTCGCGCAAAAGCCGCGCGAGCTTCGCCGCCGTCGTCGTCTTGCCCGCGCCCTGCAGGCCGGCGAGCAGGATGACGGCCGGCGGCTGGGTCGCGAGATCGAGCGGCACCGCTGCGCCGCCCATCAGCGCCGTGAGCTCGCGATGCACCACCCCGATCAACGCCTGGCCCGGCGTGAGCGAGCCCACGACATCGGCACCGATCGCCTTCTCGCGCACCGCCGCGATGAAGTCCTTGACCACCGGCAATGCGACGTCGGCCTCGAGCAGCGCGAGGCGCACTTCGCGCAATGCGTCCTGGATGTTCGCTTCGGTGAGCCGCGCTTCGCCGCGCAGCTGTTTCACGACGCGGCCGAGGCGTTCGGTAAGGTTGTCGAACATGAATGGTGGGACGGGCGGCCCGGCGGGAAGCGCGTCGGGGCCCTGATGTAAACTCGGGAATCAGCGCGAATCGCCGCATCGAGCCGACGATCGGCGCGAAACCGATGATTTTACTCCACCTGGTGCTCGCGGCGCTGTATGCGTACGCGGTTTGGGCGCTGTGGCCGGCGCCGGCGCAGGCCCCCGCAGTCGGCATCACGCCCGGCACGCCGCAGTGGTCGGGCAATGCGCCGATCGTCATCCCCGCGGCACTCATCCTCCATGCGTGGCTGGTCTCGATGGATGTCGCGAAGCCGCAGGGCCTCGATGTGTCGTTCGCGAATGCCCTGTCGGCGGTGGCAGCGCTGACCGCGATCGTTGCATGGGCGACGGGACTCATGCGCACCCTGCCGATCATCGCGACGGTGGTGCTGCCGACCGCGGGAGTGTTCTCGATGTTGCCGGCCGCCGGCAGCACGCCCCACGTGTTCCCGTACGCCGAAGCGCCGTGGGCGACGGCGCACGTCGCGGTGGCACTGCTCGCGTACTCGCTCTTCATCGTGGCGGCCGTTCAGGCGGTCGTGCTCATGTGGCTCGAGAAGCGACTTCATCGCGGAATCGCGGATGCGAGCGGCGCGGAGCTGCCGCCGCTCCTCACTCTCGAGCGGTTCCTGTTTCGCATCGTGACCCTGGCGTTCCTGCTGCTCACCCTGACCGTCGTGTCCGGCGTCTTCTTTTCCGAAGCGATCTTCGGCAAGCCGCTCACGTTCAATCACAAGAGCGTCTTCTCGATCGTCGCGTGGTTCGTTTTCGGAGCCCTCCTTCTCGGCCGCCAACGATACGGCTGGCGCGGACGCGTCGCCCTGCGATGGATCCTGACCGGCACCACCCTCCTCGTGCTTGCGTATCTCGGCAGCAAGTTCGTGCTCGAGGTGCTCCTGCACCGGTGACGCTCGACGCGTGAATTCCATTCCATTGAGCACCCTGGGCATGGTGCTCGCCGTGCTCATCGTCGTCTGCGGCTTCTTTTCCGTCTCCGAGACGGCGATGATGGCCGCCAATCGCTTTCGCCTGAGGCACCGCGCGCAGCAGGGTGCGCATGGCGCGAAGCTCGCGCTCGCGCTGCTCGATGAAACCGATCGTTTGCTTGGAGTGATCCTGCTCGGCAACACGCTGGTGGCCGCCGGCGCCGCCACGCTCACCGCGGTGATCACGAAACGGCTGTTCGGCGAGGGCGAGCTCGCGTTGAGTCTGGGCACGGTGGCGATCTCGTTCGCGCTGCTCATCTTTTCCGAGATCACGCCCAAGGTGGTCGGCGCCGCACACGCCGACACGCTGGCGCCGCTCGTCGCGTACGTGCTGTCGCCGATGCTCAAGCTCGCCCGGCCCGTCGTCTGGTTCACCAATCTGTTCGTGCAGGCGCTGCTCAAGCTGTTCCGGTTTCGCGAGGCGAAGGACGCCGGGACCACCCTCAGCCAGGAAGAGCTCCGCGCACTGGTGCTCGAGGGCCAGTATTTCCGGGGGAAGCACCGCGCGGTGCTCGCCAATCTGCTGGACATCGACACGATCACCGTCGACGACATCATGATTCCGCGCAACCAGCTGCACGCGATCGACATCGCGGAAAAGCCCACGGTGCTGGCGCAGCAGATCGCGACCTCGCATCACACGCGCCTGCCGGTGTACGAGAACGATCTCGACGACATCATCGGCTTCGTTCATGTGAAGCAGGTGCTGCCGTTGCTCCAGTCCGACAGCGTGGACGCCGAGCACCTTCGAGCCATCCTGCGGCCGCCGTACTTCATTCCCGCGGGCACGCCGCTCCTGCAGCAACTGCAGCAGTTCCAGAACGACCGGCGCCGCCTCGGCCTGGTCGTCGACGAGTACGGCGAGCTCCAGGGGCTCGTCACCATCGAGGACATCATCGAGGAGATCGTCGGCGAATTCACCACACCCGCGCCGGACGTGGCGAGCTACGGCCGGGCCGCCGACGGCAGCGTGGTGGTCGATGCCATGGCGCCGCTGCGCACCCTCAACCGCAAGCTCTCGACCGAGTTCGCCCTCGAAGGCCCGAAGACCCTCAACGGCCTCATCGTCGAGCAGCTGGGGGAAATTCCGGAAGCCGGCACGCACCTCGCGATCGGCGGCCAGGAGATGGAAATCCTGCAGACGCAGGGCCGTGCGATCAAAGTGGTACGGCTGCTCCCGCCGGTCGGCTCAGCCGCCCGGTCGGCTTTACAAGCGTCGGAGGGACGGGCATCATCGAAAAGCTAAGTTTCATGCAGCCGGAATAACTTGCGGCCCGAAGCTCAAGGCGAGCTTCAACGGTGCCGATAAAACCGGGACGGCCTCGCTCCGAGCGCCCCAGCTCCGCCCAAACGCTCCAGGATCAATCGCTTACGTTCGACCAGATGGCCACGCCCGCCGCCACGACCCGCAACATCAGCGGCCTAGCCAGGGCGCTCGCGCAGCACGGCCTCATGTCGGAAGGCGACGCCGAAGCCGCCCAGGCCCAGGCCCGCACGTCGGGGATCACATTCGTCGAGCAGGTCCTGGCCGGCAAGAAGATGTCCTCCACCCAGGTGGCGACGTTCGCGTCGAAGGCCTTCGGCGTGCCCCTGTTCGATCTCTCGTCGTTCGACCTCCTGCAACTCCCCAAGGAGCTCGTCGACCTCAAGATGGCGCAGACGCGCCGGGTGCTGCCGCTGCAGAAGCGCGGCAACCGGCTCTATGTCGGCACCTCCGATCCCGCGAACCTGCAGGCGCTCGAGGAAGTTCGGTTCAAGACCAACCTCGTGATCGAGCCGGTGGTGGTCGAGGACGACAAGCTCGGCCAGGCGTTGAGCAAGCTTGCCGAGTCCTCCGGTGCGGAGTTCAACAAGGTCGCCAACGACATCGGCGATTTCGAGGTGGACCTCAAGGAGGCCGAGGCGGCGACCGGCACCGAGGAGGAGAAGTCCGACGTCGAGGACGCGCCGGTCGTCAAGTACATCCAGAAGATCCTGCTGGACGCGATCGCGGCGGGATGCTCCGACATCCACTTCGAACCCTACGAGAAGTTCTATCGCATCCGCTACCGCATGGACGGCGTGCTGATGGAAGTGGCCCAGCCGCCGCTCGTGATCAAGGACAAGGTCGCGTCGCGCATCAAGGTCATCTCCAAGCTCGACATCTCGGAAAAGCGCGTGCCGCAGGACGGTCGCATGAAGCTCGTCCTGAACAAGAACAAGTCGATCGACTTCCGCGTCTCGACCCTGCCGACGCTTTTCGGCGAGAAGATCGTGATGCGGATCCTCGATTCGTCGGGCGTCAAGCTCGGCATCGAGGCGCTGGGCTACGAGCCCGAGCAGCAGAAGCACCTGCTCAACGCAATCCAGCGTCCCTACGGCATGGTGCTGGTCACGGGACCGACGGGCTCCGGCAAGACGGTGTCGCTGTACACCTGCCTCAACATCCTGAACCAGCCGGGCATCAACATCTCGACGGCGGAAGATCCGGCGGAAATCAACCTGCCCGGCATCAACCAGGTGAACGTCAACGACAAGGCGGGACTCACGTTCGCGGCAGCGCTGAAGTCGTTCCTGCGGCAGGATCCGGACATCATCATGGTCGGCGAAATCCGCGATCTGGAGACGGCCGACATCGCGATCAAGGCGGCGCAGACGGGCCACCTCGTGCTGTCGACGCTGCACACCAACGATGCGCCGGCCACGCTGCAGCGTCTCGCGAACATGGGTGTCGCGCCGTTCAACATCGCGTCGTCGGTCATCCTGATCACGGCGCAGCGGCTCGGCCGCAAGCTGTGCGCGCAGTGCAAGAAGCCGCAGGAGATCCCGGTCGAGGCGCTGCTCCAGGCAGGCTTCACCCACGAGGACCTCGATGGCACGTGGCAGCCGTACACCCACGTCGGCTGCGATCACTGCAAGGGCACCGGCTACAAGGGTCGCGTCGGCATCTACGAAGTCATGCCCATCACCGACGACATGCGCGCCATCATCATGCGCGGCGGCTCGGTGATCGAGATCGAGCAGCAGGCGCAGAAGGAAGGCGTGAAGAACCTGCGACAGTCGGGCCTGCTCAAGGTGAAGTCAGGCGTAACGTCGCTCGAGGAAATCGAAGCGGTCACGAACGAGTAAGCGAGGAAGCACCATGGCCACAGCCGCCCTGCAGCAACGCCGCGACGTCAAGGAATACGTCTTCGTATGGGAGGGCGTCGACCGCAACGCGCGCCAGCTCCACGGCGAAGCCCGCGCCGCCTCCGAGACGGTGCTGCGCACGAACCTGCGCCGGCAGGGCATCCGGGTCACCAAGATCAAGCGCCAGGCGTTCCGCGGCGGCAAGAAGATCACCGAGAAGGACGTGACCATGTTCACGCGGCAGCTCGCCACGATGCTCAAGGCCGGCGTGCCGCTGCTGCAGTGCTTCGAGATCGTCGCGCGCGGCCACAGCAATGCGCGTTTCTCGCGGCTCATGATGGACATCAAGGCGAAGGTCGAGTCGGGCTCCAGCCTGTCGCAGGCGTTCCTCGAGCACCCCGCGCACTTCGACAAGCTCTACTGCAATCTCGTCGCCGCCGGCGAAACGGCGGGCATGCTCGACGGCATTCTCGACCGCCTCGCGCTGTACAAGGAAAAGATCCTCGCGATCAAGGGCAAGATCAAGTCGGCGATGTTCTACCCCGCCTCGGTCATCGTGGTGGCGATCGTGGTGGTGTGGGTCATCATGGTGTTCGTCATCCCCGCATTTAAGAAGGTGTTCGCGAGCTTCGGCGCCGGCCTGCCCGCGCTCACCGAGTGGGTGATCATGATCTCCGATTTCTGCGTGTCGTACTGGTGGCTCTTCGCCGTCTTCATCGCGGGCGGGATGATGACCTTCCGTTTTCTCTGGAAGCGCTCGGATGCATTCCGGTTCGCGTTCGATCGCATGCTGCTCAAGTTCCCCGTGATCGGCGCCATCATCGAGAAGGCGGCGATCGCGCGCTGGGCGCGAACCCTCTCCACCATGTTCTCGGCGGGCGTGCCGCTGGTCGAATCGCTCGATGCGGTGGCGGGTGCTGCGGGCAATCGCGTGTTCGAGCAGGGCACGCGCAAGATCCAGACGCAGGTGAGCACCGGTACGAGCCTCACCAATGCCATGATGAGCACGAGCCTCTTCCCCAATCTCGTGCTGCAGATGACCCAGATCGGCGAAGAGTCCGGCGCACTCGACGGCATGCTGTCGCGCGTTGCCGACTTCTTCGAGCGCGAAGTGGACGACGCGGTGGCATCGCTGTCGAGCCTGCTCGAGCCGATGATCCTCGCCTTCCTCGGCGTGGTGATCGGCGGCCTGGTGATCGCGATGTACCTGCCCATCTTCAAGCTGGGATCGGTGGTCTGATGCACGGCCGGACGCGCCGCGACGCGCCGTCCGGCCGCAGCGACGGTCGCGCTGCGTCGTGCTGCACTCGGCACGCGTGCCAGCGCCCGGCCCGATGATGGTCGCCGATCCGGTGTTCAGCTGGGTCGTCGCGGTGGTCGTCGGCCTGTGCGTCGGCAGCTTCATCAACGTGGTGATTCACCGCGTGCCGAGGATGCTCGAGCGCCAGTGGCAGGCCCAGTGCGCCGAGCTCGCCGGCGCCGCGGTCCAGGACGCTCCGCGCTACAACCTGGTGGTGCCGAGATCGGCGTGTCCCTCGTGCGGCCGGCCGATCCGCGCGATCGAGAACGTTCCGGTGCTGTCGTGGGTCGTACTTCGCGGGAAGTGCGCCGGCTGCGGCGCGGCGATCTCCGCGCGCTATCCGGTCGTCGAGATTCTCGGCGCGCTGGCCGCAGTGGCCGTGATCGCGCAGTTCGGCTTCACCGTCAAGGCGCTGGCGGCGGCATTGCTGCTGTGGTCCCTGCTCGCGCTGACGTTCATCGATTTCGATACCCAGCTTCTCCCCGACAACATCACCCAGCCGCTCCTGTGGGCCGGACTCGTCGTGAATGTGTGGGGCCTGTTCGTGCCACTCGCGAGCGCGGTGATCGGCGCGGTCGCGGGCTATCTCTCGCTGTGGGTGGTGTATTGGGCATTCAAGCTCGTGACGGGCAAGGAAGGCATGGGCTACGGCGATTTCAAGCTTCTTGCGGCGCTGGGGGCATGGCTCGGCTGGCAGATGCTGCTGCCGATCGTGCTGCTGTCGTCCGCGGTCGGCGCTCTCATCGGGATCAGCCTGATCGCGTTGCGCGGGCGCGACCGAACGGTGCCCCTTGCCTTCGGGCCTTATCTCGCGATCGCCGGCGCGCTGGCACTGTTCTGGGGCCAGGCGCTCATCAAGCTCTACCTGCCGTGACCGCGACCGGTCGTCTCGAGCGCGAGCACCGCCGCACGCAGCACGGTGGCAACCCGGCGCCCCTCGTCGTCGGGTTGACCGGTGGCATCGGCAGCGGCAAGTCGGCGGTGGCCGCGGCGTTCTCGGCGCTCGGTGCGAACGTCACCGACACCGACGTGATTTCGCACCGGCTCACCGCGCGCGGGGAGAGAGGTTACGATGCGATCGTGAGCGCGTTCGGAGCGGACGTGCTCGACGCGTCCGGCGCGCTCGATCGCGGCACGCTGCGTCGTCTCGTGTTCGGGGACGACGCCGCGCGGCGTCGGCTGGAGTCGGTGCTTCATCCGCTCATCCGTGCGGCCGCGCTGGACGACGTCGCACGCTGGGACAGCCCGTATGGCATTCTCGTGGTGCCGTTGCTCCTCGAGCGGGGCGGTCTCACCGGAGTCATCGATCGCATTCTGGTCGTCGATTGCACGGAAGGGCAGCAGGTCGAGCGGGTGCGCGAACGCAGCAGCTTGGCCGAACACGAGGTGCGTGCGATCATGGCAACGCAGCTTTCGCGTGCCGAGCGCCTTGCTGCCGCCGACGACGTGATCGACAACAGCGGGCCTCCCGAGCGCATCGCACCAGCGGTGGCCGCGCTCGACCGGCAATACCGCGAGATCGCGCGCAGCGATGCGGCGAGCGCGCGATAGGAGGACTGGATGCACGAGTTGGTGCAGAATGAGCCCGCCGTCATGAGCTCGGCCCAGCCGCCCTCCGTCATTCGTTACGAGCATCCGCTGAACGAGCGCATCCGCACGCTGATGCGCCTCGAGGTCCTGTACCAGCGCATCGCGCAGTTCGCGCAGCGCACGTCCGCGACCGATCACCACGTCGCGCTGCTCGCGCTGTTCGAGATCACCGATGTCGCCGCGCGCGCGGACCTCAAGACCGATCTCCTGCAGGAGCTCGAACGCCAGCGGCAGGTGCTCGCCCCGCTGCGCACGAATCCCGAGATCGACACGGACGTGCTCGAGTCGCTCCTCGCGGACATCGATCGCGTGAGCGCGAACCTGCTCGCGCAGGCCGGCAAGGCGGGACAGCACCTTCGCGACAACGAGTGGCTGATGACGATCAAGCAGCGAACCGCGATTCCCGGCGGCGTTTGCGAGTTCGATCTGCCTGCGTATCACTACTGGCTCAACAGCGACGCCGGCGCACGCCAGAACGATCTGCGCGCATGGCTCGCTCCGTTCCTCCCCATCCACGACGGCCTTGCTATCGTGCTGAAGCTGCTGCGCGACAACGGGCGGTCGTCGCAGCACACCGCGTACCACGGCGTGTTCCAGCTCATGCTCACGACGTCGAAGGTCGCCCAGCTCCTGCGCCTCACCGTGCCGCGGAGCCTCCCGTGCGTGCCCGAGATCAGCGCGAACAAGTACGCCCTCAACATCCGCTTCGTCGGCTTGAGCGCGATGGAGCGCGGCACCGTCTACGACCGCGACGTGGACTTCGAGCTCGTCTTCTGCAACCTGTGACGCGAAGGCCGCTGTGCCGGCGCGTTGCTACGGCGCTGGTGGCGTGCGCATGGCTGTCGTGCGCGGAGAAAGCATGAGCCCGGTACGAACCGTGACCTGCCCCCGATGCGGCAAGCCCGTCGAGTGGATCCCCGCGTCGCGTTTTCGTCCGTTCTGCTCCGAGCGCTGCAAGACGATCGACCTTGGAGGATGGGCGTCGGAGCGCTATCGCATCCCCGCGGAGAGCGCCGACAGCGACGATCTCTCCGGCTCCGAACCCGGCGACTCGCGATGACCTCGCGCTAGCTGCGCCAGGCGCCGGAGCGCAGCGCGACGCCGTGCGCGCCGTGGTCGATGGCAGTGTCGAGATCCGTCCGGTTCAACCCGCCCAAGGCGAACACCGGAACGGTCGTGTTGGTGATCATGTCCGCGAACGCGCGCCAGCCGATGGGCGCGGCCTCAGGATGAGATGGCGTCCGCGCCACCGGCCCGAGCACCGCGAAGTCGACGCCGAGCTCACCGGTGCGCGAGATCTCGCTCGCTGAATGGCACGATGCGCCGCACACGAGATCGCGCGGCTTCTCGGTCGCCTCGGCGAGCGCGCGCGCCGTCCAATGCACGCCGTGACAACCCCACGCACGCGCCTGTTCGACCGAGCCGTTGAGCAGCACCGTCGCATGAAATCGCTGCGCAAGCGCGAGCACGCGCTCGGTGAAGGCCTGCAATCGATCCGCGGGCCAGGTCTTCTCGCGCACCTGGAGCAGGCGCAGTCCCGAATCCAGCGCGCGCTCGAGACGTTGCAGGAACGACGCCTCGCCCAGCTCGGAGGCCATGGTGATGCCGTAGATCGTCGGCAGGCGCAGCGCCTCGATGATCGGCGCGTTCGCCGGAAGCAGCGGCTCCACCGTGAAGCCGCACGGGTTCTGCCATGCGAAGGCCTGACCGTCGTGGCCGTGCGGTTCGCCGTCGAATGCGAGCACGCGAAAGAAATGCAGCTCGACGTGCGCGTGCGGATAGACGTAGCGCCGCACGAGCCAGGGAGCAGCGCGCGTGACGGTGAGCCCGAGCTCCTCGCGCAACTCGCGGTCGAGCGCGTGCCGCGCCGTCTCGCCGGGCTCGAGCTTGCCGCCGGGAAATTCCCAATACCCCGCATACACCTTGCCGTGCGGACGTTGCGCCAGGAGCACGTCGCCGTTGGATGCGAGGATCACGGCCGCGGCAACCTTCACGACGTTCGGTGCGGCAGCGGTCATGCCGCGGCTTGCGGCGGCGGCGCTCACGCGTTGCGGCGGCGTTTGAGTCCGCTCTCGCCCGCGTAGCTCTTCGCGAATTGCCACGCCACGCGTCCGCTGCGCGATCCGCGCTGCAGCGCCCACTGCAATGCGTCGCGGGTACGCGCTTCGGCTTCCTTCTCGTTGCGCGGCGCCGGGATCTCGAACGCTTCGAGCCATCCTGCGACGGCCGCGAGATAGTCGTCCTGCGTGAACGGATAGAACGAGATCCACAGCCCGAATCGCTCCGACAGCGAGATCTTCTCCTCGACCGATTCACCCGGATGCACCTCGTCGCCGATGTGCTTGGTCTCGAGGTTCTCGCTCATGTACTCGGGCAGGAGATGGCGCCGATTCGACGTGGCATAGATCAGCACGTTCGAAGGCGCTGCGGCGACCGTGCCGTCGAGCATCACCTTGAGCGCCTTGTAGCCCGGCTCGCCGGCATCGAACGTGAGGTCGTCGCAGAATACGATGAACCGTTCCGGTCGATGCACGACCTGCTCGGCGATGTCCGGCAGGTCCACGAGGTCGCCCTTCTCCACTTCGATGAGGCGCAATCCCTGTTTCGAGTACTTCGCGAGCATCGCCTTCACCAGCGAGGACTTGCCCGTGCCGCGCGAACCGGTCAGGAGCACGTTGTTCGCGGGCAAGCCGTGCACGAACTGGCGCGTGTTGCGATCGATCGTGCGCTTCTGCTCGTCGATGGCGACGAGATCGTCGAGACCGATCGCATGCGGATGCGCGATCGCCTGCAGGAACCCGCGTCCTGCGCGTTTTCGCCAGCGGTACGCCGGCGCCTTCCAGTCCGGCGGCGCCGATGGCGGCGGGAGTGCGTCCTCGAGCCGCGTCAGCACGGCGTCCGCATGCGCAATCAACGCCGCGAGAGCTTTGATGTCGATCATGCCCCGGCACCTCGTGCGCTAGCTGCGATAGTCGGCGTTGATGCTGACGTAGTCGTGGGAGAGATCGCAGGTCCACACGGTCGCGGCGCCATTGCCGCGGCCGAGATCGACCTTCACCGTGATCTCGTCCTGCTTCATCACGCGCTGACCTTCGGCCTCGGTATAGAGCGAGGACCGGCCGCCACGCTCCACGACCAGCACGTCGTCGAGCCAGAACGTCACGCGCGACGGATCGAGGTCGGCGGCGCCCGCATTGCCGATGGCGCACACGATGCGCCCCAGGTTCGGGTCGGACGCGAAGAACGCCGTCTTGACGAGCGGCGAATGCGCGATGGACAGCGCGACACGACGGGCCTCGTCGCGATCCCGCGCGCCCTCGACGCGCAGGGTGATGAACTTGGTCGCGCCCTCGCCGTCGCGCACGATCGGCTG
>Ga0081539_10004037_pt1 | contig 16836 bp, 15 predicted proteins | sample TabmetS4T2R2_FD_71023 | JGI IMG/M metagenome (GOLD analysis project Ga0081539, IMG submission 71023) | Tabebuia heterophylla rhizosphere microbial communities from the University of Puerto Rico - S4T2R2 | ecosystem: Host-associated > Plants > Roots > Rhizosphere ...
CAGGTAGGCCTCGGCGTCGCGCTTCAGCTTCTGGAGGATGAACGCGCTGATCTGCTGGGGGGAGAACTCCTTGCCGTCGGCCCGGAAGCGCCAGGACGACTCGCCCATGTGCCGCTTGACCGACCGCACGGTGCGGTCCGGGTTGGTCACCGCCTGCCGCTTGGCCACCTCGCCGACCAGCACCTCGCCGGTCTTGGAGAGGGCGACCACCGACGGGGTCGTGCGCGCCCCCTCGGCGTTGGGGATCACCGTCGGCTCGCCGCCCTCGAGGGTGGCGACAACGGAGTTGGTGGTCCCCAGGTCGATCCCTACGGCCTTGGCCATCTCATCACCTCAAACACGCTTCTGGGACAGGTCCACCGCACAAGATAGAGACTTGAGTGCTCCATTGTCAAGGTTCCCGTCAATCGCAATTTATCTTGCCGCTGACCTGCGGTATTATACCGGTTCGGGCAGTGTTGCGGGGTCCTCGGGGACCACCTTGTCGCCCCCACACACCCCGGCGGCCTCGAAGGCACCGGCGGGCAGCTCGACCGCGTAGCGGTAGCGCCCGGCCGGGGGGTAGCTGGGGCACGGGTCGGCCGTGCACGGGGTCATCTCGGCCACGCTGACCACCCGCCCGTCGCTGGCCACGAAGGCGATCGACAGCGGCACCAGGGTGTTCTTCATCCAGTAGGCCTCGGCCACGTCCTGGGGGTAGAGGAAGACCATCCCGGTCCCTTCGGGGACCTCGGTGCGGCCCATCAGGCCCCTGGCCCTGGCGGCGGGGTCGGCGGCCACCTCCAGGCGCACGGTCACCGGGCGTCCCCCGGCCGGTTCCAGCCGGTAGGCGACCGCGGCCGGCCGGCCGCCCTTGGCCGTGTCACCCGTCCCGGCGGTCGCCGGGCGGTCGGCCATGGTGGGGTCGTCCGCGCCCCCGCCGACCAGGCCGGCCGCCGAGGCCAGGGCCCAGGCGAGCACCGCCACCCCGGCCACCACCAGCAGCAGGCCGCCGGTCAGCAGGGCGACCCGGCCGATGGACGGGGGCGGCCCTTGGTCGGCGGGCGGCCCCGGATCCGTGGGCCGGCTCGACGGCGGGGGCAGGGAAGGGTCGGGCATCGGTCCAGCCTAGCCGCCTCGCGATGTTACCGAGCGGTAGACTTCCCCGCAGCAGCGGACGCCACCAGGCCGGGAGGACGTGCGATGAAGCTCGCCATCGGGGCCGTGCTGACCTTCTTCGCGGTCGCCCTGGCCGGCCAGCGGGCCGAGCGGATCACCAGGCTGATCGCCAGCGGCCAGCCCGCTCCCGACCGGCTCCGGGGCGCCTGGGCCCGCCTGCGAGCCGAGCTGGTCGAGGTCTTCGGCCAGCGCAAGCTGCTCAAGCGGCCGATCCCCGGGCTGGCCCACTTCTTCACCTTCTGGGGCTTCGTGGTCCTGCTGACCACCATCGCCGAGGCCTACGGGGAGCTGTTCAGCGACACCTTCGCCCTGCCACTCGTCGGCCACAGCCCGGTGCTCGGCTTCCTCCAGGACTTCACCGCCGTGGCCGTCCTGGTCAGCCTGGCCGTCTTCGCCGTCATCCGGGTCCGCCAGTCCCCGGCCCGCCAGGCGAGGGCTTCGCGCTTCTACGGCTCCCACACCGGCCAGGCCTGGGTCATCCTCGGCATGATCGCCCTGGTCATCGTCACCCTGCTCACCTACCGGGGGGCGCGGGCGGCCAGAGGCACCTTCCCCTACGACGGCTGGGCGTTCGCCTCCACGGCCGTCGGGCGGCTGCTCGACGGCCTCTCCCCGCCGGCCCTGCGGCTGGTCGACGCGGGGTTCCTGCTCGCCCACCTGGCGGTCGTGCTCGGGTTCCTGGTGCTGGTCATGTACTCCAAGCACCTGCACATCTTCACCGCCCCGTTCAATGTCGCCTTCTCCCGCCGCCCCAAGGCCCTTGGCCCGCTGGCCACCCCCCGGATCGACCCCGAGGAGATGACCGAGGAGGACGTCTTCGGCGCCGGCAAGGTCGAGGACCTGCACTTCAAGCAGCTGCTGGACCTGGCCACCTGCACCGAGTGCGGCCGCTGCCAGGACCAGTGCCCGGCCTGGAACACCGGCAAGCCGCTGTCGCCCAAGCTGGTCATCACCGACCTGCGCGACCACCTGTTCGAGAAGGCCCCGTTCGTGCTCGGCGAGGCGACCCGCGAGCACCCGGGTCCCCACGACCCGGCCGTGCTCGACAAGGACCTCGTCACCGACGTCGTCGGGTCCGACGTGCTCTGGTCCTGCACCACCTGCGGGGCCTGCGTCGAGCAGTGCCCGGTCGACATCGAGCACGTCGACACCATCCTGGAGCTGCGCCGCTACCAGGTCCTGATGGAGTCCCGCTTCCCCACCGAGGCCGGGACCATGCTGCGCAACGTCGAGAACTCCGGCGACCCCTGGGGGCTGGGCGCCGGCCAGCGGCTGGCCTGGACCGAGGGGCTGGACTTCGAGGTGCCGGTGGTCGGCGACAGGATCCCCGGCGACGTCGAGTACCTCTACTGGGTCGGCTGCGCGGCCGCCCTCGAGGACCGGGCCCGGGGCACCGCCAGGGCGATCGCCCGCCTGCTGCACCGGGCCGGGGTCCGCTTCGCCGTGCTCGGCCCGCGCGAGTCCTGCACCGGGGACCCGGCCCGCCGCCTCGGCAACGAGTACCTGTACCAACTCCAGGCCCAGCAGAACATCGAGACCCTGGACGGGGTCGGCGCCCGCAAGGTGATCGCCTCCTGCCCCCACTGCTTCAACACCCTGGCCCGCGAGTACCCGCACCTGGGCGGCAACTACGAGGTCGTCCACCACACCCAGCTGCTGCAGCGCCTGGTCAACGAGGGCCGGCTGGTTCCCGAGGGCCCGGTCGAGACCACGGTCACCTACCACGACCCCTGCTACCTGGGCCGCCACAACGACGTCTACGACGCCCCCCGGGCCGTGCTCGACGCCGTCCCCGGGGTCCGCTCGGTCGAGATGCACCGCTGCCGCGAGCGCGGCTTCTGCTGCGGGGCCGGCGGATCGCGCATGTGGATGGAGGAGCGGATCGGCAAGCGGGTCAACCTCGAGCGCACCGACGAGGCCCTGGCGACCGGAGCCGAGGTGGTCGGGACGGCCTGCCCCTACTGCATGGTCATGCTGGACGACGCCATCAAGGCCCGCCAGGCCGAGGGTCAGGGCGAGGGCGTCAGGGTCCTGGACGTGGCCCAGGTGCTGGAGCGGGGGTTCAGCTCGGAGGACGTGGCCCCAGGTCGATGAGCATCGGCACCGGGTCGCGCCACAGGTAGACGCCCTCCACCTTCGTGGGCTTGCTGCCGAACAGGTCGGTCAGGAAGCGGAGCATGGCCGCCTGGTTCGGCATCGGCCCCACGACCACGCTCCCGACCCGCCAGCGGACCAGGTCACGGGCCAGGGCCCGCCGCATCGGCCCGGTCAGCCGGGGCGGGGTGGCCCCGGCGAAGATGCGGGCGAAGGTGATCGACCCCGGGGTCGGGATGGCGTCGAAGCGCGGCGAGTCGCTGTCCTTCTGGGGGCCGATGAAGTAGCCGCCGGGCATCCGGTACCAGAGCCCGGCCTCGGCCTGCCAGGTCATGGCCAGGGAGGTGCGCCGGTAGGCCCAGGGCAGGACCAGGACGACGCTGTCGCGGGGCAGGGACCGGACGGCCGGGCCGGTGAAGAAGGCCGGGGTCTGGACCGTCTCGGCCGAGATGGTGGCCGAGGGCCACAGCGGCAGCAGCACCAGCACCGCCACCACCACCGCGGCCGCCCGCCGCCAGCCGCCGTCGCGCCACACGCCCTGGAGGAACACGGCCAGCAGGAGCCCGGCGAACAGGGCCGTGAGCTGGGCCAGGCGTGCCGGGATGAGGCTGGGGAGCAGGGGCAGGTGCTCGAAGAAGGCCCAGGGCAGCCGGATCCCGGTGTCCCGCCCCCCGACCAGCAGGACCGGGCCCAGCGAGAGCACGGCCGCCACCACCATCAGGGCCAGGCCGATCCTGACCACCGCCTGCGAGCGCCATCGCACGCCCAGGGCGGCCAGCACCAGCAACATCGGTAGCCCGAGGTAGGCCGAGTTCCCGCCCGCGAACCCCTCCACCAGCTGGCCGGCCCCGTCCCAGGTCATGGCCTGGGGCCAGCCGGGCAGGATGAAGCTCTGGAGGTCGTTGGAGTAGTTGGTCTTCTGGATGTCGCCGTGGATCCTCTGGGGCCCGGCGAACTGCACGGCCAGCGGCCAGACGACGATCGCCGAGGTCAGGGTCAGGGCGACCGCGACCGCCTTGACCGCGTACAGCCAGCGCTCCCCCACCCGCCGTAGGTTGGTCAGCACCACCAGCAGGAGCAGGGCGAAGGCGAGCAGGGCGGTCATGGCCAGCAGCTCCTCGCCGATCAGGAGCTGGGCCCCGGCCATCAGGCCGAGCGCGGCCCCGGCCAGCCAGGGCGAGCGCCGCTGGCGGACCAGGATCTCGTGCACGGCCAGCAGCATGAGCGGGACCAGGAAGGCCAGCGTCATGTGCAGGTGGTGGGACTGGACCCGCATGGCCGGGGAGAAGCCGTAGACCGCCCCCCCGGCCGCCGCCGCCAGGTGCCCGGGAACGAAGCGGCGGATGGCCAGGTAGGCGCACCAGGCCGAGAGCCCGTAGGACAGCACCAGCAGCAGGTTGAAGGCGAACACCGGCCCCCAGGTGGCGGTCACCGGCCCCAGCAGCAGCCCGGGCAGGGGCAGGGAGGTGTTCCACATCAGGTTCACGCCGTCGGGGTAGTTGAGGTGGTGGGTGACCAGCAGCTCGTGCCCGTGGGCGATGGCGTAGGGCACCCATCGCAGGAACCAGATGAAGATCGCCGGGTCGCCCTCCCCGCCCTCCAGGGTCATGGTGGTCGGCGACCTCCAGGCCGGGGCGAACATCCACACGGCCAGCCCACAGAACAGCAGCAGGAACAACAGCTGGGGGCCAGGCCGGAGGCGCCGCCCGAGCCGGCGACCGGCCTGCCGCAGGCGCTGCCCGGCGGGCTCGGCGCGCTCGCCCACCGGCGCCACGGCCACGGCCGGGTCCGCCTCGGTGGGGGGCGACCCGACGGATGTGACTGGCAGCTTCGACAATCGCGGTCCTCGTAGGGGGAAGGGCACTGGGCGCTGGGCTCAGGGCGAGCGGAAATTCTCCCAGTAGCGGGACGGGGTCGGCCCCCGCTGTCCCTGATACTTCGACCCCACACCCCGCGACCCGTAGGGCCGCTCGGCCGCGGTGGTCAGCTGGAACACCGCGATCTGCCCGATCCGCATCCCGGGATACAGCGTGATCGGCAGGTTGGCCACATTCGACAGCTCCAGGGTCACGTGCCCGGTGAACCCGGGGTCGAGGAACCCGGCCGTGGAGTGGGTCATCAGCCCCAACCGCCCCAACGAGCTCTTCCCCTCCAACCGGGCCGCCAGGTCGGGCGGGATCCCCACCTCCTCCAGGGTCGAACCGAGCACGAACTCCCCGGGGTGAAGGATGAAGGCGTCGTCCGGCTTGACCTCGACCAGCTCGGTCAGGTCCTCCATCGGCTGCTTCACGTCGATGTACGGGTGCCGAGCCGTGTAGAAGACTCGGAACCAGTTGTCCAGCCGCACGTCGATGCTCGACGGCTGGATGGCGTCGTCGTCCAGCGGGTCGACCACCAGCCGCCCGGCCGCGATCGCCTCCCGCAGACTACGGTCGGACAGGATCACCTGTGCACTCCCAAGACAAAGGTTGCTCGGCCGGCATTCTGCCACGACCTCGTTGCCCCAGCTCAGGCCGCCCGGCTAGAATCGCCCCTCCTGCGGGCGTAGTTCAATGGCAGAACTCGAGCTTCCCAAGCTCGCGGTGAGGGTTCGATTCCCTTCGCCCGCTCCACCCGAACCAGCAGGTCAAGAGCCTGCCGCCTTCTTCCAGCTCCTCGGCCCCGGGACCCCAGGAAGGGAGAGACCCGTGTCCGCAACCGTTCTCCACATGTCCGCGGTCCGCGAGTTGCGGGAGGCGCTGCATGGCTGCTGAGCTCGCGGACGTCGCCCGGAGCGTGATCGACGCGAACAGCTACATGGCGCTCGGCACGGCGGACGAGGCAGGGAACCCGTGGGTCTCGCCGGTGTGGTTTGCGTCCGAGGACTACCGGAACTTCCACTGGGTCTCATCGCCCGACGCCAAGCACTCGCGGAACCTCGCCGCCCACCCGGAGGTTGCGATCGCGATCTTCGACTCGTCGGTCCCGGTCGGCGGCGCGCAGGCCGTGTACATGAAAGGCGTGGCCCAGGAGCTCACGGGCGATGAGCTCGAACAGGGTCTGGAGGTCTTCGACCGCGTGTCCCGGCAGGACATCGATCGTGCGTTTGGACTGGACGATGTGCAGGGAGCGGCTCTCTTCCGGCTCTATCGTGCGACGGTCTCGGAGCACTGGGTGCTGATCCCGGGCCGGGATCCAGACCGTGGCTCAGGCGTCGACCGCAGCGAGCGCGTGTCGCTCGATTAGGGCGACGCGCAGCTCCGAGCGGTAGCCGACATTTCAGAGCTCGGCAAGAGAACGAGCCAGGAGGTCCTCGACCTGTGCCCAGGAGAACCACGGTTCGGTGCCGTAGGCCTTCCAGCCGTGGTAGACGACACCGAGCTGGAAGAGCCAGCGCGCTCGGAACAGCTCCATGCTCTCCAGGGTTTCGCCGGTCGATGCCTCATACAGCTGCACGAACGGGTTTTCTCGCGGCGGCCCGTAGGGCGCAGCACCCCTCAGGTGCGACAGCGCGACGAGCTGGCCGACATCTGAGCGCGGATCGCTGATCAGCGCCTGCTCCCAGTCGACGACGCCGACCAACCGTTGGTCCCGGAAGAGGTAGTTGAACGGGTTGGGGTCGCCATGACACAGTGCGAGTCGGCCACCGCTCGGGGTTGACTCCCGCAGTCTCGTCAGTGCTCGGTTGAGCAGCGGCTCGTCGGCGCACCCGAATGCAGGCATCCGCCGCGCAACCGTCTCGACCTCCCCCCTGAACGCCTCGACAGGCGAACTCGGCACACCCAGGAAGTCCAGGCCCGCGGCCCTCCAGTCGAGCGCGTGGATCCCGGCGACCGCCGCGGCGAAGACCGGAAGGTCGGCGGCAAACGTGGCGAAGTCGGCCTCGGGCGCGGGCATGTGGGGAGCGTCGATCGACTCGAGTAGCAGGAACGGCGACCCGAAGAAACGAGGATCGCTCTCCGCGGCGAGCAGGCCTGGCACCGGCACCGCCGCGCCAGCGAGGTGGCTGAGCACGCGGCCTTCCCGCAGGACATCGTACGGTTCGAAGATCCCGCGCGTGGGCTGGATCCGTAGCACCGCCGTGGTCACCGGCCCGTCGGTGACCCTCAGTCGGCAGGTCACGTTCGACAGGCCGTCAGTCAGCGGTTCGACCCCGACCACGCGTGCGTTCTCGAACCCGGTCAGCGTTCGAAGCCACGACTCGATGCGCGAGGGCTCGGGGACGCCAGCTCCTTCGCCACGTTCCGGCTCCTCCGGTGGAGCCGCGGGAGACACGTCGGGCTGAGGGCGATTGTCACTCATCGAGTAGCCCTTTCTTTGTCGACGAGTCTAGGTTGCCCATCCGCTCGGCCAAGTACGCGGCATCCCTCGCCACCATCCGAGCAGCGCGGAGGCCCGGGTGTGCTGCCATGGAAGGCCGAGCAAGTATGGCCGCGCGACGGCCTCACCTGCGGAGGTGAGGAACGTGCCAATCGTGCCCTGCGTGTTCGGACTGTCCCGCCTCACAGCGGTGTACGACAGCCGCGGAGCAACCATTGCGCTCGTGAGGAGTTCTCTACGAACTCAAGACCGACCCTGCCGGCGGCCGGCATGCTACGGTCCCAAGCTGTTGAAGCCTCAGGTCAGGACCCTTCTCTACGGAGACTGAGTTCGATGTATCAGGCGATTACCCTCAGTGATCCTCGGGTCGTCATGCAATCGCCGCCGGGATCGACTGAGCAACCGATAGCCGTTGCAACAGTACTTGCACTTCTACCTGTCCTGACAGCCATCTTCGCACTAGGCAGATCTATTATCGATCTCCGTCAATCCCGCCGCGGCGTCGATCCGCCAATGTCTCTAGTTCCAGCACTCTGGCTGAAAACAGAACAACCGAGATGGTGGGGCGACCCTCGCCCTGGCAGCGTGCAAAAGCATTCTTCTTCCTCAGTGGTATTTATGGCCTAAGTGTGTCCTTCCTGCTTTTGTTCGGATTTGAGGAGAGGCTGCCCAGCTTTCTGCAATTCCTCGTTGTAATTAATCTGATACTCAGCGGTTTGTATCTCTACTATTTCTCTCAGATGCGAGGATATCGCGATGTCTCCAATGTCACCCGCGTGCTTGACCAACTCCTTCGAGTTGATGCTCCAAAGAGGTCACTCTCGTTCCGCAACATGGTGGAATGCCTTCAACGAATTATCCCTGCTGCCGCACACCCCGCCGGGTGCTTGCCATCGAGGCGGTCCATCCCCGAGGACGGGGCTCCCCCTGCGGCCGCGCCAGGGCCATCGCAGCCTCCGTTTCGAGCTGCGGTGAGGGTTCGACTCCCATCGCCCGCTCCACCCGTCAGCGCAGGTCACGAGCGTGCCACCTGGGGCACCGTGGGGGCCGCTTCTCAGTTGGCGCGGGGGACCAGGCGGATGATCGGCAGTTCGCGGTCGGTCACCTGCTGATACTTGGCGAAGCGGGGCGCCGCGGTGGTGATCTGCCGCCAGGCCTGGTCGCGCTCGGTTCCATGCAGCTGTTCGGCGGTCACGGCGACCTTGCCGCCGGGCATCTCGATCCAGACCTGGTCGGGATGGGCGGCGAGGTTGTAGTACCAGGCCGGATTCCTGGCCGCTCCGACGGCCGAGGCCACGATCAGCCAACTGTCGTCCTGGCCGGGGAACCACCCGACCGGGGTCTGGCGCTGGAGTCCGCTCTTGCGGCCGACTGTGGTCAGGACCAGGGCGTCGAACCCCAAGCCGGGCACCTTGCCGTTGCGGCGGACCCGATTGATGACCCGCTTGGCCACCCACCGGCCGATGGGGCCACCGGTGCCGGGTTGCCGGCGGCCGCGCGTTCCATTTCGGGTGTCGAAGCTCATGTGATCTCCTCAGGAGTGGTCTGCCGCCGCCGCGGGCCGCTCGCCGGCGTGGTGGACGGTGCGGCGCGGGACGACCTTGCGGTCGTGGGTGAACGAGCGCCCGTCGAGGTTGGAGCTCCACGAGATGGTGGGCGTGATCTGCATGTAGGGGCCCGGCCCGAACTGGCCCGGCCGCTGCACGAGCTCTGCGGTGCCGTAGATCCGCAGGTAGCGCGGACTCCACGGACTGACCGAGGCCAGATCGTCGATGACGAGGGCCACCTTGCTGTTGCCGGCCTGGACGTTGCGGAACTTGCGGGTCCTGGCTGGGGCCAAGCCGCCGACGTACAGATGCGTCCCATCGAACTCGAAGCCGACCGGGACCACGTCTGGCTGGCCGTCCGGGGCGACGGTGGCGAGGCGTGCAAGCCGTTGGGAGCGCAGGTAGGCGACCTCTTCGTCGGTGAAGGACATCACGGCCTCCTGAGGCGGGGTGCCGTGACCTCGCACGGCATGGATGGTTAGCAGGCAGGACTGTACGCAAGATAAACTATCACCGTGGTGTACCGTAGGCCCATGGACGGGAGCGCGCAAGACAACGAGGTGCCGACCTTTGTGGCTGCCGAGAGAGGCCCGACGGACGGACCGCCGCCGTCCGCCGAGGACACGCGGCTCGACGACGCCGACGTCCTCGTCCAGGTAAGCCGCCTCGTGCAGGGCGCCTTCGCGCGCATCGCCGACCTCCACAAGCTGACTCCCCTCCAGGGAAGGCTGCTGTGCGTCCTGGCCCAAGGTCCACGTGGCATGACCGAGCTGGCCCGCTGCTGCGGCGTTGAGAAGGCCGCGCTCACCGGCCTTGTGGACCGAGCCGAACGCCGGGGACTGGCCGAGCGGACGCCGGTGCCAGGCGACCGACGAGCACTGCGCGTGACCCTCACCGAGGCTGGCCGCCGGTCAGCAGCCGCGTTCCACGCCCAGGTGACCGCAGAGCTCGACCAGCTCCTTTCGCCGCTGGCGCCCACCGCCCGCGAGCAGTTCCGGACCGCGATGGCGGAGATCACCAAGTCGGCAGGGCGGACAGCTAGCTGGCGGACGTGCTGACTCGGAGGTGCGCCAATCGTCAATCGGACGCAGGCCCTGGTCCTCGGCTTCTTCCTCATGGTGGTCGCCAGCCTGGTGGTGATCCGCGTCGCCGCACCTGACGTCTATGACCAGGCCCTCACGCTCCCCCCGAGCTGGCCGCCGTGGACCGGGATCGCCTTCCTGCTCGTGCTCGCTGCCTTCATCACGCTCCTGGCAGTCGGGGTACTGCGACGCTGGCGCTGGACCTTCTGGCTGATCCTGCTCGCCTTCCTGGCGGGGGTGCTGCGCGTGCCAGTGGCCGCCCTGCAACTCTCCCATGTCTTGGCGACGGACCTGCCGAGCTGGTACGTCGTGTTCCAGGGGGTCATCGGCCTGGCCCAGCTCGCCATTGGCCTGGCCATGCTGGCCGGGTACCGCCGCTCCGGCGTCTGGGGAGCTGTCTGAGCCGTAGGATCAGCCCGTACCGAGCGGTCTCCGACTGAGGTCGCGGGCGGGAGGTACGATCACCGCCCTGACCCAGGAGGCGACGTGGCCGACCGACCGGCGTTCCAGCTCACCGCGACCGTGCTCGACGCGCCCGACCCGCGCGCGTTGGCCGAGTTCTACTCCGGGATGCTCGGCTGGCCGATCGGCCGGGACGAGCCCGACTGGGTCACCCTGCGGCCGCCCGCCGGCGGGGCCGGCCTGTCCTTCCAGCGCGAGCCCATCCACGCCCGCCCGACCTGGCCGGCGGCCGCCGGCGAGCAGCAGATGCAGCTGCACCTCGACATCGAGGTCGACGACCTGGAGTCGGCGGGTGCCCGGGCGGTCGCCGCCGGTGCCGTGCTGGCCGAATTCCAGCCCCAGGACGACGTGCGGGTCTACCTCGACCCTGCCGGCCATCCGTTCTGCCTGTGGGTCGGCTGAGGCGCTAGGACGACGGCTCCGTGGGCGCCTCGGCGGTGCCGGCGTTGGGCTGGTCACGGTGGTGCCGCCGCTCCCGGTCGCAGTGCCGGTCGGCATGGCGGCGCTCGCCGTCGTGGTCCCGGACGCGTCCGCCGCGGGAGCGATCGGGCCGACCTTCCTTGTCCCGGCGGTGGCGGTGCTCATCGTGCCGGCGCCGGTCCTCATCCCGCGACCCGTCCCGGTCCCGGACCCTGCCGCCCCGGTCGTGCCGGTGGTGGTCGCCGTCGCGGCGCCGCCGGTCGGGGCAGGGCGACCCACCACGTGGGTCGTCGCCGGGATCCGCCGGGCGGGGCGTGTGGGGCCTGGGGGCAATCGGGACCCGGGCCCGGGGGTCGCGGTGCGGCTTGGGGCCGGTCCAGCGCTTCCAGGGCCAGGTGTGCCGGGGCCGCCGAGGCTGCGGGCGCTCGGCGGGCGCCAGGTCGGGCGGCGTCACAGGGGTCGTGGGGGTCGCCGGCCCGTCGAGGGCCAACCTCTGGACGGCCCGCTCCGAGCGGGCCGGGCGCCGCGGCACGGCCACCACCACCCCGCCCCGGTCGGTCTCCTGTCCGGCCCCGGGGGCCGACCGCCGGCGCGGCGGCGGACCCGCCTCAGGCTCACCGGACCGGCGACCACGCGGCCCGACCCGCCCTGGTTCCGGCGGCTCGACCTGGATGACCTTGGGGCGGCCGGGGTCGGGGAGGGGCGGGTCGAGCCGGCCCGACACCGGACGGCCGAACGACTCCACCAGCAGCTCGCTGGTCGCCACCATCGCCGCGAGCGAGGTGCCCGCCAACGCCGCCACGCCGAGGGCGACGACCAGCGAGGTGTTGCGGCGCGACGACACGCGAGGCGGTCCTCTGGGGAGAGATCGACGGGTGGCTGACGGCCCGGAGCATCGGCACGCTGATCGTTACGCTTGAGCGGTTCGAGCCAGTCGGTCGGTAGCTTACCTCACGCCGTCCGCGGCCGCCGGAACGCCCGCACCCCCAGCAGCACCAGCACGCCCAGGACGGCCGCCGGGATCAGCCAGATCACGGCGACCAGGACGGCCGCCGCCATCACCGCGAGGCCGTTCACCGCCGTCGCCCAGGCCCTGGCCAGCCGGCCCTTGGGCGCGACCGGCCCGGCCGCTCCCGGCTCGGTCAGCCGGAGCACGATGGTGGAGAACGAGGACTGGTCCTCGAGGTGCTTGATCTGCCCCTGGAGCCGCTCGATGTTGGACTGCACCTGCTGGAGCTGGTTCTGGACGGCGATCACGTCGGTCACCGACCTGGCCCGGTCGAGCAGCCGGAGATACACCCGCTCCTGGGCCCGCCAGGCGGTGAGCTGGCCGGTGAGGTCGACGTACTGGGTGGTGACGTCGTCGGTGCTCGACTCCTCCCCGCGGTAGGTGCCGAGCTCCTTGAGCTGGCGCAGGACCGGCTCGAAGGCTTCGACCGGGACCCGGAAGGTGACCTGGCCGCTGGCCGGCTCGCCGGCGGGGACGGCGGTGGACGACCCCACGTAGATGCCTTTGGCCCGGACCACCGCGTCGGTGGCCTCGTTGACGACCTCGTTCAGCTCGCCTTCACCAACCTCAAGATCGACGGTGGCCGTGCGGACGATCCGGTTGCCGAGGTCGACCAGCCGGACCTCGCCGGCCGCCTGTCCGGCGCCGCCCTGGTCGGCGGGAGCGGCCGAGCCGCCGGCGCCGGACTTCGCGGCCGCGGCGCTCCGGTCCTGCTGGGTCCCGGCCGGGTCGGCGGCCGGCGCCACCTGCGCCTCGGACCCGCCCCCGGCCGCGCTGTCGCCGCTCCCACCACCCGAGCACCCGGCCGCGACCACCGTCGCCACCAGGACCACCCCAACCATCCCAACCGCCGCCCGCCGTCGCTGCATGCCCACCCTCCCGGTATCGGTGTCTGCCGGTTGGGACGGCGCAGGCGCCCGAACGGTTCCTGACCCCGTCCCAGCGCGGCTCCGGGCCTGCACCTCCCGGTCGCGCCCCGGGCTCCCGCATCCGGCGGGGCTGTGGACGGTCGCTTGCCGGGTCGGGCCGGCATCTGGAAGCCTCCTTCGGGTCTGCATCGATCGCCGAGGAGTCCTGCCCGTGGCCGTCGCCACCTCCCCACCCCGACCCGCCAGCCGCGCCACCCCGTCCCTCCGAGGCGTGGTGCTCGCCCTGTTCGTCGCCTCGGGCGCCGCCGGGCTCGTCTACCAGGTGGTGTGGTCGCGTGAGCTGGTGCTGGTGTTCGGCAACACCACCCAGGCGGTGGCCACCATCGTGACCGCCTTCATGGCCGGCCTCGGCTTCGGCAGCCTGGCCGGTGGGCGGCTGGCCGACACCACCCGACGCCCGCTGCGGCTCTACGGCCTGGTCGAGCTGGCCGTCGCGGCCATGGCCTCCCTGCTGCCGTTCGCCTTCCACGGGCTGGCCGACCTGTACCGCGGCATGTGGCCCAGCCTGGTCGAGCGGCCGGGCCAGCTGGCCGGCGTCCGCTTCGGCCTCGCCCTGGCGGCGGTGGCGCCGGCCACCTTCCTCATGGGCATGACCCTGCCGCTGCTCACCCGCTACCTGGTCCGCACCCTGGACGAGGCCGGGGCCCGCCTCGGAGAGCTGTACGCCGCCAACACCATCGGCGCCATGGCCGGGACGCTGCTCGCCGGATTCGTGCTCATCGAGTTCCTCGGCCTGCGACGCACCGCCGACCTGGCGGTCGCCCTCAACCTCACCGCCGGCCTCGGCGCCCTGCTGCTGTCGCGACGCTGGGAGGCCGGCGGGCGCGGGGACGCCGACGGGGACGCCGACGGGTGCGGGCCGGCCGGCGGGGACGCTGGCGGGACGGCCGCCGACCGCCGGCAGCGGACCGCCCGGCCCGAGATTCCGCGGGCGTTCCGCCCCCGGCGGCGGATCGTGCTCGCGGCCACCTTCGTCTCGGGGTTCGTCTCCCTGGCCCTGGAGGTGCTCTGGACCCGGATGCTGGCCGAGGGGACCGGCTCCAGCATCTACATCTTCACCACGATCCTGGCCATCTTCCTGCTCGGCATCGCCGTCGGCAGCTTCCTGTACCGGCGCTTCTCCCGGCCCGCGGGCGAGCGGCTGGGCACGCTCGGCCTGTGCCTGGCCGGGGTCGGCGTGCTCGCCCAGGCGACCGTGGTCCTTGGCAGCGGGGCGGTCGGCCACGTCCCGTTCGTGGTCCGCACGGTGGTCGTGCTCCTCCCGGCCACGGTCCTGATGGGGTACGCCTTCCCGCTCGCTGGCCGGCTGGCCACGCCCTCGGCCGAGGCGGCCGGCGGCAGCGTCGGCCTTCTGTACGCCGCCAATACCGGCGGCTCCATCCTCGGCTCCTTCGGCGCCGCCTTCGTCCTCGCCGGCACCCTCGGCACCAACGGCTCCATCCTCCTCCTCGGCGCCCTCAACCTCCTCGCCGGGGCCTTCCTGTTCGCCAGGGACCCGGTGGGCCGAGCAGCCCGGCTCCCGGGCCCCGACGCCTTCCCGGACTCGGCCGCCTCACGTCCCCGACCGGCGCGGGCGCGGCTGGTGGCGGGGGTGATGGCCGGGCTGGCGGTGCTGGGGTTGGTGGCGTCCTCACTCGACCTGCCGGTGACCAGGACCCGGACCGAGAACGAGCTGCGCCGCAGCGGGCTGCCGGTGACCCACGCCGAGGACGAGCTGGCGACCGTCGACACCGTCGGCGGACCGCCCAAGGGACGGCGCCTCCTGGTCGGCGGGGTCGGGATGACCTCGCTCACCGTCGACACCAAGCTGATGGGCTACCTCTCCAAGGCCCTGCGACCGGGCGCCCAGGACTTTCTGGTGATCGCCTTCGGCATGGGCGGCACCTACCGTTCGGGGCTCGAGATCGGCATGCGCACCGACGCCGTCGAGCTGTCCCCGACCGTCCCCGGCCGTATGCCGGTGTTCTTCCCCGACGCCGACCGCTTCCTCGACCATCCCAAGGGCCGGGTGATCGTCAGCGACGGCCGCAACTACGTGCGGCTGTCGCGCGAGACCTACGACCTGGTCGCCGTCGACCCGGCACCGCCGATCGAGAGCGCCGGGTCGGTGGTCCTCTACACCCGCGAGTTCCTGACCGAAGGCAAGGCCCGCCTGCGCCCCGGCGGCGTGTTCATGCTCTGGATCCCCTATGCCCTGCCCATGGACGACTTCAAGGAGCACGTGCGCACCTTCGCCGGCGTGTTCGGCCACGTCCGGCTGGTGCTCTCGCCGGGCCGCCACGGCGTGTTCATGTTCGGCTCCGACGCGCCCCTTCAGTTCACCGAGGAGAACGTGCGCCAGGTCCTCGGGGCCCCCGACGCCATCCGTGACCTCAACGACGTGCCCGACCACCCCCCGACCGACGCCGACGGCTGGGTCGACGTCGTCCGACGCTCCCAGTGGCTGGCCGACGACCGCCTCCGCGCCTTCATCGGCCCCGGCCCCGAGATCACCGACGACCACCCCCGCTCCGAGTACTTCCTCTGGCGCCGCGCCCTGATGGACGACCGCCAGTACATCAGCGAGTCCATGCTGGTGCAGGCCGCCCCTCGCTGACCCCGCAACGGCCCGCCGGTCGCGGTCAGGACCCGGTCTGGGTGACCTTGCGGAGCCCCCGAGGGGCGTCTGGGTCGATGCCCTTGGCCCGGGCCAGGGCCTCGGCCAGGAGCTGGCCGGGAACGACCAGCGCGAACGGCGCCAGGTACTCGGGGAGCGAGGGGCCGGGGAGGGCGGCCTGGCAGGCGGCGGCGAAGGTAGGGTCGCCGCCGATGCCGTACACGTCGGCCCCGGTCTCGGCGATGCGACGGGCGAGCGCGGTCATGTCGGGGAGCATCGGGCCGTCGGCGGCGGCGACCAGCAGGGCCGGGGTACCGGTGTCGACGATGGCGATCGGCCCGTGGACCAGATCGGCATAGGAGAGGCCCACCGCCGTCAGGTAGCAGGTCTCCTTCAGCTTCAGCGCCACCTCCAGCGCCGTCGAGTACGCGAACCCGCGCCCCGACACCACCAGTGTCTCCGTCCCGACCAGCCGTTCCGCCAATCGCCCCGCCGCCGGGCCGAGCTCGAGCATCCCCTCCACCGCCTCTGGCACCCTCGCCAGCGCCTCGAGCTCGGGGTCCATGTCCCCGCTTCCCCGGCCCAGGGCGGTCGCGAGCATGGCCACGGCGGCGAGCTGGGTGGTGTAGGTCTTGGTGGCGGGAACCGCCTGTTCGGGGCCGGCCTGGGTGAGGAGGGTGAGGTCGGCGGCGGCGGCCAGCGGCGAGCCGGGCACGTTGGTGATGGCGACGGTGCGGGCGCCGCAGCCACGAGCCCAGGTGAGGGTCGTGACGATCTCCTCGGTGGCGCCGGACTGGGAGATGGCGACGGCCAGGACGCCGCGGAGGTCGAGGGTGGCGTGGTAGGCGGTGGCCAGCGAGGGGGCGGCCAGGGTGGTCAGGCGGCCGGCGCGGGCCGAGCACAGGTACTGACCGTAGACGGCGGCATTGTCCGAGGAGCCCCTGGCGATGAACAGGACCTGACGGGCCCCGGCGGCGAGCGCCTCGAGCTCGCCGATCCGGGGGAGAAGGGCGGCGAAGGTGCGGCGCAGCGCCTCGGGCTGCTCGGCGATCTCGGCCAGCATCCGGCTCGGCACACGACCTCCAAAGTGGACTAGTCCAATTGCCGACCACAGTACACCCGCGAAAGGTGGCGAGTGCGGTCGAACCACTCGGCTCGGCGAGACGGCCCGACGCTGATACTGTCTGCGCATGGGAGGGCCGGGCTCGTCCCGGCGTGCCGGAGGTCGGAGGTTCCTCAT
>Ga0081539_10004038_pt1 | contig 16832 bp, 8 predicted proteins | sample TabmetS4T2R2_FD_71023 | JGI IMG/M metagenome (GOLD analysis project Ga0081539, IMG submission 71023) | Tabebuia heterophylla rhizosphere microbial communities from the University of Puerto Rico - S4T2R2 | ecosystem: Host-associated > Plants > Roots > Rhizosphere ...
GCCCTGGCTGTTTCTGGCCGAATTACTGATTCGGACGGTTGTGGTGTACTTCATGCTGCTCGTTTTGATGCGATTGATGGGGAAGCGCGTCGCCTCGCAATTAAGCATCTCCGAGTTGGCCGTGATCCTTACGCTCGGCGCGGCTATTGGGTTGCCGCTGCAGGTGCCGGACAAGTGGATCCTGCCTGCGTTCCTGGTCTTGCTGCTCGCTCTCCTCTTTCAAAGAGGCCTTTCCCTGTGGGCATTCAAGAGAAGAAAAGTGGAAACGCTGTCACAGGGGGATGTGAGTATTATGCTGAAGGACGGGCGGCTTCTGCCCGATACTCTAAAGCGCTCACTGCTTTCACCAGAAAAGTCTTCGCCTCTCTGCGTGCTGTAGGCGTCTCTCACCTCGGACCACTCCACCGTGTTTATCTCGAGACAACAGGAGACATCAGCATGGTGAAATACCGTCATTCCAAACCGGGACTGTTGATCCTTCCTGGGCTCGATACCGATTACGGCATCTCCAGGAAAGTATCCGGGGAATTTGCCTGCGCGAATTGTGGAAACCTGAGAGCGGCCGAAAGAGTCCCCGGCAACCAATGTGAGATTTGCGGAGAACGGGACTGGCGAGAAGCCGTTCTGGATAACAATGTAAGAGAAGGGAATTCTTACCCTCCTTTATCTTGGAAGAAGAATTCATAAAGAAATTACTTGGGATGAAAATGCTCGAGGGCAAATTAATTGTTGAGTGATAAGCCCAGCTGGAGCAGAATGCGTGGGGCAGTAGACAACCCTGCGCACAATCAATCGACAACAGGAGTAATTAATGAAAGGGCAATACTTTGACATGCGTCGAAGCGCGATTATCTTCACTTTATCCGCGCCTGTTCTGACAGCATTCTTATCAACTGTGCTGCCTGCTTCGTTGGCAGGGCAGACGCCGAAGACTCCGGCCGTTTCTTCACCAGCGAGTGGAAAAGAGAAGAAAGATCGCGTCACCATCAGCACTGAATTGGTCTCGCTCAACGTGGCCATCACGGACAAGCAAGGGCACAATATTACCGGGCTCGATCGGAACGCTTTTGCAGTTTACGAAGATGATGTGCGTCAGGAGATCAGCTTCTTCAGTAATTGCGACGCTCCGGCATCGATCGGCATCGTCTTTGATAACTCAGGTTCGATGAGCGGTGAAAAGATGGTCCGTGCCGGAGACGCCATCAAGCGCTTCATCCAGACGGGGCATTCCGAGGACGAATACTCACTGATCAGTTTCAATGACCAGGCCCGGCTGCTTCTTGACAGAGCACGCGATGGTGAGGCTCTCCTCGACGGCTTTAGCACCATCAGACCGGGCGGCAACACCGCGCTCTACGACGGAGTGGCGCTCGGCATCGAGGCCCTCGCGCAGGGGCGCTATCCCAAACGCGCGCTGCTGGTCATTAGCGATGGAGAGGATAATCGGTCGCGCCACACATTAAATCAGATCACCCGGAAGTTACATGAATCGGGCATCACGATCTATAGCATTCTGATCGGCATGCCGCTGCCGCGCACCAGTGGCCCGGCCATCATGGATCAACTGGCTACCGCTTCCGGCGGGAAATTCTTCTTTCCGAACAACGGTGAAGCGATGAATGAAGATTTTGCGGAGATCGCGTTGGAGCTGCGCCATCAGTATTCCGTCGGTTATATCCCAACCAATCACGTCCGTGATACGCGGTGGCATCGGATAAAAGTCATGGTCGCACCTCCGGCCGGATCGCCGCACCTGGTTGTCCGCAGCCGCAAGGGATATTACGCCGTCACGGGGCGAAACGGTTACGATAGTGCGGTGGAGGGTGTAGTCCCTGAATGAATCGAGGCTCAATGTATAGTAAGTCTAACAGCGATCGATCAGGGTCGGTCTACTTTACTTCGAGGTGAAACTCACCGATCTCGATTGATTCGCCTCCGGCATTCTTTCCTCTAAGCACCAGGCTATAGGCTCCTTTTTGGAACTCTTTTGCCGGCACTCTGAGCACTAAGGACAATCCTGATTTTGCCGGAATAGCTTTAATCTCGCCGCGATTCCAGATCTCTTCACCCGCGAGGCTTTGCAGCGTAACACTATAATGGCTGTCACGAGCGGCCGGAAGATTGAAGGTGAGCTCCACTAAATTGACGCCGGGTGAAATGCGTAATGTTCGCGGCGCATTACCATTGGGATTGAGGTCTCGCAGGTTGCTGATGGTCCAGGCGAGTGAAACCATTTCCGGAATCGGCGCCGGCGTAGACAGTGATGTCAACTTCTCATGGACACTCTGGAGTTCTTGAGTGAGTTGAGCGTTTTGAGCCTGCTGCGCGTCGATCTGCCGTTTCAGCTCACGCTCGCGTTCTTGAACGTCCGCGCTCTCTCTCTCGGTGCGCGTGAGTTCCTGACGCAGCCTCGCGATCTCCATGGTTTGCAGGATTCCACCTGCCGCTAAAATCAGCACTGCGATCCCGAAAGAAAGCCTCAGCGCCAATGGTGGCCAACGAAATCGAATTAACCAGGGCCACCAGGAGTTTGGTTGCCACGAATTAACGGACCCGGCTGCGGTCATCATGGGTAGAGGGGGAGGCACGTGTTGAATTGGTTCGAGTGGAACGGTTTTAGCGAGAGTTTGAAAAAAACGTAGATAATCACGCCGAGCGGGTACGGTCAGATAGTGACGTTCGAATTTTTCCCGATCGGCAATTGAAAGTTTGCCGCTGACATAACCTTCGGCCAGGTCATGCTCGACGGCTTGGAGCATGTCAAATCTTTCAGGGTCGGTGAAGTACTCCGTTTCTAACTCGATCTGCTCTTCGTTGGATAGCTCACCCAATAAGTATCTGATCATTAATCGTTCAGAGTCTATTCTCTGGTCCATGGCCGCACTAATCCTATTGTTTGATGTTTTTTCTATGCTACTAACAGCGGTAATTTTCTCTACTACTAAGTGGCAAACTAGCGGTTTTTATGTCGATAAATTATGAATCTTTTTGAGGCATCTGACATTAGTCATGAATCTTTTTGAGGCATCTCTGCTCGCACTCCCTCAGTTTGGTCAGCAAGCGAGCAATCCGATTGCCGAGGGCAGTCCGGGTAATTGCCAATCGCACGGCCATCTCTTCCCGGTGATTGATGCGGTCGCGCCCTTCACCGGCAAAATATTCTCGGATCACAGCACGGTTATCAGGAGGCATCTCCTCGAGGCATCTCCTCTGACATTCCCACCGGCGTTCCTGAGCCGATTCTTCGTTAGAAAATGGCATTACCGGCGGGAGCTTGTCGTCATCGTTGAGCGGTTCATGCAGACGGTCAGGTTGCCGGTTGACCCATTCAAGAAAGATCAGAAACGCCACCTTCTGACAATAACTGTTGATGTTTCGAATCTGCTCTCCTTCGACGAGTTTCTTGGCGATGCGGTCGAAAGTCAGGTCGGTGAGATGATCCGGCGATAGTGCGCCACGCCATTCGAAGAATTTCATGAGAACGCGACGCAGCGCCTCGTATCTCTCTCCGGCTTGATTCCGATCGGAACTCAAGTAATCGAAGAGCGCCTCTAACGGCTCTGTTTTCATCCGGGTTTTTATCAACTTTCTCGGTGATTACTCCTGGTCATCGAGCTGCGTCCAGGCTCCGGACTGAATGAAGGCTGCCCAGTAAAACGGGTGTTGCCGGTGCTCGCTTCGCAGCGCTTGCAACTGTACTTGCCTCAATCCCTCACTCCGTCCCGCTCCCTGCCGGAGCGCCTGGTAATAAGGGATCATCAAATCCTTCGTCGCATCGCCGAGCACCGGCCAGAGGGTGATCACCTGGCTCTCCGATCCGGCCAGGACCAGTGCACGTCGCACCCCTTGCACCCCCTCACCATTCTTCACCTCTCCAACACCCGTATTGCAAGCCGAGAGCACGGCCAGCTTTGTCCCCCAGAGGTCCAATCCCGCCGCCTCGAGCGCCGTTAACACGCCATCGTCATCTCCGCTCTGACCCTGATTGGCTCCGGCGAGTGCCAGGCCCGAGCGCATCAAGGGGTCTTCGATATACGCCGCCCACTTGCTGAGCCGCAGGTCGGAGCCGCGCAGTGAGCCCCGATTGCCGGCGCCTCGTGCCTCTGCACGCGCAGCCTTCTGATCGCTGAGGAAGAAACCATGGGTTGCGATATGCAGGATGCTGGGCGCCTTGGCTTGCTTGAGCGCAGCTTCGGTTGCGTTTTCTCGAAGGAGCATGACCGCTTCGGGCAGCACCGCTTTAATCGCCACTGCTTCATCCTCCGAGTCCGGCAGTGGTTGGAAGAAGACCTGCGTGAGATCGACTTGTAATGCCTCATTGTTGCCGGCCGGCGAGTTTCTGGAACTCTCTCCTCCCCGTCTGGCGATGGTCGCCGCTTTGCCGAAGGCCGGGTTCGCCATGACCAGCGGCGCATTTTTGTTCGGCTGCGATGTTTGCAATCGCAGCAGGTCGCGTCCGCTCGTCAGGTAGCTGATCGAATAACGCTCAATCAGATACTGACCCTGTTCATCCACTAAGGCGGCAAAAGGAATGAGATTGAGCAAACCATCGGGGGCAATCAGGACGCGGCGTGTTTCGCCGAGCAACGATCGCACGGGCTGCATGACCTTGCTCTCAACGGCGCGGGCCAGCTGCTTAACGTCGGACCGGTTGGGATCGCTGAGGGCTTTGCGCCAGGACTCTACCGCGCGATCGATGATCATGGTTGCGCCGAGGTCTACCCACTTCGGTTGACCCTGGGACGGGAGCAGATAGGCCACGTAGTGCGGTGGGTTGCTCTTCTCGGCCCGCGACTCCCGCGGGAGATAAACCGCAAACTCGACGAGGGCGCTGTTTGCCGGAAGCGCCGCCCGGACGGCATCAATCGTGATCGGTTGAGCCTGCGCGCGAAACTCTGCGCTGCGGGAGCTGAGCTTTTCTTCCAGTTCCTCGACCTTTTCTTCAAGCGGCTTGAGCTGCCTCCGATAAGCAGCGGATTTGGCCGCGACCGACTCTTTGAGTGTGAATGCGGCAAGTTGCGAGCGGGCTGCGGCAAGTTGATTAAGAAGGATCTGATTCTCCGGTGTGGCGTGGCGACGCAACGCCGCAATCATATCGGTCATCGCATCGAGCACACGTCCCTTCCGGCGGAGCAGTGTGGTCAAAGCCAGGTTGAGCGCCTGAGGGTCATGGGGAGCCGCCTGGCTGTGGAGCGAAAGGGTGAAATCGGTCTCTTTTGAGAAGAGTGCAAGATAGGCGAGCTTCTGCCGTTCGGAGCCGATGAGATTGCGCTCGAGATTGTGTTCGCTGATGGTATTGGCGCGGGACTGAAAGGCGATGGCCTGGGCCAGGTCACCTTTTGCCTGATAAATATGGGCCAGGCTGCCAAGAGTGTCGGCAACACTGGGGTGGTCCGGCCCGAGTACCTTCTCCCTGATGGCCAGTGCGCGGCGCGCGAGGCGCTCGGCCTTGGCGTAGCTGCCCATGTCCCAATAGAGGTTGGCCAGATCGTTGAGAGAGACCGCAACGATCGGATGTTCCGGTCCGAGCGCCTTCTCCGAGATGGCCAGCGCGCGTTGATAGAGCGGCTCGGCCTTCCGATAGTTACCTCTGTAACGGCTGACCTCGGCCAGATTGTTGATTGTCATCGCCACATCCGGATGTTCCGGTCCCAACGCCTTCTCGAAGATGGCCAGCGCGCGTCGATAGAGCGGCTCGGCCTTCGCATAATCTTCTTTATAGCAGTTGAGATTGGCGAGATTATAAAGGGAGCTGCCAACATCATGGTGTTCCGGCCCGAGTACTTTCTCCCTGATGGCCAGCGCTCGTTGAAGCAGCGGCTCGGCCTTCGCATAATCTCCTCTCTCGTCGTAGACGGTGGCCAGATTGTTGAGAGCGAGCGCGACCACCGGATGTTCCGGTCCGAGCGCCTTCTCGAAAATGGCCAGCGCGCGTTGATAGAGCGGCTCGGCCTTTGCGCTCTCGCCCGTCTCACTATAGAGCAAGGCCAGATTGTTGAGAGGCATCGCGACATCGGAATGCTCCGGTCCGAGCGCCTTCTCCAGGATGGCCAGCGCGCGTTGATAGAGCCGTTCTGCCTCCGCGTAATCGTGCTCTTCTTTGTGGACGATTCCGAGGTAGTTAATAGAGCGGGCGAGCTCCGGATGCTCCGATCCCAATGCCTTCTCTTTGATGGCGATGGCACGCTCAAAGAACTGCTTGGCTTTCATCTGCTCGCCCATGACCCGGTAGAGAATCGCCAGGCTATGGAGAGCGGCTCCGACCTCGCCATGTTCAGGTCCTAATATTTTTACGCGAATCTCCAGCGCGCGATTAATCAGCGTCAACGCTTCGTCATATTTATCGGCACGGTACAACTCGAGATGTTTCTCGTACAACTGGCGGGCCTCGTCCAGCGCCCGGTCATCGCCCGTTGCGGCGCGCACCTCCGCGATTCGAATCTGGTAAGCCCCGGCCGCCGCGCTCTTCCGTTTGGGCCGCACTATGACTTGATAATCGACCGTCGCCGGCGCGACCAGTGAGACCAATTCCTGGCCCTCAACCCTGTTTTCGGAGTCGAATTCAGCAATCTGTTTGCCGTCGGGGGCCAACACCCGCACCACTACGTCGATTCCGCGTTGATCGACCACCAGCTTGGCATACTGGTCAACAACGAGCGCCAGGCGATAAACGTGAGATTGATCTCCAACCAGATCTCGCTCGATTGGGATGCCAGGTTCGAGTCGTCGAACCTGCCAATCCTCCCGCCCTTGACCGGCTGCTTGGGCTTGACGCTCGGCCTCGCCGCCGGCAGATACCACCGAGTAAGCATCCCGAATCTGAATGAATAACAGGGAAATCAATAATATCTGACCACCATGGGTGACCCATGAGCGATGCTGATCCTGGGCTAACCTTGGAAAAAGTAGCCGAACCATTTTCGATGCCTCCGTTAAAATCAAAGCCAATGTTCCTTATTGATCCGGTTAACTGAGGTTCTGCTGATGATCAAATGAGACGAGCGCTCCCTAAGAATGTTTTGAAATAACGACAGTATTGAGAATTACCGGCTCCCAGAGCGTCCAGGAGCGGCTTATCTTCGAACTGATGGAGGATAAATTGCCTGGGCATCCCGGAGGTAACGGCCAAAATGAGAGTATCTATCGTCGCTATACTAACCTGACTGGAGGGGTGATTCAATACTCTGACCGGAACAATCGAGACCCGCCGAGAAAAATATCAGCGCCTTCACCGCAGTCTGTTATATCGATCCGCCGGATTGTTGGCCGGGGACGCAAAAAATGCGACATGTTTCATCTTTTCTCGCACTTTAGATCGGAGAGGGGGGATTGGCTGAAGGTGGAATACTCCTAACTATTAGTATCTCGTTCTGTTTGAAGGTCAATGAGACGCATCGAACAAAAAAAAAGAGCGGTTAGTAATCAGCGGAGACTTTCTTCAACTTAACCTTTTGAGATCGATTCCCAAAAGCATTCCGGCGAAGGCGAGCGGAGTCAATATGACCCATTCTCCGCCCTGAGGCCTGTGGAGTTTTCTTGACTTTATGCCCTGATTGAAAGGAATGATCCGTCGGTCACAGGAGAAAGCTGACCTCTGCTCTGATAAATAAAGTATTCGATGTTACTCACTATTGGTTATGCCGAATCGGTGAGATAGGGAGTATCATCTTCTGCCGCAATAATTTTAGAGGAAGTTCAAATGAAGTCTGCACTGGCTGTTGACTCACTGTGCTGGTACGCTGTCCGTACGCATCCAAAGCAAGAAAATCGTGCTGATAGTAATCTAAGAGCTTGGAATGTAGAGACCTTTTTCCCCAAGGTAAGAGATGTTGGTTGCAGTAAGTCGGCAGGCAGTCCAACATACCACATCAAGCCACTATTCCCCGGATATCTCTTCGCACGTTTCGTTTTGAACAAGCAATTACAAAAAATTCGATATACCAGAGGGATACACAGTATCGTCTGTATTGGAGGCGCCCCGGCGCCGATCGACGATCAAGTCATTGAAATCATTGCTGCCCAAGGTGAGGATGGGATGGTCAAGATCGGCGATGAGCTCAAACCCGGAACCAAAGTGTTGATTGAGGTCGGCCCATTTAAAGGCCTCACAGGGATTTTTGAACGAGAGACGAAAGACACCGACAGAATCAAGATTCTACTGGACTCTGTCTGCTTTCAAGCGCACATTGAAGTCGAGAGGCGATTGGTCAAATCAGTGTCGATGCATTGATGGAATTACTGCTCGGGTTTCCTAACTAATGGCGCCCAGCCGTCATCACCTTCAACGTTATTACCGGGGCATCCGAAAGGAACCAGGTTAAACCTGCGGTGGCAGTGGCCTGTCCGCGAGTTGACGGAAGGAGCGGCAAAATGATTTGTGGCGGTAGCCTGCCCGCGCGTCGAAAATCGCGTGATAATTGGAGTAACAATTCCGGAGGTAAGGTGAGAACACTCATACAAGATCTTCGATTTGGATTCAGAATGATGTTGAACAAACCGGGGGTGACGATTGTTATTTTGCTGGCTCTCGGGATCGGAATCGGCATCAACTCAGCAATTTTCAGCGTCGTGAATGGGGTCTTGATCCGCCCGCTTCCTTTTAAATCACCCGAGCGGACCATGTTTATTTCCGAATCGAATCGCCAGATACCGGAGATGGCCGTCTCTTATCCAAATTTTCTTGATTGGCGCGAGCAGGCCAGAACGTTTGACCAATTTTCAGCATTTCAAGAGAGCAGTTATGTCTTAACTGGAACAACTGAGCCAGAGCGACTGAGTGCCCGAGACGTCTCAGCCGGTTTCTTCACGGTGCTTGGCGTTACTCCATTGTTGGGCAGAAATTTCTCTCTCGACGAAGATCAGCCCGGGAGCGGCCGGACAGTCATCCTCAGTTATGGTCTCTGGCAACGAAGGTTTGGTGGAGCCACGGATATTCTCGGCCAATCTTTAAAACTCAGTAACGAAACCTATACGGTCATCGGAGTGTTACCTGCGGAGTTCGAATGGGAAGCTCCGGTCGATATCTTCGTCCCGATTGGGTTAAAGGCGAAAGACTTAATGGATCGGGGGAAGCATCCGGGGATCTACGTCCTGGGGTTGCTCAAACCTGATGTCACTGAGGAACAAGCGCGGAGGGATTTGATCGCAATCGCCCAACGCCTGGCAGTCGAATACCCGCAGACCAATGAGGGCAATAGCGTTTCTCTCAGAACCTTGCACGATCGAGCCACGGCGGAGATCCGCCCCGCGTTATTACTACTGCTCGTTGCCGTCGGGCTGGTACTGTTGATCGCCTGCGCCAATGTCGCCAATCTGTTGTTGGCGCGCGCCACGACGCGGCTGAGGGAAATGGTGATTCGCGCCGCACTGGGGGCGAGCCGATGGCGGATTGTGAGGCAGCTCTTGACCGAAAGCCTGGTGCTGTCAGTGATCGGAGGATTGCTGGGATTGTTGCTGGCTTCCCTGGCGATCATCGGATTATTGGCACTGATTCCGAGCGATATTCCGCAACTGCTCACCAGAAGAATCGGAGTGGATCGGAACGTCCTCGCTTTCACCTTCGGAGTCTCGATCCTCACGGGAGTGATCTTTGGGCTGGCGCCGGCGTTGCAGACGTCCAAGGTCAATCTGAACGAAGTGTTAAAAGAAGGGGACCGTGGATCGATCGGAGGAGGTTTCAGACGGCATCTGCGTAGTTTGCTGGTGATTTCAGAGGTCGCGATGGCGTTGCTCTTGCTGGTCAGTTCGGGGCTTCTCATCAAAAGCTTTCTGGAGCTTCGCAAATCGGACCTCGGGTTCGATCCCAAGGGAGTGCTGACGATGCGCCTTTCCTTGCCTCTCTTTAAGTATCAGGATGACGCTCAGGTTCTCAATTTTTACGAGCAATTGCTGAAGCGCGTGCAAAGCCTTCCCGGTGTACGCGCGGTGGGACTGTCCATCGGATTGCCGATGAACGGCGGCATCGAATCCGGCGTGACGGTCGAAGAACAGCCTTCGACCGCCGTCGGGAGCACAGCGACCGCCGTCAATCTGGCAGTAACGGAAGGTTACTTTTCCGCCATGAAGATTCCGCTCTTGCGGGGCCGTCTTTTCTCCGCACAGGACAATTCGGACACAAAGACCGTGGCTTTGGTGGATGAGAAGCTGGTTGAGCGTTACTTCCCCAATAGCGATCCGATCGGCAAACGGATCAAGGAAGGCCGCCTCAGCGACCCCTCTCCCTGGCTGGAGATCATCGGCGTCGTCAAACATGTCAGACATTATGGTCCGGATGAAAGAGGACGGCCCGAGATCTATGTTCCGTACCGGCAGATGACGGCAGCAGGAAGGAAGATCGCGAGGAGCATGCTGCTGGTGATCGGCACCACCAATGATCCCGAAGCCATTGCGGGCGCGGTGCGCGCCGAAGTGCGGCAGATTGATAAGGATCAGCCGATTTCGCAAATCAGAACGATGCCGCAAGTCGTTGCCTCGGTCATCGCGCCACAAAGGTTCGCCACCTGGTTGCTGGCCATCTTTGCCGCTTCTGCCATGGTCCTGGCCATCATCGGTGTCTACAGTGTGACAGCCAATTCCGTCACACAACGTACTCGCGAGATCGGCATCCGGATGGCGCTGGGCGCTCCTCCGCGTAACGTCCTCAATCTGCTAGTCAGACAGTCGATGAGCGTCGTGCTGATCGGCATTGTGCTGGGATTAATCTGCGCATTTGCCTTGACGCGCGTGATCTCCGACCTCCTTTATGGCATCAGCGCTGCTGACATCATGATCTATGCTCTGGTCACTTCACTATTATTCAGCTCGGCCTGGCTTGCCTGTTTCTTCGCATCACGCAAAGCGACTAAAGTCGATCCGATCATCGCTCTGAGATGTGATTGAGCGGTGGCGATCGGCTTCATCTTCAACTCAAAAACTCAAAACCCTGAGAAGCGCCGAGCTCGATTGAGTTATCTGCTTCTCACGCCGCAGTAGTGCGCCGATTACTGGAGCCATTTTCAATGAAACTGCTCTCCTTTTTTCTGCACCGATCGAAGTCTATCGGTTATTCAAAGGGACTCGTCACCATCGTCATTATCGCCGGCATGATCGGAGGCGTGAGCAATACGATCGTGTTGGCATTGATCAACAAGGCGTTGAGGCAAGAGGTCTCGCCACTTGCCTCGACGATCTGGAGTTTTGCCGTGATCTGCGTCTTATTGGCCGCGAGCAAAGCCGTTTCCCAGATAATGTTGACGCGGTTTGCGACCGGCACCGCCTATGATTTGCGGATGAGGCTGAGCCGGCAGATTTTGACCTCTCCGTTACGCCGGCTTGAGACCCTGGGGGCCAATCGGATCATGGCCTCGCTGACGGACGACGTCCCCAATATTGTTCAGGCGCTGACCAATTTACCCAACCTCGTCATCAATTTTGTGATTGTTGTGGGCTGCCTGATTTACATGGGCTGGCTCTCATGGGTTTTATTCCTCGCCGTCATCGGAATTGTGGCAGTGGGAGTCCTCAGTTATCACGTACTAGGGCGGAGGGCCGATAAATATTTCAGACAGGCGCGAGAATCGTGGGATTTATTACTCAAACACATTCGCGCCCTGGTTGACGGCAGTAAGGAACTCAAGCTTCATCGCCGCCGTCGCGAAGAATTCTATTCGCAAAAACTGAGTGCGGCGGCAGCGGCGCTCGCGCGTCATCGCGTGACCGCGACGACGAATTACGCGATCGCTGAAAATTGGGGAGAGATCCTGATCTTCCTGATCATCGGGTTGTTGATCTTCGCGCTCTCTAAATATCGCGGAATCAATACCGAAATCCTGACCGGTTATGTCATCTCGATCCTGTATATGACGACCCCCTTGCAGTTCGTGCTCAATACCTTCCCAATGATCAGCCAGGCTGAAATCGCCATCGATAAATATCGAGATGTGTACGACCTGCTGGCGGCAGAGCCCCTGGAAGATGAGGCGCCGTCGCTTCCGGATCGTGATCTGCACTGGAGCAAAATCGAATTTTTGAACGTGACACACAATTATCATCGCGAGAGTGAAAACAGCAGCTTCACGATCGGCCCGCTCAACGTGGCTCTGTCTGCCGGCGAGATGGTCTTTATTACAGGTGGAAACGGCAGCGGCAAAACCACACTCATCAAGATGATCGCCGGTCTTTATGCGCCCGAAACAGGAGAGGTCTTGCTCGATGGCAAGCCGGTTAACGGACAGAATCGTGATTATTACCGCCAACATTTCTCCGCAGTATTTTCAGATTTCTACCTCTTTGATGACCTCTTGGGCCTGGGGATTTCGGAGTTGGATAAGCAGGCGCGGGAATATCTGATTAAGCTTCAGCTCAACCATAAGGTTGAGGTGAAAGACGGGACGTTTTCAACGATAGATTTGTCGCAGGGGCAGCGAAAACGCCTGGCATTGCTGGCTGCTTATCTCGAAGACCGGCCGATCTACATCTTTGACGAATGGGCCTCGGATCAGGATCCGCTCTTCAGGGATCTGTTCTACCTCTACCTGCTACCTGAATTGAAAGCCAGGGGGAAAACGATCCTCGTGGTTAGTCATGATGATCGGTACTATCACGTGGCCGATCGTCTGATCAAATTGGACTATGGGCAGATGGTTTCTGACTGTGCTGTCACAAACGGATTGAAAGAAGGAGAAAATACTCCGCTCACGTCTCGAAGCCCGGCCCTCCCGCCAAATCTTCGGACAGTGAGTTCGTCATGATCGGCTAAGGTCATAGACGCGACCCTCAAACAATGAAAGTCGGCAGCAATTTGCGGCAATCAAGCCCCGATTATTGCTCGCTTCCCACGATTTACTCATCACTATTTTTTCAGGAGAAAACATGAATTCGGATGAGAAAGAGGATCTGACTGTTTACAAAGTTGTGATCAACCATGAGGAGCAATATTCGATCTGGCCGGCAGAGCGAGAGAATCCGCTGGGATGGAAAGACGTCGGCAAGAGCGGATTGAAGAGCGAATGTCTGAGCTACATCAAGGAAGTCTGGACTGATATGAGACCGCTGAGTCTGAGGAAAAAGATGGAAGGATTGGCAAATTGATTTTTGAGCCGGATCTGAATCGAAGCTTCAAAAGAAATGTATGCCTAGAACAGTACGAAGAAAAACGCAGAGGCCACATCCTTTCGATGCTCTGACGCTGGTACAGCTTCTACAGCGGAGAGTCGACCAGCATTCGTCGAGACAGGATTACACTTTCCTGAACGAGGGAGAAGCAGAGAGCGGTAGTTTGAGTTACCTGGAGTTGGATCGGCAGGCGCGAGTCATCGGGGCGCGGCTGCAATCCATCGGAGCCGCTGGACAACGCGTAGTTTTGCTCTACCCGCCGGGGTTGGACTATCTCACAGCATTCTTTGGCTGCTTGTATGCCGGAACCGTGGCTGTTCCCGCCTATCCGCCGAGGCACAATCGGAAGATGCTGCGTTTGCAGGCGATCATCGCCGACGCTGAAGCCCGGGCGGCGTTGACGACGACTTCCATTCTTTCATCAATTGGAAATCACATGGAGCATTCACCGGATCTGGGAAAGTTCCAATGGATTAACACCGATGAACTCGACGCCGATCTTGCCGGCCAATGGAAGGAGCCGGATCTGAAGAGCGATGACCTGGCATTTCTTCAATACACCTCCGGTTCGACTGCGACGCCTAAAGGAGTCATGGTCAGCCACGGCAATCTGTTGCATCACGGAGCAATGGGGCAAGAGGCCTGGGAGGTTTCTGAACAAACAGTCATGGTGAGCTGGCTGCCTCTGTATCACGATATGGGGTTGATCGGCACGGTGCTCCAGGCGCTCTATTCCGGCTCTTCCTGCATATTGATGCCGCCGGCGGCGTTCCTCCAACGTCCGCTGCGATGGTTGCAAGCGATTAGCCGTTATCGGGGGACTTACAGTGGCGCTCCGAATTTCGCTTACGACCTTTGTGTGCGGAAAAGCACTCCTGAAGAACGAGCGGCCCTCGACCTCAGTAGCTGGAGCTTCGCGTTCAACGGCGCCGAGCCGGTGCGCCACGAGACGATGGAACGCTTCATTGAGACATTTAGCGCCTGCGGGTTCCGCCGCGAGGCGATGATTCCAACCTATGGGTTGGCCGAAGCCACGTTGATGGTGTCTATTTCACCGATCGGATCGATGCCCAGCGCTTATACGGTGCAGCGAGCCGCGCTGGAAGAGAACCGGATTGTTCCGGCGATGAAGGCTGATGATGGGAGTCTGACATTCGTTAGTTGTGGGCGGACTTTCGGCGGGCAGAAACTCATTATTGCAGACCCGCAATCCGGCAAGGAATGTCAGGATGGACAGATCGGCGAAATCTGGCTCTCCGGCGCAAGCGTGGCACAGGGATATTGGAATCGGACTCGGGAGACGGTGGAAACATTCGGCGCACGGGCCGCGAAGTACGGAAAGAGAAGTTTTCTCCGGACGGGAGATTTAGGGTTCATTCACGATGGCAATCTGTATGTTGCCGGACGCTTGAAGGACCTGATCATTATCCGTGGGCGAAATCATTACCCGCAGGATATCGAACTGACGGTCGAACAGTGCGACGCTGCGCTGAGGCCTGGATGCGGAGCCGCATTTATGGTTGAAGCGGAGGCAGCTGAACGCCTGGTCATCGTCCAGGAAGTGGAACGAACGGCCATTCGAAGTCTGAATGTCGAGGAGATTGCATGGAAGATTCGTGAAGCCGTCGCCGATCAGCACGAGATCGAAGTGGACCAGGTGATTTTGATCAAACCCGGCACCATCAGTAAGACCTCAAGCGGAAAAATTCAGCGGCGAGCAACTCGCGAAAGATTCATCAACGGCGAATTGGCCGTCATTTCAGGAGATGACAACCGACAGCCCAACGTCTCTGTTGCCTCGATCGAGGTTGCCGCGGAACCGGCACGTGGGAGCGGGGCTACGCCTGGTTTTCGGCGGATGGGCGGGAACGGCATGGAGTTCAGCCTGTTCTATTTTTCCAGCACGGACGCCGAATTCACCTCGGACAAATACCGCCTTTTTCTGGAAGGAGCGAAGTTCGCCGACACACATGATTTCACCGCGGTCTGGACGCCCGAACGCCATTTTCACGCGTTCGGCGGGCTTTATCCAAACCCGGCGGTTCTCAGTTCGGCGCTTGCGATGACCACCGAGCGCGTGCGATTGCGCGCGGGCAGTGTTGTCCTGCCGCTGCACAATCCGATTCGGGTGGCAGAGGAATGGTCTGTCGTCGATAACTTATCGCGAGGCCGTGTCGATCTGGCTTTCGCTCGGGGATGGAATCCCAACGACTTCGTGTTATGTCCGAAGAACTTCGCCAACAACAAAGATGTCTTGTTCTCTGAGATCGATACCGTGCGGCGTTTATGGCGCGGTGAGAAAGTGAAGTTCGTCAACGGGGTCGGCGAAGAGTCGGAGGTCGGGATCTTTCCGTTGCCGCAGCAACGAGAGGTCGAATTGTGGGTCACGTGCAGCGGTGGCGTAGAGCGATTTATCGAAGCTGGATCGCGAGGATACAACGTTCTGACGGCCCTTTTATTTCAGCCGATTGAAGATCTGGAGCAGAAGATTACCGCTTACCGCGAGGCGCGCGCCCGGAACGGTCACGACCCGCAGGCGGGCCGAGTGACCCTCATGTTACATACCTTTGTCGGGGATGACCTGGAATCAGTTCGCAATCAAGTCCGCGGACCGTTCATCGAATACCTCAAATCTTCCGTCAATCTGTGGAGCAATCGTGCCGAAGGTTTGCAGGGGTTGAGCGAAAAAGAGCAGGAAGGGTTGCTCTCTTATGCTTTCGAACGCTATTTCCGCACCAGCGCCCTCTTCGGCACTCCGGAGACTTGTCTCTCCACAGTGGAGCGATTGGCGGAGATCGGGGTTCAGGAAATTGCCTGCCTGATCGATTTCGGAGTCGATGCCGAATTGGTGCTCAAAGCTTTGCCCACCCTCGACAGTCTGAGACTGCTATCCAAGGGAAAAAATGAGGTCGGTGAGGTCGGCGAGAGTTGTGGGACGCTGAGATCAGCGGCCGATCAAGCCGGGCTTACCACGATCAAACCGGCCGATATTTCAGTGTTGAGACACGAGCCATCGGAGCCGAGTCATCATTCTTTAGTTCGCTGGTTGCGCGCCGCCATCGTTCAGCGCGTGGCTGCCGTCTTGCGTGTCGATCCTCAACGCGTGGCGCTCGATAAAAACTTCCATAGCCTGGGCGTCGATTCGCTGAAAGCGGTCGAGATCATTGACCGGTTGGAGACAGAGTTCGGGATCGTCCTCTCTTCAACCTTGCTCTTTGCTTCGCCGACGATCGCAGAACTGGCGGAACATTTGGCCTCCGACCATCGGCCCGCGTTGATCGCCCGGTTCAACAAAGATGATATCAGCCGCATTCCCCCGTCGATTGTCGATGCGCCGGTTGCAGGTGGGCCGATTGCAGATAGGCCGATTGCAGGTAGAGAGAATGCCGACCGATCTTCACACTCTGGGGGCTCGTTGTCCGAATCAGAGGCGAACGTCAGTCCAACCGAGGCGATGGAAGCTCACGCGTCAGAAGGGGATGTTGCGATCATCGGCATGGCCTGTCGCTTTCCCCAGGCGCCTGACCTGGATTCTTATTGGGATCTATTACGGCAGGGCCGGAGCGCTATCCGAGAGATTCCACGGGATCACTGGGATTGGCGAGAACATTTCGATCAGAACCAGCAGGCTGAAAACAAATCCTATTCGCGTTGGGGTGGTTTTCTCGATGGCATCGACCAGTTCGATCCCGGATTTTTCAATCTTTCGCCGAGAGAAGCGAGGTTGATGGATCCGCAGC
>Ga0081539_10004039_pt1 | contig 16822 bp, 18 predicted proteins | sample TabmetS4T2R2_FD_71023 | JGI IMG/M metagenome (GOLD analysis project Ga0081539, IMG submission 71023) | Tabebuia heterophylla rhizosphere microbial communities from the University of Puerto Rico - S4T2R2 | ecosystem: Host-associated > Plants > Roots > Rhizosphere ...
CCTTCGGTGCTTGCATCATGAGCCGACCGGCGTAAGGAACCTCTCGCCTGCCGAAAGGAACCGTCTTGGCCACCGCCCGCAACGTCAACCGTCCGCTCTCGCCGCATCTCCAGATCTGGAAATGGGGCCCGCACATGCTGGTCTCGATCCTGCATCGCGCCACCGGCTCGGGAATGGCGACGGTGGGCACGGTGCTGCTGGTGTGGTGGCTCGCCGCGGCCGCTTCGGGCAAGGAGGCCTATCAGACCTTCACCGACGTGATGGGCTTCTACGGTCTCGGCTATATTCTCGGCACCGGGCTCAGCCTCTGCTTCTTCATCCACATGGCCAACGGCATCCGCCACTGGTTCATGGACGTCGGCGCCAATTTCGAGCTCAAGGGCAACAAGACGTCGTCGATCGCGGTGCTGACCTTCGGCATCCTCGCGACCATCGCCTATTGGGCCTATCTGATCTGGGGGAAATGACCATGGCGAACCGCACCGCGCTCGGCCGCGTCCGCGGCCTCGGCAGCGCCAAGGAGGGCGCGCACCACTGGATCAACCAGCGGATCACCTCCGGCTCCAACCTGGTGCTGATGCTGTGGCTGGTGATCAGCCTCGCGCGGCTGCCGGGCTATGACTTCGACAGCATCACCCGCTGGCTGCATTCGCCCTGGGCGGCGATCCCGATGGTGCTGCTGATCGTCAGCGTCTTCTATCATTTCCGCCTGGGCCTCCAGGTCGTGATCGAGGACTATCAGCATGACGAGAGCCGGTTCGTGCTGCTCCTCCTGCTCAACTTCTTCACCGTGGGGGCGGCGGCGATCGCCATCTTCTCGGTGCTCAAGATCGCCTTCACCGGGACGCCCGCCTGATGCCTGACGCCTACAAGATCATCGACCACACCTATGACGCCGTCGTCGTGGGCGCCGGCGGCAGCGGCCTGCGCGCGACGATGGGCATCGCCGAGAGCGGGCTCAAGACCGCTTGCATCACCAAGGTGTTCCCGACCCGCAGCCACACCGTCGCGGCGCAGGGCGGCATCGCCGCGAGCCTCGGCAACATGGGTCCGGACCATTGGACCTGGCACATGTTCGACACCGTCAAGGGCTCCGACTGGCTCGGCGACCAGGACGCGATCGAGTACATGGTCCGCGAGGCCCCGGCCGCGGTCTATGAGCTCGAGCACGCCGGCGTGCCGTTCAGCCGCACCGAGGCGGGCAAGATCTACCAGCGCCCGTTCGGCGGCATGATGCAGAACATGGGCGAGGGCCCGCCCGCGCAGCGCACCTGCGCCGCCGCCGACCGTACCGGTCACGCGATGCTGCATGCGCTCTACCAGCAGAGCCTCAAGTACGACGCCGATTTCTTCGTCGAATATTTCGCCATCGACCTCATCATGGAAAACGGCGAGTGCCGCGGCGTCATCGCGCTGTGCATGGAGGACGGGAGCATCCACCGCTTCCGCAGCCATGCGGTGGTGCTGGCGACCGGCGGCTACGGGCGCACCTATTTCTCGGCGACCTCGGCGCACACCTGCACCGGCGACGGCGGCGGCATGGCGCTGCGCGCGGGGCTGGCGCTGCAGGACATGGAGTTCGTCCAGTTCCACCCGACCGGCATCTACGGCGCCGGCGTGCTGATCACCGAGGGTGCGCGCGGCGAGGGCGGCTATCTCACCAACTCCGAGGGCGAGCGCTTCATGGAGCGCTATGCCCCCAGCGCCAAGGACCTCGCCAGCCGCGACGTCGTCGCGCGCTCGATGGCGATGGAGATCCGCGAGGGCCGCGGCGTCGGCGCGGAGAAGGACCATATCTTCCTCCACCTCGACCATATCGACCCCAAGGTGCTGCACGAGCGGCTGCCCGGCATCACCGAGACCGGCAAGATTTTCGCCGGCGTCGACCTGACCCGCCAGCCGCTGCCGGTGGTGCCGACCGTCCACTACAACATGGGCGGCATCCCGACCAACTATCACGGCGAGGTCGTGCAGCTGCGCGACGGCAACCCCGATGCCGTGGTGCCCGGCCTGTTCGCGGTGGGCGAGGCGGCGTGCGTCTCGGTGCACGGCGCCAACAGGCTCGGCTCCAACTCGCTGATCGACCTGGTCGTGTTCGGCCGCGCGACCGGCAAGCGCATCGCCGAGATCGTCAAGCCCGACACGCCGCACAATCCGCTGCCCAAGGGCTCGGAGGAGCTGGCGCTCGGGCGCCTCGACCATTTCCGCAATGCCAGCGGCGGCACGCCGACCGCGCGCATCCGCCTCGACATGCAGCGCACCATGCAGAAGCATTGCGCCGTGTTCCGCACGAACGAGCTGATGGCCGAGGGCGTGACGAAGATGGAGCAGGTCTATGCGTCGATGCAGGACATCGCCGTCACCGACCGCTCGCTGGTTTGGAACACCGACCTCGTCGAGACGCTCGAGCTCGACAATCTGATCGGCCAGGCGATGGTGACGATCCGCGGCGCGATCAATCGCACCGAGAGCCGCGGCGCACACATGCACGAGGACTATCCTGAGCGCGACGACAAGAACTGGATGAAGCACACCACCGCCACCTTCGACGGCTGGGGCGGCAAGGGCGGCGCGACCACGCTCGATTACCGCCCGGTGCACGACTACACGCTGACCGACGACGTCGAGTACATCAAGCCGAAGAAGCGAGTGTACTGAGGGCCAAGGGGCTGCCTCTCGTCAGGCAGCCCGCCCGGATGAGTCAGCTCCGCTCCCGCTCCAGCAGCTCGGCACGGACGTGGACGGCGCGCAGCGACATGCGCACCTCGATCAGGAACAGGAGCAATCCTACCATCAGCATCGCCATCGCGAAGATGAACATCACCGCGACCGTGCTGCCGATGTGGAGGTTGATCAGCCGCGCGACGAACATCAGCGCCACCACCCCGCAGATCGCGACCGCGCTGGCGACACAGAACGACAGCGCCCAATTGATGACGGTGATGCGCCGGTCGAGGATCCGCAGCTCCCAGACGTGACGATCATGCTCCGGCCCCGAGGAGCGCGGATGCAGCGCTTCCAGCGCGCGGACGCGGTCGACCACGCGCGACATGCGTCCGGCGAGCACGTTCAGGATCGAGCCCAGGCCGGCCAGCAGGAACACCGGGGCGATCGCGGCCTGGATCGTTTCGGCGACAGTCGAGAGCCCGGGAGAGAAACCCATGGCCCGACGTTATGGCGAAAGGGGCGCAGGAGGCAATCATGCTGACGATGACCACCGACGATGTCACGGGACTGGTCGAGCTGACCGTCGACGGGCGGATCGACCGCGCGGACTTCGAGCGCGTGGTGGCCGAGCTCGAACGGCTGCTGGAGACGCACAAGCAACTGAATGTGGTCGAAGTGATCCGGAACTTCGAAGGGATCGACCCGGCCCTGTGGTGGCAGGATGTGAAGTGGAGCTTCGGCCACATCCACCGCTTTGCCCGCGCGGCGGTGGTGACCGATTCGGGCTGGATCGGGCCGGTGGCGCGGGCGCTTGGCGCGCTGATGCCGTCGGAGATCCGCACCTTCCCGCTCGACCGACTCGAGGAAGCGCGGCGCTGGGCAATGGAGCGGCGGTAGAAGGGGCGCCTAGTTACCGTTCGCCCCCCTCACTCCTTGGTAACGCCTTCCCGCTAGAGCTCTCCCCATGAACAAGCCGATGCCGCTCGCCGATTTCGCGCGGCTGCCGCCGGTGCATGGCGCGCAGCTCGGCGACGGGCTGGCCGGCGCGATCGATGCGGTCGCCGAGCGGGCGCGGCCGAGCCACCGCTTCCTGCGCTACGGCTGGTATGCCGCAGCGCTCCAGGCCTATGGCGGCGAGGCGCGGACGCTGGTCGTCGAACGCGAGGGAACGCCGGTGCTGGCGCTCCCGCTGGTCGGGCTCGGTCCGCGATGGCTCGGCGTGGCAGCGGTGCCGGGCTGCTACTGGCCGTTCCGCAGCTTTCCGACCCGCGTCGACATCGCCGCGGGTGCGTTCGACGCCGCGCTGGCGAAGTTGGCCAGGGCGGTGACGGCGCTGCGGATCGGCCCGGTCTATGACGCAGACGCCAGCACGGCGCCGCTGATCGCGGCCGCCCGCGCGCGCGGCTGGGCGGTGCTCGATCGCTTCGTCGCCGACAGCTACCTGCTCGACATCGCCGCCAGCCAGGCTGAAGGGCCCTGGCCACGCAATTCGACGCTCAAGAAGAACCGCTTCCACGAGAAGCATCTCGCCGGCCACGGTGCGCTCGACTGGCGATTCGTGAGCGGCGCGGACTGGACGCCCCAGGCATTCGACGACCTCGCGAGCATCGAGCAGGCGAGCTGGATCGCGGCACGCACCGACGGCGGCGATGCCAAGTTCACCGATACGGGACACGGCCGCTTCTGGCGCGCCGCCGCTGCCGACCCGGTGATCGCGGAGATGATGTGGGCGGCAGTGCTCGACGTCGCCGGGAAACCCGCGGCCTTCTCGTTCGACATGAATGCTGGCGCACTCAAATATGCGATCGCGAACAGCTATGACCCCGCCTATGCCAAGCATTCGCCGGGCAAGCTGCTCTACTACCGCAACCTCGTCCGCGGGATCGACGACGGCATCCGCATCGTCGACTGGGGCGCGGGCGACAGCGGCTACAAGCGCACGATCGGCGCCGAGCAGGGCCCGGCGATCCGCGACTGGCTGCTGGTGCGGCCGGGCGTGAGCGCGCTTGCCGCCAAGGCGCTGGCCTTCGCCTGGCGGCGGAGCGGCAATCGGGCTTAAAATCGGGCTTAAACAGCGGAGCGGCGGCTCAATCCTCGCGCGGCGACTGGGCGCGGCGCTCCGCGACCCGGCGTTCGGGGCCGGGATAGGTAGGATCGTCGGTAACGCGGCGGTCGCCGGTGCGGCGCTCGGTCTTCGCTTCCTTGTCGAGCATCGAGGCTCTCCTGATCGTCCGGTCTCATCGACCGGGGCGTGAGGATAGCCGATGTTGGTTAACGGATTGCTCCGCCCCGTCAGACGCGCAGGTAGCGGAAGTACCAGACCTCGTGTCCCTGGCGGCGCGCCTTGCGCTCGTAGCGGGTCTCGGGCCAGTCGGCGGGGCGCGTCAGGAAATCGCGCGGATGGCGCGCCTGCCAGGCGAAGTCGCGGCGCTGGTCCATCACCATCATCGACCAGCGGCAATAGGTGGGATCGTCGGTGCCGAGGCGGAACTCGCCGCCGGGCTTGAGCTTCGCCGCGATCAGGTCGAGCGGGCCGTGGTTGATCATGCGCCGCTTGGCGTGGCGCGCCTTGGGCCAGGGATCGGGATGGAGCAGATAGACGCGCTCCAGGCTGCCGTCGGGCAGGCGATCGATGACCTCGACCGCGTCGCCCATGTGGAGGCGGACGTTGTCGAGGCCGCCGTCGCGGATGTGACCGAGCGCGCCGACCACGCCGTTGAGGAAAGGCTCGCAGCCGATGAAGCCGGTGCCGGGCCGCGCCGCCGCCTGACCTGCGAGATGCTCACCGGCGCCGAAGCCGATCTCGAGCTCCAGCGGGCGATCGTCACCGAACAAACTGCGAGCGTCGAGCAGGCCGGTTTCGGGCACCGACACGCGGGGCAACAGCTCCTCGACCAGCGCCGCTTGGCCGGCGCGGAGCTTGTGGCCCGAGCGGCGACCGTAGAGCTGACGATGGGTGGCGGGATCAACCATGGTGGGCGCGCTTAGGGGCAGCGACGCCCCCTGTCACCCCACCCGCTCGAAAGCGAGGCTGCGACGGTCGGGATCGGCTGCCTCGAGCCGGACCCGCACCGCATCGCCGGGATGGACGCGATGCGCCGAGACCCGGGCCACCACCGGCAGCTCGGCGAGCTGAATGCGGGCGCCGCGCTCGTCGATGTCCGTGACGACCGCGTCGAACATCTCACCCATCCGATCACGCAGCATGATCGCCTCCGCGAGGTCGATCACCGCATTGTCGATCCGGCCGCTCAGCGAATCGGCACGGGCCATCACCTTGGGCAGCCGCTCGAACGCCGCGGTGACGGAATCGGGCACCGGCCGGCCGTTCGCCACCGCGAGCGCCGCCTGCACGACATAGCGGTCGGCGAGCCGGCGCAGCGGCGCGGTTGCCTGGGCATAGGTCGCCGCCATCGCCGCGTGCCACGGCACCACCCCGTCGCGATAAGGGGCATAGGAGGCGCCGTTCCCCGCCCGCCGGATCGCGAGCATGAAGGCGGCATGGCGCGGATCCGCGGCATCGAGCGTACGCTCGAACTGCTTGAGCTTGGTTTCGGCGGGCCAGTCGAGGCCGAATGCCCGGGCGGTGTGGCGCAGCCGGGCGATCGCCCGCTCGCTCGGCCCGGCCATCACCCGGAACAGGCCGGTGCGATGTTCCTGCAGAACCGCGGCAATGGCGAGATTGGCCGCCAGCGACAGCGCGGCATTGCGGTCCTCCGAGGCAAGCCGCGGACGGAAGGCGAGCCGGTAGCGCCCGTCGCCCAGCGCGATCACCTCCTGCTCGGGCGGGTCGACGCGGGCGGCGCCGCGGCGGTCCTCGGCGGCTTGGATGCGTCCCGCGAGCTCGGCGAAGCCCTCCGGCAGATCCTCGTCGCGGACGGTGTCGTAGGCGAGCTTGGCGGTGGAGCGGATCACCGCGCGCTCGGCGCCGTCGAGGCGGGCGATGCCGTCGGCCGGCACGCGAACGGTGAACACCACCGCCGGGCGCGGACCGTCGGGAAGCAGGCTAGCGGCGCCTTGGCTCAGCACCTGCGGGTAGAGCGGCGCCTTGCCGTCGGGGAGGTAGAGCGTCTCGCCGCGCTGCCAGGCCTCGGTATCGAGCGCGCCGCCGTCATCGACGAACCAGGCGACGTCGGCGATGGCGTAATGGAGCAGCAGGTCGGCACCGCTGCGCTCGATCGCGAAGGCCTGGTCGAGATCGGTCGAAGTGGCCGGATCGAGCGTGACGAAGCGAGTGCCGGTGCGGTCGACGTGCTCGGCAGGCGCGCGGGCGGCGGCATCGTTGGCGGCGGCGACGACCTCGGGCGGGAACTCGGCGGGAATCTGGAACTCACGGCGGAGCCTGGCGAGGCCGTCGGCCAGCGCCCTGTTCGGATCGGCGAGCGTCTTCATCGGGGAGGGTGGTAGAGCGGCAAGGCCGAACCGGGAAGCCCGAGACGAGTAGATGTTCAGCTGCCCTTCCCCTTCAGGGGAGGGGCTTAGGTAAACTCGCGCGAGATGTTCCGTCCCAGTACGACAAGGGCCGGGGAATCGCTTCCCCGGCCCCGCATCTCACGACAGGCTCTTATGATCAGCCGAGCTCGCCCTTCAGCGCGTCGACCAAGTCGGTACGCTCCCAGGTGAACAGGTCGCCGTCCGCCTTGCGGCCGAAATGGCCATAGGCGGCGGTCGGCTGGTAGATCGGCTTGTTCATGCCGAGGTGGGTGCGGATGCCCTTGGGCGTCAGGCGCACCAACTTGGGCAGCACCGCCTCGATCTTCGCCTCCTCGACCTTCCCGGTACCGTGGGTGTCGACGTAGAGCGACAGCGGCTCGGCGATGCCGATCGCGTAGGAAAGCTGGATCGTGCAGCGCTTGGCGAGGCCGGCGGCGACGATGTTCTTGGCCAGGTAGCGGCTGATGTAGGCCGCCGAGCGGTCGACCTTGGTCGGGTCCTTGCCCGAGAAGGCGCCGCCGCCGTGCGGGGCCGCGCCGCCATAGGTGTCGACGATGATCTTGCGGCCGGTGAGGCCGGCGTCGCCGTCAGGGCCGCCGATCTCGAACAGGCCGGTCGGGTTGACGTAGATCTGCGACTGGTCGGCCGGCATCCAGCCCTTGGGCAGGACCTCCTCGAACACGGTCATGACGTAGTCGCGCAGCTGCTTCTGTCCGGCGTCGCTCGACAGCGCCTTGCTGTGCTGGGTCGAGACGACGAGGGCGGTGGCGCCGGTCGGCACGCCGTCCTCGAACTTCAGCGTGACCTGGCTCTTGGCGTCGGGCTCGAGGAAGTCGACGACCTTGCCGTGACGGTCCTGCGCCAGCTTCTCGAGGATGCGGTGCGAGTAATAGAGCGTCGCCGGCATCAGGTCCGGCGTCTCGTCGCAGGCGAAGCCGAACATGATGCCCTGGTCGCCGGCACCCTCGTCCTTGTTGCCGCTCTCGTCGACGCCCTGGGCGATGTGCGCGCTCTGGCCGTGGAGGTGGCAGGCGAACTCCGCGGTCTGCCAGTGGAAGCCGTGCTGCTCGTAACCGATGCGCTTCACCGTCTCGCGCGCGGCCTTCTCGATCTCGTCGAGCGTCGGGAAGCTCTCCTGGTTGCAGCGGACCTCACCGGCGAGGACGATGCGCTGCGTGGTCACCATCGTCTCGCAGGCGACGCGCGCGACCGGATCGCGTGACAGGAACAGGTCGACGACCGCGTCGGAGATCTGGTCGGCGACCTTGTCGGGATGGCCCTCGGAGACCGATTCGGAGGTGAAGAGATAATTCTTGCGCATGGGAAGCAGCCTTAATCCAGAGCGCGGACGCGCGATATAAAGAAATGCTTATGTGTCTATATGCCGCTTCGCGACCTAGCGTCGGCGGAGCGCGGCTGCAAGCGCGAGCAGCACGACGAGCGCGAGTCCGATGCTCCAATTGCCGATGCGCGAGAACAATGTCGGGGGCAGCGGGCGCGGCATCGGCAGCTCGATCGCGCTCGCGGTGTGCCGGGGAATCGTGCCGAGCAGCCGGCCGTCGGCGGCGATCACCGCCGAGATGCCGTTGGGTGTCGAGCGGACGATCGGCAATCCTTCCTCGATCGCGCGCATCCGCGCCTGGGCAAGGTGCTGCGGCGGGCCCCAGTTGCCGAACCAGCCGTCGTTGGAAGGATTGAAGATCAGCGCCGGCCGGTGCGCGCGGTCGACCACCTGGCCCGAGAAGATGATCTCATAGCAGATCTGCATCCCCACCGGCCCGAAGCCGGGGACGTCTAGCGTGCGCGCGCCGGGGCCGGACAGGAAGTCGATCTCGCCCGCAACGAGGCGCGACAGGCCGATCGGCTCGAGCAGCGGACGCATCGGGAGATACTCGCCATAGGGGACGAGATGCGCCTTGTCGTAGCGCCCGCCGAGTCGCGCATCGGGGCCGACGACGAAGATCGAATTGCCGGCGCCGATCAGCTGGCCCTCTTCGCCCGGCTGGTCGAACATGAGCGCGGTGCTGCCGACCAGCGCGCGATCGCGCGGCCCCAGCGTCCGGGCGATGGCGCCGCGGGTCGCCGCGGGGTGTCCGCGATAGTACCACCAATGCGGATAGCCGTCCTCGAGATAGGGATCGACCGATCCTTCCGGCCATACCACCAGCCGCGGCGTCGCGCCGGGACGGCCGGACAGCGCGACCATGGTGCGCAGGATGCGTTGCGCATAGTCGGGCGCGGCCACCTCGTCCTGGCCGATGTTGGGCTGAACGACGCGGACGCGGCGAGCGGGATCGGCGGGCGGGGCATAGGGCGCGCCGAGCAGGATCGCGGCGAGCGCGAGCGGGGCGAGCACTGCCGCGGCGAAGCGCCAGCGCCTCTCCGCGAGCAGCAACAGCAGCGCACCGGCGGCGAGGACGGCGACGCCGGACAGGACATAGGTCCCCGCCCAGGCGGCGAGCCGTGCGACGCCGGGGAGGGGCAGCCAGGCGACGCCGAGCGGGTCCCAGGCATAGCCGGTGAACATCGTCGCGCGCAGCCACTCCGTCGCGATCCAGGCGGCGGCGAACATCAGGACGAAGGCGGCGCCTGGCACGGTCGCCCCGTCGCCTGCCGCGCGCGGGCTCGCCAGCCGCCAGGCGAGGCCGGCAGCAAGCATCGGATAAACCGCGAGATAGAGCGCGAGCAGGATCACCGCGACATAGCCGAGCACCGGCGGCATCTTGTCCTGGAAATCGAAGGCGTGCTGGATCCAGTTGTTGTTCACGGTGAAGTGGCCGACGCCGAACAGCCAGCCGATCAGCAGCACCCGCCTGAGGCTCGGCGCGTCATGGACCAGTTTCATCCATCCGGCGAAGGCGACGAGCGTCACCGCCCACCAGTCGAGCGGCGCGAATCCGGTCGCGGCGAGCGCGCCGAGCAGCAGGGAGAGGAGCAGGGTCAAGGCCGGCGGTCGGACAGCGCGTAGGTCGACGGACAATGCCCCATGCTCAGCCTCCGATGCGCAGCCACAAGGCGGTGGCGTCGTCGGAGACCTTGAAGCGCGGGAAGCGTGCGCAGGCAATATCCGCCCGCTCGATTTCGCGCAGCTCGGCGGCGAGGGCGGCAAGGCCGCGCTCGGCCACCGCCGCCATCAGCCCGGCGGCATCATAGGCGGCATAGCTGTCGACGAGCGCGGCGAAGCCGTCGGTCATCAGCAGCAGCTCGTCGCCGGCCGCGCAGGGGGTGCGGAGCGTTTCGACCTCCGCCATCCACTCGGGCAGCACGCCGAGCACGCGGATTCCGGGCCGCCCGCGACCGGCGCGCAGGTCGGCGAGGATCGGCGCGTTCCTCTTGATGCTGCCGAGGCCGTGTTGCGCCAGGCTGGCGGCATGGGCGATCTCCCTGCCGCGATCGTCCGAGACGGGGCCCAGGCGGATCACCTGGCCGTTGCGCCGCAGCAGGCCGGAACAGTCGCCGAGCCAGCCGCATTCGAGCACGCCGCCGCCGAGCCGCACCGCCAGGCCGGATGCCAGCGGCAGCTCCCAGCGTCCCTCCGGCTCACGGGTGCGGTCGCGCGCATAGGCGGCGACCAGCCAGTCGGCGACGCCGGCGAAGATCGCCTCGATCGGCCCGTCGGCCGCGAGGGTGAAGGCGGCCTGCGCTTCGCTTGCCAGCCACGCGGCGCCGCCCCGCGCGCCGACCAGCCCCGGCGGGCCGAGATCGGTGGCGCCGTCGATCACCCAGGCATGGCGGAGCGCCATACCGCCGCGGTCGTCGTTGGGCGTGGCGGGGTCGCCGGCGAGGCTGATCGACTGGAGGAGATCGAAGTGCATGGCGCCGCCCTACACCGGCTTTGTGACGCGCCGCACCATGTAATGCGCGCCCGGACCGTAGCTGGCGAGCTTGGCCCGGAGCGCCGGGCTGTCCAGTGGCACGAAGCCCCGGGCCTGCCAGAAGGCGACGGACTCGTTGACCGAGACGAGCCCGATCGGGGCATCGACGCGGCCGAACAACAGGTCGAGCCCAGCCCGGGCATGGCCGCCGCCGCGTGCCTCCGGCAACAGCGCGAGATCGTGGAGATACCAGGTTTCACGGGTCTCGGGCAGGCTACCAAGCAGGGTGTCCAGCGGCGGAATCGCCTCGAGCGGCCAGGGATAGGCGATCAGATAGCCGGCGGTGCCACCCTCGCCCTCCAGCACGAAGCAGCTCGCGGGCGCGAGGGCGAGCCGCTCGGCGAAGCAGGCGCGACCCTCGGGATGATCGGGAAAGGCGACGCGCGCGACCGCGACGACCCCGTCGAGGTCGCCGGGTGCCATCGCCCGCCAGCGCATCACTCGGCGAACAGCAGGACGGGGGTCTCGAGCAGCTTCTTCACCGCCTGGACGTAGCTCGCCGCGTCCCAGCCGTCGACGACGCGGTGGTCGCAGCTGATCGACAGGTTCATCAGCCTGGCGCGGACGATGTCGTCGCCCCGGAAGACGGGGCGCTCGACGATCTTGTTCGGACCGATGATCGCGACCTCCGGCCGGTTGATCACCGGCGTGGTGGCGATGCCGCCCAGCGGCCCGAGCGAGGTGACGGTGAGGGTGGAGCCGCTGAGCTCCTCCGACTTGGCCTTGCCGGTGCGCGCGGCCTCGGCGAGACGGGCGATCTCGGCCGCGAGCTGCCAGACATTCCGGTCCTGCGCGTCGCGGATCACCGGCACCATCAGGCCCGCATCGGTCTGCGTCGCCATGCCGAGATGGACGCGGCCGTGGCGAGTGACCACGCCGGCCTCGTCGTCGTAGCGGGCGTTGATCATCGGGAAGGCCGGGATCGTCCGGCAGATCGCGACGATCAGGAACGGCAGCATCGTCAGCTTGGGCCGATTGCCGCGGTTGGCGTTGAGGTCGGCGCGCATCTCCTCGAGCGCAGTGACGTCGATCTCGTCGACATAGGTGAAGTGCGGGATGTGGCGCTTCGAGGCGGCCATGTTCTCGGCGATGCGGCGGCGCATGCCGATGACCTTGACAGGCTCGTCCTCGCGGGCACGGCTGGCGTGAGGGGCGTGGTAGCCCTCGCCGCTGCCGTAGCGGAGATACGCGTCGAGGTCGGCGTGGCGGATACGGTCGCCGTCGGCCTTCACTTGCGAAAGGTCGATGCCGAGGTCCTTGGCGCGAGCGCGGACGGCGGGAGAGGCGAGGACGTGGCGATGCTCAAGCCCCTCCCCGGCACGGGGAGGGGGACCATCCGCAGGCGATTCGCTCGGAGCCGGGCCCCCTCCACCATTGGCTTCGCCAATGGTCGCCCTCCCCGTGCCGGGGAGGATCTCTTCGGTTCCCGGCGTCTCGGCCTCGATCTGCTCCTCGACCTCCTCGGCCTTGGTCTCCTCCGCCGCATCGGTCTCGATCACCATCAGCGTCGAGCCGATCGGCACCTGGTCGCCGACCTCGCCCGCGAGCTCGACCACGGTGCCGGCGACCGGCGATTCCATCTCGACGGTCGCCTTGTCGGTCATCATGTCGGCGACCTGCTGGTCCTCCTCCACGCGGTCGCCGAGCTTGACGTGCCACGCCACGATCTCGGCCTCGGCGATGCCCTCGCCGATGTCGGGCAGGCGGAAGGTGAAGCGCGCCATTCTGGTCAGTCCTTCATGATCTTGCGGAGCGCCTCGCCGATGCGGACCGGGCCCGGGAAATAGGCCCATTCGAGGCTGTGGGGATAAGGGGTGTCGAAACCGGTGACGCGCTCGACCGGCGCCTCCAGGTGATAGAAGCAGCGTTCCTGCACCAGCGCGGAGAGCTCGGCGCCGAAGCCGGAGGTGCGCGTCGCCTCGTGGACGATCATGCAGCGGCCGGTCTTGCGGACCGACGCCTCGATCGCCTCGATGTCGAGGGGCACGAGCGTGCGCAGGTCGATGATCTCGGCGTCGACGCCGGCCTCCTCGACCACGCCGCGCACGACATGGACCATCGTGCCGTAGGCGAGGATCGTCAGCGCCTCGCCGGGACGGACGATCTGCGCCTTGCCGAGCGGAATGCGGTAATAACCCGTCGGCACCTCGCCGCCGGAGTGCTTCGACCAGTTCTCCGCCGGGCGATCCCAATGGCCGTTGAACGGGCCGTTGTAGATGCGCTTGGGCTCGAAGAAGAGGACGGGGTCGTTGTCCTCGATCGCCGCGATCAGCAGCCCCTTGGCGTCATAGGGCGTCGACGGGATCACCGTCTTGATCCCCGAGACATGGGTGAAGATGCCCTCGGGCGACTGCGAGTGGGTCTGCCCGCCGAAGATGCCGCCGCCGAAGGGCGAGCGCACCGTGATCGGCGCGGTGAACTCGCCGGCCGAGCGGTAGCGCAGGCGCGCCGCCTCGCTGACCAGCTGGTCGAGCGCGGGGTAGATGTAATCGGCGAACTGGATCTCGGGCACCGGCCGCAGGCCATAGGCGCCCATGCCGATCGCGACGCCGACGATGCCGATCTCGGTGATCGGCGTGTCGAACACGCGGGTCTTGCCGTATTTCGCCTGCAGCCCCGCCGTCGCGCGGAACACGCCGCCGAAATAGCCGACGTCCTCGCCCATCACGATCACGTCGGGATCGCGCGCCATCATCACGTCCATGGCGGAGTTGATCGCCTGGATCATGTTCATGCGGGTGGTCTCGCCCGCGCCGTTCTGCGCCTCGTCGGCCATCGTCGTCACTTCCGCGCCCATGGCCGTCCGCTCGCTTCCTCTTCCGCCAGCATCTGCGCCTGCTGCTCCCTCAAGTGCCAGGGCATCTCCTCGAACACGCCGTCGAACAGCGTGTCGAGCGGCTGGTGGAGACCGTGGCCGAGGATGCCGTTGGCTTCGGCTTCCTTCTGCGCGGCCTTGACCTGCTCGGCGACCTCCTTGTCCTGGGCGGCGTGGCGCTCCTCGTCCCATTCGCCGCGTGCGATAAGGTGCTGCTTCAGCCGTACGACCGGATCCCCGAGCGGCCATTTGCCGTATTCCTGGGCGGAGCGGTACGCGCTCGGGTCGTCCGAGGTGGAGTGGCCCTCGGCGCGATAGGTGAAATGCTCGATCAGCGTCGCGCCCTGGTTGGTGCGCGCGCGCTCGGCCGCCCAACGCGTTGCCGCATAGACCGCGAGCGCGTCGTTGCCGTCGATCCTGAGGCCCGCGATGCCGTAGCCGAGCGCGCGCGCGGCGAAGGTGGTCGCCTCTGCCCCCGCAAAGCCTGAGAAGCTCGAGATCGCCCATTGGTTGTTGACGACGTTGAGAATCACCGGCGCGCGATAGACGCTGGCGAAGGTGCAGGCGGAGTGGAAGTCGCCCTCCGCCGTCGAGCCCTCCCCGCACCAGGTTGCGGCGATGCGGCTGTCGCCCTTGGCCGCGCTCGCCATCGCCCAGCCCACCGCCTGCGGATACTGGGTGGCGAGGTTGCCCGAGATCGAGAAGAAGCCGCGCTCCTTCACCGAATACATGATCGGCAGCTGCTTGCCGCCCAGGCGGTCGGCGCTGTTCGAATAGATCTGGTTCATCATGTCGACCAGCGACCATTCGCGCGCGATCAGGATGCCCTGCTGGCGGTAGCTCGGGAAGCACATGTCCTCGGGATCGAGCGCCATTGTCGCTGCGATCGCCACCGCCTCCTCGCCGGTCGACTTCATGTAGAAGCTGGTCTTGCCCTGGCGCTGGGCGCGGAACATGCGCTCGTCGAACGCGCGTACCAGCGCCATGTAGCGCAGCATCCGGCGGAGCGTGTCGGGATCGAGCTTCGGGTCCCACGGGCCGACTGCCTGCCCCGATTCGTCGAGTACGCGGATGAGGCCATAGGCGAGTTCGTGGAAGCCGTCGGCCTTCTCGGCAGTGTCGGGACGACGGGCCGAGCCGGCGGGCGGCACCGTCACATCGGCGAAGTCGGCTTCGTCGCCCGGCCGGAACCGGGGCTCCGGCACATGCAGGCTAAGTCGGGGCAGATTGGCGCGCGCGCCGGGGTCGGTCATGCTCTCTCCAGCGTTCGATCCACATCTCAGGCGCTAGTCGAGCGCGTGGATTCGCGTTGCGCAGCCTTGTTATAAAATTTCAAGAGCCGAGTCACGCCTTCCGGTCGCCGGACGTCGCGCCGGGCCGCCGCTCAGCGCCGGTTCAGGCGGCATCGGCTAGAGAGCGCGGCATGACCCGCACCCTCATCGCCCTGGCGGCGCTCGCCGCCGTCGCCGCGCCGGCCGGCGCACAGAAGCCGGCGCCGGCCCAGCCGAAGGAGGAGTCGATCCCCTTCGTCCAGTTCGGCAACATCTATGACTTCGAGGCGGACGGCGATCGCGGCATCTACCTCCAGAACCGCGCGCGCCAATGGTATTACGCCAGCTTGAACGGCCCATGCACCAACCTGCCGTTCGCGACGCGGATCGCGGTCGACACGCGCTTCGCCGGTGACCGGCTCGACAATACGGGACGCATCTACGTCGACGGCCAGGCGTGCTGGATCGCGAGCCTGACCAAGAGCGACGCGCCACCCAAGCGCCAATCCGCCAAGAAGCAGTGATGGTCGGTCAGGCTTCCGCCCGCTAGAAGCGCGCCATGGTTGAACAGAATATGGTCTACACCGTCGCGGTGTGGCTGATCCCGCTGGTGTTCGCGATCGTGTGCCACGAGGTCGCGCACGGCTGGGTGGCGCGCGCGCTGGGGGACCAGACCGCGGCGAACCTCGGGCGGCTGACGCTCAATCCGATCAAGCATGTCGATCCGATCGGCACGGTGGTGCTGCCGCTGCTGCTGGCGATCGCGCATGCGCCGATCTTCGGCTGGGCCAAGCCGGTGCCGGTCCGCGCCAAGCGCCTGCGCAACCCGCGCCGCGATATGGTGCTGGTCGCGCTCGCAGGGCCGGGCAGCAATTTCGTGCTGGCGCTGCTGACCACGTTCGCGCTCGGCGCGACCTACGCCGTCGCGGGCGAGCTGCCGGAAACGGGCGTCGCGGGCTTCCTTACCGAGAATCTGGTCAACTTCCTGCTGATCAACGTCTTCCTCGCCGTCTTCAACCTCATCCCGCTGCCGCCCTTCGATGGCGGCCATGTCGTCGAGGGGGCGCTGCCGCGCGCCATGGTGCCGGGTTGGCGGAAGATCGCCCGCTTCGGCTTTCCGCTGCTCATCTTCCTGCTGCTGGTGCTGCCGATGATCGCGCCCAAGGCGAACATCGTCGCCCGCGTGATCGGTCCGATCGCCGAGACCGTCATCCGCGGCTTCCTGTCGCTGGTCGGGCTGGGCGGCTGAGCGCGATGCACGGCTGGGTGATTCTCGACAAGCCTGTCGGGCCGGGCTCGACCGAGGCCGTCTCGGCGGTCAAGCGCGCGCTGCGCGCCGGCGGCTACGGCAAGGTCAAGGTCGGCCACGGCGGCACGCTCGATCCGCTCGCCTCGGGGGTGCTGCCGGTGGCGCTGGGGGAAGCGACCAAGCTCGCTGGGCGGATGCTCGACAGCGACAAGGCCTATGACTTCACCATCCGCTTCGGCGAGGAGACCGACACGCTCGACGCCGAGGGCGAGGTGGTGGCGACCTCCGACGTGCGCCCGACGCGCGCCGGGATCGAGGCGGTGCTGCCGCGTTTCACCGGCCCGATCAGCCAGGTGCCGCCCGCCTATTCGGCGCTCAAGGTCGACGGCAAGCGCGCCTACGACCTCGCCCGTGCGGGGGAGGAGGTGGCGCTGGCGAGCCGGGACGTGGTGGTGCGCGCTCTTCAAATCCTCCCCGAGCTTGCTCGGGGAGGGTTTGGGACAGGTCACCC